>Ga0209990_10000017_pt1 | contig 179890 bp, 213 predicted proteins | sample NOAtaG_6_FD_187304 | JGI IMG/M metagenome (GOLD analysis project Ga0209990, IMG submission 187304) | Freshwater lake microbial communities from Lake Erie, under a cyanobacterial bloom - NOAA_Erie_Diel5S_2200h metaG (SPAdes) (version 2) | ecosystem: Environmental > Aquatic > Freshwater > Lake ... | reverse complement strand
GGCAAGAGTCTGCAAAACTCTAAAATCGTTGGTTCAAATCCAACACGGTGCTCCAATTTTGAAGAAAGACACATCACGGGGGTTCGATTCCCTTTGGTTAACGTGTTAATGTGGAACGAAAGACAAAATTAAAATGTTGTTGTTGAGTCTAATTAGCTCGTCGTGAAATCCTTCTAATGGTTCTCTAGTTTAACGGTAGAATAATACATTGACATTGTATAGAACAAGGCTCAATTCCTTGGAGAACCACCAATTTATCAAGACGATATCATTATGATATCGTCTTTTTTTTATATTGACACACAACAAAAATCTGATATATTAAACATATGAACATCAAAAACATGGTCAGTGACAACAAGCGAGTTAAATTTGTATATTTTCGTGAGGGAGAGTTTATTTATTCCACTGAATGTGGATTTGAATTTCCAGTGCCGCTTGCGGATATTGGAAAAGCAACCTTATTGGCCGAGGACAAAGCATTATTGTTTTTGAGATATATACGAAAGCATGTAGAAACAATTAATAAAGAACCAAAAACAGTTGAATTAAGTAATTTTTCATCTGTTGTTAAAAATGACTAATTATGGACCTACATAAAAAAGAAAAAGAGAAAAAGCGAGCGTTGGCGTTGATGCGCGAAGCAGATATATTATACCGACAAAAATATAATATTGTTCCAATTAAACTGGATACGCCAATACATCACGGTTATGTTCGTAGTTTGGAATTGCGTGATGATGTTAAGCAACGTCGTGATTATCCAAAAATTTTGGAAGTAATAAATTTTCTTGGGCAAAACAAAGCGTATCATCCCAAAAAAGATTTTATTACGCACACTAAAAAAACGTGTTTCGAGAAACACGCACACTTGAAATCAGCAACAGATCCACGTTTCGAATTTTATTATACAGAAGCAAAAAGAGCATCTGATATTGAAAAAATTAAGTCAATTGAAAAATATTTGTGGTATCATTCCAGTTTGTATAACTGTTCGTGCGAAAATGAAAAGAAATTATTTCAAAACGATACAAAATATTTTCGACCACATTATTATTTTAAATTTCCATGGATGTTGAAAGAAGTTACAAAACCACATTATCTGACACACTATACTCCTGTATATGGAGAATTGGAAAGTCGCTTAGACGAAATAGATAAAGAAATGTATTACAATCATTATTACGAACGATACGTTAATAAACGTAGTGTTAGCGATAAATTGTATAAAATGGAGTTGTTATCAACCAAATACGATGATAAAAAATCTATAATTTATCATGCGCTTGAAGAGATTGACGAGTCAGATATTATTTCATAATCGAATGCATAGATTTTCCATCCAATGATGGAGTATAGTATCTATTTGTGACTCCTTTACGTTCCCATAATTCCAAATCATTAATACCATTGGCATTTGTTTGCCCTGCACGAACCAATGTGTAGGTGTGACCATCAATGCTAATGGTTTTTTCATTTGCACATCCAAAAAGAAGGGCCGTTGTAATTAAAAGTAATATTTTCGATTTCATAATTATATATATAAAAAGTCTATGTCTTTATATCAAAAATTTATATTAATTCGTGAAGAAATAATGAAGCACAAATGGATTGAAAGCGAAAAAAAGAAATATGATATTGGATTTGAGACTGCGCTTGTAGAATGGGTTACAAAGCATTTACCTGATTGGGTGTCGGCACAGAAAAAGATTGACAACGACGCAAAGTGACTCTATGCTATTGGACGTAATAAGGATACATCATATGACTACATTATAGAATTGCAAAGAAGTTGTATTTCACTTCAACAAAGCGCACTTGACTGACAATAATATCCCAATGTGGGTGTTAAAAACTAAAGGAACGACCTATTATGTCAACCATGTCAATGCAAATGTTGGTTGGACCACAAAAGAAACTCCTGATAGCTCGCACACCAAGGGAAGTTTAAAATTCAAAAATGTAAACGTCGTTATTGATGATCTGAATGAAGCTACTATTAATGCGTCCATAGTTTAACGGTTAAAACAGTGGTCTCTAAAACTATATTTGCGAGTTCGAATCTCGCTGGGCGCACCAATTTATATATGAACGAAAACATCAACACAACATTCACAGGCACTGTCGATCAACTACTTGAACATTGTTCAAAATTAGAGTTTGATATTAGCGAAGAACAAATTAAACAAAGAGAATACGAAATGTCGTTGCAACTCATTATGGACAGTGAGGAAGTTTCAAGAGATGAAGCTATTGAAATTTATAATATGATTGCTCTAGAGGAAGTCAAGCAGACTGTTGATAAGTTAGTGAAAGATGGTATTTTAGAATGCACTGGTGTTGATGAAAACGGAGAACCAAAGTTTGGGTTAACTGAACTGGGCAAGCAGTGTGCAGGTGAAATTAAGAATCAAGAGTCATCTAAAAAGAAAAAGAAATGAAATACGTATTAATTGGAGCAATATTAATTTGTGCATATGTTGTTGTCGCAGTATTGATTGCACGATTTTGTGGAATCAATTCTAGACTAGAAGAAGAATTGGAAAAAGATGATCGAAGTAATTCCAACTAAAAAACAAATTTCTGTTGCCAAGCGTAAATCAAAAGAAATGGGAGTTCTGAACAATAGCATTACAGACGGCAAGGGAAATGTTTATGGTTTTTTGGGAGAATTGTTGGTAAACGAATATATTGGTGGCAAGTCGAAAAACACATATGATTATGATATTATTAAAGATGATATCAAAATAGATGTTAAAACAAAAACTTGCACAAGTCCACCACAACCTCATTATTATTGTAGTGTTGCCGCATACAATATACGTCAAAAATGCGACGTATATTTTTTTGTTCGCATAATGGAAGATTTTAGTAGAGCATGGATACTAGGCGGCTGTAGTAAAGATTATTTTTATAAGCATGCTCAATTAAACAAAAAGGGAACCATTGACGAAAGTTCTTCGTACAAATGGAAATTTAAGGCTGATTGCTATAATCTGCCTATCAGTAAGCTCAAAAAGATACCCGTTTAACCTTCGATAGTTATATCTGAATAGCTTACTCTAAATTCAGCATAAATCAAAGAAACATCATCATCGGACCAATTGAGTAACGATGGCGAAACCTTTTTTAATGTGACATTTTTAAATGTCCATGTTTCAATAATATTGCCAATTGGATCTGTAATTTGCAAAATTACTTTAATTTTGTTTTCTAAAACCGGCATTAAAAATGGCATTAACAATGCAACTACACGTTGTGTTACACTGTCATAAATAATACATGAAAAAGACGTGGCCATAGCACTCGTCAATTCTGGACGATTAAATTCCTTAATCAAAAAAGATGGAACAATATCATTATTTTGATCATCTAAGATTTTTACCAAAAATCTATTGTTTGTTCTTGGTTCAAACAAATCTTTAGTATAATTTTCAATATTATCTTTTGTAGGATCGGTGTCGATAACAGTGTCGATGGTTTTTGGCTCGCCGCTGACTTTTATTTTAAAACTTGTTGGTGTAATCATAACTCTAATAAATAGACATATTATAGTTTTTTTAACTATTTATATGTATGATTTTGCTGTCGAACATCGCTAAACGAGTATTAAATGAGATTTTATCATTTAAAGAACTCATGAATTTTTCTGAGCCAAAAAGAAAAAAACGCGCATTGAAAATGAGAACGCAATCATTGCCAATACGCGCCGACTCGACAAACGAATATTGGAATTTTAGTTATAAGAGTGATCTTAGTCATATTACACCACGTCCTGAAAAACCAAATGGTATCGGGCACAAAGGCAGAATCACATTTAAAAAAGAAAATAGCAGTGCAAGTTCCATTGATATTCCTTGCAAAGTAGATTGTACGTGTGAAGATTATCGGTATAAATACGCCTACGCAAATAACGACAAAGAAGCAGGCGAAATGGGCAATAATAGTTTAAATAAATGTAATGGCAATTTTCCAAAAACAACGAATCCATATTTGCGTCCCGGTCTATGCAAACATCTTTTAAGTTTACGTGAGTATTTACGTACTAAATTACAGGAGAGTGATAAAACAACGCTTGCTGAAAAATTAGATGATATTGTTACAAACTATCCAATAGGCATTTTGCAGATGAATGAGCAAGTGGAAGAATTGGAAGAATCTGTAAATGATGAATTAGAATACTTAACTAGTATTGGAATGGAACCTATAGATAAAATTGTGGCCGGTGATTATACGATGATTCTAATAAAGAATGAAGATGGATCACATGAAGTTGCATTAACTTCAGGAGAACAATCATTTACAACACATCAGTCTCAAATTAAAAGATCTCCTGTGATTGGTAGAAAAAATCAAATTGAAATTTATAAAAAATTAATACATAAACTTGGAGAATGGGTGAATCGTTATGCACCACTAGATATAGGTACTATGAATCAAGTTCGCTCATCACGATATTGGAAATTACTTAAACGAAGTGGATTTGAAATAAGTGATATAGAACACGTCAAAAACGAAGAAGGTCCATTTTCCGAGTATTGGAAATTTACGATTCACGGAAATCCAAAAATACGTTAATAAAAATTAAAAGAAAATGTAGATGTGATTTAGAAACATATCAAATATTCCAAAATAAAATAAATGTAATAAAATAGTTTCAGTTATATATTGATTAATCTGATTCGTAAGAATCGTAAAACAATAGAAAGAAAAAATAAGTTATGGCAACACAAAAGACAACAAAGACCACAAAGGCAACTAAGACAACCAAGACAGCTACCAAGAAGGCAACCAAGACGGTAGCCAAGACACCTGCAAAGACTAAGACTGCAAGTGTCACCAAGAAGGTTGTTGCAAAGACCTCTGCAAAGTAATTAAAAAAAAATGAACGTTTCGAAAAATTGAAAATATTTATTCTTACAATGAATACATTTGTACAATTATCCGTAGTAGGGCCAGCACTTGCTAGTGCTGCGTCACAACCTAGTTTGGTACTAGGCTAACCAACGGACATTTTCGTAAGTTTAAACCCGTTGGCCTAAAAACCAACGGGTTTTTTGTTTGCGAAAGTTGTTGACGTTTGGATCGGATGGTGTAAGATGTATCCACAGTTGAGACTGCGAGGTTGAGCGAAACGTAAGAAACAAAAAACTCAACAAAGCTGTTGACAACGATGAAATCAGTGCTAAGATAGTTAGCACATTGAAGATAGTAAGTAACGCATTTAGAAATTTTGAGCGTATAATCAAAACCGTAGAGGCGAGCCGTGGGAAATCGGAGACGCCGGTTCAATGAAAATTGGGCTACCAACGATAGGTACACAAATCCTTAAATTTATTAAAAAATGGGCGGTTAGCTCAGGGGTAGAGTAGCTGACTTACACTCAGTTTGTCGGAGGTTCAAATCCTTCACCGCCTACCAATTTTATCGGGATGTAATGTCAAAAGTAGACGGCCTGTTTTGGAGACAGGAGGTTGAGATTGCAAAATTCTCCATCCCGACCATTTTTTATCGGCAAGTAGCACAGCTTGGCTAGTGCGTCTGCTTTGGGAGCAGAAGGTCGCAGGTTCGAATCCTGTCTTGCCGACCAATTTCAGAGATGTGCGCAGCAATACAAATAAATTATTGGTTCAAATCCAATATTTTCCGTGTGGAAAATTCGCCTAATGGTAAGGCATTGAGCTTGAAACTCAAATTATAAAAACACATCTCGTAATTTTTAAGATACACACAGCAACAAATATAAATTATCATAGGAAATGAATCGTCTTGTCTGCGGACCATGAAAAAAATGCAGGTCAGAAGCAAAACTGTAAATTGTTGTATCTTGTTAATTTAATAATGGGCATGTGGCGTAAAAGAAGCCGCGTTGGTCTTAGAAATCAATGGAGAAATCCGTGTAGGTGCAAGTCCTATCATGCCTACCATTTTTATGTAATAATGTCGGGGACACCTAATGTCCAAATTAGACTGCATAAGCGAGAGCCCGTTGGTCTACCATGTAGAATGGTGAGAATTGAGGCAAGGTGAAAATCCTGAAGTAGAGATTCTGCAAATTCGTGCGTCGGGGGAAATACTACAAGATCCGAAATCACAGACAAACCGTATCTGGTCGCAGATGGCTCAGTAGATATGCCTACCTGCAAATTATGCTGGGAGCAGGAACTCCTGCCGTATTTATTACATTATATTTTTATATAATGGGCTTGTGGTGCTAATGGTAACACATCTGATTTGCACTCAGAGGTTAGCGGTTCGATCCCGCTCAGGTCCACCAACTTTTTTCACATAAAGTATTATCTTGGATAATATCTTGTGTAGAGAACATATCCAAATACTTTATTTGTGAAATATAAATAAAGGAAATAAAAATATGAATAATATTCAAAGATATGGCAGTGGAATGACAGATATATTTCAGTTGTTTGATAGATTGCATGATGACTTCTGGAAAGAACCATCATTTCAATTGAGTCGCAATTGGAGACCAACTGATTTTGCGGAAACTGAATCTCAATATACGATTGAAATTGAGTTGCCCCGCTTCAAACGTGACGAAATTAAAGTTGAAGTCACTAAGGGTGTAATTAAGGTATCTGCAAAAAATGCAAGAGCAAGTTATGTGAGAGAGTTTGCATTGCCTTATGTCGATTTCGATAAAATCGAGTCTAAACTAGAAGACGGCGTGTTAAAGTTGACGGTGCCGAAAACGCCGGAAGCAAAAACAAAGTATATTGAAGTAAAGTAACTTAGCATAAGGTTTGCGGTTATCCTTCAAATAAAACCGCAACATTATGAAAACAAATAAAGAACGTATTGCACACGAAGAACTTTATATCAAGTTTCTAGAAAGAAAATTGAATAGTGCAAACTTCAAACGTAATGTTGGTGCCGAAGAGTTTGCGGCAACTCAAGAAAAATTAAAAAAAGCAAAACTCGTACTCAAAGTACTAAAAACGTAAATTTGGATAATGGTCATGTGGATAATGGTCATGTGGATAAGGGAAACTGGAACAACCGTGATACTCAAAATATCATATCCTTTGCACGTTCGAATCGGGTCATGACTACCAATTTTAAGATACATACAGCAACAAAAATTATTTAGCAAAAATAAACAAATGTATCTTGTTAATTTAATAATGGGTGTGTGGACGAAAGTGAAATTGGAAGAAACATCTTGCTTAAAACGAGAAGTCCTTGTAGGTTCGAATCCTACCACACCTACCAATTTTAAAATGGGCCAGTAGCATCAATTGGCAATGCATCTCACTTGCAATGAGAATATTAGGGGTTCGAATCCCCTCTGTGTCCACCATTTCTGGAAGTTAGCTGAATATTAGGTTGTCAGAACTGTTTGCTAAACAGTGCCGGGTAAAACCGGTGGGGGTGCAATTCCCTCAACTTCCGCCATTTTCGTTCTTGAAACGATATATAAGACGTTGTATATTAAACTAAAGAACTAGTTACAATTGTATTGGCGATGACATTAATTCCACTAGTGAGCTTTTGTAACGATTTTAATTGACATGGATGATAGGGGGATATAAGCTGGCCTCGTTAGTCTTGAAAACTAAATTCGCTTCTATATGAATGTCGAAGGTCCGGGCAGTACGGACATCATCCGCCACTTTAAAGGTGAAAATAAAACACTATTAGCTATGATTAGTTGTAAAACTAATATAAGCTGGGGAGCTAATCCAGCAGACAAATGATTTTTTGTCTCACCTATTTATGCGTCATTGGCCGATTGGATTAGGCATCATCCTTCCAAGTTGAACAAGTCGATTCGATTCCGACATGACGCTCCAAATTTAAAATGCGCGGGTAGCTCAATGGCAGAGTATTTGCCTTCCAAGCAAATTGTTGTGGGTTCAAGTCCCATTCCGCGCTCCAATTTATAATGCCAGTGAAATATATCTAGATCATAAAGGTATTAACAGCAATCCAAACAATGGAATCATTGGTTCAAATCCAATCGCTGGCACCAAATTTTTATGAAAAAATTTTATTATTTAAATAATACGTGCGATCACGATGCTATAAATATAGCTGGAGAAATTTTAGTTGTTCTTGATGAAAATAAAAATGTTATTTATCATCATGATTGGAGTGATTCATCGTTTGAGTTTCCAGAACAGTTGCCGCGTGTTTTCATGAAAAAATTTCAAGCAACATATGATTCGGAATTTATATCATTAGATTTTCAAAAAAAGCTTAGTAAAGCTTTATGTAAAAAGATAGAAAAATATCTAAAAGAAAATGGATATGAAGAAGCGGAATACGACTGATTTTTTAATTGCCCGATGGTGTAACGGTTTAGCACAAAAGACTTTGAATCTTTTTGTCGTGGTTCAAATCCAAATTCTGGCACCATTTTAATATTGCTCTTTAGTATAATGGCTATTACTACTCGCTTTGAACGAGAGAATGGTGGTTCAATTCCATCAAGAGCAGCCAATTTTGACACAAGCGATCCTACGCTGAGATTATATCTTAGAGGAAGTTCGATGCTGCACAGCAGATGATTGGGAGTGCTTTCGTTTGATGCGCTCAAGCGTTATACGACGACATACCGCACGTTAATACCACAAATTAGCAGTAATCCTAAAGTGTCCGAGTGTAGTGCTGCACGTTATCAGGACAAGGTTGGAGCAGCAATCTTTAACAGATTGCCAATAGAAATATTGAGATAAATGTAGGAATAGAACAGAACATCGGCTACGGCGAGTGTCAATTTCAACACAAACACCCGAAAGAAGTATTTCATAAGGGTTTGGGCGCATGTGCCGCATTGCTTTTTAGCGTATAATAGCACGGTTTGTGTTAGGTTAATTTTAACTGGGGATTTGCATAATGGTAGTGCAGGAGACTTTGGATCTCTTAGTGAAGGTTCGATTCCTTCATCCCCTGCCAATTTTATGAATACATTAAAAAGTTATATTGATAATGCAACAAATATCGTTGCATTTACGGGGGCGGGAATTAGCACCGAAAGTGGAATTCCTGATTTTCGTAGTGTTGGTGGGCTGTATACAAGCGGACCATTTGAAGGAATGGAACCTGAAGATATTCTTTCTCGTCGTACTCTTAGAAAAGATCCAGCATTGTTATCGTTATTTTACAAGGAACGGTTGTTAAAATTGGTTGATAAGGAACCAAATAGAGCGCATTTTGCTCTTGCAAAATTAGAAGAGCAAGGAAAATTAAAAGCTGTTGTTACTCAAAATATTGATGGATTACATGTAAAAGCTGGTTCTAAGAAAGTTTTAGAATTACATGGCACTTGTAAATCTTTTAGATGTACCAATGGATGTAAATATACATTTGATATTTCTCAATATCTTGGTTTATTCAATGACAAAGGAATTCCTAAGTGTCCAATTTGTACATTTGGAACTATTCGACCAAACACGGTATTGTTTGATGAATGGTTGGATGATGTTGTTTTTGAGACGGCACAAAAAGCAATTGCTGAATGTGATTTATTGATTGCAATTGGCAGTAGTTTACAGGTTATGCCAGCATGCAATTTGTTGTTGGATCGTAATCCACAATGCAAGTTGGTAATTATCAACAATACTCCTACTGCGTTTGATAAGTTTGCCGCACTTGTTTTACGAGAAAGTTGTGGCCAAGTATTAGAGGAATCAATAATATGAAAAAAAGCAATGACTGGTATAAACACCAATTAAACAAAATTTGTAAAGAAAAAAATTACTCTAACTTAAGAGTTAGTGTGATGCCGGGTATGGATCAAAGTGAGTATTCGTGTCTGAAAGAAGTTTATCAGGCATTAAAAAATTTTGATGCTGAAAAAGCACAATCTATTAATACAGAAATATAATTTTACGGGCGTGTACTGGTTTCGATTTAATATACTAGTCATGCTAGGCATGTGGAAGATGATGGTTGGCTTCCTAAAAAAATCCATTAAAAACCTAAATGCAGAAGACAATGTAATTGCATATGACTTCAACTATGATGAAGTCGCTGTTGCTGCCTAATTTACTGGTAGCCCGTTTATATCAGAATATCTGATACTGATGTAAACGCCATTTATCAGAGTAAACGATATAATCGGATTGTGTTGTATTGTTGAACATTGAGCAATCTTAAGGGCAATTTTGTTTTTCATTTATTAGAATTGCCACGAATAAATTCAAAATGAATAAACATGTAGTCTGGTATGGGTAAAATGTTAAAGACGAGGATTCAACTTCCTCCACGTCCACCAATTTAGTAAAATATGAATAAAGTTATTACAAATATTGCATATAATTTGGCAAAAAAATATGCAGAAGGTTGGAAAATGCATGCTGAATTTCATGGATATTATGGAAATGGAATGTCGGCGGAAGAATGGGCCAGATGCGAACAAGATCTTTATTTAGAAGAAGCAGATGCAATATATAAACAAATTAAAAAAGATGAGCAAGAAACAAGCACATAAGGAATGGCGCAAGAATTTCTCAAAAAATGTATTTGCGCGAGATAAGAATCGGTGCAAAATTTGTGGATCGACTGAAAATCTTGATGCACATCATATTACAGATAGACATGAAATGCCAAATGGAGGCTATGTAATAGAAAATGGTATAACGTTATGCTCACTTCATCATCTTGAAGCAGAGCAATATCATATATTTAATAAAACAAATGGTGTGGATGGAATGTATCCAAATGATTTGTATAAATTAATAAATTCGTCATATGAAATTGCTGTAAAAAAATCAAATGAATTGACAATGTAACAACTATGTATTGTCATATGACAAAAGCAGAAGCAGAAAAAAAGGTTTACGAATTGACGGAAAAATTAATCTTCACCAAAAAAGATTTTAAGGATGTAGCCGCTGGTTACAAAGAAAAAATCAAAGAGCTTGAAAGTGAAATCAAAGCTGTGGTAGAAGAAGCGGGTGGCGATTTGAGTTTGAAAGCAGATAAAATTGTACCAGAAGAAGACGTATAATTGTTCTTTTAAAATATTGGAAAGATGGCTGAGTGGTTTAAGGCGATGGTCTTGAAAACCGTAGGGGTCTAAAAGCCTCCGGGGGTTCGAATCCCTCTCTTTCCTCCAATTTATAGTTGTAAATTGATATACCGATACGGTAATGCCGGATTGAAGATCATGCCGGTTGCCTTGATATTAAAAAGTAATTGCTTGAATGCAAGGAAAATCAAGAAAAGTGGTACGACTGAAACAGTGCTATGGTAGCAGCACGAACCGAATGGGGCGTCAAAAGCGTCAATGCTGCAAGGTCAAAACAAACTATTAATTTACAGCTAATGGATAGATGGCTGAGTGGCCGAAAGCGGAAGTTTGCTAAACTTCTGTACGTTTAAAAGCGTACCACAGGTTCGAATCCTGTTCTATCCGCCAATTTATTTAAAACCGTCAACATTATTTATATGTTGACGGTTTTTTTGTTTTAGATATAATACATAATATTCAATGAAAATCGTGACAATACAAATGTAGTAACACAACAGCATCAAAATTAACAACTACTAGTTTCAAAAATTTGATTAAAGATATATGAAAGCAATTATTGCAATGGATAAAAATAGAGCAATTGGGAAAAAAAATCAATTGCCTTGGCCAAGTATAAAAGATGATTTCAGATGGTTTAAAGAGTTTACAACTAATAAAATTTTGGTTGTTGGACACACGACTTTTTCAACGTTACCAAAACTAAAAAATCGCAATTTAATTGTACTGACGAGAACTCCATATAAACACGTAGATGATTATAATGTTATTTATAATTCGGCGCATACCTATCGCAATGCAATGAGTATTGTCAATCTTGACGTTCAACTCAAAGGAGAATTGATTGTCATCGGTGGTGCCAAGACATATGAATTATTTCTTCCATATATCAGAGAATTTTATGTTACACATGTAAATGGAGAATTTGATGCTGATACTTATATGTCACCATTTGAGCATCTATTTGATAAGCAAGAAGTTATAAGAGAATTTGAAGGAGAACATAAAGTTTTGAAGTATTCAAAAACAGTATAATACTTATTATTGTTATGATTATAGATTACATCGTTGGATTATTTCAGAAGTTACGCTCGTCTAAAAAAGCAAAAGTTAATGCTATTTTGCCACAATCATTTAAACCAAATTCCGTCGTTATTTTGGTTCCTGTTGCACATAGTATCGAACCAGCCGTGGATGAAGCATTAAGAAAATTGGAATCATTTGGTTACACAGTTCGTAGAAAATATGGATTTAGTGCGATTGATCAAGGTAGATGCGCCATGGCACAGGATGCATTAGACGAAGGTTTCGAACATTTGTTTTGGATTGATGCGGATGTAGCATTTTGGCCATATGATGTTGAAAAGGTAATTAAATTGGGCCTTCCATTTGTTAGTGCTCCGTATAGTGTCAAAGGTTGGCCAGCATTAACCACTGAATTTCTTGACAAAAAAGTTTTGCTTGGTGAAAGCGGCGGATTATATGAAATAAAATATGCTGCCACTGGGTTTATGTATACACATCGTAGTGTATATGAGGCAATTGTGAAAAATGAAAAGATGACAAGAGTAAAAATTTGGGGTGGGCAATACGAAGTATATCCTTATTTTTATCCATTGTTATTAAATGACGAATATATCGGTGAAGATTTTGCATTTTGTCATAGAATACGAAGTGCTGGAATCAAATTGTATTGTGATACCCGAATTAAACTGGCACATATTGGAAAATATAGTTATAGTTTTGGATTTTTGGAACAAGGAGTAACTAAAGAACCAAAATCTGTGACATATACAAAAATTGATAACAATACGTATAGTTGATATAAAAAATTGACCATATAGACTCTCTGGCGTAGTATCAGCGCATATGAATTACGACAGAGAGATTGAAAATATGGAGCCGCATATACTTACATATCATGCGGAAGACTTGGGTATCGAAGGTGATCCCGCCGCAATTCCAACCTTATTTAGAATTCTTCGGCATGAAGATCCAACTGTGAGAGAAGGAGCATTGGCGGGATTAAGTTTTTTTATCGAACATCAAAATGTTGTTGACAAAATCGAAACGATAGCGGATAGTGATCCTGATCCTATGATACGAGATATTGCCAAGGATATATTAGATATATGAACAATTACGATGAAATAGACCCACACGATTTGGAAGTAACCATCAAATATCGTGATGGAAAAAATAAAACATTCTTAGTAGATTGGGAAACAATTTCCACAGTAAAAGAATTATATAATGTTTCTGTATTAGAAGAAACATATAAAATAGCACTTGCCGATAGAAATAACCACTCAACTGCTGGAATAATTTGAATAAAAAGATTGATATGATCAAAGTAGATACTGAATATACTTTTCATGATCCTTTAGAAGATAGTAAAATACTTGCGAGTCAAATCAAAAATGGCAATCAAAGCTGTAATGGCTGAGACACAAATCGAATCCGGCAATACAAAAGAAGTTGACGAAGTAACAGAGAAGGATCACAGTAATCCTGATCTTAAGAAACCCGCCGCCTTTATGGAACTTATTAAGACTCGCAAGAAAACTGTATGAATAAATTTTACCGGTTAATGTCTTTGTTGGGTACATATTTATAACAAACGAGGCGTTGTAAAAGAATTTGACCTACACAAAGTTGTGAATTATAATAAGTAATATGGCTAAAAAGCGGAAACCACGAACTAAAGGATATGATATTCATTTTGATGGTCCGCATATAAATGGACAACCAATTCATCTTAATGAATCACCCGCAATAGATAAATTACATCATCGTTATAGAAACAATTTATGTCTTGGGTGTGGTAAGAAAGAATGCCAATGCAAAAGTAAAATGAAGAAATGATATGAACAAAAATACTCACACATTCGATGGTAAGAAATTACCCGTTTGTATTGATGATCAAGGGCATTATTTTAAGACCTGTGATCGTTGTTCACATATGGCTTGTAGACGATGTAATATCCAATCATTCGATTTTTTGTTGAGTTTATGTTCGTCATATGGAGATTTTAGCGGAACAATTGCAGAATATGATCGATATTGTGATAAATGTGAAACATTGCTGAAGCGTGGAACTCCAAGTGTATATTCATACTCATTTAAATGTTATGAGGATTGGGAAAATCACAGAATTTCAAACAATGATATTTTGTGTAGAATATGTGATGGTAAAGGATCGTATAAAGCAATAGATTTTGAATTAAAAAAATGTAGTTTGTGTGAAGGAACGGGTCAATTTCCTTCACCTACTAGAATTAAACAATTAGAGCAAATTAAAAAGAAAAAAGACAAATATCCAAGAGAGATGACTAGTTGGGATTTATTTTTAGATTTATTTAAATGGAACAAATAATATGAACAAAGTAGACACAGAATATTTTAGAGTTGTAAACGACATTCTAACCAACGGACGACTCAAAAAGAACCGAACCGGTATCGATACTATTGGTATTTTTGGTGCTCAAGCCAAATATGATGTTGACCTCAACGCATTTCCTATATTAACCACCAAGAAAGTTCATTGGCCAGCTATTGTGCATGAATTGCTTTGGTTCATTAGTGGAGATACAAACATCAAGTATCTGGTTGATAACAATGTTCGTATTTGGAATGAATGGGCATATAAAAAGTATGCAGATGCTCATAAAGAAAATGTCATCTTCAATGAAGAAAATGGAATTCGTGAAAAAGATGGAGAAGCCGTAGCTAGAAGTTGTCGTAAATTGACGCAGGAAGAATTTATTGATCGCATTAAAACCAACTCAGAATTTGCCAAACAATGGGGTGAACTCGGTGAAGGAACTTATGGAGGAATGTGGAGAGCATTTCCATATTATGATGAATCCAGCGAAACCCAATCATTATATGGACATAAAATTGTAGCGGAAGTAGATCATGTTGACCAATTACAAAAGGCAATTGTTAAACTTAAAACTAATCCAGATGATCGACGCATTATTGTCTCTGCGTGGCACCCATATTGGGTAGATCACTGTGCATTACCTCCATGTCATGTTATGTATCACTTTCATACAGAAGAATTGACTTTGGAAGAACGAACAAAGTTATTAACTGACGAACAATGTAAGAAAGACTTGGATTTAACAAATAGTTATGGAATACGTCCAAGTTCTGATTTGGAGTTAGTGGAAAAATATAATATTCCAACCCGTCGTTTGAATTGTTTGCTCTATCAACGTTCAAATGATTTTTTCCTCGGTGTTCCATTTAATATTGCATCATATAGTTTGTTGATCGCTATGATTGCCCAAGTCACGAATATGGTGCCGGGAAAATTTACACACTCGCATGGAGATTCACATGTTTATGTTAATCATTTGGATCAAATTAAATTGCAAATGACTAGAGAACCAAAGCAACTTCCTAAGTTGTGGTTAAATCCTGAAATTAAATCATTATTTGATTTCAAATATGATGACATCAAGTTGTTGGATTATGATCCACATCCGGCAATTAAAGGACAAGTAGCTGTATAATGAAAAAATTAATGTTTTTTGGAGCAATTATATTATTAAACACCGGTTGTAAAATGTTAAGATATAATTATGAACCTGCATTAAACGAAATACAAAAAACAGGTAATGTGGTTGTTATTACAAATGATTACATTGAATATGAACATTATGTAACTAACACACTATCAATCAATTATATTGTCACTAACATATACCGGGCACATTACACAACCTCTGGAAAAATATTTAAAACAACACAGATAAAATAAGTTGAAATCTGTTTTGAGATACTATATATTAGTGTGCATGCGGTAAAAGGTATGCACATACTTAACAAATTAACAAATAAAAAATTATGAATAAAAATTTACAAAATTATATTAATCACATTGTGTTCGTCGTAGATTCTTCAGGGTCAATGGGCCATCTTTCAAACGAAGTTGTAAAAGTTTTCGACGCGCAGATTAAGCACCTTGCTCTACGTAGCAAGGAATTGGATCAAGAAACTCGCGTCACTGTTTATCTTTTTAATAGCAGTGTTAGCTGTTTAATTTACGATAAAGACGTACTACGTCTGCCATCATTAAAAGATTACTATCGCACTGGTGGAAATACATCATTAATTGATGGAACCGTAACTGCATTGGATGATCTTGCATTGACTCCACAAAAGTATGGCGACCATGCGTTTTTGTCTTATGTTCTGACAGACGGAGAAGAAAACAATAGCCGAAACACGCCTGAACATTTGGCTACAAAACTCAAAACCCTACCTGATAATTGGACTGTTGCCGTGTTGGTTCCAAATCAAACAGGTGTTCATGAAGCCAAGAAATTTGGATTTCCAACAAATAACATCCAAGTATGGAATGCGACTGTTGGCGGTGTTGAAAAAGCAGGTGAAACTATCAAAGCAGCAACTGATAATTTCATGGCTGCTCGCGCCAAAGGAATTCGTAGCACTAAAAATCTATTTGATTTGGATGTAACGAAGTTGACAACCGCAGCGGTTGCAACTAATCTTACACAGTTGCCTGCTACCGATTATTTATTGCTTCCAATTCAATCGGACAGCGTAATCAAACCATTTGTTGAAAGCTGGACTAAATCGGCATATGTAAATGGTTCTTCATATTATCAGCTAACCAAACCTGAGAAGATTCAAAGCTATAAGCAAGTTTGCATTCAAGACAAAATGAACGGCAAAGTATACAGTGGTGTAAATGCCCGAGCAATGTTGGCATTACCTAATCAGGAAGTAAAAGTTAATCCTGCTTCTCATAGTGCATTTGATATTTTCGTTCAAAGCACTAGCACCAATCGTAAGTTGATTAAGGGCACCAAATTGTTAGTGTTGAAGTAACACTTATGGCTCGACCAAAGAAAAAGGGCGACTTTAAAGACATTATTACTAAAAAGTTAAAGGGTAATGATGTAAAAAAAGTCGCCCCTTCTACTCCTAAAAAAGTAGAATCTAAAAAAGTAGAAACACCAATAAAGCCGAAAAAAGAGATTAAACAGACTGTTAAATCGGATGCGAAATCAAAAAAGATAGACGAAGCGGAATCAGACGAATCTATTTCAGATTTAAAAGTTGTTTCAAAAACCTTTCGGCATTCAAGTATTGAATTTGAAATCTATAATCATATTCCTATTGAAAGACGCATTACAAAAGACACTGACATTGGAAGCCGTGTAGTTGTTGCCAAATATCCATTGTTTTATAAAATATATTTCATGGAATATATTGATGCAGGTAAACCACATTTTCCTGTTGGCGGAATAAAAGTCTATAATGCAACTTTTGAACAGACACAATATTTTTATTATGATTCTGTGGCACTACATCCCACAAAGAAAGACAAATACAGAGTAAAAAATATTGACGAATAATTTTGGTATGTTGACTGGTTATCGCATATCATTTTAATAAAACCAAACAAATAGTATGAATTAAAAAAAGGATAGTATATTATGGCTACTAAAACAAGTAAGCAAGACAATGGAACAGCTTCACACAAGAAGTTTGTTGTAACTCGCAGTGGTATTCGTGTTAGTGAACGCGAATATGATAATGTTAGTGATGCAACTGAAGAAGTTGATCATTGGAAAAAGATCATCGCCACATGGCCGGATGGAACAAAAATAACAGTAGAAGAATACAACGATAAGAAACATCGCATCTATTAATTATGAGTACACCAATTGGATTGAGAGAAAAAATTGCCAACGCTGAAACTGAAGCGGAAGTAATTAATTTGTTGGCAACAGGGCTTGCATTTGAATATGCAAGCCGCCGTACAAAACTAAGTTGGAGATACACCGCGCAACGCAGAGAGCGTCAGCTACAGAATGTTGTCGATACAACAAACACAAATAAACAGCCAGAAGTTAGTTCCAAAAAGAAGTCTTCTTATAAAAAGAAGAAGTAAGTATACATAAATACATAAATATGAACGTCATCAAAATAATATTTGATGACGTTTTTTTGTTTTTGTAAATGGTTATCAGATACTTATTGATGTATGGCAAAAAAATCATTAACTGTTACATATAAACCATATTTGTTACCTTCGGACTTTTCGGAGATGGATACATTTATAGAAAAAAATAAAACAATAATGACAGAGCAGGTAGTGTCTTCCATAGAATATGCCATTGATAAAAAATTAGAAATCGTGGAGGTATTTAAGTTTAAACGATCTGATTTTGTCATCACATTGTCACATGAAACTTTCAAACAGAATTTAGAAAATGTATATAATTACTATATTTCGACTGAAAAATATGAATTATGTGCAAGAGTAAAAAAAATTGAAGAAAAATTAAATACTGTTTTGTATAAATTAAACTCGCATGAAAAAAAATAAATCTAAACCGGATACAAGTCCACTTGTTCCACAAAAGTCAAAAATTAAAAACGAATTAAATATAACACAGCGTGAGTTAACTGAAAAACAAAAAGCGTTTTTGGAACTTGCAATGGATAAAAATACGAAAATGATTTTTGTTAGTGGACCAGCGGGAACGTCGAAAACTTATGTAAGTATAATGGCTGCGTTGCAATTGATGAATTTAAAAAAAGTAAGTGACTTGCTATATTTACGAAGTGCTGTAGAAAGTTCGGATAGTAAAATTGGATTTTTACCCGGAGAAGCCAATGAAAAGATGGCACCATATTTGCAACCTCTTTTGGAAAAATTAAACGAATTATTACCAAAATCAGAAGTTGATTTGTTGGAGAAAGATGGTCGTGTTTCAAGTGTTCCAATTGGATTTTTACGTGGTTTGAATTGGAATGCCAAATGTATTATTGCAGACGAAGCTCAAAACATGACTCAGAAAGAAATAATCACACTTATTACACGTACTGGTGAATTTAGTAAAGTTTTTATTATCGGTGATCCAGAACAAACTGATATCGGAAATAAAAGCGGGTTTACCAAAATTGTAAATGTTTTCGATGATGCGGAAAGTAGAGAAAATGGTATATTTACATTTAAATTTACTGAAGAAGATATTGTTCGTAGTGGATTGGTAAAATATATTATTAAAAAAATAAAAAACTTGTGATTAAATATACTTATATATATTAAAAGTATATGTCCAGTAAAAAGATTACCGATTTGACTAGTTATAGTGCCGCTGAATTATCAGCATCCAGCGGCACAGATTTGTTGTTTATTACAGATGTTGCAAATCAAGAAACTAAAAAAATCACAGCACTTGAATTGAGTCAATATGTTACTAGTATTGGAGGAGCATATACAGGTAGTTTTACTGGTAGTTTTATAGGTTCTTTGAGTGGTACGAGTAGCTGGGCAACAAATGCACTGACTGCTTCATATTCACCAAATACAGGTGAAGTAAATACTGCATCGAACACTGGCTCATACGGCTATGGATTAGTTTCCGACAAAGTAGGCGTAGATTTGAGATTTAAAAAAATAGGACAAGGCTCAAATATAACAATTGCCAATGATTCTCTTGATCCTAATGTAGTTGTTATTTCTGCTGCTACAACAACAACCGCAGGTGGAGCAACAGGAAATATTCAATATCGCTCACCCGCAGGAACATTTGCTGGCACTAATAATTTATCATGGGATACTACCAATAATAATTTATTGACTGTTGTCGGTGGTGTATCTGCAACAACATTTACATCAAGTGTGACAAATGCTGTAGGATTTGTAGGTACATCTAGTTTTGCAGTTTCTTCTAGCAGAGCATCGTCAAGCATATCATCAAGTTATTCATTAAGTTCTAGTTATTCTACAACATCTTCATATGCAGCGAGCGCAGCAGGAACTATTGGTGGAAGTGGATTTGCCGGATTGGACTCAAGTATTTATTATTCAGCAACAAGTCCGTCAACATTAAACTCATATGTTAATATTTATTATGCGGTAAACCATGGATTTGCAGCAACTCCTTCACTTGTGCGTGTGACTTTAATATGTCAAGTAATTGATCAAGGATATGCGGTAAATGATGAAATTAGTGTTGAACAATTACATGATGATTCAGGAGGAGCCGATGATGAACGTCCAATTACAACTGTTTGGACAAATTCAACTCAAGTTGGTATATCATGGGCTAATTGGATCGGTGGAGTATATGCGCATGCAAAAACTGGCGGTCGCGTCAATTTAGATCCTACAAAATGGAAAATTAAAATTAGAACTTGGAAATAATCTATGTCAACTATTAAAATAAGCGAATTAAATACATTTCCGGCGCTGTTAAAAACGGAAGATTTTTTTCCAATTGACAGAAGTAGTAGTTTACTAACATATCGTGCTACACTCGGACAATTGCAAACACTATTGTCTACTGGTAGTTTTTCAGGATCTTTAATTGGCACTTCAAGTTGGGCAAATAATTCTATTAGCTCAAGTTATGCAATTACGTCAAGTTATTCTAGAAATACTATTAGTGCCAGTTATGCGTTAACTGCTAGTTATTTATCTGGTAGTGCGGGAATTATAGCCGGTAACGGAACTGTAAATTATTTACCTATATGGACCGGTACGACGGTGTTAGGCGATTCAAGTATATATTACACAGCATCATTAGGATACGTTTCAAGTTATAAAAATATTGCAATTGAAAACGGACAGGCATTTTTTAATGCCCGTGGTACATTCAACTGTGGATATAGTATGCAAAGCATGTATAGTGCATCAGACGCATGGGCATTGGCATGCGGAACTGAAAATACAGGAGGCGCAAGAGGCATGCTTGATTTGATAACATACAGTGGATCAAATCAATTAATAAGTAAACAAGGTAATGATCCAGATGGTAATGGTACAATTCGTGCAATGCGTATTGCTGGTAATGGAATATATATGTGGCCTTTGGTAGGAGCACAGTCAATATCCCGTGATGGTACATTTAATGTAGGTGTAGATTCAGGAACGGCAAACACAGACACTCGTTTCTTAATTAACGTATACAGTGGTAGTAGTGTAAGCAATCCTCAAACATATCATATACAAAAAGCTATTGAAGTTCGTTATGGCAGCAGTAGCCTTGACACAACTTTTTGTGTAAGTAGCAGTGGAAAAACTTATATTGGAAATGAGTTGATAGTTAATGGTGGAGTTACGTTAAAAAGCGCAGACTACGATGGAATTGCAACTGCTCAAGAAACTCTATACTTGGATGCTTCCAGTGCAGCAACTAGATTTCTTCAATTGAATAACCACGGAACTGCATCTATAACAATGAGTCGTGGTCAACAATTAAATGTAGTTGTTAATCAAGCAGCAACTACTCCAACCGCAAGTTTAATGTTTAAAGGAGCACTTTATAGTGGTAGTATATATTATGACTGTCCTATTGTGTGGAGAAATGGTGTTCAACCAGCAATTACAACCGGTACTTTAAACAGAGCAGATTTTTTCACATTTATTGCCGTGAACACATCTACATTGGGACCAAGTGGATCTACAGCACCAAACAACACAGTGATATATGCAACTGCTGTGCAAAACATGTATTAATATATGATTGGTTTTGCATATTGGAATGCTATAACTGCTTCAAGCGGTGGAGGTGGAGGAGGTGGAGCAGGTTCTGGAATTTTTTCATATTACAGTTTTTCATGGAATGCAGCAACTGTAAAATCAAATTTAAATTCTCAAATTAACGCAAGCACATCGCTTTCTGCCGATGCAAAAACAGCTATGATATCTGTTGTTAATTCATATGTTTCAAATGCAACTGTTGCTGCAACAGTTGTCAATGTAACTGTTAACAGTGTTATTTATGATGTTACAATAGAATCTTTGCCGGGCGATGTATCTGCCGTTGTTGCGTATCCGTCGTCGTTATATCCATGATTTTTGTTCAAATAGCGAGTTATAGAGATCCCGAATTAATACCTACTGTTTTGGATTTGGTTGAAAAAGCTGATGATCCAACTCAATTACGTATTGTCGTGGCATGGCAGCATGATGATTTAGAATCTATTGACCCTATAAAACATTTAATAGAATATATTGATATTCCTTATGTTGATAGTAAAGGAGTTTGTTGGGCACGTAATTTAATTCAACAAAAATATAATAATGAAGAATATACACTTCATTTGGATAGTCATCATAGATTCGTAAAAGGATGGGATAGTTTGTTGTTACAAATGTATCAACAATGTAAAAATATGGGAAGTGATCTCCCTTTATTAACCACATATCTTCCAAACTATGATGCGTTGACTGAAGAATATTTACATGAAGTATGGCAGATGCGGTTAGACAAATTTATGGATGAGGGTCCATTATTTTTTGTGCCCGAACCGATTTTGAATATAGATAAATTAACAGCACCTATACCTGCGCGATTTTACAGTGCTCATTTTGCATTTACAGATGGTAACTTTTGCAAATTAGTTCCACATGATCCCGATTACTATTTTTATGGCGAAGAAACAAATATTGCTGTTCGTGGATTTACACATGGATATGATCTATATCATCCGCATAAATTAATTGCATGGCATCAATACAAAAGAACATATCGTCCTACTCACTGGGATGATAATGTCAAAAGTGGAAATAATATAAATCAATCTTGGTGGGAACATGATGCTAAATCAACCAAGAAACATAGAATTTTATTTGGAATGGAGAATACATCTGATAAAATTACAAATGTATTTGGTAATATAAGAACAGTAGCAGATTATGAAGCATATGCAGGTCTTCGATTTGCCGATAAATACATTAGCGAGTATACATTAGATAATCAGTTACCTCCAAATCCTATAGAATAAATTTAATAATAAATTTTGTATTTTTAATATATATTATTTATGAAATTTATCAATTTTGAGCGTTTATTAGGATTCAGTTCTTTATTTATCGCATCATGTGCGGCATTTTTTAGTATTGTTGGTATTGGAATGTTGTTTAGTGGATCTGCAATTGCTGCGATGATTATGGCAAGTTCTTTGGAACTTGGTAAATTGGTCGCGACTAGTTTTTTATATCGCTATTGGAATAAAACAAAAACATTTTTAAAATTATATTTAACAACATCTGTTATTGTATTGATGATTATTACTTCGTTAGGAATTTTTGGATATCTTAGTAGTGCATATCAACAATCCAGTCTTGAAACTCAGTTAATTGAACAAAAAATTCAATTAATTGAAGAACAAAAAATATTAATTAGAGAAAAAATTTCCACTTCAAAAAATAGAATTTTAAATGTTACTCAGCTACGTAATAGTCAAGAATTGCGTTTGTCACAAAGTATGACAAACACTTTAATTGCGAGAAATCCTATTCAATTAAGACAAGTTCAACAACAAACACAAGAACTTATCGAACAGAGTGACCGAGATTTGGAAACCGAAACTGGAAAAATTCAAAAATCAACTGATGAATTGCAGCAATTAGACCAACAAATCACAAATCTAAAATTAGAAAGTGGATCTAAAAAAGATGTGCAAACTTTTAAATTCGTTGCGGATGAATTGGGCGTCAATATAAATAAAGTAGTAAAGTGGTTTATTGTAGCATTAATTTCTGTATTTGATCCATTGGCAGTATGCTTGTTATTGGCTTATAATACTGCAATTTCAAATGAGTCTACCGATAGTAAATCTAAAGAAAAATTAATTGTTGATCCAAATAAACCCGATGAGGTAGTACCTGATAGTACTGTGCCGAAGACAGAATCTGATGCATCAAATATTATACCGGAATCTAGTACTATTAAATCAGAAGAACTGACGGTTACACCTACACCGGTCGTTGCACCTCCCCAACCAAGTTCAAAGCCATATCCTTTCAGTTTTTAAATATTTTATTGCTTTTCAGAAAATTGGTTATATATAGATAACAGTTGAATAAACTATATATGGAAGAATCTGATATTCAAGAAGTAAAAAAATTACTAAAACAGGCATATAAATTAGAAGATTGGTCAATGGTAGAAGAAGCTATTGATTATCTCTCTGATTTTTGTGAACAATCATCGGAAGATGATGACGAAGAAGAGTAAAATAAAATAAATATATGATATTGACAATTGTTATATTAGGTGTATTATTACTAACATCTATTGGAGTAAACGTTTATTTTGGTGCCATGTTGAATCGTAGCATTGATAAAAATGAACAGTATGAACAATGGATTTCTGATATTGAAAATGCAATCAATATTACTTACAATAAGTTAAAATTGATTGATGACAAGCAGATGTTTGAAAAAGACGATGATGTTGGCTTTGTTTTTTCAAACATTGTTAAGCTGATAGAAAAATTAAAATCTCAATTATGATAAAAACCATAAAGAAGCGTAATAATAAAAAAAAGTCAAAACTAGCACCAAAAAATAAAGTCAAAAAAATAGGCAAAGTTTCTAAAATCAAGACAGCGCCTAGAAAAACAATAAAAAAGACAAATAAGTCTAAAATGAAAATTAACAAGGAACCCAATATTAAAATTGAGGTTCCTGAAATCATTTTAGAGGCAGAAGAATTGCAAGTAAAAGAAAAGAAAGCAAAAAAGCCGCCGATCATGTATTTTACACAAGATACAGAAAACGCAGTTATTGAATACAATCAAGAAGAGGATATTGATAAACGAAATACTATTTACAACGAGCGTATTAAATATAGTTTTGAAAAATTGGTAGAAAATATATTTAATACATTTAAGTTTACTTATTTTGAAACATCTCCATTAGAAATTCAGAAAGAAACGGTTGCACACTTGGTTGCCAACTTAAACAAGTATCAACAAGACAAAGGCAAGGCATTTGGTTATTTTAGTATTGTTGCGAAGCACTATTTAATTTTTCATAATAATAATAATTATAAACGTTTCAAACAAAATGTAGACATTAGCGACACACCAAGCGAAACCACAGTATGTCTACAAGTTGAAGATTCATATTATAAGAACACTGAAATGTCAGAATTTATGAAAATGATGATTGATTATTGGGAAAAGCATGTTGGTAAAATTTTTACCAAACAAAAAGATTTAAATATTGCGAATGCTGTTATTGAATTGTTTCGAAACAGTGATCGAATTGATGCTTTTAATAAGAAAGCGTTATATCTTTACATTAGAGAAATTAGCTCATGTAAAACCCAACAAATTACCAAAGTAATTAATAAGATGAAGCAGTATCAAACCAATATTACCAAATCTTACATAAATAATGGTATTTTACAAACTAATACTTATAAAATGTAATATTTATTAATTATGGACTTTGAATTTGAAATTTATAAAGGAAAGAAATTTTCTTCTTTGTTGAAGGATATTGTGGTGAACAGCGAAGATCGTAATGATACTATTCAGAAACTAATTGATGATCTTCGTATCATGGTCAAAACGCCAAATGATGCTATTATTATTATTCCATTGATAAAAGAGTATCTTGATGTCACTGTTAAAAATGACGAACAGTTGGTAAAATTGGCTGCAATTGTTCAAAGATTGGCTTCTAATAGTGCTGGAAAAGAAGGTGAGGGTGCGTTCGGATTAAGTGAAGAAGAACGCAAACAATTGATGGAGGAAGCGAATACAATTGCAAAGGAAGTTACTAAACCTTTACCAAATAAGGACAAATAATATGTCATATTGGAACATAAAACGTGATATTGGTAATAGTTCTAGAATTCATGAGGCTGGATTTCGCACAAACGATTCGTTTGCACAACTTTCAGAATTTTATGAATTCGAAGAAGCTGTTGTACTTGATGTAATTTATGATGAAACACATCCAGAAATTAAAAATCTTATTGTAAATCAATGGCCCGATAATTATAAAGACGAACCGGCTAATCCAAAAGATAAAAATTATAGCTATATTGGTCGTGTTTGTTTTAGATTACTACATTCACAAATCAATTTACCTAAAGAATCATTATCTTGGGCAAAACCAGCACATTCGACTGGGTTGATTGAGTATCCATTGTTAAATGAAATTGTAACGGTAGCAAAATATAGAAATGAGTGGTATTATTTTCGTAAGTTGAATATTAATGGATTTGTTAATAATAATGTTAATTTTAATGTTGAAAAAACAGAAGGTAATACTTCTGGCAATCGACAAGATGATTTTCAAAATATTAACAAAAGCATTCCAATTGAGGGACCAATATCATATACAGGGCCGATTTCTGTAAAAAACGCAAATAATAGTGGAAGAATGGGTGCTTATTTTAATGCAAATAATAAAATACGTGCCGTGCGTAAATTTGAAGGTGATCTTACGATTGAAAGTCGTCATGGGCAATCTATTCGTTTTTCATCATATGATGCTTTACGAAAAAATGATATAGGCGATCCAAGATATCCAGATTATAAAAATACGGGCAATCCAATGATATTGATTAGAAATCGTCAACGCCCACTTGGTGATGAAAAACGAGATAGACCACTACATCCGTTGTTAAATCCTATTCCAAAAATAACAAATTTGGAAAAAAATGCCGGTGGTATTATAGAAGAAGACATTAATAACGATGGTAGTAGTATACATATTACGTCGGGATTAACAGAAAGTGGATGGAAAACCACAGTGTATAAAACAATATTTTGTAAAGAAATAAATGAAGAACAGCCATTGTTTTCTCCAAAGGATGCCACCGAATTTACAAAACCAAAATACACAGGGGATCAAATTGTTATACAAACAGATCGACTAATTTTTAGTAGTAGATTTGAAGAAACTTTTCATTACAGTAAAAAACGATATGGTATTGTTACAGATAGCGAATACACATTAGATGCACATGATCAAATTGTTATTACTACCAACAAAAAAACTGTCATCAATAGTCCTGCGATTTATTTAGGGCAGTATGATCAAACCAATGAACCTGTATTATTGGGACAAACAACACTTGATTGGTTGTACGATTTGTGTGAATGGTTAAAAGCGCATACTCATTGGTATAATCATAGCCATCCAGATGCTGGAGGTGCTGAACCAAATCAAACACAAAAACCAGTTCAAATTGTCCAATTGGAGGCATTGCAATCTCGGTTGGAACCATTGTTAAGTAGAAGAGTATTTGTTACTGGTGGTGGATATGCACCGGGTGCAAATGGAGTAAAGCCAGTAAATACAGATAGTAAAGTCGAGCCAGTTTCTATTAATACACGTAATGGAAATGGTGTGCCGGGAGGATTTTTCGGTAAAAATAGTAGAAAATTAAATAAATAAAACCATTGTATTCACGATAGTTATTATATAATCTTATGAAAGCAGAACAATTCAAACAATTAGTACGAGCAATTGTGCAAGAAGAAATTAAAAAATCATTACCTGTGTTGGTGCCTCAGATTGTTGCTGAAGCATTATCTGGTAAGTCTGTCAAACCAAAATTGATTGAAACCAATAACGAAGATTTTTTTGAAAGCTTAAAAAATGAGATGGCGGGAAGTCCAATTCCAGCGGCACCGAAACCAAAACAACCAAAGAAATTTACTAACAATCCATTATTAAACCAAGTGTTGAATGAAACAGAAGATGGTGTTCCACAAGACGTTTCATTTGGTAGTCAAATGCAACAAATAAACTTTAAACAAGGTACACAACCATTGAATATTCAGGCACCCGTATCTCCAGTTTTAAATGAGACAACTAAAGCGCAAGCTGAACTTGGCGTATTTAAAGATTATCGTAAATTGATGAAAGCAGTCGATGTAAAGAAAAAACAAGGACCGTTTGGTGGAGGCAGCATTGGCGGACTAAGTATTGAGGGCGGCGTACCAAATGACTTTAGTACAATTGATTAATTATGAAACCTATTGGACTAGTATTACCTTTAACTAGAGGAAATAATGGATATTTTGATCAGTCATATGATACAATGACACAGATCAAAAGTAACATTATTAATCTTTTACGTACCAATAGTGGTGAACGAAGAATGCAACCTCAATTTTCTTCTGGATTACAAGAAGCATTGTTTGAGCAAAATTTGCAAAATACCCCCGATTTAATAAAACGTATTATTGAAAACAAAATAAATATGTGGATACCGGGTGTAACAGTAGAAAATATAAATTTAAATATATCGAATAGTGAAAAAAACATGCTCACTGATACTTATAAAGTATATCTAAAAATTATATTTAGTGTTAATCAACAAACAGATTCTGTGTCTATGGAATTTACGTCTAATAATTTATAATGTATGGCTGACATCATTCAAAAACAATTTAATACCGGAAAAAAAGATTTGAAGTATATTAATAAAGATTTCAATTCTTTTCGAGATGCATTAATTCAATATGCACAGACATATTTTCCAAATACATACAAGGACTTTAATACTGCTTCGCCGGGAACAATGTTTATTGAACAAGCTGCATATGTTGGAGATGTTCTTTCCTACTATGGTGATTATCAATTAAAAGAAAGTTTGTTAAATTATGCCGGCGAGCGCAAAAATGTTATTGCGTTGGCAAATTATCTTGGTTATAAAACCAAACCAACCAAAGCCGCAGTTACTACAATTGATATCTATCAACTGGTTCCATCAATCAAAAATAGCGCAGGAGAATATGTACCTGACAATACATATGCATTATCTTTGCGCGAATATATGCAACTAGTTAATAGCGCGGGAGTAAATTACTTAACTACGGATCCAGTAAATTTTGCCGTGGACACAAAAAATTCACCAAGAGAATCAACTGTATATTCTCGCGATGATTATGGAGTACCACAATTCTTTTTATTAAAAAAATCAATACGTGCAATTGCAGGTAGAATTGTTGTAGCAAGTTTTAATTTAAATAATGCACAAGCGTTTTTAAATATTCCGCTAAATGAAAATAATGTCATTGATGTATTGGAGGTAAGAGACAGTGACAATAATAGATGGTATCAAGTAGATTATTTGGCTCAAGATTTAATTTTTTCAGAAGAAGAAAATACGAGTGTAAACGATGGAGTATTATTTCAATATAATAGCGAAGTGCCAAAATTACTGAAATCATTTATAACTTCACGTAAATTTACAGTCAATACAAATGCAAATAATGTAACATATTTACAATTTGGTCCCGGAACTGAGAGTTTGTCTGACGAAATCATTTATCCGTCTCAAGAATTGGTCGGCATTGGACTACAAAACATTACTAATTTAAATATTTCGTATGACAGTAGTAAATTGTTAAACACAAACAGTATGGGTCAAGCACCTGCAAATACTACACTCACTATCAAATATATTGTAGGTGGCGGTGTATTGAGTAATTGTGCCTCGGATGACATTAAAACAATTGTCTCAGTGGAATTTGCCACGGATACAAGTGGATTGACACCTTCACAATTGGCATTAATGCAAACTGTTAAAAATTCTCTGCGTGTAACTAATCCAGTGCCTGCGACTGGCGGCGCAGATTCCGAAAGTGTAGACGAAATTCGTCAAAATGCACTTGCGTATTTTGCTTCACAGAACAGAGCAGTCACAACAGACGATTATACTTCTAGAATTTATAATCTTCCGCCTAGATTTGGAACAATTGCAAAAGCTTACGTTGTTTCTAATTCAAATTTAAATGTAAATATCAATAAATATGTAAGTGGGTTTAGTGATAATATAGATCAAGTTACATTATTGAATGATGCTGTATCCAATTATTTTCGTAAAGTAAACTACGATATTTCCAATCCGTTTAGCATCAATTTGTATGTGTTAAGTTACAATTCAAATAAAAATTTGACTAGCATTAATGAAGCACTATTATACAATTTACGTAAATATTTAGAAAAATATAAACTTTTAACAGATGGTATCAACATTATCGATGGATATATTATTAATTTTGGTGTAGACTTTAAAATATCTGTATTTAACAACTATAATAAGCGTGATGTTTTGAATATATGTATTCAAAAAGTAAAAGATTTTTTTGTTATTGATAAATGGACTTTTAATCAACCAATTAATATTAGTCAATTGGAACTTGAGATTGCAAAAGTAGAAGGTGTTCAATCTGTGGTAGAAATCAAGTTTAAAAATTTAACAATGAATGACGGTGATTACTCACCGCATGAATATAACTTGGACCAAGCAACATTGAATAAAATTGTTTACCCATCACTAGATCCATCTGTTTTTGAACTAAAATATCCAGATAATGATGTTAAAGGAGCCGTAATATAATATGCACCATTTTATTTATCCATCTAAAGATACATATATTACTAACGAAACTAATTACCTGAGTAAAAACTTGGGATTAGATGAAATTTTAGAAGTAAAAGCAAATACACAATTATATCGTACCGTCACAGTTTATCAAACCGCAAGTATTTCGCAAAGTTACGCGTCCGAGTCAAGTTTATATTTATTTAATGGTCAGGTGAGCGGCTATCTTAGTGGATCAGATAGCAATTCATCACTCGTCATTTCGTCAAGTGCGGACGTACAAGGAACGTTATTATTTACTGGAAAAATAACGGGTAGTATTAATGGAATCACTACGACTTCTAGTGTATCTAATCAAACAGGTCATTTGAGTGGTAGTTTAAGTGGTAGTTTAAGTGGTAATTGGTACGGTATTATCTGCAATGCAAGCGGATCTGTAAATAGTTTTGTTGGTTTAATCCAAGGAGTTGCACTGGGCACTGGCAGTTTTTATAGTCCTACGACAACGTTTGAAAATATACCATCATTGAGTAGAGCATTATTAAAATTTGATGTTTCCTCAATTTCTAAATCAATTGCTGATGGTACGATAGCAAAGACTGGATCTTTAAAATTTACATTAAAAATGGAAATTGTAGAAGCATCGGAAATTCCATTGTCTTATTCAATGTATGCATATCCAGTAAGCCAAAGTTGGGAAATGGGAGATGGATATTATGAAACAGGGGGTTCTACGCTCGGCGCAAGTTGGTATTATAGAGATTTTTCGGGAGATTCTGGTAGTTATTGGTATCCAGTCGTTTCAAGTTCAACATATAAATTTGTAGATTATTTAAATACAGCGTCATACGCATCTGAATCTTTTAATAAAGGTGGAGGAACGTGGTATTATAATGTTCCTGCTTCTTATTCATCGGCTTCTAGTGGATATTGTAGTACAATTTCTGCGAGCAATAGTTTGATTGCTCGTCAAAATTTTAATTATGAAAAGAGTAATCTTGGCATCGATGTATCAACTATTGCTAAATCATGGATTTGTGGATGTGTTCCAAATGAAGGATTGATAGTATTAACGTCATTGGAATTATCGCAGGCAGAAACAACAAAGGGTACTTTTAAATTCTTTAGTAGAGACACTAACACTATTTATACACCGTATTTGGACGTACAATGGGACGATAGTAGTTATGTTACAGGTAGTTTATCTGCTGTAACTGAAAGTAATCCGTTTACTGTGGTGCTTCGTAACTTGAGTAAAAATTATAAATTTGGCGCAATTCCTAGAGTAGATGTATATGCTCGTCCAAAAAATCCATTGAAAAATTTTGTTAAAGGTTATCAAATGAATCAATTTTTAACATCAAGTTTATTGCCTACAAGTTCATATTATTGTATAAAAGATAATGAAAGTGAACAAACTATTGTTGATTTTGATGATGCTACAAAATTAAGTTGTGATGGTAACATGCATTATTTTATATTGGACACAACTTCGTTTGCACAGGAAAGATTCTATAGAATTTTAGTTAAAGTTGTTACAAATAATGAAGAGCAAATATTTGATAATGGATATATATTTAAAGTAACTAGATGAAATCATTTGACAAAGAAATAACTCAATTTTTGGTTGATGGCACATTTAATAATAATTTAGATGATGTTGGCAATATTAATTTATCTATAGACCCGATTGATGTTAATGAACGATATATTGAATTTGCATTTCAAAATTATTTATATAATAATGAACAAATTAAGATGTTATATGATGTGGAAATAAAAGAATTTTCAATTCCCACAACTATAATACCTGTCGTTAATATTGATAATAATACAAATCAATTGATTCAAGAAAATGAAACTTTAAGAAACCAATTAAATGCTGTTATTGCGGCTGACAATCAAAATAGCGCCAGTGCGGTTATTGATGCATCTAAAGATGTAATTATAAATTTACGTATCAAATTAAATGAAGGAAAAACAGCAGATGATTTCTCTGACAGTTTTCCATATTTAAAAAAATAATTTATGGCATTTCCATACAAAACAATATCAACTAACATTGACAGTGTAAATTCTGGATCGTTTTACGATCAATCAGATTTGGACACAGTTTTATCAGGGTCTGTTATTGATAAATATTTCGGCACATCTGAACAAGATATTATTGAGTTTTCGGTATATGATATAGACGGAAATTTGCAACTATTGAAAAATGTTCCTGTAAATCCGGTTTATAATGTTATTAGCAAAACATATAAAGACGTAGATCAAAATGTGTTAACTTATAATTATAAACAATATAATAGTGGATATATAGTTTCATATGATCGTAATATTTTATTTGATACTCTCGCACATTTGAGTTCTAGTAATATTGTAAACGGAAATCATGTTGTTTCATATAATAGTGTGCGTAACATCGGTGATGCAACTTATCCGTTGATCATAAAAAATATTTCAGTTTCAAGAAAAGAATTACAACTAATACCATCTTTTAAAATCGATCCGAACGATGAATTACAAGTATTAATAAATTTAGAAATACAAGCATTCGCTACAAAAAAATTTTTAATTCGTGATATCGTTCCTGTATTGGTGCAACAATTGGATTCATATCAAATTTATTCACAATCAGAAGAATTAATAAAAAATAACAAGCAAACATTTCAAATCATGAAAACTACTTTTGGTTTTCGCACAGATTTGGATGTAATTAATTTTTTAAATGAAACATACATTGGTTTTACAAAACCAATTCAAGGCAATGATAATCAGATTATATATGATGTATTTGATGGTATTGTTGGATATTTAAAAAATTGGTTGTATACATATTATAAAAATGTAGAATCGGCGGCACAATTACAAACAAAATTTCAGTATATTATTAATAAAGCAACTGAAATCCGTTTGCGTAAAGTAAATACATTTTTTGGAACCAACGTAGTTAATCAAGCATTAATTACCAATTTCATTACTAATATTTTTTATGATAATTTCATAAAAAATGTAATTAATCAGATTAATATTGATTATCAAAACAAATATTTTAGTTATTTACAAAATACTTTAAATTTTGGTAATAATAATTTTTTGCCAATTTTAAATTATGACGGATATGTTGAAAACGGAACGATTAATATTATAGTAAAGTTATTAGACTATTTGCCAAAGTCAATCGGTCTGCGAGATCTTTGTTGGATTAGCAATATATCATTGCAGCCAATGATACAAAAATTAATTTTAAATGCTCCTGTTGTAAAACGACGTTTCAAAATTGCAGGACCAAATTTTAAAGTTAAAGTTGATGATTACAAATCAAAACCGGTTGATTATCAATCAAGTAATGATTTAAAACTATCCACCACTCAAACAACACAAATACAATTTTATAAAAAATTAACTGAATTAAATATTAATTATAGTGATTTTTCTGAATTTATTTTGTTTTCATCAGCAGAATTGAGAATAAATTTGTTTTTGAATAAATTGTCGAAGATAAATACATTGAAAAACAAACTAACACAGTATGCCAGTGCATCAGTTAGTGCGTCAGTAGCAATTAGTAGTTCGTATTCGGTGGATTATAATATTACACAGGGTCAAATTGATACAATTTATAATGGATTTGATGGTTATGATGTTTATTTAAATTCATTGCCGTCTGCAAGTCTTGCAGGTGATGCGTTGAAAACATATATTAATGAGGCTATTGAATATGATAAAAATAATTCTGATAGTTTAATTAACAACACACCTGAATATGTTGTAGTTGACAGTGATAATTCAGATTATTTAATCTTTTTGTCGATGATCGGACATCATTTTGATAATATCTATTTATATTACAAAAAATTTCCGACATTACAATATGTTGATAATGTAGAATTTCCAACAGATGATTCTGTTTTGACAAATGTTTCGTCTTCATATCTTTCTTCATTTGCTAATACTTTACTTGAGCAATTTGGTTGGAAGCCAATCAGTTCATTTGATAGTTCTACAATTGCAAATACCTATCTGACTGGTAGCAATAGTGTATCAGACGATGAAAAGTTAAAAACAATTTGGAATCGTATTTTACACAATCTTCCTATATTATACAAAACAAAAGGAACTGAAGAATGTGTGCGTTTGCTTGCAAACATTTATGGTATACCACATAGTTTACTTAATATTAAAGAGTTTGGAGGCAATAATGTTTCACAAGAAGATGAATCTTCTTATGTGTTTGATCAAAAATATTATTTTACTAAATATAAAGGAAATAATGAATCGGTATTGGTTCCAGTGCCAGCAACTTTAAAAACAATCGAATTTAAATTTAGAGTAGATCCAGAATATTCTTTCACACAGAATATTCCTGTGTATTTAATGACAAATTATAACAATGATTGGAATATTCGTATAGTTAAAGATGTAAAAGATAAGTGTGGAAAAATTATTGCATCATTTCAAAATACTGATTTAGTGATTGATGATATTCCTATTTTTAATGGAAAAATATATAGCGTTCTTTTGAAAGTAAAATCTGCATCAGATCAATTTGATGTCGGTGTGGGAAATCCATCATATTTAGAATTTAGAGTTGTGTCAGTAGAGGATGATCGATTAATATTTGACAGAACTAAATCATTGGTTATAGCATCTACGTTTGCAGATTTGTTCTATTCAAGCAGCACAATATACGTTGGTAATTACACTGCATCAAACAATTTTCACGGTAATATTGATAAAATTAATGTATGGTCTTCTGAATTAACAGACGAGTCATTTTTAGATCATGCAAGAAATTTTGACGCATATAATAACTACAGCGCATCCGCAACATATAGTGATTTATATTATAGATACAGTATTGATTATCCAGTGAATTTATATACCTCTTCTGGAATATATAAATTAAGTAATGCAAATAAATATTATAGCACTGTAACGTCATCTGTTTATAACTTTTTACAAACGACTACAACAACTGTAAATTGTTCTGAAATTTCAACTTCAGTATTTCCTTATCAATTTGATGAAATCAATACTCGTCAGAATATAAAACTTGATAACGCAGGTCCAAACAAATATAAAAATTTAAAAATCAATAAGGTAACTGAAAATGTAGTTGCACGGTTGATGCCAAATGAACGTAGCGTTGTATCAAACACCGTAACACAAGATTCTAATTTAATAGGAGTGTATATTGCTCCGTTTAAAGTTAGAGATGATGACATCACAAACTTTTTGGGTAATTATGATCTGATGAATCAAATTGGAAGTCCTGTTGAATTATACACAGATCAATATGATTCGTTGCGTATTTTGCGTAATCAATACAATACGAATAATCTTGCTGAAAAGGTATTGTATCAAGAATTTTTGACACTTTACAAAAATTATTTTGATGGTTCTTTCTTTACAACCGCAAAACAATTGTTTCCGGCAAGAGCAAAAGTTATTGATGGTATTTTAATTGAGCCAAGTATTCTGGAGCGTAGCAAATATCAACATAGACCAATTGATAGCGGTGTAATAAATGATTTTAATGTAACTGCATATAACAAAGCATACAATGTATCCGGATCTAATATTTCGATGTTACCTTCCGAAATTTCATCAAATATTGCTAAAAACGGACATGAAACAACGGGACATTTAAATAACTATATTAGTAATTATATTTCAGATGCAGACGTATTAAAGCGTCGTAGCGTGTTTGTAATCAATGGTAATTATATAGATAGAGATCGTACTGGATCCTTGCAAAATTACAGAACATATAAGTCTACAAATAATCAATTGTTGATTATAAATGATGTCAGTTCAAGCAAAGAATTTCTAACATACAATTTTAATTTGAGCGGAAGTGAAACTGCAAGTGCGGATTCAATAGACACTGTCTCCTATCCAAAAGGTCATTTGTCAACATTGAATCGTCCATTGACTAGTTTTAGTGTAATTAAATTGGAAAATAAATCAATAAGTTCGTCACTGTTTATCAAATCACAACAAACTATATATACAACCGTCAATGATCTCGGCATTCCAGATGGTAGTTTGCCCGTGGAGATTTCTAGTGTAAATAGAGATATAAATCAAATTTCTTTGACAACTAGTTAATATTTAAATGAAAATAGTGCAGAACAAACATACTTATAAGTAATATGGCATATTTAGATAACAATACATTAACCGTAACTGCAACCTTGACAAAAAAAGGACGAGAGTTGCTTGCAAAAAATGGTAATTTGAACATAACTTCATTTGCTTTGGCCGATGATGAAATTGATTATAATCTTTATCAATCAAATCATCCACTTGGTAGTGCTTATTATGATTTGGCATTACGAAATACTCCTGTTTTGGAACCATTTAGCGACGAATCGCAATTAATGAAATATAAACTAGTCACATTACCAGCAGGTGTCACTGCGATTCCTGTTATTAGTGTTGCACAATCCTCTATTGATATTCCACGGGCATATGCAGCCGATGTTATCATCTCACCAAGCACAAATCCTACTTACAATACAACACTAGGATATACTGCAATTTTGGGTAATAAAAATATCGGAACTTTAATTGTAACCCAAGTAAATAGTTTAAATAGTGTATCTAGTACAATTCCGAGTTTTGCTGGTGATGCCGTAACAGAAAGCTCTCAAGTTGTTATTGGTATACAATTTAAATTTGTGCCAAATTCAGCTTTAACTGTAACTACTACATCGACCATTACAATTATTGGTAATGAAAGTGGTGGCAGTCTTACTATTCCAGTAAAAGTAACCGTATAATAATATTATGATATTTAATCAATTTTCTGACACCGATATTGTTTTGGGAAGAACAAACAGAGTCTCATCTGGATTTTGGCTGGATGGTAACTATGCTCATTCACAATCAGCGTTGTTTACATCTTCTACTCAAACGCAAATAACCGGATCTAATGGAGCCACTGATGTAAAGAGTGGATTGTATTATTTTGATGTATACAACGCTAATCCAACAACAGATATCAATGCACAAGTTCATTTTTCTATTGCATATGGTAATTATAACAATTCTGGATCTGGTGATGCGAACACAAGTAGTTTAGCAAATCCAACCAAAGCGATATACTCACAATACAAAAATTATTTGTTAAATCCTGATGATCAATATTTTAGTTTTAAAACAGGCAGTTATACAACTGGTAATGCACCAATTGATGCCACCACCGTAGTCACAGGATCATCAATTTTTGTTATTAGCTTTTCTACAACACGTTACAAAGATCGTGTTGATGAAGGACAACTTGAATTTACTTTGAGTGGAAGTGTCGATAAATTAACATTTATCGATGATTCATCGGTAATTAAAACTCAACAAGACGTATACAATATCATCAGTGGAAGCGTTGTTGATGGTGTTCCTAATCCATATAAAACCGGCAATGTAGTAGCATATCAATCGATTGGTTTGTTTTATCCAAAAACAGGCGTGATTGTGTTGAATGCGGATGCAATCAAAAATCAAGTGGGTATTACGGTAAACGAGTCAAATACAGGAAACTATAAAATAAATCAACAATATTTGTATGGTGCTTTAGTTAAAGCTCAAACTTCTGTAATGAAGGTTCGTAAATCTGAATTTTTACCATCTAGACAGTATTTCGTTCGTGTAAAAAATCAAGACTTTAATTATAGTAACAATCCAACTTATGTTAGTGACGGAACCGATGGTAATACTAAAGGAACAATTAAAATTACTGAATTTTTAACTGATCCAAAGGCATATCCAACAACTATTGGATTATATGATTCATCTAACGAATTGGTAGCTGTTGCAAAACTAAGTCAACCAGTTCAAAAGAGCTTTGACAGCGAATTATTAGTACGTGTAAGACTAGATTTCTAACATGATTAAAAGTTTAAATAGAGATGATATTCAAGTCACTCCATTTATTGCAGCCAAAACATGGAACTTACAAAATATAGAAGATGAAGATCTTATTTTGTGGATGTCTGGCTCAGAATCTGGATCGATATCTCATATTTATATCGACTATCAAGATGGACTGTCTGCTCCAATAACAAATAGTTATTGTAATTTAGCATTGCAACAACAAGATTCACAATTAACTCTAAAATATCAACGTGGCATAAGTGGAAGTGGAACTTATTTTCCAATTACTAGTCCTTATTATAATTCAGGTTCACAGCCAGTCAATTCAGACGGCACTTTCATGAGTGTTGTATACGCTGTAAATAAACAATTATTTTATAACACATATGATAATCCTACTCAAATATGGGGATTAGAAAATATTAATTTAAATTCAAATTACCGTTTATTGACTGATACGGTAGATGTGTTTACGTTATCTAAAAATCAATTTGGTGAAAAAATTATACCAAATTCAGTGTTAATTCAGGACAATCTTGGAGAAATTGATTACACTATAATCGATGATGGTAATACTAATTTAATTTTAGATGGTATTTATTTTTCTACATTTCAAAAAGTTACATTCGAATCTACCCTATGAGTTTTAATATTGATAATGCAAATTATGGATACTCAGTAGCGACCAATAAAACATATGTTGCTATTGCGAATCCGTCAATATTTGCATATTCATCATCTGTATTTGCGACAGGCAGCGTTGAAGTACTTCAGTATAATAATATTTCAGATTCATATAAGCATAAAGATACTATTAAAAAAGTATGGACTCCTGATATCTATTTGGCATCAGAAACCCCGGAAATTTTGGCAACAGACACGGGATCAAATGTAGTTACAAGCTCTCAATTTTTGTATGAATATGATTATTTAGTCTTTACCGCAAGTAGATTTGGACAATCCGTAGCGTTATACAATACTACGTTAGCAATTGGTGATTCTCTATTCTATTATAAAGTATCAGACAATGCGACAACAACTTTAACTGGTTCTAGTGTTGATATTTTTTCTTTATCTGGTTCAATTACACAAACTGCAAGTTTTGTTACAACCATTATTAATACATTTGAATCTTCATATGACGTTAATACATCATTTGGTGAATCTGTGTCATTATATAATGATATATTAGCAATAGGTGCAAGTAATATTTCTGCAAGCCAAGGTGCTGTGTATTTATATAAAAATATCTCTGGCACATGGACGTATTATCAAACGTTAACTGGAAGTAATACTACTAATAATAGTAAATTTGGAAGTGTGGTAAAAATAGATCAAAGTGGATCGTATAACATTATTGTTGGTAATAAATCACCACTGACTGGAAATGTTTATATTTTCAATTATAATTCTTCAAGCGGATATTGGAAGGAAGGAGCTATATTATCAGAAAATAGATCACTAGAATTAACACAATCGCTGCAAACGATTAACAATAATTGGCCGCCGTATGTTACGTCATCAGCCAATTCATCTAGTTACGGTCGTTCGGTCGCAATCTATGGAAAATCAATCATGGTTGGATCTCCAACTGATATAAATTATTTTCAATACGACGGATCTGACATATTTCATCAACGAGGTGCAGTTTATTTTTATGAAGACTGTACTGACACAGGAATTTATTGGAGTTTAATTCAAAAAGAATATGGAACGGATGAGTTATTAAAAACCAACTACTTTGGATGGGATGTAGAAATGTATAACACATCTTCTGTAATAACTTCATTAAAAACAAACTGGCCATTTTCGCAATCGTATGTTGAAAATACATTATATAAAAAATATGATTGTAATCCGAATGATCATGAATACAATATTTTAGGGCAGGTTGTAGTTTATCAAAAGACAACTGAATCGTTCTGGAATCCAATTACAACTTTAACAAAAAACAAAATATACGGAGAATCATATAGTGTTTATGGATATGATGCTGCGTTATATGACACTTCAATAATTATAGGATCTCCTGTAATTGAAAAAGCTTAAATTATGATAACAAGTGGATCTGCATATATTTACGATTTAAATAATTTGGTCAATGATCATGTTGTTGGAAATGTTTTTTATCGTAATGGAAAAATTATTTTTTCAAACAGCGGTTCTGTATTTGATGAATTATTGAAAGATAGATCTAATTTAACATTACCAAAATACAATATTACGTATAAAAGTCAGCAGACATTATATGAAAAACAAGTACTGTGCAGAATAGAACCGGGTGAATTCAATTACAGTACAAATCCAAGTGCATTGATTCCAAATGTATTTGAATTTGATATTGATAAAAATAATTATTTTACATATGTTGATTTAGATTTAATTTTAAGATATATTAGTTTAAAAGTAAATAATGATTACCAATGGTATAATTATTTGTCTAACTTTTTCACAGATGATGACATTGATTGGTACACATATTACTCAGAAAAATATAATTTACAAAGTAAAGATTCTTCATATCATGTTCCTTATATTAATTATTTAGAATCTATATACAACAGTTTCGATGTTGATGGAAACAGTAAAATTCAAATCACGGATGCATATTTAATGTTTAAATACTTTACAAATACATTGACAAAAGATGTAATTTTTAAATATGCCGACATTCGATCAATTCGTAAAAGCACAGAATCAATCGTAAGATACTTGGACGAAAAAACCGGAAAGTATGGTCATGGTAAGATTAATACTGAATTTTTTAATTTTGATTATAGTTCTTCGCTAGATAAAACTGGTTCTTATTTGGCTCCATTTATTACCACGATTGGTTTGTATAGCGGAGCGGAATTGGTAGGTGTAGCAAAATTAGGAATGCCAATTAAAAATAGTGGTGAATTACCACTAAATATTTTGGTTAAATGGGATATTTAACAATATTTATAAAAAGAAAGATAAAATATGCCCAACCCAATCAATAGAGATTCTTTAATCACTGATTTAGAAAGTAGATACAATAAGCAAAAAGCTGGAGGAGCGTTTGATGCAAAAAATATTGTAACGGCGGAGGATACTGTGGCACCGTCAGTTGAACCGTCTATTCAAGGTCAGAAATATAGTATTGATAAAGGTGGATTTAGAGTAAAAATGCCTACCGGCTTATCAAGCTTGGCTGATGTACCAGATCGCAGAAACAGTACTTCTAAGCAATTATCTCAATATACTCAAGGATTATCAAATAAAAAATATAAACCATAAGTTTTATACTATTTATGGTTATATGACATTAGGATTTGATGCAAGCACGACCACCGTAGGGTGGTCTTTTTTTGACCAAAATGCAGTACAAGATTGTGGATTTATTGACATAAGTAAATTATCCACCAACAAAGAAAAGGCATTTTTGGTTATCGACACACTGAAAAAACATCCGCTTATAAACAAAGTAGACAAAATCAATCTAGAAGCTGCTTTGAGTGGATTTGCAGGTGGATTCACAAGCCAACAAGTTATTATTAAACTTGCTAGATTCAATGCATTATTTGAATATATTATAAGTGAATATTGGAAAATACCTGTTAATTTAGTTAGTGTCAATACAATGCGTAAAAAGGCGTTTGGAAAATGTCGTATTAAAGGAATAAAGTCAAAAGATTTTGTCAAAATGCAACTTGAAGCCAAAATGCCATTAGCAAAATGGGACAAAACAAAGAAAAATGGTAATTGGGATGATCGTAATTTTGATATGTATGATGCAATAGTAACTTCTATGTATTGATATGGATAAAAAAACCATATTGGAATTAGTACGCAAGGTAAAAAAATTAGCGGATCATGGTGTTGGTGGTGAAGCGGAGTCTGCAAAGATCAAACTTCAAAGATTATATGAAAAATACAATCTTTCAGACGCTGATTTTGTTGAATTGCAAGAATCTCATAATCGTTATTTTATTATTAGACACCAACATGACAGAAAATTATTGTCTAATTTGATTTGCATGATTTTACAAACTCCGTCATTTGGCTGTGGCGAGTCTAAAAATATATTGAGAATTAAATTAACGGATGAGCAATATAATAATATTGTTGATGCATATGAATATTATCAAAAAAATTTTGATGATTATTCAATGTATTTGATGCAAGCAATAATTTCAAGAAACGCAATTGGGTTTATACCAAAACCACAGTCGGCACAAGAACCTGCACTGGAAGTTCCCAATATGAATAGTGAACAAAATAAAGGCAATAACTCCACAGAATCTGAATTTGACATGATCAAATTGATGAAATTGGCTGTGGCGATAGAAGCAAATCCATGGAAAAAACTTTCTGAAGATAAAAACTTGATCGAAGCAAATCATTCTGATACAGTGATTCAAAATAATCATGCTAAGACAAGAGACAATTTTGGTAGCACTCAACAAACTGTTTAATCAGACAGCAAAAATCCGTAAAGGAACAGACGCAGTTTATTACTGTCCTCATTGCAAACATTATAAACGTAAACTAGAAGTTAGTCTTACAACAGGCAAATATAATTGTTGGGTCTGTAATTTCAGAGGGCTTAGTTTTCGCTCCTTATTTAAGAAAATGCAAGCTTCGTCGGAGTATTATGCAATACTGGGAGAAGTCGAACAGATGCGTTCCGATGGCTCTGAATGGAAAATAAATTTTGATGACTTACAGGAAGTAACTGCAATTAATAGATTGCCGGATGAATTCAAACCACTTGCGATTCCTTCAAATACACGCCATTATAAAATGGCGCTCAATTATGTACTTGCGCGTAACATAACAAAATATGATATTCTACGATACAATATTGGATATTGTGACACTGGTTATTATCAACACCGTATTATCATACCATCATATGACGTTGATGGTAAGTTGAATTTCTTTTCCGCCCGTGATTATTTGGGATTATCAGGACACAAATATAAGCTATGTAATTTTTCTAAAAATATCATTGGAAATGAACTGTTAATCAATTTTGATGAACCTATCACTTTGGTTGAAGGACAATTTGATGCCATATCTGTTCGTAGAAATGTTATTCCATTATTTGGAAAGAATATGTCCAAGAAACTCAAAGCTCGTTTGCTTGAAAGCGACGTACCTAGAGTAAATGTATTGTTAGATAATGATGCTTACGCTGACACAGTAAAATTATGCGAGTATCTGGTACGTAACCATATTCCTACTGCTTGGGTTAAACTGGAAGAAAAGGATCCATCACTATTGGGATTTGATAAAACATGGGAAATCATCAATAAATCTCCCATCATTGAATTTGACAATCTGATTAAAATGAAATTAATATGACAAAGTATTTAAATACAAATGTAAAAAAATTTACTCACATAGTTCATGTGGCGGACATTCACATTCGTCTGTTAAAGCGACATGAAGAATATCGTGAAGTATTTGAAAAATTTTATAAAGAGATAGATAAAACTCCAGAAACAACCGTTGTTGCAATTCTAGGAGATTTATTTCATAATAAAACTGACTTGGTTCCAGAATCGCTTAAATTAGCCAGTGATTTTCTGAAGACAATTGCTGATAAACGTACAACCATTCTTATTTCAGGCAATCACGATGCAACATTAAACAATAAAACTAGATTGGATAGTTTAACTTCAGTAGTTGAACCATTGAACCACCCACACCTATTTTATCTTAAAGAAAGTGGCTTGTTTGTGTTGGGAAATTTGTTATTCAATCATTATTCTGTATTTGATGATTATACAAAGTATATTCCTGCGGCTAACATTCCTAAAAAACTAATTAACGAGACTGATTCACGAATCGCATTATTTCATGGTCCTGTTCAAGGTGCTACCACTGATGTTGGATATAGAGTGGTGAGTAAAACAGTATCAAATGATAGTTTTGACGGTCATGATATTGTTTTGTTGGGAGATATTCATAAATTTCAGAGACTTCAAGAACATAGTGTCAATTATAATAAACCTGTTATTCTATACGCGGGATCTATGATTCAACAGAATCATGGTGAAGCTTTAGAGAAACACGGATATGTAATATGGGACATTAAACATCATGAATATACACATGTAGAATTGCCAAATGACTACGGATTTTTTACCGTAGAAATTGAAAAGGGTAAATTGCTGACTGATGTAAGCAGCATGCCTAAAAAAGTTACATTAAGAGCAAAATGTAAAGAAACAATTCCGTCAGAAGTAAAATCTTTGATGGCAAAAATGAGCAAAAAGCATGAATTAATTGAAATTACATATGATAAAATCAACACAGATGAAGAAAAGAAAAATATCATTGATACTACAAATATCAATCTTATCAGTATTGCATCAAATGTTGATTATCAAAATCAATTGATCAAAGAGTTTTTGTTAGAAAAGAAACGCGAAGTAATGACTGAAGAATTGATTGATCAGATTTTTGAAATCAATAAAGATGTCAATGGTAAGCTAGAAAAAGAACTTGTTCCTCGTAATATTCGTTGGAAGCCAAAGCGGTTTGAGTTTGAAAATATGTTCTCTTATGGAGAAGGCAATGTGATTGACTTTACTACACTCAAAGGATTAATTGGATTATTTGCTGCAAATGCAAGCGGTAAGAGTAGTATTTTGTCTGCATTATCGTACTGTTTGTTTGATAAATGTGATCGTGCATTTAAAGCGGTTCATGTTTTGAATACACAAAAAATGAGCTTCAATTGCAAATTTAATTTTGAAATTGAGGGAGTTGATTATTTTATTGAACGAGTTGGTGTTCAGGACAAAAAAGGAAATGTCAAAGTTGATGTAAAATTTTATCAATTAGATAAAGACAACAAAATGATCGATTTAAATGGCGAGGCACGACGTAATACAAATGATGTTATACGTGATTATATTGGTACATACGATGATTTTCTACTAACTGTATTAAGCATTCAAAATAATAGCGTAGGTAATTTCATTGATATGGGGCAGGCAGATCGTAAAGATTTGATCGCCAAATTCATGGGAATTACAGTATACGATCAATTGGATCAAATTGCCAAGTCTGAAAGCAAAGAAATTACTACACTCCTTAAAAATTATAATAAAACCGATTATCCAAAATTACTTGAACAGAGAATTCAGGAAATTGTTGTATTAAAGAAAAATCTTGAGACTGAAAATATTGAATTAGATAAAGTCGAATCTAAATTTAAATATGAAAATGAAAGATTAATGGAAGAAATGGCCAATATTATAAATATTGGCAATGCTCCGACTAATATTATTTTGTTGGAGTCTACTCAAAAGAAGATAATTTCTGAAAAAAATACCTTGGCAGAAAATAATATATCGATTAAACAATTGGTTGAAAAGTTAAAACATGTCATTGATGCAATTGACATTGAATTAAACAAGTTTGATCTGATTAAACTAAAAACTAATACAACTCATTATGATAATTTGAATCGCGATCTTCAAAAGATTCAAAATGAAATTGACAAGAAAACCATAGAAAAAGCATCCAAAAAATCAATATTATCTAGTTTTGGAAGTAATATGGAGTATGATCCGCATTGTTCTTTTTGCGTAAAAGCAAACAAAAAACACGCAGATCACATCAATAAAACAGGTGAGGAATACAACAAGATTCAGATAGAAATTGAATCATTAACCCTTCGTAAAGATAATCTAATTGATGATATTAATTTGGTTTCTGATGTTGTTGAAAAAAACCAAAAAGTCAATGAACTTATTCAGAGAAAATCTGATCTGGAAAGAAAATATAATTATGCTAACTCGGAGTTTTTGAAAAATTCCACAAAACTTGTTCAGTTTGAGAATCAACTTCTGACTCTAGAACAAGACATTACCTTGTATTATAAACAAAAAGATGCAATTGAGTCTAATAAGAATACAAACGAAAAAATAAAAATAATAAAAGACAATATTAATAAATTAGATAGTCTAATAAAGACAGCAACTCGTAAAATTTCAGATTTGAATGGAAAATTGATGTTGGCAAACGAACAAAAAGCCAATTATGAAGAACAAATTAAAAATGCAAAAATATGGGAATTGCAACAACATGCATACACATATTACATGATGGCAATCAGTCGCGACGGCATTCCATACAATCTTATTAGCAAAGCGTTACCGACAATAGAATCGGAAATTAATAATATTTTACATCAAATTGTTGAATTCACTGTCAATTTAACAACCGATGGAAAGAATGTTATTGGTCATATCAATTATGATGGAAAGAAATGGCCAATTGAAATGGGTAGCGGTTTGGAAAAGTTTGTGTTATCTCTTGCAATACGTGTAGCATTAATAAATATCTCCAATTTGCCGCGTCCTAATTTCATAGCAATTGATGAAGGATTTGGATGTGCTGATAAAGAGAATCTCAATTCAATGTCATCTCTATTGTCGTACTTCCGCAATACATTTGATTTTGTATGGGTTGTAAGTCATTTGGATGCTATGAAAGATATGGTTGATAAGCAATTAGAAATCAAGAAAGAGCGTGGATTTTCTAAAATTATGGCCGTATAAACTCTAAATGACATATATTTATATATGTATGTCACAATTCCAGACTGGTAAGAGCTTAAGCCGACTTAAAGTAGATGTAGACGACAATTCATTGATGTCGTCTACATATTTTTTAATTTCCGGATTTGATAGCAATTTTGGATTAGGTAAAAATAGTATTATAATCAATAATCCACCTAATGATATCAAGATTGAGGCTTATGATGCAAATGGTATAGAGCTATACTATGAAAAAGCGACAGATGTAGATATTGTAAATAAGAGTCAAAAAAATATATATTCATTCCATGTTTATCAAAAAAACCCAACTGGTATAGGAAAATTGTATATTGTTGGTACTTTTAAAAATAAAGTAGTAAGATATTCAACAAATATATATATTAATAATTCTGTAATTAATAATAGTAACGTAGCATTTTATTCAACGCCTCAGATAGAAGTAACACCATTGTTGACATTTGTTACAAAAACAAATTTAAATGAGGCAAATCCAAAAACCGCCACCGGCTCATTTTACACAAAAGCGGGATATCCAATTGTTAATTTTAATGTTGAGGACAATAAATATAATAAGTCATATACAGACTATCAATTAATTGCTACAAATTCTGTATTTTCTTCAAGTTTTAAAAATTTTTATGCGACCCTATATGTCAGTAAAATTAAAAACACATTGACAGGACAGGAGCAGAATGTAAATGCAACGTCATCAATTTTAATTAAAAATGTAATTAATTCAACGACTTTACAATTAGACTCACCTTTTATTTATAAAAATTCAGCAAATAATAAAAATTCTGTCACAGAAATTATAGACGGAACATATGAAATTTTATATTCAGAGTATGACTATAATCCAGTATATTTTACAACAGCAAGCTATTTGACGGAAAGTGTTGATTTTTCTGGAAATGTTAGATACAAAAAAAATTCAATTGCCGAAGTTACGTATAGAAATATTGATACTTTTAGTGGAACTGTTACACGGCATAAATTATATAAAAGAAGTTTAAATGTACCCGAAGACTATACCACTGTCGTTGATGAATCATTTAATCAATTTGAATATTTAAAAAATTATAATGTTCCTATAAAGAGTTATCAAAATTTAGGTAACTTTTATTCGCAGGATTTTATTAATAAATTTTGGTTTACAAGCTCTAATAGTTTTCAATTATTTGAAGACTCACAGTACTATATCAATGGACTAAAAATCACGGGATCTTCTATAAACGATGGTTATATTATTGTAAAACTAGATACCACTGGATCTTATCGTGATGCAACATATATTCCATATGATAAATATGAATATTTAGATCAAAGAGGAGCGGCGTATGATTGTAATTTTATTAAATTATTAGGAAAAACAAATTATATTTTAAGTTTTAATTGTAATTTATTAGAAAAAAATGCGACAGATTCGATGGATTTGTCAATTTATTTAATAGGATCGTATCCAAATAATAAAAAAGAAAAAAATTATAATGAAGTATATGGCGTATTGTTAGGAAATATTCAGGTCGCGGATGCTGTTATATCTAGAAATTTTAATAATACATTAAAATTTAAGTTTACTCCATTAAATGATTTATTTGGAACGATTGTAATTGTACCGAGAAAATTTAATAGTTTAATTATAAACAATATTTCCCTTCAACAAGAAAAAATTGATGGATTTAATTATGCTTCATATACAATCCGAGTTCCATTTCCGGTTGATCAACCAAATGAATTGTTTGATATTAAAGCAGAATTGTTTGATGCAAATTCAAACATTGTGTACTCAAATTTAAGAACAATTCAAGCATTTGATCCAAGCGGCAGTAGTAGTCCTATTAATAACTTTGATACATCAACAATTACAGTTGGTGTTTTAAATGTATCATCGGAAGCTAATTTTACCGGTAGTATAAAAGTAAATAATTTTGATTGCTCACCAGCAACTAATATTAACGATGTAGATTACGTAGTAACTTGGGATAATGTTAATAAAAATCTATGCGTAGCGACTTCAAGTTTGTTTATATCAAGTAGCACGGGTGGAACAAATTTAATAACAGGAAGCACATATCCGATTACAAGCAGTTGGGCAAACAATGTGGTTTCATCAAGTTACAATTTAAGTTCAAGTTATGCGCTAACAGCATCATATATTTCAAATTTAAATGTAAATGGAAATCTCATTTCAAGTCCAAATACACAAACATTTGTTGCTGCGACCGATAATTTTATAAGTTCAAGTGTATCGAATGTACCTTTATTGTTAATTCAAACACAGAGCATTATAAATGTACAAAATAATAGTGGAAGTTTTAATTTTTACGGTCGTTATTCTGGATCAAACATAAATGTTGGAACGCCGGCTGATAATTATCCATGGGGCGATAGTATGACAGGATCTTATTTTAGTACTTGGAACTCTAATACAAATGTATCAGATATCGTTAGATTTTTTGCAGGAGCGTTTAGCGCAAGTTATCCGATACCAAGTCCAAATACACGAACTTTTAGCGGAGTAACTGGTACAAACACTGGATTTGGTTCTACTGTAACTATTAATGGTAGAGTTCCATCTGGAAGTACCAACTCAAATATTTTATATTTGCAGCCGCTTGGATGGGCAACAATTGGATCGACAATTTTTAGTGGTTATACATTTAATAGTGGTGCTGCATATATAAGTTATGCAAGCACTGTTGGTGGTAGTACAACTGTAAGTTCAAGTTTAGGTAGCAGTGCATTTGGATTGGGGCCATTAACTAGTAATAATATTACACAAGTAAATCTTAGCGGATCTTTTAGATTAACATTTGCATCAAGTAGTGCCGGCACAATTAATTATACAAATAATTCTGCATCGATTATTCTAAGTCAATCGACAACTAATTTAACACCGTCAATTGCCACGCCAATTGCACTTAATACAGTGCCATCAGCAAATATAGCAGTTATTCCTCCTGTTTATCAAGATGGATATTTCAGTAATTTCACTGGTTCTAATTTAACCAATAGTATTGCATTATCAAACATTAGCAGCAGTGGTATCTATGTGTTTAGTGCAAGTATTGGTATTAGTTCTGGTAGTTCAGCATATAGAGTTTATACTCCATCCACAGTAACTTATTATTATACACCGTTAACGGATGGCTCATTTACCCAAACTATTACTTCACCAAGTAGTTCCGGTAGTTATATTAGTGCTGTCACAAGAAGTTTGAGTGGAGCACCATATTTAACAAGCGGATCTAGTTATCGCTATACTATAACATCAAGCGGAGCATTTAATCCATTATATTATAATGGAATCGTGTCAAGTGTATCTTTTACAAATGCCACCCTTGGGTTTGTTACTCCAAATAGCTCGTCATTAACTACAAATCCAACTATTCAAACTGCGGGTGTTGTAAAATCATCAGATTATGTTACCACTCGCACCGTTGGTAGTTATCCGTTTGAAAGTGATGTTGTTGTATTTGATTTGACTCTAAATGCGGGTGGAACAGGTAGCAATGCTGCAAGTTCAGGTTCGTCATTTTCAACCTTCGCCGTATCTACAACTACATACAATAGAGCAGGCAGCGGAACTGTCGTAGGATCCCAAACATACAATGTTCACACAGCAGGATCATTTGGTACACCAGCTTCAAGTGGTAGTTTATTGTATTTTGGAAGACCAGAAGGCTACGTGACATCATCTTTAACGTTTGGTTCACAATCATTGAATCCGGGTGCAATTACAGAACAGTTGCTGGACGAAGCAAATCGCATCGTATTAGCTGACAATATGTTAAATATGAGCGGATCATCGTTTAACAGTGCTTCTGTATTGGCTACGTCATCTTTACAAGTCAAACCCGGATTTTTAGTAAATCCGGGTGGCTCAAATGGTTATTGGTATCCAAGTGGATATGGTACAACATACAAATATTATGTACGTAGATTCAAGAGTAATGTCGTTGTTAATAAATTACAAATTACACTCACGGGAAATACTTCATTGGTAAATTGGGATTCTACTGCATCAAATAGTGTGGCAATGGCTATTTTATTTGAAAGCGCAAATAGTAATGTTTATGCTCGATGCCGTTTGTATGATGTAAATAATTTATCAACCAACGTAATATCATCTAGTGTAGCACCTTCCAACTTAAGTACAAGTGGTGTAAATCCATTTGGATCAAATATTGATTTATACGGAAACAACGGCACAGGTGCAAGTAACTCAAGTGGTATATTTATATTTCCAACAAGAGCTGCTGACGGTGCAATATTGGATAACACTAATACGGCACAGGATGAAATTTATTTACTAATTCGTTACAACGGAAGTCCAACTCCAATTACAAGCATTAAAATAGAAAAACTTTCATAACATGGCATTTGACCTTCTAACAAAAGCAGCAAGATTATTGGTAGGACGACGTTATACAACTACCGATTTATCGGACTCTCAAGAAGCATTTACTTCTACTATTCAAATGGGAGCCGATGAAATCTGGTCACAAACTGCATTAATTCCAAGCGCAAGTTTGCCATTTAGTTCAAGCGCAACTGCGGGAACGACACAAACAACAGGTGTTTTAAAATACTGGTTTAAATTTCCATTGACAGTAGCAAATGATACATCACCTGCAAATAGTGTTTGGTTTTTTATGAGTCCAACGGGGAGTGTTTCTGGTACTGGTAGTCAATTGATTGTCAATGGACAACAAACAAATTTTATCAGTCCAAAATATGGTGTAACTACCATTGCAAATCAAACAGCAGATGCTAGTAACAATGGTAATCCACCGGGCTATAATATTGCTTTGTTTACATCAGCCAATGGTAGTACGTTTACGAATTGGACAGCAAGCAACTATGCATTTGATTATAAAACCGGTGTATTGCAATTCTCGGGATCAACGGTACCATCAAACCGAGTTTATGCAACTGTATATCAATATATTGGTCAATTTGTTAGTGATGCGTTAGCAAGTGGATCTACCAGTTCAATGACAAGTAGTTATTTTAGCGGTAGTGTTGCCACCGCAAGTAATTTAACAGTAGTACAAACCAGTTCACTTAATGTAGTCACAGCAAATACAGCAAGTGTGGTATATTTTTCATTAACTAATAGCGGAAGTGCTCCAACAAATAGTACAGATAGTGGCATGCCCGGAGAAATGAGATTTGATGATCATTATGTTTATATCTATACAAACAACATATGGACTAGAATACCAAAGGCCCGTTGGAGTTAACCTAATAATATTTTTTTCTGGACAGAAGTGGCGGGATTTTCTTTAATTCCCATACGTGATTTTAACATTTGTAATGCTGCTCTTGGATTCATTTTACCACAATTGAATCCGACAATACCGTGTGTTTGACAGAATTGTTGTAGCTCATACAAGTCATCGGGATTGATATTTTTGATAGGTGGCAATTCTCCACTGTCCTGTTGTTTTTTTCTTTTTAACAATGCTTGATATGGATCAAATTCATGCGGTACACTAGCAACTGGTTGTTGCATTTTTCTCAATAACAATTGATTAAAATCAGCAGTTGGATATGATTCGGTATCGTTCATGTTGTTATATATCCTTTAGAACTATCTCCTTTTTTTCCATAACCTTTTAAATTTTGCACAAAATACGAAATATTATAAGGTTCAATACCAGATGCTACTCCATGCACAATATCATGCATTGGACTACGAAGCGGATCATAATCTGATATATTTATACGAATCGCGTTAATTTCAGGATTTTTAGAAACGATATACATATATGCTGATTCGATTCCTTTTTTTGTTATTTCAGACGGATTTCGTAAATTGTGAATGCATAACCGATGTATTCGATCTGCGAGTTGCGGATTGATACCAGAATAACGTGCAGTAGAAACCAAACGGTTTTTAGGAATTTTTACTTCTTTTCCTGTGGCTTTATCTATAAAGAAATCGGGCAATTCAGGAATATCTTCTAATGATTCCCGTAATAATAATTTTGCATATTTAGATAAATAAATTTTATTCATCACTTAACAATCGTTTAGCAATTTCTGTCAATGATACTTCATTCTTCCATGAAACCGTACTTGGACCCTTTTTATGACTGGTTCCTTTTTTTGTGCATTGACTAGGTGTAGGTCGGCACGCAGGATATTTACTTCGTTTTTCTCCGGATTGTCTTCCGCAAGTTTTGCATTTTTTAGTTCCGGTTTCAGGATCTTTGCGGCATGTATTACAATCTACCCAACCTTTGCCTCCTTTACCGCCACGACGGGCAAACCAGCCATGCAATCCTTGTTTTTTTTCTTTTGAGAAATCTTCTTCTAATTCTTTTTTGATCTGTTCAATTTCTTCCTGAGTCTTTTTCCATATTTTACCTTTTCGACAACGAACAACAGCACCACTGGCATATGCACTTGGCCATTTTTTGTATTTTCTTTTTGCAATATCAGTACATCTATCTTCCTCCAAAGAAGGTTCTTCGATATTTACATCTACTGTAAAATCATCATTATTCATTTGATTTAAGTTTTTATTATCACTAGAAATTTTGTCATTAACTTTATTGACATGATCATCGGGTGTATTACCGATTTTCCCTGCAATATTGTTTCCAGCGATTGCTGTTTTATTGGACCCTACTAGCTTTTCATGATTAATTGAATGATCTGGATCACCAAATCCTGTTGATGTTCCAATTTGATCTAACTCTTTTGCCAATCCTGCTTTTTTGAGTTTGGTATAATATTTTGGATCTTCACTCAAATGATCCAATGCAATTTCGGTGGCAACGTTTGGATCTGTTGTATGTTCCATTTCTACAGTTTGCCCCAATGCCAATTCAATTGGATCAACATCATGTGGAGCAGTTGCATCACCAACTCCCCCTGTTAACTCTTCATAAAATTCATTGTAGCCAATATCTACGTCATTATGATTAGTATCAGTCCATGTGTCCATATTGTTTACAGCAAATTCATCCACTTGATGTTTGGATAATTTATCAAAACTAGTATGAGGTTCAGCGGTTGGATCTATTTGCCATCTATTTCCATGCATAGCAGGATGTTTAATTATAGGATCATTAAGCTTAGTAGGATGTTTGCCTGTAATTTTCATAGATAACGCTTTCTTTTTTTCATTTCACGAATAATATCACTAATGGCTTCTTGACGAACTCCGTTTTCATCGACTTGCATCATATGCAATTTACTATAGAACTTTGGATCTTTCTTTAAATTGGATACGACCAGTTGTTTTGCAATATCTTTACGTTTGAATACCATTTGTTTCAGTTCATATTGCATACCTGTCAATACTTCATCTGGTGTTACGACGTTTTTAATAGCATCTACATCATTTTTAAAATTTTCGCTACCTTCGGGTGATGTATTATCATATTGGTCAGGGGTGGGTGTAGTAATATCACTTGCACTTGTAGCGGTTTGTGGATATTTAAATTTTTCTGGTTTCTGACTGATATCTGGACTATTAATAGTATCTACACCAGTAGTACCCAATCCACCACCTTGTGAATAGGGTAATCCCGTCATCATTCTATCGCCCATTTCGTTTTCTTTTAATTTTGGCATATATATAAATATTAAATCAGTTTAGTATAGAATAAAAATCTTTTACCATACAATTAATTGTTTTTTCATTTAAAATATAGTCATATGCTGCCTCAATTTTATTTTGATCGTGTTTATAATTTAAAATTAATTTTTTTAATTCTTGATTGGATGAATAGATGTTTCCGTATTGTTTCATATCAGTCGCTCCTGCGATATCTCTACTAATCCATGGAATTTTGTTGATCATTGCATCTAATAAAACCAATCCAAATCCCTCACTATAACTATTCATTATGTATACATCCGCATTTGCAAGTATATTTAAATAATCCAATCGATTATTTATTTTAAAAACTTCTATATTTTTATTCGTTGAAATAGGAGGATCACCTATATATCCTGTTAAAATCAATTTAGTATTTGGTACGTTTAACTCTGTAAATATATCAATTAAATCACAAAATCCTTTATGAGCACCAAATCCCCCGGAACTTAAAAAAACGAAATCATTATGTGTTGATTTTGTTCCAAAACAATCATTCAAATCGACAGAATATCTGATATGTTTAGCTTTTGCTGCACAATTATATTTTAAAGCATGATTAAAATCATATGATGTGCCCCATCCTATTGCCGTCGCGTGTTTAAAACCATTTATTGCACTTTCGCTATCAGATGGTTTAATTATCCAGTATAAAGTTTTTGCTTTGATTTTTTTAATATTTAATAATGCATAATCTTGAATTGGCATATCATTTCCGTGAATGATTATCCAATCATATTGGCATGAAAATAATTCGTTTCTATCATTAATAACTGTGACATTTCCATAATTTCCCTGACTGCAATCAGTCAAAACGGTTACTTGATATTTTTCTTTAGCCATCGCTTCACTAATTAATTTAATATTATATTCCGATCCTCCATTGTAAGGATACGTGCGATGTACAACAAATAAAAGTTTCATATAGATTTAAATATTATTTTTCAATAATAACCACTAACCAATCGGTAATTTTTTCTTCTTCTTCAATAGTTAACTGACAATTAATTGTCGATGTTGGTAATAAATCATTAACACAAATTTCATCGCCGCATTTATTACTAATATAAAATTTAGAGTTTTTAATGAAAAAATTCCAATTGTGCAATCCGTGATAATTTTCAACAATACCTTCATTTATTTTGTGTTCAAGAATAACATATTTATTGGAAACATTCACCATTTCCTGAATACATTTTATTGGATTATATGTATGATCAATACTATTTCTAGCATAAACAATATCAAATGAATTGTGTTGAAAATTCAAAGATAATTCCGATGCATCCAATGCGATTGGAATCGTTGGAGGATAAACATTATACTGATTATACAATTTATAATAACTTTCTGCTAAATAATCTACCGCAGTTAGTTGTATATTTTTTGTGGACGTTCTTCCCAAAAAAGGAAAAGGACCAGATCCTACATCCAAAATTGTTATTTTATTTTTTTTTTATTGAATCTATCAACAATTGAACATTTCTATGAACCGGTAATTCTATGTATAATCTAGTTTTTACATATTGATGTAAATATGAATTTGTATCTGTGGTATATTTATAAAATACATTATTCCAATGAGATATTTCAGTATCTACTAAAAATTTCCAATCTTCAATAGTCATATGCATATATATGTTTATGAATTGTATTGTATCATTTAATACAAAAAATAATCCACATATCGTTTCTTCAAATGTTGAAGAAAGTATTAAATGTGCATGTGCAAATTGGAATTGTAAATATCTACGCATAGAAACTCCACTTCAACCAAGTAGATTTCATGATATGTTTACAAAATTATACTTACCATATCAAACATTAAATTTTGATAGATGTATGTATCTTGATACTGATGTGTTGATAAAACACGATTCACCAAATCCCTTTGATATTTTCAACGACACGGATTATTTTTATGTTGTCAAAGACATGCAGCAGACATTTCTTTCAGATGAAATCAAACAGGATTTCAAAAACAATCAACTTTGTAGACCTTGGTATAACGAATGTAAACGCGTATTAAATGTCAATTTAGAGTATCAAATATACAACGATAATTTTTTTAATGCTGGAATGTTCTTATTTACTCCACAAAAACATTTGTATTTATTCGATCATATGATCAAAGCATTGTCGTTGATACAAGATCCGTATCCACGAATTCATCAAGTTGAACAGGCATTGTTAAACTATACTACTATGTATTATTTGAATGATAAACTGATACATATTTCTAAAGAATGGAATTATATTGATCCGCCATTAAATTCAAAAACTATGGAAGGATATATTTATCATTTCACTGGATGGTATTATGATACTTACAAATCACAATTAAACAATTTTAAATTATGGCAAAAATAGCAATATTAACGATTGCAACTGATAAATATATTTCATTTTTAGAACCATTGCACAGAAGTATATTTTTAAAGTTTCTACCAGATCACGATAAAACTTTATTTGTATTTACAGATAAAGATATAAATTATATAAATACAAACACTATTAAAATCAATTGTTTACCATGGCCAATTACCACTTTAATGAGATTTTTTTATTTTAATAGTATATCAAGTCTATTACAAACATTTGATTATATTTATTATATTGATTGCGATATGTTGGTACATACCACTATCACAGAAGAAATATTACCCGTTAATAATGAAATTGTTGCGGCAAAACACTTTTATTTAGAAAATTCTACCGGAACATATGAAACAAATATAAATTCAACCGCATATGTAGAAGTTACGGATATGCTATATGGAAAATATTGTCAGGCTTGTTTTTTTGGATCGAATGCACAATCTTTTATTAAAATGACTATGGAATTGAATGAAAATATTAATAAAGATTTAAAAAATAATTATATCGCTATATGGCATGACGAGTCTCATTTTAATAAATACATTTTAAATAATCCTTGCAAATTATTACATTCAGGATATACACATCCTCCATTTATTTATGAAAAGGAGAATAAAAATCCAGTAAAATTATTGCATTTGAATGCACATGCTACTGGTATTAAAAATATTAATATTATAGGATAGTAAAAAATACTTTTTATTTAAATTAGAAAAAGATTCAAATGACTTGTCATAGAATGTTGAATCTAAAGTGAATAGTTTTAGTATGATTCAAAATTTGCATCCAATGTTAAAGATGCAAATGTTTTATCATTGTTATCAAATAATTCAGGATTTTGTTGCTGAAGTAACGACATTTGATTTACTAATGGAGGATTTAAAACGTAATGTTTTAATTGTTTTAATGATTTTAATTGTATTTGAACATCAACTGCCGCTTGGATTTGACTATTGGTATCTATCAGTGTTGGTATACTTGATTTTTTAATCATATAAGCATGTGTACACATCGGGGGATGTATTGGATATATTATTCCATCTGATATAATAGTATTGTGTTCCATTTGTGGTAAACAACAATGTCCAACAAACACATATTGCCAATCATTCGGCAATCTGGATTTTATTTCTAGGAATTTTTCGGTGAAATTATCTACCAGTTGTGCGTCATCTTCTAGAATTAAAACTTCATCATATGAGCTGTGCCATATTGTTTTCCATAACATATAATGAGATAAAATACATCCGATACGACCTTGTCTTATAAATATCTCTTTGTCGTGTTCCGTAAATGGTATTGTTGTTCTTAATCCGGATAATGGACCATCGAATCCTTCAAAAAATTCAACATCAACATTATGTTTTTTAAAATGGGATTCAGCGTATTCTTTTCGCTTTGGGGTGCTTTTTAAAGTTAAACAGAATATTTTTGGTAATTTGTTCATATTAATGCTCGGCAAAATAGATATCCACAATTATTATAATTGTCATTTTCAGTTGATAATTCGGGATAAAATGTATATTTGTTAATTTTTACAATCTCATAATTTTTAACAGGAATATACTTTTTAATATCATTCAAATCTTCAAGACACGTTGAGTGTAACTCAATTAAAAAATTAGGTTTGTATTGTTTTATTACTTGTTGTGATTGCTCTAAAATTTTTACTTCTTCTCCTTCAGTGTCTAATTTAATTAACATATTATTAGAACAATATGGCAATAAATCATCTAGTGTTTTAGTTATACAATCACAACTTTCAAAATTTTCATTGCAAAATTTAAATTTATCCAAATTAGTAAATGATAAATTATTTCTTTGATTTGTAATATAATAATTGTATGCAAAAATATTATTTATATTATTAATTTCAAGATTTTTTTGTAGTATTGCAAAATTTTTTATATACGGTTCGATTGCAATTACCTTTTTAGAAATTGATGAATAATTTAATGAATAGAATCCATGATGTGCTCCAACATCAATAATTGTATCCAGTTTATTGTACGTATTATCAATATTATTGAGTTTTTGATAAAGGTCAATTAAATAATTATTTGTGTTTTTATTTGCATACAAATGATCTTTGAAATTTATTTTATTATAAAAAAACAAAGTACATAAAATTAATTCAAAAGAAATATATGATTTGTAATTTTCATTTTTTTTCAAACTCACATGAACTGGATATGGATCTGTTGTTTTGTAAATAACAACATCATCATACCATGCTTTTCCAGTTTCATCACCAATATAAAAATTAAAATCGTTATATGGATATCCCGCTGTTATTTTTGTAATGTAATTATTCATTATAATTTAATATATAGGTTACAATGATTATTAATATCATCCGATTTGGCTTTATCAATTAATTGTAATTTAAAGTTTTGTTCTATTAATTCGATTGCTTTTTTACTTTGTTCCCAATCGGCGTCATTAAACCATAAAAATCCACCAGATTTTATTTTTGGTACATATAATGAAACGTTTTGACACGCTGATAATGCTTCGTGATTTCCATCAATATGAAGGATGTCTATAGGAAAATTTATATTATTAGCGACATTCATCGAATTATCTTTTAAAATATGTACGAAATGTTCTGTTTCAGATTCTCTTATATTCGTTATACATTGATCATAAATCATGTCATAGTTTAATGAACTCCACCATTTAATGTCATTTTCATTTGTCATATGCATTAAGCAATCTATTGGATTCCATGAATCAATTCCATATATTTTTCCGATTTTGTTTTTCTTCATTGCCAATGCTTGACATATTAAAGATTTTCCATAAAAAACACCTATTTCTACTACACGTTGTGGTTTGGTAGCTAATATAAGACTTGTCATTTTTGTCATTTTTTCAGTGCTACACCACCCTTCTATACCTTTTACTAAATTATAATTTATCATAACTTATTTTTAAATAATCCGGTTAAAATATTTGTATTACCATCCACTGGTTTACGAATGACATCTTCTATATTTGAATATTTTACTAGATCAAAATTTATTTCATTCATAAAGTTTTCTAACGAAGTTTTGTTAAAATGCCATATATGTTCATTTGGTTTTCGGTGCTTCCAATTAAAAAACCAATCGTCAGAAAAATAATGACATTCTGGTACTGATATTAGATAATATTTCGTTTTAATATTTTTTATATCGTATACATCATCAAAATGCTCTAATACGTCAAACAACGTTACGACATCAAATGTATTTTCATACAATGAATTTATCTTTTTAATTTTATTTGGTGCCGGATAGTTTGATACATCATATCCATAACAGTTTTCTATTATATCGGCACTAACTGTTAAAAAATCACCATTACCATATCCAACATCCAATAATGATTTTGGAATAAAGTTTAAATTTCCAAGTAAAAATCCAAGACGCAAATAGCTTATCTGTAAACTAGATGTTCTAATTTTATTATAATAATCAAAATATTCTTTTGTAATTTTATTTACAATATTTTGTTTTATAAGTTTATTGTTTAATTGTATATAATTATCAATCATTCTCTGTTAAAACATTATCTAATTTCATAGTTAAATTAGGAAATAAATCTAGACCACTTTTAAAGTTAAGTAGTGTTTGTACTAGTTCATGTCTAAAATAAATAATACTAGGTTTATTAAATACACCACCCAATAGTCCGGCAAAGCTTTCGGTTGATAAAACATTGGAAGCGTTGTATATTTGTTTAAATGTGTCTTCTAAATAAAGATCGCCGCACATATTTATGAATATTTTGTTTGGATATAATGGCTGAAGCTTTTCAATACAGCGTTGTGTCAAATCATAATCTATAGTGCTGCCAACAAATTTATTAACAATTATATTATTTGATTCAATCCAATTTGTTAAATTTGAGAATGATATTCGTTTATGACATTTTGCAAATTTATCAACGTGATGCGGTGAATAATGATGACTACAATACTGCACTATATTATAATTTTCTGTGATATCCTCTTTCAAGAAAGCAAATCGCTCTTGATAAAATTTAATTATAGCATCACTACTAATAATAGAATGGAAATGATTCCAAAGTTCTAGTTTATTATCTAACATACATTCAATTGACGCATTTCTTTTAGAGAAATAATGTTTAATCGTGTCTTCTATCTTTTGTCTACTTGACGGATTATCTTTTATTTCATCGGATATACCGCAAATATATGTAAAATCATCCAAAATATTCGCTTTTTTATACAATGTCAGTAGTTCTGTATAAATTGCCCATGTTGAATCAATCTGGCCTTCGCACGTAAGTTTCAACTCTATTTGATTTGCAATATGCAATATTGCAATCTTTCTTAATTGTTTTAACTGTGCGTAGTGATATAATGCAAAAAATAGTCGAGCACCAGCAACAGTGTCGCCGATGCTGTTTGCATTCATGAAGAAATATCCGATATTCATATTTTTTCAAAAAATATCATGTATGTGTTATTTACATTTTTTTTAATTATTGTTTTTTTGTAATTGCTTATAATTAAATTGTCATTATTTGAAAAATATAAAATATATTTTATATCTTTGATATTTGATGGAACTTGTTGATTGTTTAATACTAATAAATCATAATTTTCATAATTAATATCGTCTAATATTTTACTATCTTTGAATATAATGTTAATTTTATAATTAAATAAATAATTTAAGTGATGTAAAATATCATGTTGTAATTGTGGTTCATCTCGTATTGTTGTGAACTGAAGTGGTTTAAGATGTAGTAAAATTCTAGAAATATATGCTCTATCAGTTTTATACTCGATAATATTTTGAATATTATATTTTTTAAGATCGATTATTTCATCAAAAAAACCAACGGCATTGTTTTGTGGATTGTGTATATTTACTGAAGAGATTTGATTATTAAGATATTGTCTTTCAAAATCAAACAAATCTACATCGGATTGTTCCACATAAAAATGTTTTGTATTCAAATGCATATCTTCATTTAGATTAAATGTATTTTTCCACTTATACAAAAAATAAAATAAGTTACGATCTTTGAAATCTGAAAATTTAGTTGTTATCAGTGGCTCCGCAGTGCCCCGTTTATTACCGAGTACTTCTGTTTCTTCAAAATTGTTTATCATTCTAACCGATTTAAATCCGATACAATTATGAGATATATTATTATTTTGTTTTTTTCTAATTCTTTCAACCATATCAGAATCTTCAAAATAACATGGCCATATATTCTCATCAAAATATCCGGTTTTTTCAATCCAAGCTGGTGAAGCGATGAAAGCTGCCCAATGATTACACCATATTAAATGTATATTATCTTCTTTTAGATTTTTATTAAATTTATCATATATACTTTTTAATGAATCATTTGATGTAAAATAGATATCATCGCATATAAACATTATCGTTTGACCCGATGCAATTTTTATTATTTGATTTAGTGCTCTACACGTTCCATAGTTATACGCATTTTTAATAATAGTAACGGGTATGTTTATATTTTTTTTCAATGTATATCCAATTCCGTTATCAGATATGATTATTTCTTTAGGCAAGATTGATTGATCTTGCAAAGTGTTTAATAGGTCATCTAAATAGTCATATCGATTGTATGTAATTATTCCAAGAATAAAATCGGCGATCATAATTTTATAATTCCTGTCTTTTCGTCATTAAATCCAAAACTAACATAAAAACTATTATCTTCATAAATAGCTCCACATGGAAATACAACAATTGGATTAAAATTTGGTAAAAATCTAAAATCCGATTCATTTCCCCAAATAATAGGCTCCTTTGAGATTTCAATAATTTTAAATGGAGGTTTAGCTTCAAATGTATAATATCCCATAAAATATTGTCGTTTAGGATTTTTCCAAGGAACGCTACTATGAAAGAAATTATAGTATATACCATCTTTCAGAATTGGATTACTGCCCATGCGCGGTTCTCCAAAGCGCCATGTTTTAGTAATATCAACAAAAGTTTTGTATTCAGTCAATATACGACCGGTGTTATCAAATTCTATAACTGTGTGTGGATGCATTTGATACACACATAGAATTTTATCATCATGTACAAAATATGTCCAATTTTTTTGGGAACGAGTATTACTTAAACAATTAGATGAATTACCGTCATATACAGGATGAATATTTTCAATATGATTAAACGCACTATCAAATACTAATATTTTTTGATGTATCTTTTCAGAAACATGTAATTGATAATTTGCACATCCCACATAAATTTTATTTTGATGAATTAATACTCTTGGATCTTCATATTGTTCGTCTTGAACTTCATCTTTAATTTTTAACGGAATTTCTTTTATTCCTTCATTTAAGTTAAATAATTTTAACGTGTTATGTGGAATTTTATCTTCATCAATATGGCAATATCTAGTCATCAAATATTTATTATTATTAAATTTAAATATTGCTGGATTAAAATAAAAATTATTTGCATCATATGGTAAGTTTAACAACTTAACATTTGAATTTTGAATTTGAATTGGTATGGAATTATTATTTAATGTAAAATTTGATACACAATATTTTTCTGATTCCATTCCATTCTGATACGCGTTCTGCATCAGTTCAATTGCATGATTTTCATCAGCATTAGCCCATACATAATCTTCATTTAAATAATGTTTTTGAGTTATGTATGAATTTACTGGGGATGTGTTATATCTGACCAATCCCGAATAATTTTCTCCTAAATATTCAACGTGACCTCCATATCCAGTTACAATAAGATTTTTATTGTGTTTATATGCGTCATAAATGCTAAGACCAAATCCTTCAGTGTGAGTTAAACTTACATAACAATCAAAATGATAATGCATACTGTGTACTTCATCATGATTTAATTGTTCTTTAATATATACAATAGGTGCGTGATCGGGATATTGAGCAGATAATTCATTTAAATATTTAGCACACTCGACTTGTTCTTGTATTGAATAATTTGATCTAAATGTTTTTAAAAATAGTGCAACTTTGTCAGTTGATTTAAATGCTTTACAATAAGAATGCAATGTTGCAATTAAATTCTTTCTATCTGTCAATTGTTCTATACAATAGAATTTATAATAATCTTTTATATTTAACAATTTAATGTCAGATTTTATTAAAACTACACTTTTCTTTAGTAAGTGTTCAATCGTATATAATTGATTTTGAAAGTCAACAAATATATGCGGTTCAACAATAATAGGCTTAAATATACCTGCCTTTAAAAATATATTTTTATTCCATTCAGTGGGAACGCTAACATGAGTTACAACACTGTTATTAATACTATCAATCCAATCAGGATGTACTTTTTCAAACTCCCAAACGGTTCTTCCAATAATCTGTGTTTTATCAGTAATGTTAAATTTACTGTTAGAAATAAGTTCATTCCATACTAAAGGTATGGAATGAACTATAATTGTGGATGGAGTTGACAGTATTACTTTTTTTGATTTGGATATATATAAATCAAAATTAGTATTTTCATTTAATGGCGTTGTACTAGCAATGTCATATTGTAACCATTGCACATAGTCTTTGTTTTTTACATGATTGTAAATATACCCCTTTGCCGCAGTAGCATATCCACTTGTGCCAATTGCGCTTATATATGCAATTCTTTTATCTGGAATTGATAATATTCTCTCTGGTAATAGATTAAATTTTGACGTATCCATTATAACAATTTCTTATAAATATACGGATCATTGATAATCCGTTTAATATATTTATCGAAATTCAGGCTTCAATAATCTCCAACGACTGTTATTAATTTCAATTTCACCACTATCAATTCTTTTCAATACATCAACTATTTCTTCTACATTGTTGTAAATGTACTTGTGGTTAAATAATCCCATAATCCATAGTGGACACTGGCGTTTATCACCTACACTAATAAAAACAGGTTTGCGTTGCTGACTTGCCAATACAAGTTCATGCATTGTACCATATGTAGGATTTTTTATATCAAAATTAAAGATGAAAAAATCCGATACATCAACCAATCGCAAATCTTTACGAATTATTTTCTTCATATGCTCATGCAAGACATCAAATTCCCCATTTGCACGTAGCATTTTTACTGTGCGCTGATTACTTTCATCTTCAGGCATATCATCTGTAAACATTCGCTCTAACGGAGAAAGAAATGTTATATTTAACGAATTTAATTCATTTTTAACATAATCTCTCCATGTATTAGTGCTTGAATTTGCATTTTCAAGATTGCCTGCAAGATAAACCTTGGTTTTATTTAAAATATTCATTTTCCTCCCAATACGTGTGTTCTAATTCTAACTTTTTTATTTTTTTCGTATTCACTGAATAAGTGATCGTCGCTATAAGGATATTTTTTTACGATGATTACATATTCATTTTTATATGTGGTAGCGTATGCATTATCATACCATGCGTATTTTGAAAAATACGATACTATCTCAGTTAGTTTTTTATCCATTTTCATAGTATTTCTAGAAGTTTTGCAATACACGCCATGAAGGCAATTTCTTTATTCACAATCATGCTGCTTTGATACAAATACTCTGCCACAACCAAAATCGCTGCCGATTGCTGTTTTGGTGCATAATCATCAACACGATCAAATAAAGTTTGATACAATTCTTCATAGTGACGAATACCACTATCTGCAATCAACTGTCTAATTTTATTGAATCCGGTGGCAGCGTTGGATTCCGACTTCAAAATCTCAACAAGCTGATTTTTAGTATTGTATGAAGACGAATTTAATTCTGCGATTTTAATCTCACCATTCAACACGCTCTGTTGTGCAAAATTTAACACTTTACGAATATCAGGATAATATGTGTTAACAATATAACCCAAATCTTCCATTGTGTGCTGTATGTTTTCGGCATGCAACACATTTTTTAGATGGATTGCCACATCTTTCTTTTGCAGAGGACTAATTTCAAAACACTGACAACGTGAATACAATGGCTCACTAATCTTTTCAATATAGTTACAGGTTAGAATGAATCGTGTAGTCAATGCATACGTCTCCATAATGTTACGTAATGCCGCCTGTGAATTGTGTGTGAGATAATCTGCTTCGTCCAAAATAATGATCTTCAATTCAGAAAATCCAACATTTGAGGCAAAATCTTTAATTTTTGTACGAACGTTATCAACATTGTTTTCGTCCGATGCGTTAATATACATTGCATCGCACTCAACATTCTTGATAATCAGCTTTGCCAAGGTTGTCTTGCCGGTTCCCGCAGTGCCATGAAATAACAGATGTGGGATGTTCTTTGAATCAATAAATTTACGAATTGTAGCAATCAAATTTGGATTACTTACATATTCATCCAAAGATGAAGGACGATATTTTTCAGGCCAGATAGTATGATGTTCTTGTGTAGTCATATATTATTTAACAGTAAGACCGGTTACGTGATAGGTTGCAATGATGTCGCCGCTTGTAAATTGAGCAGTTGCCATAGGCTTAGTAACACCCAATTTGAGAATTGTATCGGTAGCATCTTTATTTGCTACCAAAATTTGCTTCAAATACTCAGAACTAAAACCAAGTGACGATGGAAGTGTATCTTTCCCATTTGCAGTTTTAGGCAAATATTTAATTTTTGAAGTGTTTAATGACTTGTTTGCACCTTGAATATGGCCGAATACCATTTCAAGTTTATTATCCTTGTTCATTTGAAATACTACATTCTCGCTATCGGACAATGCAGTTGTACTAGCAATATAAGTGTCAATAAAGTCTCTATCAAGCACGATTTCTACTTCAAACGGAGGTTCATTGACCTTCTTGATGGTCTTTACCACTTCATTTGCTCGCAATACATTAATATCAGCGGTTACATATTCCATCTCAATATTACCAGAATTTACTACAATATTGTAAATTTTGCCATTGTTGTCTTGTTTGACGGACAATTTGATATCCGCATCCAGTGCATTCAACATCTTCAATAGCTTGGTGGTATCATTTACTGCAAACTCGGTTGTTGGAATTTCTTCAAAATTATTTAGTTCAACTACTACGCTCAGTACATAATTTGGAGTACACGCTGCCATTCGTAGCTGCTTTTTATCATTCAGTACCTTCCAAATTGAAGTTTCCATAAAATTTGCAAGATAATACTTCTTAATCATCGATTCTAATGTAGATTTAATCATAAAAGAAAAACTGCTCGGTTATAAGTTACGCCACACTATAGCCGAGCAGTTGTAGGTTGTCCAGTTTATTTACTCACAATCAAATATAATATTCATTGTGTTCATGCTGTATTGATCTGGATAATTCCACTTCAATACGTTGTAAAAGTCTTCTAATTTGCTTTTGAGTTCTTTTTGATACATCAATTTACGATCAATGTATTTCTCAATAAAATCAAGAATTTCTTTAGGATCGGTGCCGTCAGCTTTCATAGCCAATGCATCAATACCATAGTCATTCTCAATTAAATACACCCACTTGATTTTTTGTCCATGCATCAGTTTTGGATATTTAGTGTCAAGTTTCCAAAACTCAAGCAAATCATTGTAAGCAAGACCAGCTTTTACTTGAGCAGGAGTACCCAATATAAAATTAAAAGGTACACGATTATTAGGATCATAATTTTTACCTTTATCCATACTTACAAACTTGATACTTGTGTTTTTTGCAAGTTCAATGATCGGCACGTCGTTCAATGTCAATTCAAACTCATAAATTTTCTGATTGATGATCTTCATGTCAGTCTTTTTAAGAATGTCAATCAAAAAGTCATTCATAAATTTTCTGAATCGAATTGGAAAACTTGTACGAACTACGTCGATACCTTTGATTTCTAGTTCATCACATTCAACACCATTTTTATTAATAATGAACTGTGTATAACGTTTCTTAGCCAGCCAAAATGAACTCTTGGCAATAACTTCTTGTTTTGCTTCAAATTCATGATGTTTCAAATGAAAGGCTCGTTGTGCCATTACATCAAAGATTTTATTAACAAACGTCTGTACCTCTGAACAAATTTTCAATGTTGTTTTGATCATTAACTCTTCGTTGTTAACATCAATTTCTGGCATGGTTCGTTCAATAATAGGCAATGCGCTTGCAAAGCAACTGTCTGTATCAGTGTAGATGACATAATCACCGTCATCTTTTAGAATATCCTGATAATATTGATTGATTGCTTTACCTGCCGTTTGAATAATGGTTACACCACTCTTCGTAACAGCTTCTGCATTGTCTTTATCGTAAAATCTAAAAATTGGCAATCCAAGCACACCATAAGCACTGTTCAACATAATCTTTTGTACCAACTGACGTTGATTATAAAATTGATACATTTCTTTGTTGTTTTCTTTAGCATACTTCTTTTCCAATTTACGCATCTCAACACGTTCATCAAACCACTTGGATAGAATCGATGGAATAACACCTTTCTTATCCAATTTGTACAAGCAACCGTTGCTCGAAACACTCAAGTTTTGCTGAGTCAACAATTTATGAAATTCATCCATAGTATATGGATTGCCCGCAATAAATACTTTTTCAAGTTTGCCGGAAAGATACGCTTCTACATCCCAACTATCAATCTTACCAACTTTCGTTTCTGGACTAATATTGAGACTAATCATGATTTTTGGATACATACTGGTCAAGTCCAAGTCAAATACATATTCGTACCGACCCGGAATTGGATCTTTCACATATGCACCTTCAAATCCTTCTTCGTTAGCTTCCAAACGCTGCTCATATTCTTCCTTGCCCTCCATTGGTTTATTTGGAGCAATAAGACCACCATTACGGCGCAAATATGTCAATATTGCACCTTCTAGGTATCGACTGCTCCATGCAAAGTTTTCATATGGAACATGACCTGTGTGACAAATTTTACGGGCCAATTCAATATATTGTTTGAGTTTATCAATCTCAACAACAATTTTTACGTCGTTGATATTGTAACGAATATACTTTTCCAAATCAGTCTTATACAAATGATCAAGACTTCCTTCAAATTCCACCTTACCAATACCGACAAATTTGCGGCCAATTGGATCAAGTGCATACGAAGGTTCACGCTTGTCTGAATATTTCTTGAACAATTCAAGATAATCCAAACAACTAATACCCGCTATCACCAACCGTTTGCTCCAATCGTTGATATAACAAATATCAATGGGACTCAATCGCTTTGAATGCTCTTTTCCCATTACATTCGTAATACGATTATACAGATAAGGCATATCAAATCCATCAATATTCCAACCTGTAACAATGGTAAATCCGAGTTCATTCCATTTGTTTAGGAACTTGCTCAATAGATTATATTCGTTGTCACTAGAAATAATTTCTATACCATCAATAGAATTGGTTTTTACCCGATTGTCTTTATCAAGTAGAAATGCAATATATTTGCCGCCTACATAATCATATAATGCAATTGCAGTGATTTCTTTATCGCCCTTTTCAACGGTTGGAAACCCACCTTCGCTGTCCGTTTCAATATCGATGCAACCAATACGATGTCCTTTGGATACATCATCACTGGACTCGTACAAGTCAATTAAAATTTTGGTTTCAATTGGAATATCCGAGCCAAAAAGTGATGGATCTCTAGGATTAAAAAATGTGACTCGTTCTAGTTCGTCACCATAAATACTACGATAACGTCCACCGGGACGCTTACGAAATGCATAGTTTTGAAAAGGTATATTTTGATAACCACCTTCATCATCCCATAGATGAACAGTGTTTGTTTTTTTATCTACGAATATATTTTGATACATAATTGTATATTACACCGACGTTGAATCAGGATTGGGAGTGTCGTTCGGGGTCTCGACAGACGACGAAACGGGTGGAACCGGGGGAACAATTGGTGCCATATTTAATTTTTGTCGCAACGACTCATAAATCGACTTATATTCGTCTTTAACAGCCAATTCAATTTGATCCACTCTAGATCGAATAGCATGTGGTTTGATGGCGCAAAATACAGATGGCTCCAATTCCACACCAGCCAATACAGGTGGAGTAGTTTTGTTGACGGCATACCACAACATTTCGATTTCGTCTTCTGTCAGTGACTTGAATTCTTCCAATCTCATGCTATCAAACTACCACAGAAAAGGAAAGTAGTCAACGTATTTTAACACCAACTACATCTTTGTTAACAACGATAAATTTAATATTTGATTGTATTTCATTTAATGTTGTCAATTCTGCACTCAATTCTTTATTATCTGTATCATCCAATGATTTAAGGCTAAACATATTTTGTTTTTTCATATGTTCCGCTGTGCGGCCTTGTAATTTTGGTGCAGGAATCACAACCAACATATTTTTTTCTTTTACAACCTGAGTATACTTGCTAATACTATCCATTACAGTTGCTTCTCCTTCCAAGACAATAAATAATAAACTTTTTTCTTCGCTTCGAATTATAAATTTGCCACTTTTAATTACAATACTTGCCATCGAAGTAGAAACAATCATTGGATTTTCTTCAGTAAATTCCGATTTTACATTCACTTGAGCAGATCCAAATAAGCTTAAATTTAAATTTGATGTAGTATACGTTGCAATATCCGGCAATTCATTTATATTGTTAAATGATTGATCAAATGAATCTATACTAAGTTTACTATTGTCATTCAATTTAACGATTACATCTGTACTAAAAGCTACTATACTCTCATTGTTTGTATTTGAAATTGTATAAATCGCATCTTTACAATCATACGTTTGTTTTACAACCAATGCTGATGTTGTTAATTTATTATTTGTAATGTTGTCCAAAGTACTTGTTGTGCTTGATACAACATAAAATTTTCCGTCTGCCAATGCTGCAACAGACAAACAAAATGTCAATAAAAATAAAATAAAGGCGTGTTTCATAATAACTAGACACAGCGAGTTTTCTGCTGTATGGTTATACATATGTCTGATGAAACAAAACAAACACAAGAAATCACTGAAGTAAAAAAGAAAAAGGTAAGTTTTTCACAATATAGTATGTGGTTCAAATGTCCCCACAGTTGGTATTTGAACTATGCTAAAGGAATGCGAAAAACAGATTTCAATCTTAGCATTTTCTTTGGAACTGCAATGCATCATGCAATTCAAACCTATATTGAAACTTTGTATACCAAAGGAGTAGCTGAAGCAGGTGAATTGAACGTTTTTCAATTATTCAAAGATAAATTGCACCAAGAATTGGAAAAGGAAAAAGACAAGTATGTTCCCACTGAAGAAGAACTAGCGGAATTTATTGACGATGGTGCCAATATTATTAGAACAATTCTAAACACGGCCAATCGTATGAAATACTTTCCAAGTAAAAAATATGAATTTATAGGAGTTGAAGTTCCACTGGACATGGAAATACTACATAATGTAAATTTTATCGCATTTATCGATCTTGTGCTAAAAGATAAAGAAACGGGCAAGTATAAGATTTACGATTTTAAGACTGCCGCTGTTGGTTGGAATAATTACATGAAAGAAGATGAAGCAAAATACAGTCAGATTCTTCTGTATAAAGCTTTTTACAGCAAAAAGTTTAATGTAAGTCTGAGTGATATTGAAGTAGAGTTCTTTATTTTAAAGCGTAAGCTTTATGAAAATGTATCTTTTCCACAAAGCCGCATTCAAACATTTACTCCAACGCATACACAAGCAGCTATTTCTGATGCTTTAGGTGGATTTATCAAGTTTGTACAGGAATGCTTTACACCCGAAGGCGCATACAATATGGACATCACTTATCCAAAAATACCCGGCAAAGCAAAAAAGAATTGCAAATATTGTGCCCATTACAAATCAACGTGTGATGGTAAAGCAGATAAAATTGAGCAAGAAATTCTCTAAAATAAAATAAATAGATTCGTAAATACGTATATACGTATATGTAGATATACAGTATTACGTTTATGAAAAGCAATAGTATTACTACCGTCAAGGTAGACAAACAGTTATATGAATCTTTTAAAATCACGAATGTAAAAAACAAGTTTTATTTACAGGATTTAGTTAATAGATGCATGTATTTGTATTTGAATGATGATAAATTTCGCACTCAAATTTACAATTTTAACATTCCACAACTTAGCGAGCCGGCGCAAATTGCGGTACTAAATATTACCGGCTCCACTAACAAGGAGGTTCTTTAATATGCAAAAAAAGAAAATTCTATTGTTGAGTGATGATTTGCGCATGCATAGTGGTATTGCAACTATGAGTCGTGAATTGATTTTGGGTACTGCACACCATTATAATTGGGTGCAGATTGCAGGAGCGGTCAAACATCCTGAAAATGGTAAAGTTATAGATTTGTCACAAGCAACCAATGATCAATTAAAAATTAAAGATGCATATGTTCGACTATATCCCACCGATGGATATGGTAATGAAAATATGCTTTTTGCTGTTATGGAGGCAGAAAAACCAGATGCCGTTATGCACTTTACTGATCCTCGTTATTGGGGTTGGCTGTATGCAATTGAAAACCAAATTCGTAGAAAAATTCCATTGACTTATTTGGATATTTGGGACGATCTTCCATATCCAATGTGGAATAAACAGGCGTATGAAAGTTGCGATGCGTTGTTTGCTATTAGTAAGCAAACCGACAACATCAATAAATGGGTATTGCGTCCAGAAAATTGTATTGCAGTAGACGGATATTATGACAATAACGGTAATTTAATAAAATATTAAGGAGTATTATGCCATTTAAAATAAATAATCAAGTTGTAGACAAACATTTGCTTCATTATGTACCTCATGGTATTGATAGTGATACATTCAAACCATTAGATGAAAATGAAAAACGTATTCGTGATAAAAAGAAAATGTTGTTTGGTGAAAACCAATATAATTTTGTTTTATTTCACAATAGTAGAAATGTTCAACGTAAAAAAACAAGTAACACTATTTTAGCTTTTAGAGCATTTTGTGATAATTTAACACCGGAACAAGCATCTAAATGTGTATTAGTATTGCACACTGAAGCAATTCAAGATGCGGGAACAGATCTACCAGCCGTCATTCAGGCATTGTGTCCAAACTACAAAGTAATTATTGACGAAAGTCGTATGAGTCCAGAGGATATGTGTGCAATGTATAATATTGCAGACGTAACTATTCTTATCAGCAGTAATGAAGGCTTTGGTTTGAGTATTTCTGAAAGCATTATGTGCGGCACACCAGTTATTGTAAATGTAACAGGTGGATTGCAAGATCAAATCGGTCAATTGGATGATAATGGAAATCCTGTAGAATTTACTGCTGAATTCGGAACCAATAATACAGGTAAATACAAGAAACACGGCATTTGGGCAAAACCAGTGTATCCTGCTTCTCGTTCAATTCAAGGCAGTCCGCCAACGCCTTATATTTTCGATGATATTTGTACTTGGGAAGATGCTGGCGAAGCAATTATGTATTGGTATCTTGCCGGTTCAGAAAAAAGAAAATTAGCTGGATTAGAAGGCCGTCGTTGGGCTATGAATGAAGGTGGATTAAATAGCAAAAATATGTGCAATCAATTTATCAAAGCAATGGATTACACTATTAATCATTTTACTCCACCACCAGCATTTAATGTATTTAAGCCAGAACGATTCATTGGTCAGGAACAACCATTTAATAAAATTGGTGTCCCGATTCCTACGTTTGACAAATCAAAAATTGAGGCTGACATCACGGCTCTATTTAAGACCGCACAATAAAAAATTGACACGATATTTTTTATACAATAGGATATCAATCCATGAAAATTGAAGTATTAAAAAACGAAACATATAATAATGTTGCCGCGTTGCCAGACGCGGCAACCGAACGATCTACTGGTTATGATATTGTTGCAACTAGTGATCCTGAAATAGTAGGTAAACTACACGGAGAATCAAAAAATGTATATGAAAGTATAGATTACATTCAGTACAAAACTAATCTTCGAATTGCTGTTCAAAAAGATAACGTATGGACTGGAGGTACATCAAGTCCATTAAATATTGATTACGATGTATTGGCTATGCCTCGTAGTAGTGTTAGCAAATACAATCTTGTACTTGCAAATGGTATTGGATTAATTGATGCGGATTATCGTGGCGAAATTCTTGTACGTTTCAAATATATTTGGCAACCAGAAGATTATCTGATTAACACTAAACTTGCAAATGATGGTGCGCCTTTGTATCAATATGTTGCAGGAAAACCTAATCTTGATAAGATCTACAAGAAAGGTGACAAAATTTGTCAATTGAAAATTACCAAAGTTGAACATGCTGAGTTTTATTTGGTGGATGCACTAGATAAAACACAACGTGGCGAAGGTGGTTTTGGCAGCACTGATGTAACATCTACTCCAATTGTTCCCGATGAAACATTGGTTGATATGATTAAAAATTACAAAAAAAATCCTGTGTATACTCCAGAAAAGAAGTATAGTGATTTAATGAAAGAAAGAGAAAATAATCTATGAGCAAACCAGTTTGTGTATTTCAAAGTCCTATTTTTACTCGCAGTGGTTACGGTGAATGGGCAATGGCAGTTGGTAAAAGTTTGTTAAGATATAACAAATTTGATCTACTTGTTGTGCCGACTCCATGGGGTGGAACTCCGCGTAAACTAAACGTTGCGGATATTGATCCGAATGATCATGAAGCAATAGAATTAGGAAATCGTATTTTACGATCCCCTTTACAAAAACAACCAGAAGTATTCATTCAAATGACAATTCCAAATGAATTTCAAACTCCTGCTAAATACAATATTGGTATGACTGCCGGTATTGAAACAACGATCCCACCGGGTGAGTGGATTGAAGGATTAAATAAAATGAATGTTAACTTTGTAACTAGTACATTTTCAAAAGAAGTATTTCAAAAAGCAAACTTTGTCAAGACTTTGCCAGATGGTCGTAATGAACCATTAGTAGTAAATAAGCCTATGGAAGTTACCCCTTGGGGTGCAGACATCAAAGTATTTAAGAAAACAGATGAAAAAGTTGCAACCGTAGAAGCCGCATTAAGCAATATTCCTGAAACTTTTGCATTTTTGTTTGTTGGTCAATGGACAAGCTCAAATGGATTATATAATGATCGTAAAGACATTGGTAATTTAATCAAGTCCTTCTGTAATACTTTCAAAGACAGAAAAGGTGAACGTCCTTGTTTGATCTTAAAAACAAGCGGTGTTAATTTTTCTATCGCTGATAGAGATGCATGTTTGGCACGTATTGCCGCTATTAAAAAAGAAGTTGGTGGTGATTTACCAAATGTATATCTTTTGCATGGTGAACTTAATGATGTAGAAATGAATGCATTGTTTAATCATGAAAAAGTTAAAGCACATGTTAGTTTTACACACGGTGAAGGATATGGACATCCATTATTACTTGCAAGTTTGAGCGGCAAACCAATATTGGCAAGTAATTGGAGTGGTCATCTTGATTTCTTGAACCCGAAGTATGCACAGTTATTGCAAGGAACCATAAAGCAGGTTGATCCAGCATCTTCTAATCAATGGCTTATTAAAGAAAGTAGTTGGTTCTCTGTTGCTTACGGTCTTGCTGAAGAACGATTCAAGACAATATTTTACAGTCCGGCGCCATCTATCAAAGAGAATGCGGAAAAGCTACGCATTGAAAATATGGAAAGATTTAGTATGGAAGCAACTGATAAAATTTTACATGCATATTTAGACAAATATGTTCCAGAATTTGCAATTGAAAAGAAAATTGTATTACCAAAACTTAAATTACCTAAATTGAATAAATAAATACTATGGAACATTATTATAAAAATGTAAGAGGTGCATTTACGTTTCCTGCATTATATTTTGAAATGGTAACACGATTTGATAATGCGGAATTTGTAGAAATTGGATGTGATTGTGGGCAAAGCGCATGCTTTATTGGTGTGGAAATTATTAATCGAAACAAAAATATTAAACTAAATCTTATTGATACATGGACGGATGTGGATCTTAATAATCCAAATGGGTATCCGTCATACGATCTGTTTTGTAAAAATATCGAACCAATTAAAGAGAAATTAAAAGACAATCTTAACATTATTAAAGATTATTCTGTGAATGCATCTAAACTGTTTCAAAATGAAAGTCTTGATTTCATTTTTATCGATGCATGTCATGATTACGAGTGTGTTAAAGAAGATTTACATGCTTGGTTCCCAAAACTAAAGAAAAATGGAATTATTGCCGGACACGATTATTATGATGGCCATTATGGGGTAGAACAGGCGGTAAATGAGTTTTTTTACGAAAACCGAAGCAAACTACATAGTCAAGAATATTGTTGGGTATATACTAATACATAATATGTCATTACCATTTGTATCATATTTAGTAACATGCAAGAATGAAGGTATGCAAATAAAACCTTTATTGGAACGTCTTTTTAAATACAAAGACGACGGCGAATGTATAATACTTGATGATTATAGTGATGATGCCGCCACTGTTCAAATATTGCAAGACGCAGTAAATACAGGTGGCGGCTTTTTTCAGTTACATAAACATGCGCTAAATAAAAACTATAGCGAACATAAAAATTATGGTAAATCATTGTGTAAAGGAAAATACATATTCCAAATTGATGCTGATGAATTACCATCTATATTTTTATTGGAAAACATCAAACTTATATTAGACACAAATCCTGATATAGATTTATATTGGATTCCTCGTATTAATGATTTTATAGGTGTAAATCCAGATAATGCAAAACAATGGGGTTGGAGATTAACTCCATTTGAAAACAGATTGATTGTTAATTGGCCAGATCCGCAAGGGCGTCTTTTTAAAAATGTTTCATATATGAAATGGGAGCGTAGATTGCATGAAAAAATTGAAGGTGCAAAAACATATAGCCACTTGCCATATGAATACGAATTTGCATTACATCACAATAAAACTATTGAAAAACAAATTGCGACCAATTTGAAATATAATGCAATTTTTTCACAAGAAGAAAATTTTGGATTTAAATTATAATATGAATATTGTTATACCGTTAGGTGGAAAAGGAGAAAGATTCAAATCTGAAGACTACCATTTTCCAAAAATATTAACAAATGTCTTGGGAAAGCCAATCATTACATGGGTCATTGATTCGTTAAATATTTCAACTGATGATTGTGTTACTATTATATATAATTATATTTTAGATCATTATAACTTTCAAGACATTCTTCAAAAAGAATATAAAAATATAAAGTTTAATTTCATCAAGTTGCCGTATCAAACTTCTGGACCTGTGGAAACAATTTTGTACGGATTGTCTAAACTACCCGACCATATTTTGGATGAAAAAATAATTATTCATGATGGAGATTCATTTATCAAAAACAACAAATTTGATAGAGATTCTTCAAATAATGAAATTTATTATACAATCGATAAGACACCAACTCCACTATTCAGTTATATTAAACTAAACGAAAATCAAATTATTGATATCAAAGAAAAAGTAAAGATTTCAGACAACGCAAATATTGGTTGTTATGTATTTAAAAATGCGAAATTATTTCAATCATACGCAATGAAATGTGATCAGACATTGAACGAAATTTACATTTCACATGTATATCAAAAGATGATTGAAGATAAACAATATGTTGTCGGAAAATATATTGAAAAAAATAATTATGTATGTTTGGGCACTCCATTACAAGTAATGGATTTTTGCAGCCAAAATTCTACACAAAAACAATTACGCTTTTGTTTTGATTTGGATAATACATTAGTTACATATCCTCAAAAAACAGATGATTATACAACGGTTGAGCCAATACAAAAAAATATTGACTTTCTTAATCATTTGAAAAACCAAGGTCATTATATTATAATTTACACGGCACGGCGAATGAGAACTTATAGTGGAAATGTGTCTAAAATTTTAAAGGACGTGGGAATTATTACTTTTAATACACTAGAAAAATATAACATACAGTACGATGAATTATGTTTTGGAAAGCCGCATGCAGATTTTTATATTGATGATTTAGCAATCAATGCCCGTGCAAATCTTGAAAAATCTACCGGATTTTACATTAATTCAGTTACTCCTCGTTCTTATAATCAAATTCAAGTTAAAGAAAATAGCATTGTTAAAACATCAACAAAATCGTTGAGTGGTGAAATTTATTATTACAAAAATATACCAAATATAGTTTCACATCTATTTCCAAAGTTAATCTCAACAAATGGTGAAAACGAATTAGAAATTGAAAAGATTGATGGAACATTGTTTTCTACAATGTATGCTCACAAAGAGCTTACAACCACTCATATCGATTTGTTATTCAAATCACTAAAGCAACTACACTCAATTGTTCCAGATCAGTTTAACAACAATATTTATGATAATTATTACAATAAACTGATATCCAGATTTGATAATTATAATTACACTAAATTTAAAAATTCAAACATTGTTTTCAATTCTCTTAAAGAAAAACTTTTTAATTATGAAAAAATGAATGGAGGTAATTTATCATTAATTCATGGAGATTGTGTATTTTCAAATATATTTGTAAAAAATAATAGTTTACAATTTATAGATATGCGCGGAAAGTTAGGAAATACATATACAATTTACGGCGATTCTTTTTATGATTATGCAAAAATATATCAATCTCTAATTGGATATGATTTTATTTTAAATTCAAAACCAATATCTTTTTCATATTGTTCTCCATTAATTTCTTATTTTGAAAAGTGTTTTGTAGAGTTGCATGGAACAGAACAATTAAAGCATTTGAAAGCATTGACGGCGAGTTTATTATTCACATTAATACCACTGCATAATGATGCAAAGTGTGAAGATTATTACAATTTAATACATTATTTAATATGAGTTCACGTATTCTTTTTTTCGATATTCCCGAATCAACTATAAACAAAAACCGTGAGTTTTGCATTGAATATAAGAATATTTATATTTTGCACCCGAGAGGTGAGGACTGTAATTTAGAAGTATTTCATAATCACAAGAAAGTAATAGGTGGCATCGACAAACATACACAAATGATTGGTGATCATAGATTACTATATGACAACAATATTGTTAATAGTAATGAATCCTATGACGTGTTAGTTGATGAACCGTCGTTTTTATTACAAGATCCTGCTGGACTAAATTATATTCATTTTTTCTTTTGTTTTTTTGGTAAATGTCATTATTACGATGAATTGATAAAACAGACGAATATTAAATTATACATTCCCGCTGAGTTATATCATAATACAGGCCGCGCAACTTTTATAAAAGAGTGGATGCAATTGTATTATCCAAATATTAATATTTATGTTATCGACCATGATAAACGATATAAATTTAAAAATTTAATAGTACCAAATTCATTTTATAATTTTCCACAACCATTTGGATATAATATTATTTATAAAATGATGAGAAAGGTTATAGATAATATTCCAATTAATGAAAATTATTTAAATAAATCTGTGTATATTTCAAGACAGGATACTATTAAACGTGGATGGTATCATAATAGAATATTAATAAATGAACTTGATCTTATCGATGGCTTTAAACGTAACAATTATGATATTATTGAGTTAATGGATTTTAATATGGCACAAAAAATTCAAATTTTTAAATCATATAAAACAATAGTACAACAATCAAGTGCATCCGTGATCGGTATTCTATTTTCAAGTAAGCATACAACACATTATTTGATAGAACATCCAAAAATGAATTGGTGGCTTACTCCAAAATGTAAAGAATTTGCTTCATTAAGCAAATCAAATCTCGTAACAATTGAAGATTTCGGAGAGATTATATCAAGTGAAAAACAAACAGACGATAATAATTATCCTTGGAAAATAAATGAAATTGAATATATGATTGAAAATATAAAAAATACGATATAAATTTATAGATTGACATATTGAATCTAACGTATTATATTATGGAAATGATAGAAATTTTAAATAAAATTAAAGAATATATTAATGAAAAACACGCATCTAAAAAATGGGAAGCTGGTAAAGATTGGGTGCAATATGCAGGACCATTTTTCGACGAGAAAGAATATATTGCTGCAATTAATTCATTGTTGAATGAATGGTTAGTATTAGGGCAAGATGCAATCACATTTGAAAATAAATTTCCATTATTAGTAGGTAAAGAATATGGAATATTAACAAATAGTGGAAGTAGTTCTAATTTATTGATGATGTTAGCAATGACATCAAAAAGATTATACAATTTACCAAAAGGAACAAAAGTAATTACCCCAATTGCTGGGTTTCCTACAACATTAAATCCAATTTTTCAAGTTGGATTCGAACCTTTATTTGTTGATATTGACTTGGACACATTAAATTTAAATCTTGATCAAGTAGAAGAACAAGCAAAAAAAGGCGCAAAAGTTATAACATTTGCACACGTTTTAGGTAATCCGCCGAACATGAATCGATTGATGGAAATCATAAAACAATATAATTTAATTTTGTTAGAGGATTGTTGCGATGCACTTGGATCAACATATAATAACAAGCCACTTGGCAGTTTCGGTGAGTTAGCTAGTTGTAGTTTTTATCCAGCGCATCACATGACGATGGGTGAAGGTGGATTTGTAGCATGTAATACAAAAATACAAGAAATAGTTACACGTAGTTTTCGTGAATGGGGTCGCGGATGTTATTGTGTGGGCTTAAAAGCAAATAAACTAAAAAACGGAAGCTGTGGAAATCGATTTAGTAATTGGCTACCAGAATTACCAGATGAAATATTTGATCACAAATATGTGTATGACGAAATTGGATATAATTTAAAGCCAATTGAATTACAAGCATCAATTGGTTTAGAACAAATTAAAAAGCTGCCGGAAATACATGCTAGACGTAAATCAAACTTTAAACAATTGTTTGATATATTCAAACCATACGAAGAGTTTTTCATTCTACCAAAAGCAACAGAACATGCAGATCCTAGTTGGTTTGCATTTCCATTGACAATTAAAAACAATAATAATTTTAAAAGAAAAGATATTATTAATTATTTGGAAGATAACAAAATTCAAACCCGCCCATATTTTGCGGGTAATATTATGCTACAACCAGCTTATTCTGGAATTATGGATAAACAGGATGTTATTAACAAATATCCTAATGCTAGAAAAGTCACGACGGATAGTTTCTTTTTAGGAACAAGTCCAGTAATATCGTCTGAACAAATTATGTATATTCAAACGATTATTGAAAAATTTTTTAAAACAATATAATATGTCTAAAATAGTTTATATAACAGGATGTTTAGGATTTATCGGTTCATATGTAACCCGTGCATGTTTAAATAAAGGATGGTATGTAAAAGGAATTGATAAAATTACATATGCAGCTGATCCAAATTTAATTAAAGAATTCGAATCAACAGACCGTTTTCATTTTGAAAAACAAGATATCTGTAATATAGATCGTCTAATTGACTGTGATTATTTTATTAATGTTGCCGCAGAAACGCACGTTGATAATTCAATACGTAAAAGCGACGATTTCATTCATTCAAATATTGATGGAGTATATAATATTCTCGAATTGTTAAAGCACTATAAAAGTACTGGTCATATTACTCCTACATTAATTCAATTCAGCACAGATGAAGTATATGGAGATATTGTTGATGGAGAACATATTGAAACAGATATTTTAAAACCGAGCAATCCATATAGTGCTACAAAAGCAGCGGCTGACCAATTAATAATAGCATGGGCACGAACATATGGAATTCCATATGTTATTGTAAGACCTACGAATAATTATGGTATCGGTCAATATGTTGAAAAATTGATTCCGAAGACATGTAAGTTTTTAAAGCTTAATAGAAAAATTCCTTTGCATAATAATGGAACACCAATTCGTAATTGGTTACATGCAAAAGATACAGCAGACGGTATTATTACAATCATAGACGCTGGTGTAAAAAATGAAATTTATAATATTGCTGGTGGATTTGAACAATCTAATATAATAACGGTTGAAAAAATTATAACTGCGTATTTTCAAGAATTTCAACCTAATTATAAAGAGGAATACATCGATTTTTGTTTTCATCGCGCAGGTCAGGATGTAAGATACGCGTTAAATGATTTTAAATTACGTAATTTAGGATGGACACCAAAATGTAATTTTGATGTAGAAATAAAAGATATTGTATCTTATTATAGAAATAATTTTATTTGGTAATTATAATTTATGAGAGTATCAGACTATATAGCACAACGTTTGGCAAAAATTGGAATTAAATACGTATATGGATTAATGGGTGGTGGAGCAGCAGGGCTTAATGACGGATTTATTAAAGAAAAACAAATAAGTTATATTTGTTTTCATAATGAACAAGGAGCAGGACATGCTGCCGTTGGTGAGAGTAAAGTAACAAACAAATTATCAGTAGTTAATCCTACAACCGGATGTGGTGGAACCAATTGTATTACATCATTGTTGGATGCATGGCAAGATAGCTTACCCGTTTTATTTTTATCTGGAAATGTTAAAAAAACACAAACTAGTTTATTTATTAACAGAGAAAAAAACGTATCTATTAGAAAATATGGAATTCAAGAACATAATATCATTGATACAGTCAAGTCATTGACAAAATATGCAATAATGGTTGAAAATGCAACTGATGTTCCATACGAATTAGATAAAGCTATTCATATCGCTTTATCGGGACGTATGGGACCAGTGTGGTTAGATATACCGAGCGATATTCAACACGCGGAAATTGACATAACACAATGCAAATCATTTATACCAGAGTCAACATTGAACAACTCGTCAATTACCATAAAAAATTTACTTCCAATAATTGAATCGTATGATCGTCCACTTATTTTAGCAGGATATGGTATAACATTAAGCAATTCTAAACAATTATTTAAACGTTTCGTAGAAAAGCATCAAATTCCTACAGTTACTTCATATTTGGGAATTGATATTTTAGGTCATAGACATCCATTACATTTAGGAACAATCGGTATTAAAGGCAGCCGAGCAGGTAATTTTGCAATACAAAATTGTAATTTATTGCTTATTTTAGGATGCTCTCTTAATTGCTCTCACACTGGATATGATGAAAAATTATTTTCCCCACATTCATATAAAATCATGGTCGATATTGATGATAACGAACACAGAAAGAACACAATAAAAATTGATAAGTATATTAATGCCGATTTAAATTATTTTTTAAACTATGACAAATAAAGAAAAATGGATAGAAAAATGTAAATATTGGAAAAATAAATGGCCTATTTACGAAGAATCTTATAAAGACGATACAAATGGTATAAATTTGTATACCTTTATTGAAACATTAAATGATGTCATGTCGGCGTCTGATACAATTGTGTCCGATGCGGGAAGTGCAATTTATGTGCCTAGTCAAAATTTAAAAATGATTGATAATCAGATATTTGTATTATCTGGCGCACAGGCAGATATGGGATTTGCATTACCAGCATCTATCGGAGTAAAGTTAGCAGATCCTACAAAAAACGTTGTAGTGATTACTGGAGATGGAAGTTTCAATACCAATATACAAGAATTAGCCACAATTAAATATTTAAATTTGCCGATCAAAATATTTGTCTGGAATAATAGCGGTTATTTAAGCATCAAAAACACACAGAAAAAGTTTTATGAAGGGCGTGTATATGGTACTGATAGCAATCACGGATTATGGTTTCCTGAATTAAAAAATGTTGCAGAAACATATGAAATGGAGTATAGTAAAATTACTTCAAATCAAGAATTGAAAAAAAATTTAAAAAATATCTTAAATAAAAAAACAGGCATTATATGCGAGGTAATATGTAAAGAAGAGCAAGAAATTGTGCCTACATTAATGCTTAAGAAAGATAAAAATACAGGACAATCAATACAATGTGGATTGGACGATATGTATCCGTTTTTGTCAGATGAAGAACTAAAAGCTGAAAAATATTTATGAAAAAATCAATTATTAATTTTAACAAAATGAAACAAGCAGGTGAACCTATTACATGGGTTACTGCCTATAGCTATCCATTTGCAAATGCAGTTGAAAATGCTGGTATCGAAATGATATTGGTTGGAGACTCTGGTGGAATGGTAGAATTGGGTTATCAAACAACTAATCCAGTAACTATGGATGAAATGATTAGTTTTGCTAAAGCAGTTCGTCGCGGTGCTCCAAATACATTTATTGTCGGAGACATGCCACAGGGAGCATATGAAATTTCAAAAGAAGAAGCTGTAAAAAATGCGATCCGATTTGCAAAAGAAGCCACATGTGATGCAATCAAATTGGAAGGCGGAAAACGTGTTGCTGATAAAATTAAAGCAATTGTTGATGCAGGAATTCTTGTTATCGGACATTTAGGATTAACTCCTCAAAGTACAGTGTCGTTTGGAGGATACCGAGTTCAAGGAAAAACAGTGGAAAGCTTTGAAGAAATGATGGAAGATAGTATAGAAATTGAAAAAGCTGGATGTTCTATGTTATTATTAGAAGCTGTTCCAGATGCAGTTGCACAACAAATTGCTAAAAAGTTAAAAATTCCAGTTATGGGAATTGGTGCTGGTAAAAATGTAGATGGTCAATTAATTATTATGCATGATTTGGCCGGATTCTATCCAAATTTTAGACCATGGTTTGCAAAATGCTATATACCAGAAGCATTAAATACTTTACAAACAGAATTAGCAACTCAACAAAATGTCAAGAAATATGGAATCGATACACGCAATGATGGTGTATTGCGACTAATGCAAATTGCCTTGAAAAATTACTATAACGAGGTAAAGGGAAAAGTATATCCATCCGAAGAATATATTTATCCTATTAAACTAGAAGAATTAGCATCGATAAAAAAATCACTTTATTGGACTGAATGAATGTTTTAATAACAGGAGCTAACGGATTTGTTGGATCGAATATAATAAATATGCTATCCAACAAATTTTGTTTTTTTAGAGGAACTAGACAAACAATTGATTTGTATTCAATTTCTAGTATTGAAAAATATCTAAATGAAAATAAAATTGACAGTATAATTCATTGTGCAATAGAAGGAGGCAATCGAACAGCAGTCGATCCCGCCTCAGTGTTTTATAACAATTTATTGATGTATGAAAATCTTATTCATTTTAGATATAGGGTAAAACATTTTATTAATATTGCATCGGGTGCTGAATTTGATCGCCGCAATGATATTAATCAATATAATGAAGAGCAACTGTTTAGTAATGTGCCGACTGACTTTTATGGACTTTCAAAAAACATTATAGCAAAAAGCGTACTTCAAAATAATGGAACAAATTTAAGATTATTTGGCTGTTTTAATTATAATGAACTTCAATCAAGATTCATAAAAAATAACATCAATGCATATATTAATAATACGGAAATGATTATCCATAAAGATAGATATATGGATTTTATTTACACAGACGATTTATCAAAAATCGTCGAATTTATATTAAATCAGTCAATTTATACAAATGACATTAATATGGTATATGAAAATAAATACAAATTATCTGAATTAGCAACTTATATTAATAACTTGTCAGGTAAAAAAATTAAAATTAATGTGTTGAATACAGGCATGGATTTATCTTATACAGGCGACGGAACAAAACTAAAATCTTTAAATTTGCAATTGACTGGGTTATTTAATGGAATAAATAATTGTTATACAAAATTATATGAATATTAAAATTATTACACATTTCATGCCTTGGGAAATTGATCATGCTCTATTACTTGCTGATAAATTAAAAAAAAGCCTCTATTACATAGAAAATACAGACCATATTTACATAGATATGGTATTAAATTTGTCTTCTAGTATTATAGACTGGGACAGTTCAATATTAAAAAAAGATTTTTTTATAGAAAAATACAATGTAATCATTGAAATGTTAAAAACTAAAACAACAATTAGATCTAAAATTTATGATGGGAATGCTGTATATGGCCATCTTGATTTACAAAAAGAAGCCATTGAATCTCATATAGACGCATACGTTTATATTTGTCCAGATATTAGTTTTCATGAACATTTGATTTTTTATTTGATAGCTGCTGCAAAAACAATTACTGATGATTATTATTTGATTACTCCACAGATATTTAAATGCTGGGATAATAGCTGGGATGAATTAGTACATCCGGCGTTTTTAAATACAATACCAACATCCAAATGTATAGATATTGACATACACGAAATAGAACATCAGTTTGTAAATTTAACGGCAGAACCTGCAATCAGAAAATTAAATAATTTTAAATTTGCAGGATGGTTTGATTTATATAACAAAAATTTTATTGAAAAGTTTGTGCCTATTTTGGATGAATGGCATGGATACGGACCATGGGATTTATACTCATTACATGTATGTCAATATGCAAAAGACAACGGTGTAAATGTATGCGAATATTTATTAGAAAATCAATTGATATGGTTTTACGACACCGGAGTATTAAAAAATGACATTGAATACGGTGGATATGGCAAATTAAAAACGTCTTATAAAAAATTTATTAAAACAAAAATAGATGCTAATAAACAACGTGCTGAAATTGAAAAGAATATCGGCGAGTATTTAACACGTTGGGTATCTTATGCAAAACAAAATAAAATTTTATGAATACACATCGTATTAGAAGTGTGGGAAAACACACATACGGACATCAAAATATTGAAATTTATTATTGGGGAGAAAATACATGGCTTGATATAGGCGATTATTGTTCAATCTCAGGGCATATTTTAGTATATTTAGGAGGAAATCATCGAATCGATTGGGCTACTACATATCCATTTGGACATGTAGCTACTGATACATTTAAAAAGTATAACGGACAAGGACATCCGAGTACCAAAGGAAATGTAAAGATAGGCAACGATGTTTGGATAGGAACTCATGTAACAATTATGAGTGGAGTTACAATTGGAGATGGCGCATGTATCGCATGTAATTCGGTAGTAACTAAAGATGTTCCACCATATACAGTTGTTGGTGGAAATCCTGCCAAACTAATAAAGTACAGATTTGAAAAAGATATAATTGATAAATTATTAAAATACAAATGGTGGGAATTGGAAGAAAAATATGTGGATGAAATATCACCATTATTGTGCTCTAATAATTTTAGCTTGCTATTTAAAACTATAGATAACATAAAAAACAAAACTATGTATAATTTAGAAAATATAATTAATACGATTTATTCGACTCCATCTGACATCAACGAACATATTCCAACTCTCATAAAATACGCATCCGAGTGTAGTCATATTACAGAAATGGGTGTCCGTGCAGTACAATCGACATGGGCATTTTTAGGGTCTGCTCCAAAAAAATTAATCAGTTACGATTTACACAATCCTTCAAGATGGGGAGGAAACATTCAAAATGTTTTTGACGTTGCCGCTTATTATAATCTTGATTTTACATTTGTAGAAGCTGATGTACTAAAAATAGACATTGAACAAACTGATTTGTTGTTTCTTGATACATGGCATACGTATGAACAAGTTAAAAATGAACTTGCATTACATGCAAATAAAGTAAATAAATATATTGTTTTTCATGACACGACAACATATGCATTTAGAGACGAACCATTGACATCAGAACACTCAGAAACTCTTTCAAACATATCAGGGCGTGGAATTTGGCCAGCAATACAAGAATTTTTACAAAATAATAGCGACACATGGGAATTATTAGAAAAATTTGATAATAACAACGGATTAACAATTATTCAGAGAAAAAAATAAAAAAAAAGTTTCGTTAGTTAAAATGTCTATGTATTCAAGATATTAATTATTCTGATATTTTAAAAAATTTATGAAAAGCATTATTATTACAGGTGTAGGAGGTTTATTAGGAAGTCGTTTAGCAGATTATATTGTTGAAAATCATCCAGATTATAAAGTAATTGGAATAGATGATTTCAGCGGTGGATATATTGAGAATGTCAATAAAAAAGTATTGTTATTTACTAGACAATTAGGTACTTCGTATATCGAAGATATTTTTCAACAATATCAACCAGAATATGTATTTCATTTTGCAGCATATGCGGCTGAATGTTTAAGTCCATTCATCAGAAAATATAATTATCAAAACAACTTGGTCGCAACTTCAGATATAGTAAATAATTGCATCAAATTTTCTGTAAAACGACTAATATTTACTTCTACATTAGCAGTTTATGGTGATCAAAATCCTCCATTTGACGAAACATTAATACCTTGCCCGGTCGATCCATATGGAGTTAGTAAGTATGCATGTGAATTAGATATCAAAATAGCAGGAGAACAACATGGACTTGACTGGTGTATTTTACGTCCACACAATGTATATGGGGCAAAGCAAAACATTTGGGATAAATATCGTAATGTTCTTGGTATTTGGATGTATCAATATATGAATAATGAACCTATGACTATATTTGGCGACGGCTTACAAACTAGAGCTTTTAGCTTCATAGATGATAGTTTACCTGCATTTTGGAATGCCGCCGTTCTCCCCGGTGCATCAAAGCAAATTGTGAACGTTGGGGGTAAACATCATACCCGTATCAAAGATGCATGCGAAATTTTGCAAAAAGTTGTTGGTGGAGGAGATATTGCTTTTAAAGAAGCACGTCATGAAGTAAAGAATGCATATGTGACATGGCAAAAATCAGTGGACATTCTTGGTTATGAAGAAAATCATACATTGGAACAAGGAATAACTACTATGTGGAATTGGGCAAAACAACAACCACCTAGAAAACGATTTGAATGGGATCGATTTGAGTTAGATAAAGGAATTTATTCTTATTGGAAAATTAAATAATTATGACTATTACAAAAAAAATAAACAGTTACGAAGAATTAATTAATGATCTCTACCTAAATAATATAACTATGGTACATCCAAATATAATGAAAACTATTTTAACTTTATATCCGCAAATTTCATTAATTGAAGGTGATATATTAGAATGTGGAGTTTGGAGAGGTGGAGTTTCAATATTTTTAAGTTATTTGTTTAATGATAGAAATATTTGGGTAAGCGATTCATTTCAAGGATTTCAACCGCTTGAAATGGCAAGATATAAATATTTAAATGAACGACATACTCCTGCTTATACTCATTGTGCAAATGGCCCAATGGGAATTAGTTTAGAAGAAGTAAAATTTAATTTTGAAAAATATGGATTGCAAAATAATTCCAGAATTACGTTTTTAAAAGGATTTGTAAAAGACACATTACCCAGTGCTAATATTGAAAAATTAGCGTTACTTAGAATTGATGTGGATTCATTTTCTGCGACTTTAGAAGTATTAGATGAAATGTATAATAAAGTTCAGCCCGGTGGATGTATTATTTTTGATGATTCGAATTTAACTGAAAGCTTAGACGCAATCAAAACATTTTTTACAAAATATAATATTGATTATTATATCTTACATCCTATAACACATGACAAATTATATTTAAATAGTAAGTATACGTTTGATGATTCTGGATTTCCTACTGGATGTTATATTATAAAAAAATAAATTTTAATAAATAAACTAGATAAAGACGTGCATTCTTATTAAAAAAATAAATAATTATGAATATTAAGTTATTAATTAGACATTGTAATTTTTCGGCAAATAGTGCGAATAAAAAAAATAGACCGAGTTGGTTTGACAAAGAAAAGATTTTTAATTGTCTATTAAACTCCATTGATAATAGAGTTGATGTAACGGTTTTGTTTGATGGTGATGTAAGTAAGCACTTTTTAAACAATGAAAATCGATGTAATATTGTAGAAAAAAAAGGCGGAAACGACGGAAAAAGTTTTTTAAATTTACTTGAATATACAATCGCACAACCGTATAATGCAAATGATATTATATACTTTGTAGAAGATGACTATTTTCATCGACAAGGCTGGGTAGATATTTTAATAGATGGATTTGAAAATTTAAGCGCAGATTATTTTACATTGTATGATCACAATGATAAATATATTTATGAAGCGTATTCCACTCTACAGTCTTCTATTTATCCAACTAAATTATCTCATTGGAGAACTACGCCATCAACTACAAACACATATGCAATGTTATTTTCAACGTTTAAAAAACATTATGATATGCATACACAATACTGTGATTTAGTAAAGGGATATACAAGAGATCATGATAAATTTATTAATCTTTGGCAAAATGGATCTAATTTGGTGTCTTCTATACCCGGTTATTCAACTCATTGTGAAAACGAATATATGTCACCTGTTGTTAATTGGTCAAAAGAATTTGAAATATTAAATAAATTATGAACAATCAAATTTCAATCATCATTCCTTCATATAAAAATCCAAAATGTCTTGAGATTTGTTTGGATTCTGGATTATTAGGAGAAACAAACAAAAATCAATATATTGTTGTATTAGATGGATTTGCGGAACAATATACTTCCTTAAAAAAGAAGTACAACAATACAAATGTACAATTTTATGAATTTGAAGAAAATCAAGGAATGCAACAAGCATTAAACGTTGGAGTTTTTCATGCAACAAACGAGAAAATATTAATTGTTAACGACGACAATGTGTTTCCGGTAGAATGGGACAAAATTTTACTTGAAGATTTTCATCATGATACAATCATAACGCCTAATCAAATTGAACGAAATCCTAGCATATTTAATTTTGGAATTGGAGATTTTGGCGGACCAGATAATTTTAGATATAAAGAATTTAGCGAAAAAGAACCATCATATAGATCCAATCAGTTAACACAAGACGGGGAAATATTCCCGTTTTTTATGACTAAGAAAGATTACATGACAGTTGGGGGATTTGATACAATCTTCAACAGTCCATTTATATGCGATTGGGATTTCTTTCTTAAACTAGAACTTATAAATAAAAAATTCTTAAGAAGTCGTAAACTTAATTTCTATCACTTCGGAAGTGTTTCAACTAAAAATGGAAGTGAGCGAGATAAATTTAATGAAAGCGAAAGAAATGCAGCAGAAATATTTTATTATAAGTGGGGATTTCATGCAACCAGACATCCTAAAACCAATTCGCATAAACCAATGGAAAAATTTGTAAATGGAATAACTTTTTAAAGATATGTTATTTGCAATATTTTTAATAACTTCAATATTATTAATTTGGTTCAATACAGAAGCATTTGTAGAATACGCGAAACTAATACATTTGCCTTACGTAAAAGTAAAAGAATATCTAATTGCCAAAGAAAAAGATTGTACGATATCATATCATACATTTTTACTAGTAAATTATAATAATTTTTTTACTAGATTAATTACATGTCCAATATGTACATCGTTTTGGTTATCAGTTATTATAGGATTTTTTGCACAATTGTCATTTATTTGCTGTCCGGTGATATTTATATGTAGTTTGTATTTATACGAGGCATATAATAAATTAACTGGATATGAGAATAAATAATATTGGAGAATTTAAAACATTTTTGACTGATAATCAATTGGATAATATTGATGCCAGTGTTGCTGATTTTGTTGCATGTGTTATACAATATAGTTTATTTTGTAGTTGTAAAAAAACTCAAAAAAATCAAAAATATGAAATTTGTAATCAGCAATATATGCATATTGTATTGCAAATATTGCCTTCTAAAAAAGATTTAATATTTTCTAAAATAACACAAGATTCAATTGAATTTTATTATAATCAAAATTATTATATAGCTACACTGTCACGTTAATAATATATCTCTCCAATTTTTTACCAATGGTTTTATAAAAACCAGCTTCTTTTGTGTGTTTTGTACGTTGTACCCATACTTTTCGCTGTTATTGACATAAAACGCATACTGCCGCATACATTCTTCTGGATTCTCTCTGGCTAATCTACCACGTTCAGTGTTTTCTTTCTTCCACATAATCAAAGGTATCTTTTTTATTGAATTACCTTCAGTCATACCCAATTCGATCCAGTTGTCAGCTTTATAACACGCTCCATTTCGATTAGAATGCCCTATATATTGGTTTTCTCTGGTGGGTAGTATAAAAGTCTCCAAAAGCACCAAATCATCGTTATATTTTGTTTTCCATGCGTCAACACCTATTGTTCGTAATGATTTGAGAGTCATGCTGGCAGCATTAGCTATTGTGATATTGTTTTTGATTAAACAAAACCGACTATTATTTGCAATTTGATGCAAATGTTTCATTTTAAGATCATTGTTCCATCCAATATATTCTTCTCTACATTTCAATGCCAATGTGCCGCTGGTCAATCCTATACAACCAATAAAATTGCCGCTTACACTCTCATAAACGAGAAATGACAAGCGGCGAGTTGGACTATCTTTATATTTTACGTAACTATGATGCTGATCAATAGTATCTCTAAATAATTTAAATTCAGACGATTGTTTGCATTCAATCAGCTTTATTGGATAATCTTGTGTTGTATTGACTTGAGACATTCTATAACAGTGTTATTTAGATATTGATTATCTAACAACTCTGCATAAGTCAGATTTTTGCCAACACCAATATCTTCCCACTGTAATAAATAGTCTGCCTTTTTCTGTAACTTAGGATCATTTAATGCTTCATGACTATTTGCTGGATCTGTAAATATTTTAGTATTGTTTACAGTTTGTCCGCTTACTTTTACTACGCGTCCATCAGTTGGAAATCCATATGTGTATTTGCTTATATGAATAAATGGTCCGTTCTTTTCTTTACGAATAAAATCCACTTCGTCATTCTCATAAAAGTCATATCGAATATCACTAATAATGGCAACATCAATAGGTGGAGTGCCCCATGCAAATTCTTTTCCAATTCTGGTATTTAACTTATCAATCCAATAGCGACCATTGCTTTGCTTTCGTTTAGCATCTCCATACCAAACCAACATATCACGAAATATCTTTTTTTCATCAGTATTTTCTGTAAAGACATCAATATTGAATTTATCCCAAATGAATTGCCGACAATCCATTTTCAATTCATATGCCAGCGCATAATGCTGTGCATGTAAATTATATTGTTGTTTGAGTTGTTTAACCAGCAAATCACAAAACAGATTTTTACCTGCTCTTGCAACGCCGCCTACACCTATAACGATTTGTTTATTATTCATCTTTTCCTTCTAACATTTTTTCAATTTGAGTTTCGCTAAATCCAACACTACTACACAAATTGATTAAATTAGTCAATTGTGTTTCATCACGAAAGAATGAAGTGCAATAATCATATGCATCACTTTTACTGATTTTATAGTAAGATGCGATAATCTCAATGAGCTTTTTACTATATTTTGGCTTTGATGATTTTATCCATTTGCAAAATCTTGTCGATTTTGGAGTAACATCGCAGCATACTTTATAAAATGCATTTGGAGGCAATATATCTAAATATTTAGATATATAACTAACTCCTTCAATTGCCGTTTGATCCATACTTAAACCCATCAAAATAACATATTTGTTAAATGTTTTTTGATCAGCTTCAGTTAGCGATTGATAATAGTCGGGCGCCTTGGATTCACGGATGTGTTTGATATGATCAAACACCGTCTTGGGTTTCACCAAATTCTTTGGTTGAATCAAATCCAGCGGATTTGAGTCTTGGTTCGTTGAGCTTTTTGGCATAAAAATTATTGATTCTAACTCTTACAGCGTTCACCAAAGACAATAGCAGAGTTTGGTTCTGGTATAAAGTTTTTACATCGTCTTTATACTTTTTATATTCCGCTGCATCAGGAATCAATTTTTCAACAGTGTCAATACGAGCGTTGATCTTTTTTATATCGCGTTTGATATAAATAAACAAAAATATACCAACAATTAATGTAACAATTATTTCCATAAAATAAAATGCCATGACAATTATTATTGTCATGGCATATAACAGTTTAATATTCGTTATCTACGTCGTCCGTATATACTTTCAAATGCTTTGAAAATTTGGGTTCATCTTGACCAGTTTTAAATTTTTCTGATTTAGATTTACCTTTTTGAAAATTTTTTATTTTTCTCTCCGAATTACGTCGATATGTTTTTCCCATAACTATCAATAAATAGTAGACTTTGAACTATTTAATGCGTTTTCTTTTGCAAAAACTTTCTTAAGAGTATTGATCTGATAACCATTCAATTTAAGAGTTTTATTAGCAGTCTTTAATGTTAATATCTTTGCTCGTTTTGCATTAGGCCGAGCAGTAGAAAGCTCGACTTTGAATCCGCGATGTGAATTTGTGATTAAGTAATTACGATTATTTGTTTTCATATGTTTTATTTTAAACTACACGTTTATTGTGCCACATTAATTGAATTCGTGCAAGTTATTTTAATACCAAGGATATTTCTTCTGAAACTCCATGATAGCCAAATCTTTGGCTTTGAATTCCAGTTCCAAATCTAGAACATCTGTGTTATTATATTCGTCCGGTAGTGTATTTGCATAATCTGCATGTGCTCTAGGATTATCTCCATTTGGAATACTGTCGCTAAAATGAAACAATGGAATTGTTCCAGTAGGCCAAGTGCTATATGCAAGTTTGTAAGCTTCAGTAGCAGTTAGTTTTCCGGGGTTGCAACGATGATGCAAATTATCATAAGTAATAGGAATTTTTACGGCACTGTAAATATGTTCATACAATTGCTCTACATTCCAACTGTTGGGTTTGTCTTCGTTTTCAAGGACAAGACGAGATTTGACATTGTGTTGCAATTGATTATATACGTCAATGAATCGTTTGGCAGTGTCTTTAAGATCGCCGCCTTTGAAACAATTCATGTGAATATTGATTGGACTATTATAGTCTTGGCTAAGACCAAACATATCCATCATTTTGCCGTGCATATTGAGTTCAATTACACTTTTTGCAGCAACCGCTGGATTGGCAGATGCAGGTACAACAAATTGATCTGGATGTGTACTGCAACGAACATTATGTTGTTTAATTGCAGATGCTGCAAGTTTGAATTCGTTTTGAATGCCGTTGAAATTATGTGTATTTTCAATCAACAGATTTACATCTGGCAAGGTTTCCAGTGGCATCATTCCACTACTGATGCGATAATTCCAGTTTTTTGAAGCACAAAACTCAATGGTTTTACGTGCAACCATAACATTGTTGAGAGTACGTTCTGCCACGATTTTTTCTGCTTGTTTGCGGTTTAGTTGCAAAAAGCGAGTTTTGGTCATGGTGGAGGATTTGAATCCTTGATCCTGTAGGGTAAGGCTGATGCAGCAAAGTCCGTATCGTTTCATGACCCATACCATAGGTCGCTTTTATAGAAACGTCAAGTGTAAACGTAAACAACTGGACATGGACTGCATACAGTATTAAACGGGCATGTATATCCTAAAAATTTCCAAGTTTTGGATACGGAAGAGCTATTTTTTACCCATGTAACTCTTTGATTAAGTCCCTGTTCCAATAGATATTTTCTAGGAGCAACAACATACGGAAATAATTGAGAAAGATTTACAAATTCGCTATCTGTATTTTCTTGATACAGAATGTCACTTCCATTTTTTACCAAAATCGTTCCCATATCTCCATCAAATAAATTATTTGGACTTAAATCGATATAGGATGTATCTGTCTCATTTCGAGATACACTAATTAATCTATCCAAAAATGTTGGAAATCTATTGTCTTTGATAAAATTGATCATTGTGCTAGATATAAATATGATAATTATATTAAAAAAGAGCTATTTATTATCATATATGACCACAATGTATAGCCCAAAAAATGTTGACCAGACATTTATTTTAATTATATATCCAAACAATGTTTATATGTTATCGGAAACTGAATTGGAAAAGGAGCAGCCGATGTATATGGGAAAGGACAGAATCAAAATGGAAGCTATTTTGAAATCTGTTAAGAAAGAATCGGATAAAAAACAATATAAAAATACTAATTTAAAAGTATATACGCTGACACCGGATGGTATCAAATACGCGCCACAATCACCATTTTATTCGATATTACCATCAAAGTAAGACTTGTAATTTAACAATACAATATTCTTCTGGATTATACATACTCATATCGTATTCAAAAAATATTTCTTCCTCACTTAGATCAACTTTTATTAGTTTGGATGTTGGTAAATGAAAAATACCGTATATGGTGACTTTATCACCATGATACGGTATTTTCACTGGTGATTTTTTATTAGGCATTAATATTATTTGACAACACATCGACAGATGTTTCTTCCGCAGAAGCTTCTTCAGAAGCAAGTTGTGCTTCTTCATCAATAGCAATCTTAACAGAATCAACACTGACAACGGCGATGCTGTCGTAGTTCTCGTTGAAAATAACACCGGCTTGACGAGCCGCTTCCAACACTTCTTTAGAAACAGGAGTATTTGCAAAAACCAACTTTGGACGACCCTTACCACTATGAATACATCCAATCTCAGCAATTTGATTTTCCTTCTTTGCAGAATTCAAACGTGAACGTAGCGTGATTTCTACGAAATTAGGATTTGCGGCATGTAAATCTTCAATGGTGAAGAAATTATTTACCCAATTAACTACCAAATTGGTTTTGTTTTTGCGGTTTGTCTTTTTAATTGTATTACTCATATTTAATTATTTGGTTAATGAATTGCACCACTTTGGTATTCCAATGCCTGATGGTGCGATTACGAGTACAACTATAGAACAAGTGGGAGGGAGTGTCAATAAAAAAGCGCATCTTTTTTTTAATGCGCTTTTATAAGATCTTGTTATTGTTACTTTTATGATTTTTTAGACTTGCTTTTCTTGGATGGTAACTTTACTACCAATTTATTATTTTTTTGCTTTGGATACTTATAATTTTGTTTTGTACCTTTAACACTGTGATCACTTTGTTTTTTAATTGATTCAACAGATTTCAAAGGTTGATCTGGTAAATCATCTTTCTTTTCTACCATATCCTTTGCTTTTTCACCTACATGCTTAACAGCTTCGTCACCGCTCTTGGTTTCTTTGTCTTTATCATTTTCAGCAGCTTTATTATATGCTGTCTCTACATAATTATTAGTCTTTTTTCCAAGTACTTCTTTGACAAACTTCTTAAGATCTTCAAATTGAACAGATACCTTTTTGCTACGATCCGTACCATCTTTTATATATGTCATTTGAAAACGATCTTCATACATGTGCTTTAATTTAATCATATGAGGAGGACATCCACATACGTTATAATAACCAGCATCGTCTTTGGTGACAGTCAATTCTTTATTTTCTTTTTTAACTTCGCCATCCAATTCGTCCATCATTTCTTGGCAGCTAAGTTTCTTTTCAGCTTTAATTTCTTGAATTGCTTCAACAACTAATTGCTTTAAAGCATGTTTTAATTGATGTTCTTTAACACATTCAAGAATAAGCTTATCTAATTGGTCTTTGTTCATATATGATAATCTTAATATAAATATAGGCAAATATAAGATACAGCGTATTATTTTTGCCTATGTAAACAAAAAATCCCGACAATTATGTCGGGATTTTGTCTTGTTTTTAGTATTTTAACGAATTGGACATGCGCCACCTTCACATTCGATACCTTGCAATACATCACCACTAATAATGTTGGTAATGGTACTCAAAGGCTTCACCTTTGATTTATACTTTTCATAGGTTTCCTTGTCAATTTCTTGATAAGGAGCTTGTTTGAATCCATGCTTTTGACGCAACAAGAAGCTCACACTCTTCAAATGATTCTTATAATTATCTTTCAACCAGTCTTTGAGAGCATCCAATTCTTCCGGGCTATAATATGCTGTTACACTGACAGCATTATCACTCCATACAGATTGCAACTTTTTAACCATTTCAAGTTGTTTAATAACATCCATATTGTCTGCAAGAATTGCAGATTCTGGAGTTTCGCATGGAAAATAAACGACAATAGTATCCCGATTTTCCGTTCCATCAAAATTCAACAAGAATTCTGTATGATAACCAAGATCACGACAAATTTGTACCAACTTATCGCTACTACTCATTCGCACAGTGCGTAGATAATATTTACTATATGCAGGATGAACACCGGGAGTTGCGCCCCCAAGCAAACTGAGTGTTCCACTTGGCTTGACAGTGGTCAACTTTACACTTTCTGACCATCCACGCTCTTTGCTCCATTGTTTGTCAAATTTACGAAGAGCGACATAGCAATCATCCAACCAATCAATTTTATTTAATGATTGACATACGCCAGTTACACCAAGACCCAATCGCATATTTTTATGCACGATCTTATTAGTTTCTTCGTGCAAGAATGGTAATGCCGCAATTGCTTTCTGAGTTTTATAGAGCAATTTTGCACAATCAATTAACTCTTCCTTGCTTGTAATATTGTTCAAATATAACTCGCACAAATTACAACATTCATAATTACTCAAACTAATTTCACCACATGGATTGGTTCCAACTACATTGTCACTGTCGGTAGGATACAAATTACTGTCCTTCATCAATCCATCTTTGGTACGTCCATACTTTTGTGACAAAGGAAGATTAAAGAAACCGTATGGTTCGCCGTTGGCAAATCCAGTGTCTTTGTTAATTTCATAACCATTGGTCCAGAATTCAGCAAGCAAATGACTATAATCATCTACATACAATGTATTGTTACTCATTGCTCGCCAATTTGGCACATTACCTGCACTCCAATTTTTGGCACGTAGATAAAGAATATCATCTGGATCACCAAGTGCAATTTCTGCACTACGACGAACATTGCCAGCTACAACAATACTACCAATAATATTGCATACATCCAATACGTCAATACTACGCAATTTCTTGCCTTCTCGACTATGGAAAATACTGACTATTTTTGCCATACCATCAACAAGAATTTGTGGTCCGCTTGCTTTGCCACCAAATCCGTTGATTTTTTCACCAGCACCACGTATCAAAATAGTACTATATGTAAACGACTTACCGGTTACATAAAATGCATTCAATACATGTTCCAATAATTTTACCCAGCCTTCACGACTGTCAGGAACAATAAAATCTGCATCCTTGGTTGCTTGATGTGTAATAACTACATCTTTCTTGATCTTTGGAAGTTCATGAACATCTTCACGGCGAATACTATAACCTACGCCACCGCCAAGCATAAGATTCTCAAAAAGAAACAAAAATGCTTTTGGTTCATTCATGCTTGCAAACCAACAATTCAATAAGCTGTTTGCTCCAAATCTATCTACTGTGCTTGTTCCAAGCTGCCAAAGCATTCGGCCAGCAAAATTGCACTTAAGATTATAAACATAATCAAATAAACGCTCTGCTTCTGCTTGAGTATATTGTGCTCCAATTTTCTGAGCACCGTTAATACAACGCTGAACGGTTTCATTCCATTCTTCTGTTTCTCCATTTTCCTTCACTCGCGCATACGTTCTTTTATAAACGATATAGCCGAGTCCGTTAAATCCCCAATTTGGTTGTTTTTTGTATTTTGCTTGATTGGCAAAATCATCTGTAATGATTAGTTTTGTATCACTCATATATAAATTAACTGTTTTTGTAACTTGTTTTAATGTGAAAAATAATTATCGAACATGATTGTATTATTGCAAAAAATAATTTCATTTCAGAAATTATTTTTTGCATTTTACATTTTGTATTTGCTATGGATTAGTTGTCTCCGTCGTCTTCACGATTGCGACCCATGTGTTCGTCCCACTTACTTTTCATCATTTTCTTCACAATATTTTCGCTTTGATTCATTTCATTAATCAATGCAGCACCTTCGCGGCTACCTTCGTCAAACAATTGAATATCTCCACAACCAGCGTTCATACGAGCAGGAAAAGTCAATCCATCTGGACCGAAACGATTTTTAATGATATGAAAACGAGCAGTATTGGCTTGCTTATCCTGAGTCTTGCGACTTACAGATAATACGAAATCTGCCGTCATGATTTTACGATAGCTATCGCTAATATTCATTGCGGTTAATACGTCTTCTTCCATACCGGCACGATTGCTTTGTGAAGCAGTCCAAATAGGAATTTGCAATTCTCCCGCAACAGCACGTAGTTCTTCATAAATACCACCTGCTTCGCTATAGCTGTTTGCATTACGATCAGATTGAAATGGACGTAGAATATCTGCATAATCGACTACCATCATATCAATCTTTGTACCCAACATTGCCAATCTCTCTGCATGTGCTTTCAAATTGTGAGCACTAACAGTTTTAATTGGAAAATACTTAATGATCAATTTGCCGGGAACATTGGCAATACGATCCTTTACAATACCGATATTGTTGCGAATGTTTTGAAAATCAATACCGGTGAAACACGCGTCATAACGCAAACCAACATAATTTTCATTCAATTCAAGAGTAAAATGCAAAACATTTTTACCCTGTCTCATAGCCTCGGCACCAAGTTTAGCCAAGACCCAACTCTTACCAGATCCAGCGCATGCGGTTACAATACCCATTTCACCAGCAGCTAGACCACCATCCATGATTTGATCCACAACTTGCCATTTGGTAGAAATAGTATTTCGAGACATCACACTCATTCGCTTGTCAACATCTGTCATATAATCATGACCGATATTGCGCTCCATACCAGCTTTCATGGCATGATCAACAACGCTTTTAATCTTTTCGTAATGACCGCGCTGCAAATGATCAACACTTTCCATGATTGCATTCTTCAAAGTCTGATTTCGACAGAACTCTAAAAATTGCTCTTTGACATACATCAAATCACTATCAGTGATTTTGTTGAAAACCAACCGCAACTGTGTTACAACTTGATTCTTTAATTCTTCCTGTTCAACCGCATCAAGTTCAACTTGAAACGCAGTCAATGTAGGCAGTTCCTTGAACTTCAAAAAATATTTGAGGGCAGTCTTAACAATCCACTGATTGGCATCACTTTCAAAACTAAGAGGATCAACAATGTCGTTGATACGCTCCATGAATGGTTTATCACTAATTAAGCCGCTGATGCACTTAAGTTGAAATTCAGGTCCGAACTTTTTTAGGTTATCGATTACTTGCATATAATATGTGTTATAGTTTCTACCAACTTTTCTAAGCGAGTGTCCACTATAGACGATGTTTTTCAGTTCCGCAACTTATTATATTCTGAAAGTTAGGAGACGATCAATCGACCGAATGTATCCGATAACCAAGTATGATGATTTTTTATATTGTTCCACATTCTATCTTCTGCAATCAATTTGCTAAAACGCATTCTATTTAATATTCCAATAGGTTTATTAAGTATCTCATTAACACGTAATTGTGTAAATGATTGCAATTGTGTATCTTTCAATTGCATCAGTGCATAGTTTCTTTCAACAATGCTCTTGTTTTCTAAAATAGAAGAATATAGTTTATATTTCTTTTTGTTCTGTTCGCAATGTGTATATATTTGCTCCAATGACATTTGTGTATGCTCTGCAAATTGTGGAAAACACTTTAATACAGTTTTTAATCCACTGCCTTGTATTCCATCAATATTGTCACTTTCATCACCACTAAGTATTCTGTAATTTAGAAAGTTTTCACAACTAATTCCATACTCCAATAAAATTTCTGCACATCCATAAAGTTTCTTTTTGGTTGGACTCCATACATTGATCTTTTCATTGACCAATTGTAAATAATCCTTGTCTGTGCTCATGATATATACTTTATTGCTATCTTTAAAATATTCATTTGCCGCGTATGCAATGGTGTCATCTGCTTCTACATGATCAACACTCATCACAGTCACAGGCAATGCATCAAGATATCCAATCAGTCGCAATAATTGTGATTGAATATTTCTATCTTCTTGTTCATCGGTCGTCAATTCCTCATAACTTCTATTATACTTTAAATTAGTTTTTCTGCGCTCCTTATATTCTGGAAATATTTTTCTGCGCTTCATACTGCCACCGCTGCCATCAAAAACAATGACAATACGAGTTGGATTTAAAAGTTTGGAGGCATAACCAATACTTTGTAAAAAGCCAGCTATGCCTCCAACGTGTAATCCATTGTCATTTAGACTTGGCACAGCCATAAATGAACGAAAGAAACAATTCAACCCATCCACCAAAAGAACTTCACTGTTCAACATACGTTCAACAGGCTTGGTGTTTAATTCCATGTTTTGAAACATAGAAAATAATTTTTTACGATCTTCTGATGTGATTGGGTCCATATAATTAATTGTTTTCTTCTGAATGATCAATATCGGATTCGTCAGCAATCATTTCCGCATCTTCATCAGCATTTGCGGATGAATCAATAATAGTGCTATTTGCATTTTTATATTGCATGATTACTGCATCACAAATACGATTATACATTTCGGTTTTAAACTCTGGGCGTTCATCCAAAAGCTTGATGAAACTTTCAGATTTAAATACAACTTCGTCGCCGTTCAATGCGACATATTTTAATCCAGCACTACCGGCTGGTTTAACATAAGCTTTTTCTTTCAATACTTCTAACCAGCTTGCATAATCAGCAATACCGCTATCAAAATAAATATTGAAAAATACATGACGTTGTGGTGGTCCCATACGATTCTTTACAACCACAGCTTTACATTCATTGCCAATAACAGTCTTGTCTGGTAACTTTAATTGACCTGCGTTGTTTAGTCGTACACGAACACTGCAATGGTAAGGCAATCCTTTGCCACCGCTAACTGTATATTGATCACCAAAAGGACTTGCATTTAAATTTTGACGCAATTGATTTGTGAATACAATCAATACTTTTTGACGACCAATCATACTAGTAATTTTACGAAGTGCTTTACTAATAATAATTGCTTTACCCGTGGCATATCCGTCTTTACCATGATCACTTTCCATCTCAGCTTTTGTAGATGCTGCCGCTACACTATCAACAATAATTGTTAACAATGCATCGGGTTGATCTTTACGAATATATGCGATTGCTTGCTCCATTGTGGTAAAAATATCTTCTACTGTTTCACGTTGAATATACAATAGATTTGACAAATCTACACCCAAGCTCTTCCAAAAGTCAGGTGCGGCAGCATTTTCTGTGTCAATAAAGATTGCTTTGCCGCCTTTCTTTTGTGTATTCGCTACAATGTGTGCGCTCACCAAACTTTTTCCGGTTCCTTCTAAGCCGTTAAATTCGACCATTCGTCCAACTGGCAATCCACCATTTGGTCGATTACTAATTGCAAGATCCAATAAACTTGAACCGGTGCTAATCCAATCACTGATTGTAGATGGATCATCTTGCTCATCAAGAAAGTATGCAATTTTGCCACCTTCTTTGTTATTTTTATTTAATTCCGCTGCTAAATTTGCTAATAGAGAATCGTTCTTACTAACAGATTTTGTGCTTTTCTTCTTTGAATCTTCAGATTCGTTTGTGTTTTTACTTGTTTTTGCCATATAGTTTATAAATGTTTATTTTTTCCTTCATTACGTACATACTAAAAAAGGATGATGACATTATATGTCATCATCCTATGTTTATCAATTTAATTTATTTCTTTCCAAATAACTTATCGAATTGATCGTTTACACTTGGAGTGTTACTTTGTGCCGATGCAGCAGTTGGAGAAGTATTTGCTGCAATAGCATCATCAGTTGGTTCTACTACGGTATCATCCGTAGATTCTTCCGTAGTACCAGCAGACAACATTTCAGTCATGATGTTATACAACTGGTCGTAAGTAGGTTCTGGAAACAATTCCAAAATATTCTTCTGGAAGTCCAAGATGTGCTTACGCGGCTCGTCGATTGCAGGAGTTGCCTTACCCTTCACAGTAATTGTTGTTGTTGGAAAATTCTTTCCACCAGCACTAGGTCCAGCCTCCTTGTATTCAACAATAATATCATGTCCAGTTGTTGGATCACTAATATCACCGAATACTTCTTCGTCACATGCCTTCAAGATTGTTTCATACACAGTCTTGCCGAATCCCCAAAACTTGATTCCTTCATTTTCTTTACCACGAACCAAAATAGGTGCATAGGTACGTTGCTTTGGAAGCAAATTGCGACCACGCTTCCAATCTTCCTTATCACCAGTCTTTTGCAATCTATTTGCAAATTCGACAATAGGATCGGGACGATTAAAGGAGTCTGGAGACAAGAAAGTACGTTCTACAATCTTACCGGTTGCATCCTTGACCTTCAAGCCATAATGGAACTTCAACTCAATAAAGCTGAATTGATCAGGGTTGAACTTGTAAGGAACAATACGAATGTTGTGGATTCCGGGTTCAGGCTTCCAAACAGAAGAAGTTTTGTTGTTAACGTTTTGAATAGAGTTAAGAATACTCTTAATTTTATTTGATGGTAATGCCATAATTTTTAATTTATTAATTGTTAAGTGTGTATTAGATAATAATCGTCTCACTAGAGACAGTGCATCATTTAATACACGTATAAGTATAGAGTGATTTTCAAAAACCACAAGAAATTTTTTTGTATAAAAACTAATGAAAACTATAAAAAGTCACATCGTAACAATGTCTACCAACTTGAGACCAACCACTTTGACGCCGATATCCGTAGTCAAAATCAATGAGTTTCTGTATAATTCCCAATTGAGTTGATATGTTTTATCAAATACTCCGTTGTTTTCGTCTGTAATGAGTCTATTCATTCCATTTAAAGTATACAATGTATTATACATTTTCTTGCGATGTATACTAATGGTGTTTGGAAATTTGCCGACCGTTGTATTTCTACAGTCAACATTGTATGTAAGATAATATTCTTTCAAATTTGTTACATTTGCAAAAATAAAAAGTTTATGTTCTAAAATTGTATAAAAATTTGAAATTTTAGAGAGTAATAACGAATAATCTCCATTATTCGTAAATGTGCATAAAAGTTGTTTTTCTCTCGTTAACATGGCAATATAATTTGTTGTTTGCGATCTGCCACATACCACAAGCGACCAACTTTTTCACCATCCGATGTATACCATATATTGTTCTTTGAGTAGAATCCAAATGCAATTGCTTCGGACAAAGTATATGACTTTCCTTCAGTCTTTAACATTTTTTCCACCGCATTTGCGTCTGCCGCTCTTTCTTCTGGTGTGCGATTATCGGCATTTACAGGAGTAACATCCGCAGATTGCGTTGTAGCAACTGACTGTTTAACGGGTGCTTGTGTGGGTGCAGCAGGTTTTGCAATAGTTGTAGGAGCAACTGTTTGTTGTGCTGGTGCTGGTTGTGCCGGTTGTTGAGGTTGTGTTTCAGCACCAAAAATATTTACTTGTGCTGATTTTGGATTTCTCTCAAAATGAGTTCCTCTAGCAATTGCGCGTTGTTTGTGTTCTGGTGAAGGAAATGTTACCAACAAACCATCTTTGTTATAAGCTTGTCGCTCTGGAAATCTACCCGCTTCTGCCAGTTTGTTGCTGGCAGCAATAGCGGTATCTTCAGAAATACCTTCTTTTACTAGATATTCACGAAAAACAGACAAATGATCATTGTTTAATACATCAAAAATACCTGTGTCTAAACGGGGATCAATTGCGACCGCTTCCAAAACTTTATTATAGATTTCTTTCATCCATAATAAATATATTTGAAAAATCCATTATTATACACTTATTATATGCATTTCATTATAATTGTTTCCTTTATAACATTTTACAGGAAAATTATTATTAGGCGACATAATATTTTTAATTTCTCTCAAAATTTCAATACCATCTTGATTGCTGACATCAAAAAGTACAGAATCATATGTATACAAAATAGGCTTGGTTAGTCTATTTTTTAGATGCACTACCAAATCACGTAATACAGCAGTGTTGTACTCCGTTTCGGTTGCCTGTAAAATATAGTTAAACAGCTTATTTGGACTTGGTTCACTGATGTTGTTTGGAGTGATACGACGCTTATATATTGGCGTTTCGACATATCCGTGTGTTGTAAAATGATTCCATCTGTGTTCAATATAGTCTTTGATTTTTACAAAGAATGGAATGTGAACATATTTTTCTGGAATATTGCCATACAATAATTGAAAGGTAGTTGTTTTTGCCGCCTTCAATTCTTCATCAGATAATATGTCTTTGTTGAAGTACGACTGACCCAAATAATTGTAAACATCTTCAGGAAGATTGTAACGTACCAATTGTGCAATCAAACGTGGATGATATGCACTATAGTCAATCATAAACAAATATCCGTCATTTCCATAACGACTAACAAATGCAGATCGACAACCATCGTCTTTTTTGAGAGCAGCATAATTGATGTTACCAAATCGGTTACTTGGCCGACCCGTAGATGTAAACAAATTATACTCAGTGTGAGCAAACCCGTTTTTGATTTTACATTCTTTGTGCCCAAAGTGTTGTTGAAACAACACTTCATCAATTTTCAAGCCATTTGATTCAATAGACTGAAAACTTTCAACAATTTCAGTATTAATACGATTGAAAATTTGATCGGTGTTTACTCCACGAATACGTGCAAGTACGCTATCAGATAAATTTTCGAAACTAGCAATATGTACTGATAGTGGAATAACGCAATTCAAATCACTATATTTGCCATACATATGCTTATAAAATGCATAAACATTTGATTGATACTGAGTTACATCAACAATTTCGCCTGTTTCCATGTAATCGTAAACTTGAATATCTTTCAATTTCAAGACGGGCAAAAAATGTAAAGTTTTCTTCTTATCGAATGTCCATATATTTGTATTTAATTTATTCAAGTCGATTGCCAGTCGAACTTTATCAATATTCCATACACCATCTGGATGATTTACACTCAATGTAAAATCTCTACCATCGGTAATACTTTTAATAAACACGGCGCACAATTCGTCTACAACAGGATGATATCGTTCATCACATCCCAATGTATTGACAATTAAATCATGTTGATTGTAATTATCAAGAAATTTTAGATATTCTTTTTCACTATCTATGATCATTCATCGACAATACAGTAGGTACTGCCACATGTCAATCTTTTCTAGGCTTGCTATATTGCGTGTAGTTTGTAATAAAATTTTTTAGACTTGGCATGGTTTGTGCTGCGATACTTATTTCTTTGAAATTTTTTTCGTAAATGCCTTGTTCATAAAGCTTTCCATTGACATACACATTTCTCTCAGGTCCAATTAAATGCCATATCACTACAACTTTATTAAACAAATTTTTTTGAATGTCATCGTAATTTTTTTCAGACACTTCAATTATCAAATTATCATTTATTTTATTAACAAAATAACGATATGTAAATCCGTTTTCATAATCAAAATTATTTACAACAAATGTATAAAATTTTGGATATACATAATTTTGTACACCTATTGAATTACCAATTAAATTATATGTATTAATATTAATCATATTATTTTAGATTCATTATTGGCACATCATTTGTTGATTCAAACGCCTCTTTGCCGTTTGTATATTCATAATTAACCCCTACAACAGATTTCAATTTAGCGCGAGGACGTATACCGGCTTTTATTGTTGTTGTCCATTCTCCGTTTTGGATAGAATGTGTCAAATCAATAATTGAAAATATTACATCATCTGGACTATATGGTTTGGGTAAATTTTTAATACTAAAACATTGAAACGTCCGAAGTCCAGCAATTCCTTGTAACACTAATTCGCATATAAAATTTGGTTGTTGTCCACCATACATATTAAGATTATCTTCATAATCTTCACAATCGATTAAAGACAACAACAAATTTTTACTTGGTAATGCAAGATTAACAACTTCATAATAATCTTGTTCGTTCGGATATCTTAAGCTCATTGCAAATGCTCCTTCAACTCTGCCATATTTTTGAAGTTGTCTTATCAAATCAGAGGATTCATTTACAAATGTTTTTTTTGGTTCCTCTGATTTAAGCTGATTTGTTCCAAGTCTATCTCCGAATTTAAAGTCGGGCAATGCAGTGGCAGTTGATTGTCCAGTTGTTTGTTCTTGATTATTTGTTGATCCAGCAATAACTTGAGTCATTTGTGCATTACTTGGTGTCACAGTGAATGATAATGATTTGATACAACTATCAGAACTGATATCAAATTGATACAGATTTTGATATATTTTTTTAGAAATAAATTTTTTATCAATAATTTTTAATTTATTTTCATCTTCAATTACAGCCAATTCCCATAATCCTGCTGATGCAGCGGATACAGTTTGCAACAATGAATTTAGAAAATCTTCCGCAGTTCTTGCGTTTTTTGAAGCATTAATAATAACATTTACATGAATAAATAAATCTTTTAAATACCCCCAATATCCCGCTTTTTTTTCATTTCCTTTTACTGTGTAATCAACCATCTGAGGAAATGCAGCATCATATGGCTTTATTTTATTGGCAAAAAAATTATAGCGAAACCGATTAATGATATTATCAAGATTATTTCTATATGCGCCGGCTTTTGGATTGACTTGAGGGATTGGTACATATCCGGTTCTGAAAATATTAAATAATTTTTTGTTGTACGACAACATATTTGTGCTGTACTTTTCAAATATCGCAGTTTTATGTGACGTTTGTGATTGTAGTTTGTTTTCTATCACTTTTTCATAATCAGAGACCCACAACTTATATCCCAAATTAAATTTTGGCGCAATTGGATTTGGAATTAACACAGTGTATCCATCACTGCTAATTAAATTTGGGTGCGCGCCAACAGCAACGTCTTCAATATCAAACGTAAAAAGTTCAAAATTTGGATCATTAGATGCTTTTAGATTTATATTCTGACTTATAAATAAATTCAAAAGCTCAACTACAAATCCCATTGTTACCCAAGTATCATCAGGAGAACTGCTATCCCAATCAATATCTTTATCTGGAGGACCGTATGTTTCATTTTTATTACCGATTAATAATGGATCGTTTTTTAATTTGTTGCGTGCAATAAAAATACGATTTTCTGGGTTTCCATTAAAAAATTTTTTCTTTAATTCTTCATTATTATATGGTATTGGATCTGATATTGTTGATTTTTCTTTTTCTTCTTTTGTTAATGGTTCAAAAAAATTTTTGCCATCTCCTTCCAAACATTTTGCTACATTTTTAAGACGTTGATTACAAAATTCATATAATGAAGGTTTTGTAAGTATAGTTTCTATTTGATTAGTTGATAAAATTTTTGTATTTTTAGGAGATTCGTTTAATAAAGCTCCTGTATGATTTCGATGTTTTGAGTAAATTTCAGTTTTGCATTCATATGTTGTGCCGTCTTGGGTATTAAATTCAAAATTTGCAATAGCTCCAAATGTTGCGTCATACATACCATTTGAATCCAATGTTTTTTGATATAGCGGAGTTCCATCTACCCATAACGTTTTTAATACATCAATGTCTTTTAAATTTAGTAAACAGTTTTGGTTAAAAAGATTCCATCCAAATTCTACAATTAAACTAATGCCCGGCGTCAAAAAATATGGAGTCATATATTCCAATTGAGCAAAGCTATAGCATTTCCAATTAATCGTTACCTTTCTAATACGTTCTTTTTGCATGTTTGCTTCAACAGAAACAATACCCGGTGGGGGTAGTAAAATTGGAACATTACGAGTCGGACTTCCCTTTAAAGTAACAATATTGGGATTTTTAATATCTAAGTCCAAGATATGTTCTTTTCCATTTGTATCATATCCTAATATATTTGGTTGATAATATGGATTTGTAGTATCTTTAAAATTTATATTCCCAAATGTATCCTGAAATCCCTGTCCACCGTACATTACAAATCCATTATATTTTTGCGTATTTGATAATGCTTTACTAACACCAGTACCATTGCTCGTTACGCGAACCCATGCACTTAATGGTCCTCGATAATTTTTGTAATCGGACCAATTGTTTGTTTTAGTGCCTGTGTCAACATAATTCAGTCCCTGATCCAACGTTCGACGATACAATTCGCGTCTAATTGGATTTGGAATATGATGTGGAACCCACGGTCTATTGTCTAGACTTTCAATATTTTGTGCCATAACTTATGAATTAATGAGATTATAATCGTTGATGATTTTTATTACATTGCCCGGTATTCTTAATTGTAATCCAGCAGGTACACTCAAACGACCTTTACCAATATTATTTGCTAATGCTATAATCCACCATAAACTTGTGTCATTATAGTATTTGTATGCAAGTGTGTCAAGATACATAGTTTCATTGGTTACAATATAAAAATCAGAACTATCAACTGAAATCGATGGATATAATACACTTTTATATACACGTTTACCATCAAAACGAGTATCAATTTTTGCCACAGAATATCGATTCATAATTATTTAACTAGTAAGTTTGATGAAAATGTACCTTCCTTTGATATTTTTGTATAATATGGATCTGTATGATATGCAGATCCAAAATGAGATCCACCAACAATTGGCTTTTCTTTTTCAAGTAAATTCATAGACACACTAAAATCTACAGTTCGTGGTAATTGAGCATATTTATTTTTTATTTTATCGGTCCATTGAATAACATTATTTAAATATGTCCAATCATTTTTAGCTGCATAAGTTTCATTTAATGTTTCCCACGCAGAATCATCTGGAATACTAAAACCAATACTAGTAATTAAACCGGGCTGATCTACATATAAATCACCAATAGTAAACTTTATCATCGGAGGTATGATAAATCTCGAAAATGTCAATAGATCAGTTTCATTTTTTGCCGTATAATTTGCTGGTTTAACCAATCCCATGAAATAATTAATTTTTTGCCAAGTTGGCGCAAATTCTTTTATGCTCGAAATATTAACTGTAAAACTAAATGATAATGATCGTGTGAATCCTTTGTACGTATACAATTTATCAGCACGTCCCAAATAACTTACATCATTCCATTCTGCCGTTGCACTTTCGCTTATACCTTTAAACACAGATCGAAATGGAAGATAACGATCATTGACAATATCATGAAAATAAAAAGCAATCAAATCATCTGTGGATGGATCATATAATTTACCTGTTTTAGATCCTTCACCATTGGTTGCAAATTGAGATCCTTTTAATACACCAATTGTATTGATTTTATCAGATCTGCTGGCACCTGCAAATCCATAATGTTCGTTTTTCGAAGTGCCGTCTGGTATAGGATCTATAGTTCTAATATTTGCAAATCTAGTTGCTGTTAAATACTTGAATTGTTTATCAAATCCTTGATCTTTATTGGTTACTCTGTCAATATAATCATATCCATTGGTTCCTCCCATTGCTTCACTAAATTGAGGAATAGGACTGTGTGTATAACCATTATCAGGATTCAAATTATAAGACATGTTGCTTGAATTGACATCTTTAGTTTGCAATCCTTTTAATACACGGTCTAAATTTTCTTTGATGTCTTTTACTCTAGCATCATTTGGGTCATTCAGCTTAGAACGATTAGAAAAATATTTGCCTCCGTCTTTTACATTTTTTGTAAGACGATCTGTGTAATAAGCATAGTTAACAACTTGATCGGAATGCTCCAATGAATCTTTTTGACTGCCCTTTAACACCCATTTATCATGTCCAACATAGGTTGTATATGATGAACCCTTTTCATCTTGTGGATTGAAATCTGTGATACCAAAACTTTTGTTTTGTATAGTACCAGTGTTGCCAGAACTTATATCAATACCTTCGTCTGGTTTAATAAAATATGCATAACGAACATATGATAGTGGAGTTTTTTTGTTTGTAATTTCTTTACCACTCCAAAAACGCTGATAAACACCAATTGGTATAGTACCATCACTTTTGAAATTGTAAAACTTAGATTGATCTGCCATCATGCGACCATATGTTTGTTCATCCGCACGATATTGAAAACTTCCGGGTTGTCCAACTGGAATAAATGTTCCTTTAATGCTATTGAATGCGCTCTTTAAATATCCACCCACAGCTTTTAATAATCCACCACCAGCGTTGTTGCTACCTTCCGCCCATTTTTGGCTCAGTGATGTAAATCCAGACGTTGCTGTTACACCACGCAACATACCTTTGTAAGCATTTGGTGCCAATTTTGATTGAGTCGATAGTGCATTACCGTTAGATGCAGCAACAGTTGTACTAATTGGTCTAGGTGAACTGCCAAATCCTAAAGCAGATGCAAAGCCACCACTCAAATCAAGATGACGTGTTGGTGTTGGTATCAATCCAAATGATGCTCTACTTGCAACTGACAAAATAGGCATTGCTGGATTATAAATTTTTGTTTCATTAAACGCATTCTGACCTTGCAACAAAAATTGTTTCGCAATGAAAATTACACCTGTTCCAGTCAATTGCCATTTTGTAATACGTTCTACATCTTGTAATGGTGCTCCAATTCTTGGGACAGCACCTTTTAATGCATTAATACCTTTTGTTCCTGTATTTGGATTAAAACTAATAAATGGCTGTCGTGGCCCAAAACGCAATAGTCCTACTTGTCCAGTCTTCGCACTGAACTTGTTGTAAATAACATTGCTATTGGCATTAAAAAGATTGGCCAATTCACCCGGTTGACGACTGTTATTAAAATCACTTGGCAATGTATAACCGTTACCAATTATTTGTGTATTGGTTGTGGTTATCACTCCATCTATGTTGTTATTATTTGCCATATATAATAAATATTAGATTGCTCCAAATGCACCACGTTCTTTTTGTGCTTTAGCCAATAACATACTTGCCTTGGTTCCATCAATGTTTACAGCAATACCACCATTTGACATTAATGTAATTAACTCATCTAGTTTTGCTACAACTTGTTTGTTTCCTTCAGCAATCATTGTTCCAAGATCAGTTCCTTTTGCAGTGTCGGCACCTGATTTTTCTTTGTTGCCAAATACAACATCAGACATCTTAGGTAATTTTGGACCACCAAATAAACCGGTCACAAAATTAAATGCTGTTCTAAATGGTAATGTTAATGCATCCAATAACATGCCGCCAACAGATTTGATTCCATCTAAAATACTAAGTCCCAATCCCGATGGTGAATTTCCTAACCAACCTAATTTTCCATATAACCATTCTTTTGCTGATTGAAATGGCCATAATAATAAATCTAATATTGGTTTTACAACTGCTTGCAATCCACCAAGTAGTCCACCCCACATTTTTTTAAAAAATCCACCTTCGGTTTTCGTGAATCCTTTAATAAAACCAGAAATTGCCTGAAATGCGGTTACAATTACTCCTATCGGACCTAAGAATTTTGCAAAAGTTCCAAGAAAACCAGAAAATCTTCCAAAAAAATTAAAACTTCTACCCAATGATTTTCCACCGGCAGCTAACGCACCCATAAAAGACTTGCCATATTGTAATGTCTTCACGATTGCATTTATTGGTTTAATAATTAATAACCAAGGTGTCAGTATTAACCCAGATGTTAAAACCAACATTTTCATGCCATTTAATAATGGAGGTAATATTGCAGTAGTTAATTCTAATAACGGTTCAACAACATCCATAACCGGACCAGCTAATTCACTCATCAATTTATTGAATTGATTTTGCAATTGATTGATACGTTCTTGATTTGCTTGTTCACGCAAACGTTGTTCAGCCATTTTGCCAACATCCTTGGCTTCATCGGCTCGCATACGTTTCATTTGCTCCATTTTTTCTAACTGTGCTTTTTGTTCCACAGTTCCATTTCTGCGAATATATTCAATTTCTTTATCAGCTTGTAGCATTTCTTGCAATTCTTGAACACTCTTACCACTCGCTTTTGCAAATGCTTCAGCTTGATATGGGTCCATTGCGTCAAAATCAACTTGCTTTGAAATTCTCAATATTTCTTCATTTGCGCCTACAATGTCTTTACGATAAGCAAGATTACGTGCTTGTTGGAAATTTACATCTTTACCCAATAATACACTTGCTTCCATTTCGTCTGCAATACTTGTTTGAAAGTCCAACATTTTCTTTGCACTATTTGCCATGTTCTGCAAAGTGGTTCCCATTTGACGTGCTTGAATTGCTCCTTTTACTAAATTATCTGCGCTTCTACCTGTAAAAATACGAACGTCATCACTGGCTTCGGCAACATCTTTCATTACTGCTGGCAGTGGAACGCCTGCTGCATTTGCCATAGATTGAGCAAATCCCATCATTCCTTTTTGTGAAGCAACTGTGGTCTTACCAATACTAGACATTGTTTTTAGAAATTTTACAGAATCTGCTTCTGCAATTCCTAATTGTGTGGAAATTACACTTACATCAGCTACTAATGCTTTACTTGATGCCACGAACATATTGAATTCATTTGCAATCGCAGTTGTAGATGCGGCAACTTGTTCAAATGATACACCCAAATCTTGCAATTCAATACCAACTGTTTTTACATTATTTTGTAAAACATCAAAATCTCCACGTAACAAACCTAAACTTTTACGCAATCCAAATGCAGCTTTATCATATTCTAAAAAATTGGTTACACCTTTTTTTAGTATATCAGACCCGTCTGGAAATTTTAATTCGGATAATTTTTTACCAAAATCACCCATTTTTGCAATTGATCCTATTAACTCAGTCGATAATTTTTCACCAAATAAATTTGAAAATACTTCTGCTAATTTATTATTTTTAACTAACGATGGGCTTATGTTTTCTAAGTTTTCTAACTGTTGATTTAATAAATCAACAGTTTTTCCTTGTGTTTTTTGATTTTTATTATAATAACCAAATTCAGCAGATTGTAAAATTAATTGAGTTTTTAATGAATTTATTGCGTTATCCTTTGCCAATCCTGTCAACTTTGATTGTTGCAATGCAATAATCTGCGCTTTCGCAATTTTATTTTGTAATAAAACTTCATCTCTTTTAGCTTGCAATCCAACAGCATCTAAATAAGAACTTTTTTGTTTAATTTCATTAATTTTAGATTGTACAGACTCTTGTAATTTTTGAGATATTAAATATTTTTCGGCTAAAGAATTAGTATTACGTGCAGTGTTGACAATTTTTTCAAATCCTTTTCCAAACAAATCTGTTTCTTTACCGATTTCGCTAAAAATTCTACGTATTTTAGCACTATCATTTGATAAATTTTTTATTTTATCATTTAATTGATCGATTTGATTGATATCTATTGTATCTGCCATAAATTAGTGATTGTATAGATATAAATATGGCATTAACTTTATTTTTACAAAATTAACGACTATTAATATTTGGTTTGGAGATCTGTTTTGGTGTCTCTCCCTTGTTTTCGTAAGACTCTGCTTCTTTTGTTTTGGCATCAACAAGCAATTTATAATAATAATTGCGAAGATATACAGGTAAATGATATCCTGTGGTCAAATCACAAAGATGACCATAATATGCCAACTCAAACAATTGTTTGTGAATATGAAGCTTATAATCCAGATTCAGGCCAAAAAAATTGTACCGTCATTGGTACACCTACTCTTTCTTCAGCCTGACAATGTTCACAAGTAAAGTTGAAATTCAAATCGATATCAGGTGACATAGATCGAATGAATTTACGAAGTTCTATGCTATCTCTTGATAACAACTCATTGTCAACAAATTGACGAATGTATGATTTGTCATTATTACCATCAACTGATACAATAACATGCTTTAAACGAGTAGTTACTTCACTACTGCTTTTACCAATTTTAGCAAGACCTTTTAATTCATTTTCAATTTCAACATCATCTTTGTTGCTGAGAATTTTTACTTTCAATACACGCTTTGCATAAGGAAGAACAAACTCAAAGAAATTTAATCCTTTTTGTTTGGTGCTAAAATCATATTCCTTGGTTTTGATTTCATTCAAATCAATTGTAACATCACACTTTTCTCTGCAAGAATTACATGTTACTTCTACTGGACCATAACTATCGCCATATGCCAAACGACGAGCGGCAATAAACAATGCATTTTTATCACCTGTAAGTAAATTATCTATTTTGATGTTTTTGTCTACAATCAGAGATTCTAATAGTCTATCCAATACAATTCCTTTTTTGATAAAAGATTCATTGGTAAGAATATCTTCTTCTTTTGCCGTCATCATTTTCAATTCAACAGATCCCTTACTAAGTGGATCATCAGGTGCATAAAAATAACCTTTGCTCGGCAATTCTACAATTTCAGTAGGATATTTGGTTTCAGTTTTAGCCACAGGTGCTTGTGGTGTTGGTCCTGCGCTAGATGGTCTTGTAATTGGAATAATTTCGTCACTCATAACATTTTATAACAATACATATGCTATACTTTAAATTTTTAGATATTTTATTTTCCACTTTTTGCGGCAAATGCTTGTGATTTTTCTAAATTAGCAGTTCGTTTTTCAGATTTAGCTGCATTTTGTTTATCCTTCAAATCTTTAATTTTATTACGAACATCATTTTTTTTATCCGGTTCTGCATTACGCTCTTCTTCGCTTGCTTTTTTAATTTGATCATTATAATATTTATTTTTTTCATCTGCCACTTTTACTTTGGCAGCGGCAACAATAGCGTTGGCAGCAGCAACTTTTGGATCTTTGGTTACATCCTGTTCCAACAAAATTTCATTCAAACATTCTTGAATTATAGATTTTAAATAATTGCGAGTTATTTTCATATAGTAATAAATAGTACAAAACAAAAAATCCTCTTGATTTTGTCAAGAGGATTTACAATAGAACAAAGAACAGCAGTAAATTAATATTGAAGAACACAATAGTCAACCGAGAGCGTAAGATTGACGCTCAAATGTTCACCGGTATCTTTCCAGTCCAATTCACCAAAATCAGCACTGGTAATGAATGCACCAACTAACTTCCATTCTTCGACCTTATCACCAACTGGTCCCAATACGTTAACTGTTAAATCTTTTTTATAAAAATCTGCATAACCATCGCGGCCTGTTACAGATTCGTGTGATAAACGTACCCATTCCATTACGGCTTGGGCACCGCTTGGTACAATTGGATCATACAATTCCATAGTAAGTTCTTCCCAAGTGGTTTTACCCTTGTAATAACGTTGAATGTTGATGTGGTCCAATACTTTCTTTTCGCTCTTTACTGTTGGACGTTTAAATTTGTAAATCAAAAAGCTCGGGATGCCATCCATATAAAGGATAAAGCGATTTTTGACTTTTGGTTCAAAACTTGTGAAAAAGATTTCGTTTGAATTAAGTAGATCTGCCATAGTATGTTGTCCTTATTATTCTATTGTTCTATATGTATAAATATTTAAAAAAATGCTTTTTTACAAATTATTTATTATTTTTTATATCTTCTTGTTTGACTGAAACTTGAGAATCATATAGTTTATTTATTGTATTTTTTAATTGATCTACAAATCCTCTGCTTCTCAATGTTTTAAATACGATATTTTCCGCACTGTACTCTCCAGTTTTACTCAATCCAGCTTCTCTCATATTGTATAATAATTTGAGTACATTCTTGAGTTTATCTAAATTTTGCTCTTTTATTGCCGATTTAATTTGCAATACCATGTTTGTATATTTCTGTTGAATCAATTTGTTATCTAATACCACTCTAATTTTCTGTGGCATCAACACCCATTTGTTGTTCAATACACTATACACGCCTGTAGAACGATTTCTCTCATTAACATCTTGAATATACACCTCAACTCTACGGTTCTTGATAGTTACGTTGTGACTTTTGTTCCAATTTGCTTTTAGAGCGTCTACTAATTGCTTAGTTAAATCAACATCACTGTTGATTTTTTTAAAATCAACAACCACATGCAAATCAATGTCGCTTGTTGGACTCCAATTATAATTGGCACTGCTACCTAGCATGTAAATATCTTTAATTGGTGCAGTCAATTCGGTGTCAGTATAAAAATCTTGTGCTATTTTTAATAAAGATTCTCTGACTTCGGGCTTTAATGTATTGATGTCTTGCCAAAGATCAGGATTCAGAGTGTTGTTATAAATTCTTATTTTCATACGTTTGACCAACTATAACCATAAGTTTCAGTTTGAGTATTTATAACGTCATTTAATTTATTGATTGATTCTTCTGCATTACGATGCAAAATACCAATTCCTTTTTTTGCAATCCATTCACTGATATTGCTGTATAAATCGTCTATTAAAATGTCACCGGGACGTGCATAGTTTTGTTTCTCATGACTGTTATTTACTACGATTGTTTCAATCTGACCCAAGTGAGCCGCAACCCATTTCTTTTTCCCATTGATAGCCATTGTTCCTGTGTTGCGAGTGCTTCCACTAGTAAGTATCTTGACATTTTTATTTGAAATTGCCGACCATAATTTTGTTCCATCGGGCATCCAATTTAAAGTTTCCCACCATTCTTGTCCATGTGAGTTTATTAATTTCCATAACTTATCCACACCGTTTTGTTTAATATAATCAAATTTATCAACTCCACCTGATATGGATTTGAAGCCCCCATCAAAATCAACCAGAACACCGTCCAAATCAACATATATAATACGACTCAAGTCTTGTTCCAATAAATTAGCATCTGTAACTTCTTTTAAAATATCCTGTAGATAGATCATAAATAAAAAAACGAATTGTGCGTGAATAAACTTGACACACCCACTATAATAAGTATATGTACATCACTATAACGTACATATTAATTTTAATCAATTGAAATAAGTGGTTCTATAACAATTTGATTGGAACTGAAATTATCATAATATTCAAATTCAAATGAATTTTCAATATTCCATGCTAATATAGTCATTTTTGAACCCATATAAGTTTGACCATAATCGGGACCATTTTCTACATGATTTAGATTATTATCATCATAAGTTTCATAAATATTCATATATTAATAAATATTATATTGTAAATTGTAAAAACAAAAAACCACATAATATATTATGTGGTTTTGAAATATAACAAATTTATTACTACAGATTGTTTATGATTTTGGAGTGAATGTACCATCTTTCAAAGAAAGATTTCCGTCTCCGTATTTAGATGCAATATCATTCATCCACTTTTGTTCATCTTGCTGAATTACAGAAAATTCTTCCTTCGCTTTATTTTCAGCGTCGGCTAGATTTTTGATTTTTTCATCCAATGCAATTCGTTCCAAATAAAATTGGCCAAATTGGAATACCTTTTCTTGGTATCGTGATTGAATAGTTTGTAATGATAACATCTCTGATTCTTGTAACTTGATTGGTTCTGCCATATGTTTAACTAGTTATTGTTGTAACGAATAAAATAATTCGTTTGATATACATACATATATGTATATACAGAATTTGTTTTATTTTATTTATGAAAATTGTTTTTTGTTTGCCGGGAAAAAGTTTTAGTGGACGCTTTTTAAGATGCTGGTCGGAATTATTAGCGTGGTGTATAAATAATGGAATTAGTGTTAGTTTACAACAATATTATAGTTGTAACATTTATTATGTCAGAAACATGTGTTTAGGTGGAAATATTCTAAATGGAACTTTACAAAAACCATATAACGGGCAATTAGATTATGATTATATAATGTGGATCGATAGTGATATAATATTTACAGTAGAGCAATTCAAAACTTTGTTGAATAGAAAACAGGATGTAGTTAGTGGTCTTTATTTAATGGAAGATGGATTAAACTATGCCACGGTCAAAAATTGGGATGAGTCATATTTTTTACAACATGGATATTTTAAATTTCTACAACCACATGATATAGAAAATAAAAAAGACTTGATTCAAGTTCATTATACTGGAATGGGGTTCATGTTGATAAAAAAAGGAGTAACCGAATCTATTGAATATCCTTGGTTTCGGCCTGAATTTGTTAACATCGGAAATAATTTAAAAGATTTTACAATGGAAGATGTTGCATTTTGCAGATCGATAATTAGAAATGGATATAGTTTATATGTCGATCCGACTGTTGTTGTAGGGCACGAAAAAACAAGAGTATTAATTAATTGATTCAAATTCAATCTACTTGTTAAATAACGCTCAATAATATATTATTAAGTATAAATATTAATTACTGAAGAAATATCACTTATAAAATTTGCCACATTGAAACGCGAAACATTTTCACTAGCAATAATTCCTTTTTGGAAAACAGACGATGAATTATTATAACAATATCGCATAGTTTCGATCATGTGATCTTCATCATATTTTGACCATTTGCCGCCGGGGGTTTCCCAATAATCTGTACTTGGCACTTCGTTATATTTTAAACAAAAACTATTTTCTTCTGTCATAAATTCTGCCAGCCCGGCATAACAAGCAGCAATTACAGGTCTACCACATGCCATACTCTCATGTTGATGTAAACCCCATCCTTCTGAACTAACTCCACTAACAAACACATTTAAAGACGCATAAAAATCAACCAATTGACGTTGACTGTAACTGTCTGTTATAATTTTTATTCTATCGTCTGTAAACTTATTTATAATAGAATTTTTTGAAAGTTTAACTTTCAAAACAACATCCTTTTCTTTTGGAAATGCTTTAATAAAACATTTAATTGTTTCATTTACTCGTTTGCGCGGATCGTCATTTGCTGTTCCAAAAATAAATTTATTTTGAACAATCGGCTCTTGATAATTAAATACTTTATCATCTATAAACAACGGAACTATATGAATCGGTACGTTACATCCCTGTAATTCTAATGATTGCTTGTTCCATTTATTCGGAACAATCATTGCCTGCATAGTATTTGATTTATCTATAAAAATATCAGTAAATCTACTACTCTCCCACATTGTAAAAAAAATAGTGTTTTTTGCCGGTACTATATTAAATAATGGATGAACGCTATCTATTTGATTGCACGGCGGCAACAATAATAAATTACAATCTTCTTTTCGATAAACAACATTTTCAAAATATCGTTGAAAATCAGAAGTAACTTTGCTATAAGAACGAGGTCTTATTGAATAATTATTTTTTGGTAAATTATCTAATAACCCTTTTAATAATACATTATAGCCAGATTCAAAATTATATACACTGGAAATTGTAACGTGTTTCATTTATATTTTAAGGCACAAATTCACTACCTAAAATAGTAGATCGTGTATTCAATTTATTAATAATATTTTCAATTTGTAATTTTATTTTTAAATATGCAAGTTGACATATTTCGTTATCGGTTTTATCTACGCATTCAGCTATAGACATTATGGTTTCAGTATAATCTGAAAATTCATTATCTAAATTTTTTATAGTAAAACCAACTACTTTTCCGGTTGGTGGATTGTCGATTAATTCAAATCGAGAAATAATAATTTTTGTAGTCATATAGTTTATGAATAGACTGGAATATAATATACGTTAGCTGCGAATGCGTTTGCGCCTCCATCACTTACGTTGCTATTTACATAGCAACGAATAAATCCAGCAAGTGCTCTACCAGCAGATGTTGTCGTACCGATACCATTTACGTTATCAAATCGTAATGCTGTTTGTGTATTACCAGTACCGATAATGTTTAAACGAACAGTGGCAGTGCCATCTGTGCCGGCCACACCTCCAATACCAACATTGCCTCTTAATATACCATCGCCGTTAGAATCAAATGTTGCTGCCGGATCACTCGTTCCAATACCAACCCGACCACTAGAACTTACAGTCATTAATATTGAATCAGCCGAATCGGTGACTGATAAAATTCTTGTAGTTTGTCCCGCTGCGCCTTTAATAGTAACAGGAACAGTAGATGCTCCGGGTGGCAATACTTTTAGTGAAAACGCAGTATTACTCGTTCCCCAGTAAAATCCTCTATCATTACCAGATATACCACCATAAAATGTACTGCTTATACGATCAAAAAAGTATATTGTTCTACCGCTTTGTTGATTTACAGTGCCACCAAAAGTACCCGCACTATTAAATCCAAATGATTGATGTTCAGTACTTGCAGAAACAGAAGTAAAATCTCCGCCACCGCCATTACCATAATTATAAAAAATTCTTGGATTAATAGCTGCGGATGGATCACTAGAATTAATTACTATACCACCGTTTGAACCACTTAATACTGAAAAGCGCATAGTACTTGCCGTGATATTGCTTGCCGTAAAATTGGTAACTTGATAACTATTGAATGTGTTTAATGCGCTTGCAGTTGCTGCCCAACTGCTTGTACCAAACAAACTTCCAGAAAAACTAGTTCCACTAAAAATACTACCAGTAAAGTTTGTTCCAACAATATTGCCACTACTAGCACTAATAGCAATTGATTCCAATGAACCAGTAGAAATAATATGTAATGCAACCATACTGCCGGTTCTTGCACCGGCTTCGATTCTAAACATTACATCTGATGAAGTAATAGCACTACTGCTAAAATATACGTCTGGTGCTGTTAATGAACCCGTTGGCATCACTTCAACATATGTCATGCTGTTACCAAACCAAACATTACTAGCAGACATGAAACTACTAGCACTCATTGCACTTGCAGTAATAGAAGTAGAAAATAATCTGTTATACGAACCATCACTTCCACTAATAGTTCCACTTGCACTTATATTGCTTGCAGTAAGATTCGTAATTCTATAGCTATTAGCGGTGTTTAACGCATTCGCAGTAGTTGCAGTAGTTGCAGTAGTTGCATTTCCAGAAAAACTTCCACTAAAAATACTACCAGTAAAGTTTGTTCCAACAATATCTCCTCTACTAGCACTGATTGCAATCGACCCCAATGAGCCGGTAGAAATAATATGCAGTGCAACCATACTACCTGTTCTTGCGCCTGCCTCAATTCTAAACATTACATCGGATGCGGTAATAGCACTACTACTAAAATATATGTCTGGGGATGTTATTGATCCAGTTGGCATCACTTCAACAAATACCATGCTGTTACCAAACCAAACATTACTAGCAGACATAAAATTACTTGCGCTTATTGCACTTGCAGTCAAATTATTAATTTGATAACTGTTTGCGATTGTCAAATAACTAGCAGTGCTTGCGTTACTGATAGTTCCATTAAAACTACCGGTTATACTACTAGCACTAATATTACTTGCCGTCAACGTAGCAATTTGATAATTGTTGGTTGGTATCAAATAACTTGCTGTAACAGTATTAGTTGCCCAGCTTGATGTACCAAATGTACTTCCAGTATGTGGTCCTACGAATACACTTGCAGAGATAGGTATACTAGAACTAATATCATTAGAATTAATATCCAATTTTAATGTACCGTTTGTTGTAAATCCAATTGTATCATTAGCTACTCTATAAATACCAGTATTGGCGTCTGCATTAAATGCTAATCCGGGTGTGGTTTGATCGCCATCGGATAATAAAATTTCCGTGGCACTACCCATCGTTAAATTACCGGTGTTAATATTTAATCCAGAAACAGTATATGTATTGACTGAATTTAGCGCATTTGCAGTTGACGCCCAACTTGATGTGCCAAGAACACTTCCTGTTAACTGTCCGATAAACCCACTTGCACTAATATTTCCACTTGCAGTTAGATTAGTAATTTGATAACTATTACCAGTAGTCAACGAATTTGCCGTTGTAGCATTGGTTGCCCAACTTGATGTGCCGAATACACTTCCACTGACACTTCCACTAAATAAAGAAGCAGTAATTACACTAGCACTAATGTTTCCACCGACATCAAGTTTGTTTACTGGTGCAGTTGAACTTATACCAACATTACCAGTAGCCGCAATTGTCATAGCAGTGTTGCCATAGTTAGCATAACTACTACCTGTCATTACAACGTTAGACGCACTAACATTAAAAGACATTCCTATTGGTGCAATAATTTTTAAATCGCCACCGGCACTTGTAGCACCTAATAATATTTGCGCTTCATGTGATGAAGTAAATGGTTGTACACTGGTGTTTGAATACGCAACAAATGAAATACCGGCATTTGTTGCTGCCGCAACTGCATTAGGGTTAGTATTAACAACACGTATTAAATTACGACCATCCACATTGGATGAAAATCTTCCGCTAATTGCTGGTTGATTTGTTAAAGAAGTTAGAGGATTAACAACATCCAATACAGTACCGGGATTGGTTGTGCCTATACCAACATAACCAAAACTACCAGTACTTGTAACATTTATATTACTTGCAGTGAAATTGTTAACTTGATAATTATTAGTAATTGTCAGAAATGATGCAGTTTGTGAACTAACTGCATTACTTGCACTTTGTGCCCAACTTGCAGTACCAAACAAACTTCCACTTACACTTCCGGTAAACAAAGAAGCAGTAATAACGCTGGCACTAATATTACCTGAAACATCCAACGCATTAACTGGTGCTGTTGTGCTGCCAATACGGGTTCTACCAGCGAATATATTTAAATCACCAGTATCAACTTGATAAATACCATAACCGTTTGTGACAATACCTGTGGTTCTTTGTTTTGAAATGTATACACCAACTGCATTTGTAACAGTTATACCACCTAGACCAATTGAAAATGGAGAATTAATTAAATGATGGTACACATTTGTAATACTACCTGTTGAATTGCCAATGATCAAATCGATAGATGTATTTGTTCCCGCAACCCAAGTCGGAACACTGAATGATGCAATATTTGGACTGACTTGGTTTGTACAATTTGTATTAACAAAACTACTATTTGTAGCCAACGCGACAGAGTTTCCAAGCAATAAACCATTACGCAGTGCTCGATAACTACCACTTGCACTACCAGTGCCATTCATTTGTAATTGATTGAAAATACATTGATTTTGTAGATCATTACTACCGGTATATTCTGTTACCGAATATATTGTTTGAATAGTTGAAGTGTTATTGCTTGTGGCCGAACCACTTGTTTGTGGATGTGTGGTAATAATATAAAGAGATGAAGAGCTATTTGATGAAAGTTGAGTATCAGCAATTCCTACTTTATAAAGTCCACTTACACCTCTATCAATACCAATTTGACCACCACTTCCAATTGTCATTCTAGTGGTTCCATTTGTTTCAAATGCTAAATTATTTGCATCATTGGTTCCGAGTGCGGCAGTTGTACCAAAACTATTTCCACCTTGAACAAATGCATTGCTTGTAGAAGCAATACTACTTGCTGTTAAACTATTTGTTGCCCAACTTGCAGTACCAAAAGTACTACCAGTATGTGGACCGCTGAATACACTTGCGCTTATGTTTCCACTTGCACTAATATTGGCACCAACGGTGATTGAACCTGCTGTCGTAAAACTTCCTGTTTGAATTACACTGCCTGAGATAGTCACTGTATCAGTAAGTGCATTTCCGAGTTCGGTGCTGCCACCCACTGTTATGTTAGTACCTACTATTAAATTTGATCCAATGCCAACTGTTGTAAGTGCATACAAATTACTCGCAGTCACATTACCGCTTGCACTAATATTACTTGCAGTTAAATTTACAATCGTGTAACTATTAGCTGTGTTTAGCGCATTTGCACTGACAGCGGTTGTAGCAATACTTGAACTAACTGCATTACTTGAACTTTGTGCCCAGCTTGCAGTACCAAAGGTACTGCCGCTATGACTTCCACTAAATAACGATGCAGTAATAATACTGCAACTAATATTACCACCAACATCTAGTTTGTTTACCGGAGCGACAACACCGATACCAACCTGACCGCTAACTGGTTGCAACGTTATGTTTTTCCATCCTGTTCCAGCATGAAGCGCAGTTATAATACCAACGTCATTTGTTGCATCATATGCAATGTTTATTCCTCTTGAAGAACTTACATTTGCCGAAATAACCAACGCGGAGTATTCATTTGCAGCAGATCCATTAACTGTATTTACGTGCAGCCCACCTCCCCGAGGATTTGTTGTTCCAATGCCAACGCTATTAAACAATCCAGTTCCACTAGCACTAATATTACTTGCTGTCAGAGTAGCAATTTGATAATTGTTAGTCGGAATCAAATAACTTGCACTGACGGTATTAGTTGCCCAGCTTGATGTACCCAAAAAATTACTTGCAGTAATAGCACTGGCACTAATATTTCCGGCAACATCTAGTCTATTGACAGGAGATGTTGTTCCAATACCAGCATTACCTTCTGCGGTTAGTGAGAATTTTTGAGTTAATGCTGTACCTGCTGATCCACCATTGGATGTCCAGATTTGAAATGCATTATCTTGCGGCCCACCACCCGGATCGTCTGCGGATAGTACAATTGCAGTTGCTGAATTTACGCCACTCCAAACTGTTCTTTGTATTGGTATATTGCTTGCATCTAATGATGAAGATATATTTATACCAATAACTTTAGCACCAAATCCAACACCGCTAGAGGTATTGAATGAATTTAAAACATATAAATCCGCAACATCAAGTAAAGCTTCACCTCCACCCAATGATAAAATAGGAATTGTAGACGTAGAATTCTCAACAGTTAACGATCCAGTTGGCACAGTTGTACCTATAGCAATGTTACCGGAATTTTGATAAATTACACTTGAGCTAATATTGTTACTTCCACTAATTAATGGAATGTAATTTTCAGACAACGCAGTTTCGCCAGTTGGACCAAGTATGATCTGACGACTTGCATTTGCCTGACTACTGCTAACAAAAAAATAGTTATTTTGACTATCCCATAATAAACTAGTTAATGTTGAGCTTCCACTGTCGTATGCTTCGATACCAGCATAACGGAGTGCTGGTGTTGCGGCATTTAAAGTAATAATATTATCTCCAACGATCAATGAGCTTGCGGTAATATAAATTGTACTAGAACTAAATGCTGTTGCAACAATTTGTCCATTTACTGATAGCGTACCACTAACAAATGCGTTACTTGCACTCAATACGCTCCCACTAAAATAGGATGAACTAATACTATTTGTTGCCAAGCTACTTGTTATGTTGTATGTTCCAACTGGAAGAAATGACGCAGTTTGTGAACTAACTGCATTACTTGCACTTTGTGCCCAGCTTGCAGTACCAAAGGTACTGCCAGTATGAGGGCCAACAAATACACTAGCACTAATATTTCCACTTGCACTGATATTAGTACCAACAGTTAAACTAGTACCAATTGTTGCATTGGTTCCAACGATCAAATTTGATCCAATACCAACCGACGTTAATACATTTAAATTACTTGCGCTTATAGCTGACGCTGTAATTGCACTTGCGCTAATGTTACCAGCCACATCCAAACGATTTCTAGGTGCTACACTACCGATACCAACGTTATTATTAGAAATTAATTGAGATCCACTATTTGTATAAACTGGAATCGTTGAACTATAATTTTGATTTCCAAAACTTCGTATTGAATTTAATCGAAGAGATCCACTAATACCACCATTTATGACCAGTGCTGCACTTGCCGTAAAAGTAAACCGCAATGCATCCGCGTTAAATAAATCACCAAGTTGAAATGCCATTACTCTAGCACTTCCATTTGCCATATTTTGGCTACCACTTACTGCTGGCAACCATACACTCGCACTTTGCTTCTCAATCTGCACACCATATCCATAAAAATTATTTTGAAAATCACTTTGAAGCATTACAAAATTTGGACGGGAATATTGTGGAAAACTAATTACAAATCTTTTTATTGTTTTTTCAAAACTTTGACTTTCAGCTTGTGTAATAAGATCAACGGTACTGTTTGCGTTTCCATCAAATAATCTTCCATATGGTGGTGGAGTTGTATCAGTATGCCAAGCACTTGCACTGTAATATTCGGGAGATGAAATCGTTCTAAATCTTAATGGATCATTTACACCTATTGCATTTGACAATGCTTGCATCATTTCAATTACACTTGATGGACCCGCAGCAGGATTTCCCGAATAACCAGCATAATAACTATCTCTTGATTGAGGAAAGGCAATATCTTCACCAATTACTACATATCCATTTGCGGTTGAAATACCACTAGCTGTGATATTGCTTGCAGTTATATTTTGAGAAACCACCAGACTACCTGTGCCGGTGATATTACCTTGGCTTATAAGCCCATTTTTTACTACGAATTCATTACTCATAATTTATTTTTCCTTCACTCTCCAGAAAAACAATATGTTATTATTGTTGTTACTATTGTTATATATATCTTCCAGATGCTTTAATATTCCAATTTGTTACACTACCAGATGCCATTAATTGAACATTACCGGCACTTAATACAACTGCCATCGATATTGCGCTTGTGGCACCAATATCTGTTGTGCATGTTTCGTTATAAACAATTGATCCGCTATTCCATGTACTTACAATTGTACCTGCGCGAGAATTGCTTGCACTAAAAATTGCATAATCAAAAAATGCAGCGTTATAACTACCAGTGGCGTTTTGTAATACAACACTAATAGTTGTAGGCATGGTAGAAGAACCAAAATCTAATAATACAGCATTTCGATAAATTATTTCTCCACTTGCAGTTAGATTAGTAATTTGATAACTATTTGCTGGAGTCAAATAACTAGCAGTATTTGCATTAGTTGACCAACTACTTGTACCAAGTAAACTTGCAGTGATAGTACTACAACTAATATTTCCACTAACGTCTAATCTGTTTACAGGAACTGTTGTTCCAATACCAACGTTACTACCTGTTGTAACGGTAATAACATTACTACTAGCCAACAACAGTCCTTGATTAATTTTAAATTTATTGCCATCACTATCATCAACCCCTGCAACCCACATTGCATCCGATCCACTATAAAATGTAATTTTAGGATCTGATATATCATCATTGGTGACAATTCTCAATTCTGTGTCTGATCCGCTATTAAATAATTGTATTCCAGAGGTTGTTATACGAACACGTTCGGCTGCATTATAACTTGATGTATTAAGTGATGTTGTACTTCCAGTAATACTACCAACTTTAAAACTAAAATAATTGGATAATGTATCAATTGCTGTCCAATCAGGATTATCAGTATTTGGTGAAATTGAAGAAGTCCATATATTGTTTGCAAAATCCCAATACCAACGAGTACCAAAATGTAATCGCTGATAGTTTGTATCAATAACAAGCGGTTTTTGAAGATATATGTTGTGATATCCAGTTTTGTTTCCAATTGATAATGTTTTTGCATCAGCAATGGTCAAATCACCATCACCATTTCCGGTTCCACCGATGATAAATTTGCCATCATTGGTAATAGTTGCTCTTGACGATCCACTTGTTCTAAAAATTAAATTATTATTATCATTTGTCCCCAATGTCGCTGTTGTACCAAAACTATTTCCACCTTGAACAAATGCATTTAATGCACTTATATTTACAAAACTTGCAGTCAAACTATTTGTGGCCCAGCTACTTGTGCCTTGCAAGCTTGCAGTAATACTACTTGCAGTAATATTTCCAACTACATGCAATGTTCCCCGAGGATCACTTGTACCAATCCCAACTTGACCACTACCACTTATAGTAATACCAGTTGCTGTCGAATTCCAAGGTGCAATGAAAAAACATTGACTACTACTTATCGATCCACTTGCAAATATAATTCCACTGTCACCACTTGCAACAATTGGATTATAAGAAGCGCCACCCGCATTTGTTAAAAATAATATTCTTTTAGAACCTGCACTTGAAAATTCAACTTGATGTGTACTTGTTGGGCCAGTTGATCCAGTATATACATGCAAATTTGCAAGTGGAGCCGCAGTTCCAATACCAACATTTCCACCATTTAAATAACTTGATTGTAAAGTACTTAACCGAACTACGTCCGTTGATCCACTTCGTAAAATAAAATCAGTGGATGATCCAACTCCCGGTGTATTGTTAGTTATTCTTGCAATGATTATATTTGTTGCATTATCATACAAGTATAATGGATGTGTTGTTGAACGAATACCAAATATATTGCCTTGTGAATTTATAGTGCTTGCTGTAATGGCACTTGCACTAATATTTCCAACAACATCCAATCTGTTTTCAGGATTAGTTGTACCAATTCCGACATTACCAGCTCTACTGATTGTAAATCTCGGTGTTCGTGGATTATTATCACCGTAAACAGTAAATACAGATGCTGTATTATCACCGCTAGATGCCAAAACTGCAAATGTTCCACTAATATTAGCCGGACCAATAACCTCTAAACTTGCCGCCGGATTAGATAATCCAAACACTGATGAGCGACCAACCCATGATGTACTAGCACTAATATTTCCGCTCGCACTAATGTTAGTACCAACTGTTATGTCTTGCCCAAATGTAGCATTTGTTCCTACTATTAAGTTTGATCCAATACCAACAGTTGTTAATACATTTAAATTACTTGCACTAATGGTACTTGCTGTGATTGCACTCGCGCTGACAGTTCCAGCAATCGCCAAATCATTTGTTGGATTTGTAATTCCAATACCAACATTGCCTGCGAAATAATTATTATCGTTTGTTCCTACTTGATATACGCCCCAACTATTTGTAACACTTCCTCCACTTTGACGACGACTAGAAATAAAAACACCGTAGGCATTTGATACTGATAAAGCACTACCAATAGTCGAATCCATGCCCCCCGCCAAAATATCATAAAAATTTGATATACTACCAGATGGTACAAATGATCCAATAGCGGACAAATTAGTATTGATAATTCTATAATCAGGAATACTCACAGATGATGCTCCATCTGGCATATTGAATTGATTCAAAAATAATCCATTGACAATCGAACTATTAGAACTCATAGTCACAGGACTGTTAATACTAATATTATTTCTTAAACTACGTACACTTGCGGTTTGAGTTCCAGTTGCCGTTATGTATGTATTATTAAAAATTCCCTGTATTTGATTTGACCCACTTGTATTTCCTATTATAAAATATTCATTGCTTATACCCTGTGTATTAGAATTATTTCCAATTGCAGACGCATTTTGTGTAGTTGAAAGATAAAGTGATGATGATCCTAGCGCACCTAAGTGACTATCGCTTAAAGCTAATTTCACTGTCGCTACTGGAGATGTACCCATTCCAAATTTACCACCACTATTAATTGTTAATTGTGGTGTACCGTTTGTTTCCAGTACCAAACTATTTGCATCATTGGTTCCAAGTGTAGCAGTTGCACCAAAACTATTTCCGCCTTGAACAAATGCATTTAATGCACTTATATTTACAAAACTTGCAGTTGTTGCAAAACTTGCACTTTGCGCCCAACTTGCAGTACCAAACGTGCTTCCGGTATGTGGTCCTACGAATACACTAGAACTAATATTACCGCTTGCACTAATATTACCGCCAACCGTTAATCCTTGACCAAATGTTCCGGTAGTTCCAACTATCAAATTTGAACCAATTCCGACCGTCGTTAATGTATATGAATTACTTGCGCTAATGCTGCCACTAACAGTAAGCGTAGCGGTTGGAGAAATTGTTCCAATACCTATATTACCATTAAAAGCTGTATATGCTACGGCGCCATCTCCGCGCTGTGCCCATATATTATCGCTAGTATAAGAGCCAGCAAAAGAATATACTCTAAACGCACTAACTTGAGAATTATATCCATTTGGTACGCTTGCACTGGTTTGTCCAGATAAAACAATTAAACGAATATAACGTATTGTTGGCGCGGCCCCTAAACTATGTACCGGTGCAGTATCCGTATTTGTAGAAGAACTCGCAGCCAAAGTCCAATTAACATTGTCTGTAGAATATTCAATTCGATAGGAATAAGGAATTTGTGACGTATCAACTTTATACCATGTACCAAATGTAACGTATTGACATTGTAATATAGATGATCCAAAATCAATACTCATCGTTGGAAACGGAGATGTAATTGAGGATGTCGGAATCGTCCAATAGGAAGTAATATTTCTATATGTTGGTCCTCCTGAGAATAAAGAACCTGCTGTTATAGTTGGTGTTCGACCTTTAGCAACATCAGTAAATCCATATTTTTCAATTGTATAATCATTAAATAAATAAGTATTATCAATGTTACTTGCTGTTAAATTGGTTACAACTGCATTTGTGGCGTTTAAAAAACTAGCAGTCCCAACAGTTGTTGAATTTAATGATTGAGAACTGATAAGACCATTGGAATTAAATAAAATAATACTACTTGTTGCCGCAGCAATTTTATTTTCTTGAAATGTATTACCCGATGAGCTTACTGTTGATAAAATAAGATCACCTGCATTATAGACAACTGTCGATCCAATAGGCATACTTTAAATAGATATGATTATAAATATATAAAAAATAACATTTGTATAAATATAAAAACCCGATATGTATGAAACATATCGGGGTTTGTTAATTCACAAAACATTATAATGACCAAACACTAACAGGAACACGTTTCCAAATATTATTCGTATAAACGTAAATAAAGTTGTTGTCAACTTCAATTTGTCCCGGCAATCCCGCAGCATTTGGACTTGCAGGAACTTGAGTGCCTACTCCCGGCGAACTACCAGTTAGTAATGCCAGATTAATAAATGATCCAGTTAATCCAAAAACTTGACTTCCAGTTACAACACTCGCACTAATTGTACCCGCATATTGTAAGGTGTTACCAACTTCACTCAAACTTGAAGTAATCATGTTACCCGTTGTTGTTTGAACTTTCAAGAAGTTGTTTACTGTCAATAAAAATTCACTACCAAAACTACTTGTTGGACCTTGTAGAATAACTGCACTGCTTGCAGTTACAGGAGAACCTGTATTGTTTGTTTGTAACAACCAATAGTTATTTAAACTATCCCACAACAAAGAACTTGTAACCGACGCAGTGCTACCACTATCAAAAACGTCAATACCACCATAACGTTGTGGACTTCCAACACTCCATGCATTTAATGCAATACGATTATCACCAATAATAACAGTACTGCTACTAATATTAACAATCGATCCAGTACCAATCAATGTTAAATCACCATACATTGTAGTACTACCACTAACAATAAGATTTTTTGCAATAGAAACACCACCATCAACAACAACAGCGGCAGTACCCGGCGCAGTGGCATCTTTTGTAGATCTAATTCTAAGTGTGGGCGTAGCATCGTTCCACAACATATTTACTGTTGTTGTTGCAGAATTACCTGTTAAGAAATTAAATGTAGATGCTGTGGTTGAAATATCTCCACCGTTGACAGCAATATCGCCATTAAATATAGTGCTACTACCCGTTGCACCAATCGTAAGAGCCGATGCATTGTGAGCGAAATTAACTGTTGTAGCACTGCCTGTTATCAAATTAAATGTGGCCGCTGTTGTTGTGATATCGCCACCATTTACAGCAAGATCACCCGGTATAGTTACATCATTTCCAGTAAAAGTAGAACCTTCAATCACTACACTTCCATTACTAGAAAGGATTGATAAATTACCAGTACCAGTATGAGTAACAGTAGCACTATTTCCAGCTAATGTTGCATTACCGGCTAACCATAATGCATTGCTTCCAGAGATTATGCCACCAACAGTTAACGACGTACCAATACCAACATCTCCATTGAAATAACTATTGCCACTGACACCAATACCATTTGATGAAAGAATACCTTGTGTACCAACAGCAGTGCTGTTACCAGTACCACCTGATATAGTAATTCTTGAACCTGTATAATTTACTCCAACAAAATTACCACTACTACTCAGCGTGTTGGTACTTGGCTGCCATGTTAAGCTATCTTGATCAACATACAATGGACGATTTCCAGTTCCGTCAACAAATGTAATATATTGTAGTGTTGCAGTACTATTATTTGCAGCAATACTAGCACTACTTGCATTGGTAATACTACCACTTACTGTGGCATTTAACGTTCCTGCAACTGTCAAATTATTAAACCAACCGTTACTTGCACTAATATTTCCGCTCGCACTAATGTTACTTGCAGTAATTGAACCGCTTGTGAAAAAGCTGCCACTGTTAATTAAATTACCGTTAATAGTTGTAGTATCAGTTACGTCATTTCCAAATACGGTACTTCCACTAACTGATAGCGAACCACCAACGGTTACACTTGATGCAAATCCAACATTATTAACTACGTGAAAATTACTTGCGGTAAATGTACCACTTGCACTAACGTTACCATTAACAGTCAATCCTGAAATGGTATAATTATTAGCTGTATTTAACGCATTTGCAGTTGTAGCTGTTGTAGCATTGGTTGCCCAACTTGCAGTACCAAATGTACTTCCTGTGTGAGCGCCAACAAACAAACTTGCACTAATGTTTCCACTCGCACTAATGTTACTTGCTGTTACCGTTGTAAGAATGGTATTACCCAATACGACCAGTGTACCGGCGTCAAAAATATTACTTGCGGTAATATTTCCACTTGCACTTAACAATCCAGTTACATTTGTTGTACCTAATGTACTCGTACCAACAACAGTAAGTGTTCCTGTATTTTGAATACCACTTGCTGTAATGCCCCCGCTTGCACTAAGCATTGAACTCATTGTTACAGGACCAGTAAATGTTGCGGCTGCACTCGTAAGTGCTGTACTTGCACTAATTATACTTGCTGTTAGTGCGCCAGTTACTGTTAAAGAGGTAAAACTTCCACCGGGAATGCTTGTACTTCCGGTTAAAAAGCCGTTTGCATCTGTTACCAAAAATAGATTGCTACCGCTAATCTGTCTTTCAATAAATGGAAATTGGCCGCCGACAGAACTTGCACTTGTTTGTGAAATTACAATGACTGAAGCTGTTGTATTTGGATATGGCATATTACTTTGGTTCCTATATTACTATGATCTTAGTATAAATATATTTTTTTTTATTTAAACTGGTTTTTTTTAATATTTAGTTAATCATTCGAAGTCTGCAATTGCTTGGCGTCTCCACCGACCACCAACATATATATAATGATAATCGCCATCATATGCCATCCAACCTTCTTCACCATATTCGGTTGGTGAAGAAGGTGGGTTATGCCAAATATTTACACTTCCTGTTGTACTTCCACTGATAACCATATTAATTGTCTGTTGAATGAGTGCTGCATAACTTTGTCTAATTTGAGTCGTTACATCGCCTCCTTCAACTGTTGATTTTTCTGTTACAATAGCAGGTTTAGGAACAGTCCACGAATCTTTAATTGATGATATAACATTATTAACATTATAGTAAGGATTGCTTGGGTTGCTATATGAATTCGCTTTAACATTTTTATTTGTCGATGTCATTTCAACTCCATTTACAATTTCTGCCGTAATACTAATCTTTTTAGGAGTCAGTAGTTTTTGAACCGTTGATTTGCGATCTTCAAAACTTTCCGGCAATAAATATGCAAACAAACTTAGCGTAAAAGAGGTACGAACCATACGATCTTTATCGTTAGAGACTTCTGTGGTATGACTATAATCGTTGATTGTTACTCTAAATTTAAATCGTTGTGGATCGCCCCAATAATCTTCGCTTGCAAAGTTAATTTTTTCTAAAATAGCGTTCATTTGCTCCACATATTCTGTCCAAACCATAAATTCATATTCAACTTTTACATGATCTGGCAATGTCACGGCATGTATTTGATTAACAGGAGCAACGGTATCATTTAACAAACTAAATTTAGTATATTGATTTTTTTCACTAAATTTAGTCATAACTGGATATGTTAAATATCTATTAAACGTTTGTAAATTTTCATTTTTACTAAACGAGCTACGCTTGAACATTATTGCGGGTAATTGGATTTTACCATTTATATCACGATAATATCCGTCGTTTTGAATAGCCTTCCATCTTTCGGGATTTCCATAAAGAATAGGTACTTTGATATTTGCACCGGCATCGACAACTGTTGGATTAATTACATTTTGTAAATATTCCATCAATGAATTGTCAATATCAATTAAAGTAACTGTGAAATTCTTTCGTGTATCTTTATCTCGACGAACATCCATTGCCTTATTTTCTTGATTTGTAAAATAAGGATTTTTCTTTGTTTCATCAACATTCGAAGGTACTGGATTTGATGTATTACCACGCCATGACATAATTATTGTCTTTCAATGATGTTAAGTTTACTTAAACGACTATAATGAGTATTGCAAATAAAACTATGACTCTTATCACTCTGGCCACCCAAAAATTGTTCTTGAACAACATTATTAATTTCATGATACCGATTATTAAATAAAATTAAATCGCCAACTTCAGGAAAATAATTTGCATCGGCACAAGTATTTTCTCTCAATTTGAACACAACGCTTTGATCCCGATCTGGACCAAATCCTTCATCGTCTGTTGTTGGATCACTTCGTTCAATTAATGCGGTCAGCTCAATACCATCATAAAAAGATTTGCCTTCGCTAGGACTGCTTTCACCATACATGTTTGTTTTGGTAACATTACCAGCGATTTTAAAACAAACAACTAAAGTTTGAATAATATCGCGGGTCAATTCTGCATTAACAGAATTAATCAATCTTAAATCGCGTTCACTAAAATAGCGTCCAAATAAACTCATATTAATTATCTAATATATAGTGCGTTTGCAAGTTTTTGATAATTGATTGACTGAACAAGTGCATTTTTCATTTTTTCTGCAAAATCATCACTTGTTGGATCAATTGTTCCTTTTTTTGCTGCACCGGGTTTGTTTGCGTCCAATTCCATCGTCGTATAACGATGTCCATTTTCACAGTGTCTTCGACGTACAATGTGATCTTGTGCATTGCGTTTATCTATGACTTTTGATTTATTAGATTTGCATTGCGGACATTCCATTGATGTACTGTATGACAAAAACTTAGATGGTTCTTTTTCTTGTTCCATAAATTATCCAATATAAATTAACAGTGGGGTTTTACGAAGAGTTTCTTGAATTTTATCAGCTTCATTTGCTTTGGCATCCATTTGTGCAGCACGTCCACTGGCTTCAAGATTTTCTCTTAATTGTGTCATTAACACTTCTTTTTCAGATGTCGCTTCACTACGCAATTCAGCACCGTCCAGAGTAACTTCGCCACCCGGAATCGGAACTGTTGTATATTTTTGCAAAATTCGACCAAGAGTTTCTTTACATAATGCCAAGAAATATTTTCGTATCCATTGTTTACCAACGGCGTTGATGCTCTTATATACAACGTTTTGATAAGGTGCATTACTATAATCACTTACAATATCATAATTACTTCCACTACTAAACAGCGATGCCGTACTATATTTATCTTTTTCTACAACGTATTCTACATAAACAGTATGATCATATGTTGGAATAGGAAATAATTTTAATTTGTTATTAATAATTTCAAAGCTGTATCCGCTTTTTCGTACCATATCATTGAATTCAATTGCTTGACCGCGAAGCAAATCTTCAAAGATCGGCGTCATTAAAAATTGTGTAGCAGGACTATAGCCAGCGAATCCCATTTCATTCAATACGTTACTATAACTCATACCAGTCATGCTGAATGGATCGTAAATACGTGCAAATGCTGGTGGTGGGCCATGAAATACTCTGCGAATTTCAACACGGCTGCCGCTTTCAACTGCGGTTCCAATTAATGCTTGTAAATCATATGTTTGAACACTACTTGTAACTGCAACGCCATATTTTTTTGCTTCCACATATCCTCCGACGCCAACTTCACTACCATATTGTTTTGATAATTCAACAATAAATGGCAATGCACTTCCTTTTACATTTAGACCTGTAACATTTGGATTATTTGCCACGGGCATACCTTGTAAATTCAACATATTATTACGAATGTTGAATTGATTTACTTGAGCACCATATTCACTTACAGCTTCTTCAAAACATGCATAGAAATTTACATCAATCATTTCAATATCTACAATTGGATAACCCAAACGTTTTGCTGCCCAACCGGCAGCAGCTTGACAATCATATTCAAAATAACCAACACTGCCGGTAGTTGCGCTTTCATTGAGATAAAATCCATACGGAACACTACCAGTGTTCACAGCACTACCGCTACCCGGCCATCTTACACGATCTTGATCGATATTTGCATTTGCCATATATTATAAATAGTTTTAAAGCTTGGTTATCTTAACAATTAATTTGCCTTTTCCCATAATTACTCTATGATAGTTTTCTTTGGGAATATATAATTTTTCTTTTAATAAAATTGGTAATTCGTTATCCATTTGAAACAACCAATCTGTATTTTCAATTACTTCAACAATACGATCTTCACGATCCCGATGCCATTCTTCTACAACATCACGATTTGTATCAGCGGCAAACTCTCTTATATATTGATTGTTGCCCAATGAGATTTCTTTAAATGGAAGATTCATATTTTATTTTATCAATAACTGTAATTAATGTTGGATTGTAAACAATCAAATGATATACTTTTTTACCATCCATTATGTTTTTATCAGTTAATTGAGCATCATAATATTTTGACAATATTTGTAAATATTCTTTTGGATTGTATTTGTAAAAATCACGGGCAAGTATTTGATACGCGTCATGCGCATAATCATATTTCAAATATGCATTTATTGCTTTAATCATTGCCATTTTTGGATTTTCATCAAAATTTTCTAGTGTATAATCTTTGTCTGGACTACTATTAATTAAATCAACAATTATTTTTTTATTAACTTTTGTATTTGATGATGGGCTTTTTATAAGTATTTTTTGATAATTTATTTTACATTTTAATATAATACCATTTGAATTTGTATATTTTTTTGCATCCTCGAAATTATTTGTAAAATAAAATCCCGGCCCCTCTTGATCATATGCATTTTCGCCGCCGACATAATCATACGAAAAAACGTCACTATCAATGCTTCTGCCATGATACCAAAGATGTTTATCATTCAAAATTACATTCGGCCAATTATTTTCTAATAGTAATGTTTTTAATAAAATCATATATTTTCTATTTTAATAATATTGGATGCTGGTATATTTGTGTATGAAATATATTCCCAATCTACCATTGTTGAAAACAATTGCAATCCATCTGTCTTGATGGTCAACAATACAAATTCTTCATCTTCATCAAATCTGTCTCCATACCAATTCATCAATGCATCTTCTGCATTTTCTTTTGTTTTAAATACATACACACCTTCATCTTCAGTGGGCATATCAACCGGTAAATTTGGTTTTAGTCCGTATTTCTTAATACTGGATAAATTAGATTTTTTAGTCAAGTGATAAACAATATCATTTGAATGTTCTAAAATCAAATCTTTAAGCTTAATCATATTTCTATTGGTCTTCGGTATATGTTTACAATTTGTAAATGTTGCGCTGGATATATTTCATCTCGGATTGTTTTAAGCCATTCTTTTTGAGATTTGGTCAAATCGACGTGAACTGGATTTGTCAATGATGTATTTATAAATATATAATTATCTTCTATTGAAATTCTTGCCCATCCACGATCAAACATATATTGATATGATTGATCATCGTCCCAATCTATTTTTGATAAAAGATTAGCATAACTTCCGTGACTTGAAACTTTTTTCGCATTTCCATTTTTATCAAGCCAATAGAACTGTGCTTGAAGCATGCCTCCCCAACCTTCGTCAATCAAATCTTTAAGCTTAATCATATATTACCAATATTTGCCCTTGCTTTTTGTACCCAAACTGCGAATACGATGTGCTCTGCAACTCCAATAACCTGCTGTTGTACGATCTTTCTTTTGACTACATTTATGTCGGGCAGAAAAGCTCTTGCGGCGAGCCTTGCTACTGGCACGAACACGCATTTTAGGATCACCAAATGTTACTTTTTTGATTTTTCCCTTTTTGCTTTTTACATAAACAGCAAATTTTTTTGGTCCACCGGGAGTTCGAAATGGTCTATTTAATTTAACTGTTCTGCCACGATGTTTTGCTTCCAACATCAATTGTTCATCAACATCTTCTTCAATAGGAGCATCTAAATATACAGTGCGTCCTTCATATTCAGCAGTTTCTCCCAAATCGCTTTCGACAATATCTGCGTCATATTCATTTAATTCAATTGCATCATCGTTGTATAATGCACGAATTTCATTTATTAAGTTAAAATAAGCTTCGCTATAATTGCGAAATACACATTCTTCAAGCGTTAAGTGTCTATCCAAATGATATTTTAAATTTTGGCTAACAGCAACCTCTTTAATTAGATTCATTGGTTCTGCTGGATGAACAATATTTTCAACAATGTCGGTTAATTTCATATGATAATAAATAGAATACATCAAGGTAATAATATGCGTTTATATTGATTAAAATTATTTATTACCCAGTCAACACAATCATCAAATTCTCCTCTGAATGGACTTGTCTTGTTTTTACTATATACATAATATTCGCCTGTGTCACTGTCTTCTCTAATATAGACAATATCAAATGCACTCGGTCCCCAAAAAATTACTTGTGGTTCGGCATCACCAAAATGCCACACTTGTATTCCACTTGCTTTGAACAAAACAGCTTCTTTTCCATATTTGAATCGATTACGTTCCTTTCCGTATCTCAAATAATCACTTAATAAATAAGCAAAATTATATCCTTCCATATCTTTCATACCATCGGATAAATGCTTAGTTAATCCTAGTCTTGTATAATCATCTACTCCACTATTAAATCTTTGATCATAATAAATATTTTGTGCTGTATCACTAAAATGAATCAACCATTGATTTTTTACAATGGATCTATAATCTACATAATTCCATGTCGGATAGCCCGTGTCAAAGTATTCATGATAATCATAACTGTTTAATTTTTCATACAAAAAATTACACCATTCATTAAATACATCTAAATGCTCTTTCATTAACATTTCAGACGATTCACCGTAATTGTTTTTTCTATATTTTTCATATATACTTGGATATCGTCTTGCTAAAAATTCTATGCAATCATTTTTTAATCCAAGTTCTATTTTTCTTTCTGCCTCTGTTTTAGTAATGTATTTTTTTAAAACAGAAACGGGTTCCGTAAAATATTCCAATAACAAAGACTTTAGTGATATTTTTTCTGAATACATAATCATATAAATAGAAAAATAAAAAATAAAAACCCACGGTAGAAATACCGTGGGTTCGCTTTAACTTAATATCTCGTTACGGATTATACTTGGTCAAGATCACCAATGAATACTTTACCGTAGAATTCTGGACGAATTACTTTCTTAGCATAACGAGTCAATACTCCACGACGTGGTGTGAAGTTAATTGGATCGTATACCATTGGAGTTTGTACGAGTGGGATATATGGAGCATAAACTGCACCAGTTTCGAGGAAGTTATTTCCACGGAAACCAACCAAGATTACGTTTTCAACCATATATGGATTCTTGTAAACTTGGAAACGTGATGCGAAAGAACCAACACGGCTTACGCCCATTGCGAACTTAGCACTATCACCATCGGTGTTTACTACATAGCCCGGAATACTTTCCAAGATAGTTGCAACATCTGGACTGACGACCAAGAAGTTAGCACCACCACGAAGAGTCAATTGGTGAATCTTGTTAGATACACGTTGAATCTTGTTACCCAATGTTTGGAACCATGTGCTCTTAACATATGCAGTTTTGTTAGTTGCGTCGGTGTTCAAAGTAATATTATTCATATTACCGAAACTATCCAAGTTAACTGACAATTCATTACCGATCTTAGCACTCCATGCTTGAGTTGTTACACCCGGAGCAGCAGTAATTAACATATCAAGGATTTCCAAATCAATTTCCATTGAGACGTATTCACTCAACAAAGCAGTCAATTCTGCTTCTGCGTCGATGCTGTGGTAAGCATTCAAATCGTGAGCCAATTCAGGGGTCCAAACGGCCTTCAATTTACGTGTCTTGGCAACGATAGGTTCGCTCTTCAATTCCAAGTTAATTTCTGGAATACCAATATCGGTACCAGCGTTAATACCAGTATTTGCACCAGTACCACTGAATGGAGCCTTATCTTCGAAGTCACCACGGGTTGTATCAGTTGGTTGCTTGCTAAACAATACAGAGCCAGTTACTTTACCGGCTGCCAACAATGCTGAAGATGCACTGAAGAACAATGTTACTGAGTATTGTGGACTTGCCAAACTACCAGTGTTATATACAGCTTGGAATGCGTTCAATGGAGCAGTAGTTGTACTGGTTCCAGTGAATACGAAGCTACGTACTGCATTTAAGTCGGCATTATTAATTGTTGATGCAAATGGGTTTGCACCTGAAGTACTACTATTATCTCCCAAATTAATTGTCAACTTGTAGATGTTGTTGCTTGTACCGTTAACGCTAGAACTATAGGATGCATCAAAATCGACATCACTATATGACGCAGTGGTGAAATATACTCCACTTGCTGGCAAGCTGCTACCAGTTGCAGCAGAAATACTTGCTGTAATATCATTAATAGAATAACCATAACGACCTACACCATACAAACCACCGGTTGCACTGTCAGTTGATCCAAGCTTCTTGCCTGTTCCACCGAACAATGAACTGTAATTGTTAGCTGAGTCAGCAGTAAATCCGCCATTAGTTGAACCATATTTGAAATCCAAATAAAAGATCAAACCACTTGGAAGATTCATTGGTTGTACTGAAACGAATTCTTTTGCGCTAATTTCAGCAAATACACGGCGAACCAATGGAAGAGCTACGCCTGCCCATTGTTCACTGTTTGCTGATGTACCTGTGGCAGTTGCTTCATCAAGCAATTGCTTTGCTTGGTTTTCAAGCAAGATGGACATATTGGCTTTTTCTACGCCGCCCAATCCTTCAAGAAGACCAGTTTTATCCCACTTACTTTGTAATTGACGAGTTTCCTGCATCAAACGTGCTTGTGGGTTCATGTTGTTTGTCAATAATGACTTAATATCACTCATATTATATTTTCCTTATCTATTTTTTTGTTTGGTTTTTGCTCACCATTAAAATTACTTCTTGATTCCGGCGAGTCTTTGGAATTTCAAAGCCATCTCGTTAGTGTTTTCAACAATTACATCTTTTGATGGTTTTGTGGATGCAACTGCTTTGCTTGCCAAACCTTCGGTGATAGATTTTGCAACAGTATTAGTCTTCTTGACTGTTGATGCACCGGAACTTAATGATTCGGCTAAAATTGTGTATGCATACTTGACTTCACGTACTGTGCTTGCCAAGTCGAATTTTTCAACAATGCTCAATTTTTGTGTGTTACTCAATCCAAATTGCTTAAACAACTTGTTGGTATACAATAATTTTGCATTCAATAAATTAATTTCATTGATTTGTTCACGCAAATATTCAATGACTTTAATGTGTTCGCTCAATTGGGTACGAAGTGAAGTATTTTGTTCTTTCAAATCTTCATCTTCTTCTTTACCTTCTTCTTTTTCTTCTTTTTCGTCGTCGTCTTCTTCCTTAGCTTCTTCCAAGCTTTCTTCAGCACCGATTTCACTCAAAAGTTCGTCGAGACTGATTTCTTCCATGCTTTCTTCTTCTTCAGCAACTGGAGGTTGTGCTTGTGCCATTGGAGCAGGAGCAACTGGAGCAACAGGAGCATTTGGATCAACTGGAGGTTGAGCAGCTACTGGAGCATTTGGATCAACTGGAGCAGGTGCCATTGGCGCAGGAGCAGGAGCAGGTGTTTGTGCCATTGGATCAACAGGAGGTTGTGCTGGTGACGGTTCACCTTCTTCATCCAATTCTTCTTCTAAGCTACTCAAGATTTCTTCCAATTCTTCATTGGTAATTGTTTCATCATGAACAGCTTCTTCTGAAGCTTCCATTTGATTGTCATGTGAACCAACTTCAGCATGCATCGAATCTTCGGCTTCTTCATCCAATTTTACACCAGTTTCCAACTTAGAAACTTTGGTTGATGTTTTGTGGGCTTTTGCAGATGGCTTTTTGCTGCCACCAACAGTTCCGCCAATATCACTGGATCCTTGAAGGCCGCCACTTTGATCACCTACACCGTAGGTTTCTTCGTTGGCCAATTCTTCTTTGATTTTTTCTTGGAACATTCCGGTGACTTCGCGTTGGAATGTTTCTTCTAATGCTACTTTAGCATTTTCAATAGCAATACGCTTAACGGCTTTTGCGTCAGCGAGTGCTTCTTGTAATAATTTTGACATATATGATTATCCTTTGTTTGTTTCTGAAGTTATTATAGAAACTCCAATAAAGTTAGAATATTTATTGCGACAAAGGAAATGTCGTATTACTGTAAAATAAATATAATTAAAAAATACAAAAGTTAAAATATTTTTAGATATTTATTTATATGAACGAAAAACAAAAACAATCATTGAAACAATATATCAAAAAAGTATTGTTGGAAAATATGTTGATTGAATCTTCTTATGTTGAAACAAAAGAAGCTGATGATACCAATTTGACTGCTGTATTACAAAAAGGATATAATCGCCCTTATACAATTGGTCCTCAAGAGCTTGAAAAAATAAAAGAAGCAATTAAACATGTATATAGTAATATAAGTTCAGTTGATTTTACAAATAATACTATTCAATTTGAAGTTAATCAATCGCCAACAAATTTTCATTTTGCCATTAGAAAAATTGCAAATCCACGAAATTCTAATGAATATAAATATGCCATGTGGTATGTTGCATTTACTAAACGAGAAGATATAGATAAACCCGGCGCAGTGTTTAGTCGCTCAGGAAGTTCATTTGATAAAAATGCAAATATTCCAAATTTCTTGAGCAACATTTATAATTTTTTTACAGACGCACTATTAATGAATAAATAACATATGCAATCAAAACAATTTACAATTAGTTCAAAACGTCATAGTGTTGGCAGCAATCATAATAGCTACAAACAACCAATGAATATTAGAAAAGATTATCATACATCCGAACTACAAAATGAAAATTATTACAAGTTAGATGACTTCGATAATCCAAATTCGTGGGAAATGAAACATTTGGATATGCTTGAAGGTATGGGCTTTCAAATCGAAGGTGATAGTCATATGGGATTAACTATTCCCGGTGATATGGATATGAATAGATACAGCATTGCCAAGCATAAAAAGCTTGGATATGAATTAAAAGTTAATGATAGAAAACATTATTTTAAATCATTCGATAACATGATGGATAGAATAGATGAGTTTGGAAAATTAGAAGTATAATAAAAAACCCCACTATTAAGTGGGGTTTTTGATTTATAGATTAAAGTATCTTTCTAACTTTAGTCCAATTTCTTCGTATATTGCTTCGGCTTGTTGAACCTGTGGATGAACTTTATTAGCAATCTTATGCAATTCACTTGCATAACGTTTAATTTCTTTCATATCACGTTCCAATGTTACTCCTTCAAACCACTCACTTGTTTCATTCAAACCGTATTTTTCGGTCATTTCTGCAATGTAAACAATGTTTTCAGCAACGTGTTTCAATTCATCCGCCATCTTCATAGCACGGCGATATTCGTTAAATTGACCAATCATACCAAGCAATTTACGCTTTTCTTCAGCGGTTAATTTCTTTGAAGGTAATGCTTCATTTGTTCGAACTGGCGCACCGGCAGGAGCATATGCTTTTGGCGTATCCCATGTAGTAGGTGACTGTCCCATCATACCACTCAATTCATTAGTATCTACAGAAGATTCTTGTTCAACTCCTTCAATAATTTTTTTTAACGTGATCATATGTAATAAATATTAGCAATTATACAAAAAACTCTTTATATACAATTTTAGTTTTATTTTCTGGAATGATGGTTCCTTTTTTAACTGCATTCCAGTATGCAACTGTCTTTGCGTCTGAAGCTGATTTGTTCAACGCAACTCCGGTTGAAATATTAACCCATAGATTTTTACTAGCATCAAATTTATAATTTTTAGAAACATCGAATGTACCATCGGCGGGTGTACCTCCAGTTGGCGGTGTAGATGAAGCAGGTGCTGGGGTAGGGGTAGTTGTGGATGCGGATGGTGTCACAGGTTTCTTTGAAACAGGAACAGAAAGCCCTAATTTTTTGATATAATTTGCAATTTCAGCATATTGTGGTTGTTGCAATGTGGCAATCACATTATTTGGTTTTTTTTCACCCGTCATTTTCATGAAATCATTGATGAATCCTAGAAGATTCTTTTTTACTTCAATTTCAGCATTCAGTTTGGTCGCAACATTTGTATTTCCCAATTTGTTTGCATATGGTTTGATTCTTGCTTGAACCTGACTAAATAATTGTTTAATTCTGGCATCTTGAACATTGGTTAATTTCAATGGTACTCCAGCCGCAACCGATGCTACGCCTGTTCCTATATTTGTTGCGGCAGTTTTTGCCCCAGTCCAATTTGCTTTAAGACGGTCAAAAAATCCTTCATTTTGTGTTTTATTATTCATATATTATTTAATTTCTCCTAAGATTTCTCGAATAATATTATTTACATTATCCCATTTGTTTGTGACTGGATTTTTAATTGTATTTACACCTTCTTGAATTTGTCCAGACGGATGTAAAAATGCTCCTTGTGTGCTTGGGTTGCTAACGAAATCAAATGCAATTAATTCAAAATCTTCTTGAACTTCATCTGCACTTTCTGCCATTTTTCGTTTTACACTACCTACGCCACGACTACTAATGCCAACATTGATTGAGCTTTTAAATAACTCACGCAAAATGTTGCCGCTTGGCGTTGTTAAAATTTCAACACTACCGACCAAATCATCACCTTCCCAGTGAACTTCCAATACGTTATGACTAACATTTTGCAAATTAACAACACTAGTTTCAGGATGATCTAATTCACCTAATGCACGACGTTGTTTGATGAAGTTTTCAGTATATTTTACTGCTTCACGTTCCAAAATTGCTTTTGGATAAATTCTACCATTTTGATTTTTTGCATTAGCACGTTGCAATACACCTTTTACTACAAAAGGTCCGCCACTATTTGTCATTTCATTTATGACATCTCGGCTTACTGCAAACGAAATGCAGTCAACAAGTAATTCTTTATTCATATTATCTAGGATTAATATTTGGTTGAACTGGCACAACCGGAGGTTGTTCCTTCTTTTTTTTCTTTGGTGTTTTTGGAACAATTTGTGCCTGACCCAAGATTTTAATCTTGTATCCCGGCTCTAAAAAGTATTCTTTGTCATTTTCATCTTTGAAAACAACAACATAACGTTCATAATAAAAATCAATGCTAACGCTTTTTACATTGACAGTATAATCTTTAATTGGCTGACCATAGCCTTTACTACCACGCAAAAATACTTTTTTATTTCCAACCAAACTCATAAGTTTTTGTTGAAATGCATTTTTTGCATTTTCAGTAAATGCTGCTATCGTTCGTTCAAAATTAGTAAAATCTAATCCAACATTAAACTCCTGACCTTGTGGAGTTGGTTGTTGAGCAACAATAGGAGTATAAGCCGCATTTTGTTTGACTTGCGGCTCACTATCCAATTCTATTAGTCTTTTTAAACTAATCGACATAATAATCTTTATTAATCAGATTTTTTTGAAGCTTTTGAAGCTTTTGAAGCTTTTTTGCGAGTATCGGCCCATCCTGATACAATTTTCGCAACCAATTCTACTTCTTTTTTACGTCTTTCGTTTGAAGCAGAAAGTTCATCGGCAGCTTTTTCTTCAGGAGTTTTTGGCTTTACAATTGGCTCATATGGCTTTGGTTCACTCTTCTTAGGAGATTCTTTAGTTTCGGGTTCTTTTTTCTTACCTTCTTTTTCAGTAATTGTACCTGTTTCGGGTTTTCCAACTTGCTTGTATCCATCCAAACCAGTTGTAGGATCTTTTACTTTACCAAATGCATATGGCGTTTTTACTGGACCGGCACTACCATCCGCAGCACTACCACCAGCAGCACCGCTTGTTGAAATTTCTGTCATTTTTTTACGAATGATTTCTTTTAACTTTGCTTTTAATTTTTCACGCAAAGTGCCTCCAACAATAATTTTGCCTTTTTTCATTACGTTGTCTTTATTCATATATTATTAAATTTGTGATTTTATTTCTTTGATGAGTTCATATGAAAGCAACAAAACCATAACTTGATTGTCTTTGACACTCTTTGATGGTTTTACTTTATCCAATTGTTTTACAGTTTCTGTAATTTTAATTCTGATAACATCTGAATCAACTTGTGAACTCAATTCAGTCAATTCTTTCTTTACAGTTTCTACTTCTTCATTAATCAATACATTCAATGAATTTGTATTAGTAATATTGTTAATAAATTCTCTAAGTAATCGTTTTTGATTTTGATCAAGTCCTTGATATTTTTCATTCAAGCTATCGACCATGATTTTGTAAGACAACATACGAATATCTTCGCTTTGTTGCTTGTAGATTTTAATTACTTCTTCTTCTGCTTCTGGAGATTTCTTTTTGATACCGCATAGATTTTCACTAATAAAATTTCTAGCTTGAATTACTTCTTGAATATCAAACTTAATTTTATTATTAATGTGATCTTCAAATAATTTATAAACTGAAGCAAAAAGTTTATAATTTTTTAAACTTGATTTTAATAATGTTTCTGCGGAATAGACATCATTAATTTCTTTGATTAAATTATATTTTTGTTCAGTGAGTTTTTTGTTATCAAGTTTTTCTCTTTGCTTTAAAGTGATTGAGATATATTTTTCTGCTAGAGTTTCGTCTTTGGCACGTTCATTTACTAAGAAATTATACAATTGCCATTCGCGTCCAAGTTCTGTATTTGGCGAAAAATATTTAAACAGTAAATTTTTAGCCGGTGATTCGTCTTTTCCAGCTAAAATATCCGCAGTTACTTGTCGAGTAAGTAACTCAAATAGCAACCCAGTGTTTCTAAACTTAGAATGTTTTGCTTTATACATAATAATGTCTATTCCGTTATTTTATAAATATAGAGAAAAATGTGTAAAATTGATTTAAATACGATATTTATCTAACTTTAGTCAATTATATTAGATTCATCCAAAAATGATTTCTTTTTTGAATCTATATTTTCATTTAAAATTGATTTTGTACCATCTCCACGAAGATGCATATCCAATCCTTCAAAACTCAAAGGACTATTATTTTTGTATGCATGTGAAATAGGATGTTTTGTTGTTGTTTTATTTGAACGGCGAGTGTTTTCTTTACTACCCAATGGATCTTCTCCAAATGGATAATTTGATGCTTTTTTACGACCTGTTTGATCTCGTTCTTTTAATGGAGCTTCTCCTGCACCTGTTGGTGGTGCTGGTGTTTCTGCTGGTGCTGCTTCTGGTTCTGCTGCGCCGAGTTCAGGGGTTGCGCCAGCGTCTCCTTCTTCACCAGCATTAATTTTATTATATGGTTTTGCTGGATCAATACCTTCTTCTTCAATCTTCTTCAAACGATATGCTTGTTTTGCATCTTCAACAATATCATTGTTAATAGTGTCAATATCATCTTCACTGGTATTGAAGACAGTAGTATGAATCCATTTACGACTATAAATTTTGGCATCAATCATTTCTTTTGCCAAACTGGTTTTTTCTTGCCAGACACTAACCTTTTCTTTTTCAAAAATAGTCGATGGATTTGTTAATTCCAAACTAAAATCAACCAATTCTGCATCGCGATAACCTTGTGAATACAAATGAACAATTGCAATTTTTGTTAATTCACTAACAATAAATTTTTGAACACGTTGAACGGTACGTGCAAAACGAACGTCTTCTGCTGCTAATGTAGCTTTGCCGCTCAAATCTTCTTCATATCCCAAAAATGCCTTTGGAATCTTTAATGCAGCCATCATTTTGTTGCGAAGATATTCAATATCATCAATACCTGTAAATTCCATGCCACTCAATGGCTCAATGCTGGTTCCACTATCACTGCCACGAACAGGCAAATAAATATCTTCAACCATGTTCCACAAATTGAAACGAAGATTGTAGTCACCTGTTTTTTCATCAATATAAGGAACTTTTTTTGTTTTATTGATCAATTTTTCCATATATTGATCAACTTCGTTTGGTGGAATATTACCAATGTCAACCTTGTAAATACGCTTTTCAGGTGCTCGCATAATACGATGAATCAACATTGCATCTTCCATCAAACTAACTTGTTTCCAAACACGACGCGCACCTTCAATAATACCTTTTCCGTAAGGTAAGAAATTGCTATCGCTCAACAAACGAAAATGTGCAACCTGATAATTTTCTAATTCTTCAATTTTTCCACCTTCTGGTAAATTTACTTGAAATTTAATATAATTTTTATTATTTAAATCGCTATTTTCTACACGGGTAACGTTGTAGCTACTAATTGGTTCAACCATGTAAACGCCAAATTCTGGACTTACATACATTTTCAAGTAAAAATCACCATATTTGACCAAATTACGAGTCCAACTCCACAAATTAAATTCAATATTTAAAATGTCATAAAACAAATTATGAAGAATTTGTTTGACGTTATCATTGGTGCTACGAATTGTTAGCATATCGCCCAATTCGTTTTGCGTTAAACACTCATCTGCATAAATATCTAATGCACTACTGATAATAGGGTCCATATCCATTGTGTCGTAATCACGAAACAATTCAATACGAGCCGCTTGATAACTCAATGTGAAATCACGGCTATATTGATTATAAGCACTTGTGCGAATACGATTGAAACGATCACGTAAGGTATTACGATCTGTCGCGTATGCTAATTCGTCGGTGTCTACTACTTTCAGTTTTTTACCACCAATATTACGAACAATTACGTCGGTGCTAAATAATCTTCTTAATTTTGAAAACAACGAACGTTGTTTCAACTCTTTGAATTCATCTGTAGGCATATTTGTATATATATCTTATAATAACCAATTTAAAGACTCTTTTTTATCATTACCAGTTTTTCCGATATTCATTTCCCATGCTTGTTGAGCAGTTAAATTACCAGTTTTATAAATTGGATCTGCATTTCCAAGCTTGTTGATGTTGTTTATCAAACTCTTAGTAATATCAACACCCTGTTGACGTAATTTTAATGCAGTATCACGCACCCACATACCAATACTAAATGACATAACCAGATCGTCGTGATATTTTGGCAACGCTTCTGGTTTGTTACCATTCCAAATAAATGTTCTCAATTCATTTACCAATCTTGCTGAACGAACTTCAATGCTACGTTCTCTAAAATACATTTCCAAACGAGATACAATCAACGGACGAGTCTTCATTGTTGTCGTAAATCCCGGCACCATCTTCTTTTCCATAGCATTAAACTTGTTTGATATCTGACGTTCAATATCTACATATTGAAGATCGGCACTGCTATAAAATGTATTAGGATAGCCACGGTCAATAATTTGCTGTAATACTGCCCATCCGATATTTGCATTTTCAACAACTAATAATGCATTGTTATATTCGGTCGCAACGCTAACCAACATATTACCGTAATCTTTAGTATTAATTTGACCTTGATATTCGGCAACTTGCGTGAAACTTTCAATATCAATTACATGAAATGCGCTATAATCTGCACCATCTCCACGCGCAACGTCGGCACAAACAATATAACTACGACTATAATCTGGATATTCCCAAATCCAATAACTTTTATCAATACCCCGCATTTCTATCGGATCTTTAACCTTTTCATTTTTGTAAAAATCTAATGTAGGAATATCAATTACAGTGTTACCGGTAGTACTAAAATCACAATCACATTCTTGTGCAGATCCTTTTACACCACTCAAAGCTGTTTGTTGGTCGCGCCATTTTTGATCACGCTCCGGATGTAAATGCCACGGCAACTTAATTGTATGAAAATTGTTTTTCTTTGCTTCAGCGTCAACCCATGTATTATGAAAGAAATTACCAACTCCGTTTGGTGTACTCAAAACAATTGCACGACCACCTGTACTCAATGTGTATTGAGCAGACAACCAAATTTCTTCGATATTATCAATAAATGCAGCTTCGTCAATAATTAGTAATGACAATGCCGCCGAACGTCCTGCTGTACCTGCACTACTTTCTGCCTTGATTGTACTACCATTTTTTAATACTAGAGAAAGACGATTGTTTTCAACAACGGGCACTTTTAACCAAACGGGTAAATTATCATTGGCAAATCGAACACGGGTAACAATTTCTTTACTTGTTTCTTGTGTAATACTAATACAGCGAATATTTTTATCTGTATGAAATACCATCAGCCACAAACTATATGCGGCAACCAATGTGCTAATACCCATTTGACGACTTTTTAAAATGATATTAAAATCATTTTCTACCAATCCACTTAATGTTTCTTCTTGAAAAGGATACAAATCAAAATTAATTGTGCCACGAATTGGATGTTGAATCTTTACATATTTCTTCATGAAATATATCGGATCAACCAAACATTTTTTATACTCTTCTTTGATTATTTCTTTTAATGATTTTTCAGCCATTTTGCAATTTCTCCTCTTTTTCCTGTATCTTTTTCAATGTTAATTTATTAATATTTGGATCAAGCGCAACGTTATAATTTAATTTAACTAATTCGCTTTCTGCTAATGCGATTCCACTATTGACTTTATCAAGATCTTCTTTCAAATCTTTCAATACAAGTTCGCGTCTATCTGTGTCATCTACCCAAATTTCATTGCTACCATCTTCATTGAAAAATTGAGGATCTTTTGTTTGTGGTGTATAATTTTCAAGGTAATTTATGCTATCAACAATCTTTGATTTGAAATCTTTCATCATTGATAATTCATTGTTAATTACTTTAAATTTTTCATAGTCATTGTAAATTCCACGACTTTTTAAGATTGCTTCAAATTCAATATTGCATTCATAGCATCGTTGAGTCTTCGGATATATTTTCTGATCAAGATAATTTCCCCATTTCATATCTGCGTTACAAACCGTGCAGCGTTGTTCAAAAACATACTGTGCTTTTTTGCTTACACGTTTCTTATATCCATTCTTCTTTACCCATTTAACACCATTACTATCTTCCCATTCTTCTCCTTCTTTTCGACTTTGCAATGCCACATTTTCATCATATCCTACTTGAATGAATGGTCTAGTTCCGTCAAGATAATCGCGTACAATGCTTAAATTACTTTTTCCTGATGCTTTTTTCATAAATTTATAACAGCCTTTATTACATATAACATAATATCTATATAAGTTTTTTATATTTTAAATGTTTCGTTAAACACACTCGGTGCAGTATTATATGAACGCTTTGATTCATCCCACGGGTCATTTGTATATTGCCAGTTCCAAAACAAATCATTTGGAGTATTGAATCCAAAAAACTCAAAAACTTGTTTTTGAGTTTTCACAACACTTGGACCGTTCCAATTTTGACCAACTGCAATAAATCCAGCGTCAATATTTTTAACAATATTGCTTTCTCCCAATGTAGCATGTCGGCTTTCAAGCCAATTTAATCTTTCAATTAATTTTTGGTAAAAGCTATTGGCTTGTCCCCATCTAATGCTTGTAAAAAATACAACAGCATCACATTCAAAAAGTTCTTTACTAACTTTCCATAATTCATCATTTTTGTTGTTATAACTACACCAACAACGATGATTTCCCGTAGGATTTTTTTCTTTATCTTTTAATGCCGAGTCTTTTGTACCACAATGATATCCACCAAATTGCTTGTTGCTACTAACATTACCTTCACATGGTAAAATATTTAATTTTGGAATATCAAGATGAATTATTTTATCACTTCCAAGAGTTTCTTTTATTTTTATTGCCAATTGAGTACTTTTTGGTACATCATCTTTGTGTTGTATCCATCTATTACTAGTTGTGAGTAACAATGTTTTTTTCTTAGTTTTTAAATAATCTATTGTTTTTAAATACTTACGCGCATAAACGTCCATATCAATCTCACTTGATGGTAGTTTTGTTTCATTTAGTAGGTCGGACAAATAAATCATATATATAAATATATAGTGTTCCAATAAAAAACCCTGCTAGATTTCTCTAGCAGGGTCTGATTTTTAGGAACTAATTATGCGCCGGGAAATTGAGCACCTGTTGGCAAGATGTTGAAATCAAGAATAATGAATTCAGCAGTCTTTGCTGGTTGCAAGTAGATTTGACCGTAAAGAACATTTCTATCTATCAAGTCTGGTGTATTGTTTTCAGCATCCATTTTTACTTGGAATGCATACAAACCACTACGTTGTTGTACGCTTTCCAAATATGGATTGACAATACTCAAGAAACGATTTCTTGTTGCGGCAACATTTTGTTCGAATACCAAGAACTTGCTTGAACTTGCAATAAATTTCTTCAATGCAATCAACAATCGACGAACGTTGATACGATCCAATGCGCTTGGTTTGATTTGAAGTGTCTTTTGGCCCCATACACAAATTCCTTGACCCGGAAATGCTGCGATTGGGTTAACACGACCTTCATACAACACATCGCGTTCAGCATGTGTTAATCTATCAAGAACTTGAACAGCTTGTGCGATACCACCACGATTCAAACCTGCTGGAGCAAACCATTCGGCACTTGAATTATCATTTGCAGCATAAATTGCTGGCATAATAACACTTGGTGGAACACTGATGATCTTGTTCATATTGGTATCAAGAATCTTGATCCAAGGATAATATGTACCAACATAATTGCTATCAATTGTTGATACGTCATTTACAGCAGCATCAATCATACCAACTGTTTGATTGCTCTTAGGGAAGATAATGTTATCCATGATGTAGAAACAATCTCCGCGAGCTTCGCACATATCAATTACCAATTGGGCAACATAACTATGTTGGCTATGGAAGATACCCGGTGTAGCAATCAAGTTAATATCAAATTCATCTGCATTACCAAGAGCACCTACAACTTGTTTGTAAGCAATACTACCGCCACTATTAATGTTAGTACAATTCAAACCTTGAGTATTACCTGCTGTGATATCACTACCAACATTGATTGGAATTGCTGGGCTTTGACCATCAAATCCGCCTTGGAAACCTAGTACGAATTTACGCATCTTAACATAATTTGCTTCATTAGCAGCATCATATACAGATGGAATACTACCACTTGTTGCGGCTGGTAACAAACTACCAGTTGTTGCAATATAAGCAGCACTACCGCTACCCAATACATCGCCCAAGTCGAAGTCGATATTCTTACCATTGCTATCATTTGCACCCATCGCTGGAATTGGAGCAAAATATTGCAATGTGTCTTCGGCCACAGTTACACCAGTACTTGCTGTTGGATACAGTGCGGTCAATTCATCATCAGCACCTAGTGGATTATCACCAAAGACTGTGCCGGACGCATATTTGCCCGGTGCTTGACCGTAGATACTTGCTTTGCTGTATTTAACAATTGGAACATAACCAGTTGCTGTGCTGCCAATTGGTGTTGTATATGCTTGGAAACCATAAGGAACTGCACTTACTGGATAAGCAATTTCACTCATTTCAATACGAATGTATTTACTCAAGTTGTTATAAGTACCAAATTCAATAATCTTACCTGCATAGGTAATATAATTGTAGCGATCACCAATACGACGTGCAATGAAGTTTGCGCTATCTGGATCCAAACTCAAATTTTGGAAGATTTCCAAATATTTAGGTTTCTTTTCCGTGTCGCTAAAGTCACGTACTGCCAATGTGAAACTACCCCAATCACTACCAGCAACTGTACCAGCCAATTTGACATTACTGATTTCAATCTTGTATTTTTGATTGGTGTAAGTACCGTCCGCTAATGTATGAACTTTAAACAATTCAAATTTAGTTGCATTTGCGGTGCTACCATCTGCACTCCATGGAGCAATACCTTGACTCTTTACCCAAGGAGTATATGCATGGGTCAATCCAAAGCTGCTATCACCAGCATTCAAGTTCAATGAATATGAATCGGTGAATGTCAATGGATTGCCGGTTGTGAAACTAGCACTTGGAAACACTGCACCACGGATTTGCCAACCTTCTGTTAACAGATTTGCAGCAACACGTTGTACGCTACTACCGAAGAATTTATATAAGTAAGCAGCTTCAATTTTGGTTCCTGCAACTTGTTTTGCTGGATTTCCAGCAGTTGGATCTGTGCCGAAGACATTGGTAATATATTTGTTACTTGCTGGATCCAATGAGAAATCATAGAAACCAACAGTACTACCATCACTCTTTAATTGCAATTGAAAATTTAATGCAGCTTGATCAACGCTGCCACTATATGTACCAGATGAAGCAACGCTAGAAGTCAATACGCTACCACTAAATCCTGCGGCACTAAGCGTTGAATCCAATGTTGCGTGTTGTGTATCAGATAACACTGCTAAAATTTGTGGTAAGCGACCGCTTTGTGAAACTGGACTGCATGGATCGCCATAACTACCATTTGATGCACTAAATTGTCCGGTCAATTGACCAAATGAACCACTTATAATACCGTTAACAACTAATTGAACACCACATCCACCTGAAACAACCGACGATGTAAATGAACCACTAATCAATTTAATTGCGCTGCCATCAGTAACAATACCGTTATCAGTATTTACAACGGTAATACCACTAACAGGAAATGAACCACTAACACTACCATTTGCTCCTGCGGTTTCGGTTAGTGCTTGTAATAATTTAACAGTTCCAGATGCACCGCTTCCTTGAAGACTACTTGTAACACGCAATGATGATGCAGTAGTATTTGTTGAAAACGCAAATGCAAACTGTTGATTGTAGTACAATTTACTTCCGCTACTAAAATTGGAGGTGCTTCCACTTACTGCATCTCCTTGTGAGGCTTGGAATTTACCAATAAATGATGCTCCACTTAAAAATGTCAACGATCCGCTTGTGCTTGATGCAGTATAGTCAAATGTAGCGGCTAAATCATTATTGTCATACAAAACATATGAACTAGCACTATTAAATGCACCTGCACTGCCACTGCGTGCCCATGAACCCGGTTCTGCCCAAATGACGAATGGGTTATTTTGGTTATATCCAGTTAATGCACCCACACGAACAACTGTTACGAATCCCTTTTCTTTCAAATATTCTTTTGCTGTATATGGGCCGTAATAAACACCATCAGCTACACCAAATTTTGCTTCTAAGTCAGCAGTACTGGTAACTAATGTTGGGGCAAAGCCCGGTCCTTGCGGAAATGGAGCAACAATTGCTGCGCCAATATCTGCTACTCCTTGAGCAATGCCGCTCAAATCGTTTTCGCGGGTAAACACACCGGGACTAACGATTCTATCTTCTGGGCTAAATTTTCCACCTTCAGTAATTGGCATATATTAAATTTCCTTTCAAATCAGTTTTTTTGTTATATAAAACTAAATATAAATATACGTCAAAAATTCAAGATTATAATATTTATAGTTTTTTTATAAAATCTTTATTTTAGCGAGCTATTGCGATTCCACTTGCTGAAAAACTAAATTGTATTGAACTTGTAGAATTATTAATTGCTTGGATTTTAGCAGGAATCATTTGATCGTTGTTTTGATTATATATTTGAATGAATGGAGATGTTGTATTTAAATTATGATAAAAACTCCACGTTGTACTAGAAGAAAATGATTGTTTTGCTACAAATATTTGATTTGCATAACTTGCTGTTTCAGTATAACTCGCAGTTATAGAAAGACTACTAGACGGAACAATATATGATCCTGTTACAATGCCGGTTGAATTTGTAGTTAAAATAAGATTTGAACCAGATACAAAACTTTCGGTGTACGCTGTATTCGCGCCGTTTCTTTGATCAAATCTTATTGAATAGCTGCTTATTAGTGCCATAAAGGTTGATAATAAATATAATTTATTTTATTGTTTATATAATATTTATGGCATGTAAATCAATTTAAACAATAAAATAAATTGTAACTGATTTATTATATGTTAAAATATACGCTATATGGTAGACAACACCATACTTATTAGTAAGTTATGAAATTTTATATAGTTGATACAACATTAGGTAAAACTCCTGTGTATTATAATACACTCAACGAGGTAGTTAAACATTTAGAGGGCACTGTACAACGAAAATTTAAACAGAATCGTCGTACCTATATGCAGAATCTTATTGATTTGGGCCATGGTCCAGATGATTCGAATGGTAAAACATTTGTAGAATCACTGGCAAAATATTTTGATATTGGAGTTGTAAAGCAACTGCGTCATGTTAAATGTAATATTTATGAAGTAGCCCAATATTCAAACTATCGTACCGAAATGGGAGATTAATATTTTTTGTTATGGATCAGTTAGATGTTAACTGGGGAAAGCCATACAAAACTGATAGTATCTGGCAGCGTGATTGGTTAATTCCTCAAGAACTTAGATTTAGTTTTTTCGATTATTGGAAGAAGCACAGTCTTTCTTTAAAGGCACAGGGATATAGTGTCGCAAAAAAAGATGGTGAATGGATATTAATCGAATCAAAAGCCAGAAAAGTATTGTTTGATGCACCGGTTGATGTTGGAGCAAAACAAGAAGAATCTTTGGAAGTATTGCCATTAAACAATTCGACTGGATTGCGTCCTTGGCAAGTAACTGCTGCGGAGAAATTATGTGCGGCTATTAAAAAATGGGGTGCGGGTATTGATGGTAGTGATGTTGGTGTTGGTAAAACATATACTGCATGTGGCGTTGCAAGAGAACTAAACATGCAAATATTGATTGTTTGCCCAAAAGCAGTAATGGAATCTTGGAAGCGTGTTATTGTTAATCATTTCAAAATGAAAGACAAATTAGTAGGTATTATAAACTATGAAATGCTACGAACTGGAAGAAAAGATAGTCCATTTGCAAGTTATGTAAAAAGACGCGAAACGCGCAGAAAAGAATTTGTTTGGAAGATACCTAAGAACACCTTAATTATTTGGGATGAAAGTCAGAAATTAAAAGGTGCCAAGACAAAAAACAGTGAGACATGCATTGCAGCATTGAATCAAGGATACAAGATGTTGTTTTGCAGTGCTACAAATGCTACAAATCCATTGGAGTTAAAAACTGTTGGATCTGCGTTAAAGCTATTCAACAACAATCCACAGTATTATGCGTGGCTGTATGAACACGGTGTTACCAAAGGACGTTTTGGTTTGGAATTCACTGGTGGCAAAGAACATTTAGTCAAGTTAAACAAAGATATATTTGTTAATAGAGGTGTTCGATTGAGTCGCGACACAATTCCAAATTTTCCAGAAAGTCAAATAATTGCAGCGTGTTATGACATGGAAGAAGAAGCTCAGAAAAAAATCAATAAGATTTATTCTGAAATGGAAAGTGAGCTTAAAAAATTACGCAAGAAAATAAAAAAAGAGCGTAATACGAATGAATTGACTGCTATATTACGAGCACGACAAGAAATTGAATTAGTAAAAGTACCACTGTTCCTTGAAATGATAGAAGAAGGTCTGGAAAATGGAATGAGTGTAGTTGTATTTTGTAATTTTACAGAAACTATTCATGCACTTGCAGAACGTTTAAATACCCAATGTATTGTAAATGGTGAACTTAAATATGAAAAAGTTCGCCAGCAAAATATTGATAATTTTCAAAATGATAAAGAAAGAGTAATATTAGTCAATATTGCTGCTGGTGGAGCCGGACTTTCTTTACATGATGTGACAGGTAAATATCCTAGATTGTCACTAATTTCACCATCTTATTCAGCCGTTCAAATGCGTCAATCCACAGGTAGAGTGTGGCGTGATAGTGCCAAAAGCAAAAGTGTTCAAAAAATTGTTTTCGTGGCAAAAACTGTTGAAGAAAGAGTTTGTGAAAGTGTAAATGAAAAATTAGAAAACATGGATTTGTTAAATGATGGAGATCTTAAATATGATGAAACAAGTAACAGTAACTAGTGGCGATTGGAAAAAAACGGTTAAAATCGACGCCAATTTATTTGATGATATATATGCAGAAGCATGCACACAAATTATTGAACAAATGGCAAAAGAAAAACAACTAAGATTGGCTGCGGTTATGATTTGTTGGAGCGGCAACAATTCAGAGAAAAAACTAATAACCTATAATAGTTACAAAATATTAATAAATGCCGGGTTACATAAACAAGCAGAATTTTTACGTAAAAATCTTTATAAACAAACAAATATAGATTGGGCAGTAGAGCCTATAAAAAGCAATTATGAATGAGTCAAATATTGATGTGACAGCGTTGTTGTTCCGTTTGCAAGAAATGGAAAACAAAATCAAAGAAATGGAACAATTAAAACGCGATGTCAAAGATATAAAAGAACTTACAACTGTTGGTTCTGATATTGCATCAGAAATTCAAAAAGAAATTGTTGCTGAAGTCGATGCGTTAAAACAACAAGACATAAAGATTCCATTTTTAGAAAAACAAGCTGAAGATATTATATTTCAACCACGTAAATTAATTGGAAAAGCAGCAAAACCGTTACTAGAATCAGAAATCCTAGAAGTTCAAAAACATACAAATAGTGCTAGACAAGCGGCAAAAAGATTAGGTGTTAGTTATCCTACATATAAAAAATATTGCAAGATGTATAACATCTTTAAAGTTCGTGATCAGACGCAAAAACGACCAGACGTTGCTCCTGTAAATCCTTATAAAGGAAAATATCCGATCAACAAAATTCTTAATAATCAATTTCCAAACTTTCCGATTCATCGATTAAAAGATAAATTGGTGCGAGCAGGTATTAAAAAAAGCGAATGTGAACAATGTGGTTTTAGCGAACGCCGTATTACAGATGGAAAAATACCATTATTATTAAACTTTGAAGACGGTGATCGTCACAATCATAAATTAGAAAATTTAAAAGTACTATGTTATAATTGTACGTTTGTATCTGGTAGAGGATATATAAAACGAGGAACTGTTCATTTCAATATGGACCCCGATATTTTGCAAGGTGCAAAATTTCCAATTAAAGCACGGTTTTAAATTTTTTATATAGATATTTATAATTATGAGTACTGGATTTAATCATTTGATCGCCAAGCATGGAATTTTAACATCATTTAGTATTGCTCGCAAAGTGTCTAAAAAAGACATCAAACAAATAAGCGACAAAATTAAAAAGAAATGTAAAACCAAAGAAGAATTCAATGAATTGTTGCAGAAAGAAGTGTTAAAAACTACTAAGTATTCAATGAATCAGGATTTGATTCCGGGTTTAATATTACCGGAAAAAGATATTAAGCAGTCGGCGAGAAAAGAATTGGCAGATGAAAAGAAATTGATGAAATTAAATTATATTGCCAATATAATTGCAAAAAAATTGATGGATCACAAATTGTCAAAAGATGAAATTTGTTATATTATTTTGACAATGTTAAGCTCGCTCGGATTAAATGATCAAGATTTTAAAAATTTTAACAACAAATATGGAACGATTGACGAAAACATTGAAGAAGATGATGATGATTCTGATGATTCGTTTTAATAAAAGTATAAGCGAATACTATCAAATTGATCCACAATTGCAATTCCTTTATATTGCCATTTTTCTTTTTTAGCAGTTTGCATCAGTTTTTTAAAACTCTCTTCTTTTTTATCCAATATTATTACCATACCAACAACATCGCTGCCGTTAATAATCGAAGACTCGTCCACTTTATTGTTATTTAATGAATCAATTAATAATTTAAATTTTTCATTTGTTTTATAAAAAGTTAATAATTTTTCAATTGATTTGGCAACTCCTTCAGTTGAGCTATTTTGTTTTATAATTAAACACGGTGAATATAACCCCGGAAACTCTTTTATAATTTGATTATAAAAAATCTTGTCGGTTAATAATTGAATTAAAATATCTTGATTCATACGACTTATACATATATACTAAACCTAACATCTGAATTTTTATATGATACCAGCAGTAATTATAAAAAATATGAATATATTAAATATTTCTGACGCAGCATCTCTTATCGACAACCGCAAAGTAGTTTTTATCACTGGAGTAACAGGCCAAGATGGTAGTCATATGGTCGATTATTTATTGAAAAATACCGATTATATGATTTTTGGAGGAGTACGTAGATTGAGCGTACCTAATCATGCCAATTTAAAAGATGTTGATTGGAGTAAAAATAGATTTGCATTGGTTAATTTTGATCTTAGTGACGCACATGCAATCAATGCTATTGTAAAAGAATTGAAGCCAGACTATTTTATTAATCTTGCCGCACAAACATTTGTTGGTAGCAGTTGGGATTTTCCTGCCCAAACATGGGAATGCAATACAACCGGTGTTATTCATATTTTAGAAGCTATTCGTCAACACAAACCTACATGTCGATTTTACAATGCAGGTTCATCAGAAGAATATGGTAATGTTGAATACGCACCCCAAGATGAAAAACATCCATCAAAACCACGTAGTCCATATGGAGCAAGCAAAGCTGCGGCACGTCAATTGGTAAAAGTATATCGTGAAAGCTACAAACTGTATGCAATACAAGGATTATTATTTAATCATGAAGGAACTCGTCGTGGCGAAGAATTTGTAACTCGTAAAATTACAAAAGGAGTGGCACGTATCAAAAAAGCATTGATAGAAGGCAACCCGTTTAATAGTATTGAATTGGGCAATGTATATGCAAAACGAGATTGGAGTGATGCTGAAGATTTTGTTGATGCAATTTGGAGAATGTTAAATCAAGAAAAATACAGAATTGATTTTGATAGTCATATGCAAATTCAAGAATATGTGGTTTCTAGCAACGAAACACATACAATCAAAGAATTTATTGAAATGGCATTTACAGCAGCAGGTATAAACGGCGGATGGCATGGAAATGGACTTGGTGAAGAATATAGCATTAGTGTGGCTGATGCTATGAAATATGATCCAATCAATAGTGTACTGGTAAAAATTAATCCAAAATTCTATCGACCCGCCGAAGTTGATCTTTTACTTGGTAATAGTAATTTGATAAGAAATGAATTGCAATGGCAACCAAAAACAACATTTCCACAATTGGTAGAAAAAATGGTGTTAAATGACCTAAAATTAATGGGATTATAATGAATACGTTAATAATTAAAGAAAAGTCGGCGTTATATAAATTATATTGGTATCTTAAACACAAAATTACTAATACAGGCCCACATGGTAAACATTGTGGATGCAATAAATGGGGAAGTTATGTTGGGTTAGGATGTGCAAATCCTATATATAAATTAACAGTGCATGGTTCGATTGGAGATAAAAAATATGAATGAATCTTATACATTATACAATTCAACTGTGATGGATCATTTTATGAATCCACGCAACATGGGTGATATCAAAAATGCAGATGCTATTGGCGAAGTTGGTGCCGCAGCATGTGGTGATATCATGAAAATTAGTCTTAAAATAGATGAAACTACTGGAAAAATCATCGACGCAAGATTTAAGACTTTTGGTTGTGGCAGTGCTATTGCTGCTAGTAGCATGGCCACAGAACTCATCAAAGGACGCACCATAAATGATGTGGAACAAAATTTTAATAATCAACAAATAGTAGATGCATTGGGTGGTTTGCCTCCGGTAAAAATACATTGTAGTGTATTGGCAAGCGAAGCATTAAATGCAGCACTTGAAGATTATAAAAAAAGAAAAGGTATAAAATAAGTTATGAATCGAAACAACTTCTTAAAAAGCTGTTTGGCATTGTGTGGATTGGGCGCACTAACCGCAGATGCAACAGAAACTAAAACAATTAAAGAACAAACACCAAATATTATTACAACTAATCAATTGCATGTTACAGACGGCAAAGATACATATACTATTGTTGTTAGACATGGAACATTAATGATTGAAAAATTAAAAACCGAAAAAGAAAAACAAAAAGAAAATTTGAATGTAGCAAATACATCTGGTTTATCAATTATTCCGAAGGTTGTTAAACCAGCGTCATTTGTGTTTATGTTATAAAAAGTTGACAACTACGGTGGTCTCTATATAATGCATGAGGTAGACATCGATCTACATAATAATTATTAGAAAAACATATATGAAAAAAGATTATACAAAAATTGTATTCGTGGTAGACAGAAGTGGAAGTATGGGTAGTATTGCCAATGATGTTATTGGTGGTTATAACAAGTTTATTTCTGACCAAAAGGCATTAAAGCATGGTACATGCGACGTAAGTTTTTATCAGTTTGATACACTTTATGAAGCTGTGTATGAAAATACTCCAATTGACTTTGTAAAGGATTTGGACAACAAGACATTTGTGCCAAGAGGCGGCACCGCTTTGTTGGATGCAGTTGGAACTACAATTAAAAATGTAGGAAATCACTTGGCAAAGTTGCAAGAATCAGAACGACCAGAAAAGGTATTGGTTGTTATTATTACAGATGGTGAAGAAAATAGTAGCCACACTTATACTTGGGATCAAGTAAAGAAGTCAGTTGAACATCAAAACAAGGTTTATAATTGGCAATTTACTTATATTGGAGCAAATCAAGATGCTTGGAGTGTAAGCGCAAATCTTGGTATTGCTGCCGATGCTAGTTTGACGTATGCTGCAAATAGCAAAGGTAGTGCGAATATGTTTGCATCGTTAAGTGCCAATACAACTGCTCTTCGTAGTTTTGCAAATACAACATTTGCTTACAATCAAAAGGATCTTGATGCACAAAAAGATGCTGGTGCAACTGTGACAAAAACAGTGACAACTGTCAAAACGGTTGTTACTCCTTAAAAAAGCAAATTAGTATAAAACTTATCAAGAAGGGAATTGAAAAATTTTTCAATTCCCTTTTTTGTTACTCGTTTTTTTCGGGTTTGATCTTTGTAAAATTGGATCATTTCCGTGGTTAGTTCCATTTCTTCTTCTTGAATTTTGATAGTGATTGCATTCATAAATAAAAAAAACTCTGAACGATAAATATTTCGTTCAGAGTTTAATGTTATGAATTTTCTTCACATTCCTACTTTTTTACCAAAAAATGTTCCCAATCTTTGTGTCGCGCTTCACGAATCAGATACATAACGTCAATAGGCTTTGGTTTTGTAGGCTGACGAATCAACTTCAAACCAATTTCACTATTTAGTTTGTTACCTTTTTTACTGTTAATATCTTTTCTGATAGTAACAAGATTATCCCATTCGTCGCTACCTCCACGACTACGAGGAATAACGTGATCAACATTCAACATTTCTTTTGGCAATTGCTGCCCGGTAACTTGACAAGTATTATTATCACGCTGGAAAATACTATCGTTACTTGGCTTGCCGTCAAATTCTTTACGAGGCATTTTGTCATAATTGACAGCAACAATAACAGTTGGTACACGATATTTCTTATTTGCGCCACTGATAGTCAGATCCCAATCACGAATAGGTAGAGTAATCCACTCGCTCCATGATACAGGACGCATATTGATAACATTAGCAAAATCAGGAGTTCCATCATCTTTAAGAGCATATTCGATGTCGATTGCTAATGCTGATGGTTCTGGTTTTGTTTCGCTACCAGTTAGGCTAATAATTGCATCTTTGACACTCTTGTAACCGATTGGCTTCCAAGCACTGTTCAACTGCAACGTAATTGGTTTGTTTGCTATTTCACTCATAACGTCTCCACGATATATAAAAACTACGTAGGAGTCAAGTTTTTTCGCTGATATTCTTCAAGCTGCTCATCCAAGCGACTTTTGGCCATATGCAAATCAACTTCATACCATTCATTTTTTACACTTTTTGCAAAGTGTTTCATGGTCTCCTTGATTTTCTTTTCGGCTTGCAAATATTCGGGATGAAACAAACTATATTCCAAAATGTAATTACGAAACGGACTAGCCGTTTGATAAGTATGCAATCGATTTTTGAGGTCTTTTGTAACTCCTACTTTGATCCAACCGGGAAAGTTTTCATTGCTTATTATGTATAAATACCCACTCATTCATATGATTTCATCAACAAGTCCTTTTTCAAGGCATTGTTCAGCATTTAAATATATATCATGATTGAGCAATTTGTCAAGTTCTTCTTCTGTAAATTTAGTATGACTCAAATAAATATCTTTTATAAATTTCATCAACAGTTCAAGATTATATATTTCATCTTTGAACTGAGCAAAGTTTCCCCACAACCCACCGCTCACCTGATGAATCAACATGAAGCTGTTTTTTCTGATAAAACGTTTATGAGCCACTACACTCAATAATGTTGCCGCGCTGGCGGCAACACCTTCAACATAACTATGCACAGGGACTCTGCTATTTTTAATTCTATCAACCGCACTAAATGCACTGAATACTTCACCACCATCACTACTAATATACAATTCAATTGGAGGTGCTTCTACTAAATTATAAGATAAAGTTACCATTAATAGATTTTTAGCTACACAATCTAAATTTCTATTTAAATCAAATATACTTTGTTTTGTGACATCATCATAAAAATAAACTTGATTACTATTTAAATTGAGAGATAAATCTTTACTTTCTTTACCCGCTATTCCAGTACCATCGCCCGATCCATCATCTGCAATTATTGTGAAACGTTGTTTTGCATTCATTCGTTTGATCATAGACTTTATCTCCTTTGGTTGATGTCTCTAATAAATATACACGATCTGAATGAAATCCATATTTAATGTCATCAATTAACGCTGCCCGAAAATCGTCATCACACATGCAGCGCATAAATATATAATTATTCCGAGTAACTGCTGTGGTATCACAAAAAATGCAATTTATGGTCATAGGATTAATAATATATTAAACAATAGTACCTTGTCAAAATAAAAATGGACTGTAACCGTAAAGTCACAGTCCATATATTTGTATATTTGTATATATACTACATATCACCCACCCATTTGACAGTTACAGCGTCATTTTCATGAATTGCATAGTAATTGCTATGGCCGTAATTATCCAATGCCAAGTTTCTGCTATATTCTTTAGATATTGGCGAGCCAAAATCTTTCCAATAGGGCTTTCGACTTGGAGTGTGACCGAAAATTTGATTAATACCTTTAATACCAACAAATTCATCACTATCACACCACATAATACCACCGTATACCTCGCCACCACCGCGACTCATACCTGCACGTAAAATAGGTGCAGCGGGTTTTCCTGCGTATGCATTTTCCATTGCTTCGGTACAAATTTCATCAATCCATACATTGAACGGTTTATCTGCCCCGTATTTTACATACAGAGCTTCATGCACACCTGCATGGCTGCAAAAATAATTTCCAACCCATGTGTGCGTTTTCAGCTTACGCCAATCAGATTCTTTTAATACAGAATTAATTGCATAATCTTTGCCAGTTTCATAACCACTGCATTTGTAGCTCCGACCCGGCATTGCATAACTAATATCATGATTTCCCATCAAATGGATTCTATTAGGTTGTTCAAGTGATGCAGCAAGCCAATTTGCAGTTTCAAGTGCAATTCGATAATCGTCACCAAAATCATCAAAATAATCGCCGAGAAACACAATCTGATCAGCAGATTCGTGTTTGATAATTTTGTCAGCTTTTTCGATGCAATTGTGTAGATCTGGAATAATCAATGTTTTCATATTAATATTTATTTTCACAATCACAATAAATCAAACCACAATGTTCACATTCTGGTTCTGTAACCGCTTTATCTGCGTTTGCTTTTCGTATTCTCTTTTGTCTGATTTTTTCTTGTTTTTTTAGTTCTTCGGATTCTTCTTTTAAAGAACGTTTAAAAGAACCTTTTGGAGCACCACAAACTTCATCGATTGTCTTTGGTCTTCTCCAATTGATATTGTCATAGTTTGATTTAAATTGCTTGCTGAAACAATTTCGAGGACTGTCGCCTTTACCATTCATAAATTTATATTTTGGTTGTAAACGGACACGGATTGTTCATTAACTCTTCTTCAGTTCCATACCCGTCCATGATATCAAAGTCGTCGGTATAACGCAACTGTAAATGCAAGTGTTCAAATGTATTTCCATTGGTTGGCCATGTTCCAATTTTTCCTACTGGATTACCCATTTTTATGTACTTTTGATCAGTTATTGTGTGAGGATCAAGATGAGCCAAAATTATAAATGGCCCATCTTTTTTACGTAGAATAATTCTACCTCCCCATCCTATTTTTGTATCTAAATCTTTAAATACATCAATTACATTTAAGTCGCATGGTGCAATAATTTCTGTTCCTTTTTTAACATTTATATCACATCCCAAATGATAATAATTTTGTGTATTATCTAAATAGGTGCCTTTCCAAATATCTTTTCTATTTTCTCCATAACCACCATAAGTTGCAATATTTAATTTTTTCAATTCACGATCCAAATATTGGGGATCTTTTACAGACGGAATAAAATTGCGTCTAGTCAAGTAGAATTGGTTTAAATTAATATTAACAAAACTGTGTGGTGGCCATCTAAAAAAAGAATTTGGTGTAAGATATTTCATTATACAAAATGTATTTCGTCGAATCCTTCTTGGGTGGAAGGTGGCTGATACTTTGCCAGCATTTTGTCAATAACAAATTCTGGAACATTTCTACCTCCCCCTGCCCCACGTTTTTGATTGCGTTCAATCAGTGTTTTTTTGTCACACACAAAAGCGTATGCAACAACTCTAGCATTAAACTGTTTTGCCGCATTGACATAATCTTTGCGATCTTTGGCGTTCATGCTAGTAGCGTCAACAATAACACTTTCGTTACGACGCAAACAATGGTCGAGACGCCGCTTCAATGTAGAAAACACAATTGGTGTTACACTTTGATCTTCTTCACCACTACCCAATTCGGCACGAAGAGCATCGCTACTCAAATACTTGAATGATGGATTTTCCTGCCACATTTTTTTTGCAAATGTAGTTTTGCCGCTTCCCGGCGCACCAATCATTACAATGATTTTAGGTTGTGTCTCCATAATTTATAATTCTCCAAATAACCAATTATATTTTTCTTACCAACAATACTCATACTATGCACTGTGTACGGTGGAATTTCAAGATCTTTTTCTCTACAATATTCCACCAGCCATTTTGCACAATCATACCCCGTCTTTTCAGTGATTGTACCATAATTAAAATTAGATGTATGATTTTGATTTGATGCAACTGATTGAACATAATGTTCATCGGCCAAATCATGATCAAAACTAATATTTTTAGGCAATCCTCTTTGTGTAATTGCGTCAACAAATTGTTTATAACTTCGCACAATCGTCCACTCAACATTTTCAGGCAATTTTACCCAAGTAACATTGTGCGGCATTCTTTCATCATCCAAAAATAAATTATAACTCATATGTCTCTCCAAATAAAATGTATATTTTGTTGTATCACATGGCTCTATTTTCTTTATTGTATAACCACTATTAAGATAGTCGTTAACAATATTTTCTATAGAGTTATCGGTAGAAACATCATGAATTTTTATCAGATATTCTACATTATTCATATTTTTATGCGTATTTTAATTCAAACGGTTCACTAACTACTTTGCCACTCAATCTGCCTCTTAATGTTTCGCTGTATGTTTCTGTTACAGTACGTATTACAATACCTTCGGCCAAATTGCCATTGGCGTAAACCAATTCATTTGCTTTTGTCTGTAATTGATCCAATGTATAATTGAAAGTGTTTCCAATTTCCAATACCTGAACCATTGGTATGTTTGTTATATTTGTAAAATTTAACAAATCAAAATGACCAAGATATACTTGATTGTCAATATCAAACAAATTAAATGCCGCAAAACTTACTTCACTAACACCCAATAGATTGTCTTGTATTCCGGGTCCATACACTTCGCCTTGCAATGCAATATTTTTATTTGGAAAATACTGCTTTATCTTGTTTTCCAAATCATATTTGATTGCAATCTTCCAAAATGCATTGTTTTGCTCGTACTTTAATTCTAAATTACGACTACAAACACCAAATACATTGTCTTTTACATAAAACGTGCCACTACTGCCATCCACTTTGACAGTGATAACATAAGGCTGATCAAATAATTCTTTAATGATGCCGGGATTACTTTTAATATTGTCTTCATCAGTTTTCTTGATATAAGAAGGACGATAACCTTTAACTTGTCCTGCAAGATTTGCTGGAACAGGTTTTTCATAATGTTTAGCTTTTACCAAATCAGCAACATCCGTACCTTCAATTGGATCGTCCAAGGGAACAATGTCATGTCCAAAGCTCTTCAATAAACTAATAGGAAAAGCAATGCCTTGACTCAATGCGCCACGTAACTTGATTGTCTTGATACGAAAATGCTTGCTTCGCAAAAATTCATATTGATGGCAATCTTCCAATACACTATCTACCGTAATATAAATACATAGATCATCTACTTTAAATTCATTTTTCTTTACACACACCTGCCAGCCATTAATTTTGGCAAGTTCCAACGCATCTGCATTTGGATGCTTGTTAACTTCTGCAATTCGTTCAATAGTTGCTACTTTCATAAAGAGTATACAATAATCTATATGAAGCAGCATGTCAATATAAAAAAAGCAGGTGATTGCTCACCTGCTTTTTTATAGATGTGTTGAAGTTATTGCTTCTTCAACTTATCAAGTGCATCACGAAGTTGTTCAAGTGCGGTCTTGGCAGTCTTTTGCAACTGTTCAGCAGTTGGTACTGGCTTGGTTTGCGGCGTACTGATTTGTTCAGAAAATGCACGTAGACGTTCGGCAGTTTCGTTCAACTTGCTCTTAATGTCTGCATTGGCACTTTCAATCAATCGCTTGATTTCAGCTTCCAAATCAGGCTTTGTTTCCTTTTCAGGCGCAGGAGTTGGAATACCGCCAACTAATTCACTTAGCTCTTCATCATTATCCGATTTTGCTTGCTGACAAATCGTGCAACCGCATTCATCAGATTCATCAAATTCATCAAATGATTCGTCGCCATCATCACCACAATCTTCTTCAAAGGTGTCGTCATCATCATTCCAATCTTCATTGGAATAACTATTATTATAGTTGTGATCTAGTGGAACTTCATATTCACCCACAACCTTATAGGTACAAGCACGTAGCTTTTGGCAATTACAATCATCTGGAACGCTAACAACATCAGCAGGATTGATTTCCACAATAACAACTCGACCTCCACGACCAAATTCGGTTGCATACGCTACGCTACCAGCATGCAAACCAGAGCTACAGCCGAGATTCTTGTCATCGCAAACACCATTACGTTCAACTTCGATTACTTCACCAATACCGTTGTAAATCTTGCCGTCTTTAACGGTTCCCTTGATTACGATAATACTTCCGGCAGTCTTGCTATAATAGTCAGACTGAACACCCTTATATGCCAAGAAATTACCATCTGGAGTAATGGGCATGTTCTTGTGTTCCAAGAACTTATAAAGTTCTTGAACGGCACGACGACTTGGATTCTTCATCAAATTATTGATGAAACGTAGAATAGGCTGCAATGGCAACTTATTCTTGGCGAAATCCAATACCTTTTCCACTACATAATTATCCAAAGGAACGTTTCGATAAAAGACCTGATTATCCTTTACAGTTACATTTCCTTCGGTGAAACTAACAATTGTGTTGGCTACACTCAATACATCATGCAGCTTCTTTTCATCATTGTTACGAATTGCGTCCAATACAGATTCCCATTGAGGTTGTCCGCTGGAAACGGTGTATACCTTATTATTAAGGACCACCGTAATACTATTATTTGTCAATGTATATGCGATCATATTTATTTATTATTTACTACACAGCTACTATATAGATTGTGGTAAAAAAGTCAAGTATTTTTTTGGGGAGGGCACCCCTCCCCTGTTTTTTATATGCTATCTACCATATTGATGTAATCGGCAATCTCACTTGCCATCGGATTTTTCAATTTGCCTTCTGGTTCTGAAAAATCAATATCGATATATTTAAGCATGCGATAGCTATTATACAAATCAGTCCACATATTTGTGTATTTGGTTTGCGTGTTTTTGGACTGTGTATTATATTGATTTTGATCAAACAAACCTATGTTTTGCATAGATCGAATGCCACGACCATCTTGCTTAAAGTCAATATCAGGATAAGATGCAAAAATCTTATTAAATGTTCCATTTGGATTTTTAATATTTGGAGCAATACTTTGCATCATACTCTTGCTAAGAATCAAATATTTTGTATTTGAATTACCGCGAGTAGAGTTAATACTGTTATTATAGGCCGTATGCTCAATATAATTTGCAATTGAATTATTTGCATTTGCAGATTTATTGATAATCGTTTCGATATTTGTCCAATTTTGACTATTGAACTTCTTTCCATCCTTAATTCGTGGACCCATCAAATATACCTTATCAAGTCCCATATTAAAGATATTGTTAAGATTCTTCAAATCTTCAAGGAAATAAACTAGATTGATCTTTCTGCCATTGATGTCTACAACACGATCTTCAGAATATACATATACTCCATTTACGGCATTCAAATCAATAGTTTCATATTGCGTAAAATTACCGGATCGATAAAACGTAGGAATATTTACATATCCAATCTTGGTCAATTCCTTTGGAACCTTTGATCGTACAACCTTTGGTTTGTTCTTTACATATTCATTTACGAGGTCGCTCATTAGTGTGAGCGGCACAGTTTCAAATTGTAGATCCTTAAACCATGTACTCTTGGCAATCTCTGTATTGAAATTCAGATAGTACAGAATCTTTACATCTTTATTGTTGTCCAAATAATATCGAATTGCACTTTTATTGATTGTCTTTTTATTTACAATATCATTGATTACAATCTTATATTTTGGATTGCATTGCAAATTATTCGCAGTGTATGCATTTTGCGAATGTTTCATAATTCCTTTTTGAGAAATTTGAAAATAACTAAATACTGGATTTACAACACGATGGTTCGTAACTTTTCCTAGATCAGCGTCATATACATGCAAACTTTCGAATTTATTGCTGGAAATAATAATATTGTTCCAAGTCAGTGACTTGTTAAAGGAATTTTCAAGTTGACGATATGCTTGATTGGTATATGAAGCACCGGATTCATCATAAATATGACCAAAAATCTTTCCGTAGATATACTTTGCCTCCCAAAGATTATTGGCAGTGGCAATCTTTTGCTGAATGCTATCACGCATCGATTTGATAATAAGATCAACCTTGGCACGAATAGATGCAATTGTCTTTTCAGTATATTGCAACGCTTCGCGGCTAGGTGCCATTTCAATCGAACCAATATCCATTCGCAATACAACTCGACTGGATTTTAGGAAGTTATAGAATGGAACAAATTTGGCATCGTTGTATCGTGAATTATAATCATATACCAAGTCCCAAGTCATAGGATAACTGATATTTCCCATGACAACAAACGCGGCGGCAGGATTATTATTGGTGGCAGTATACAATTCCCAACCAGCACCATTGAGCATTGGTTCGTCAATATGCTTGTATTGCTTGATTTCTTCAGAAGAAATACCAACAACGTCAGGATATACGTTCCAATATTTGAAGAAATTCAAAGACTTGAGCTTAAAATCAACCAAATCTTGATTCTTTACAGGAATAGTAATTTCCAGTCCAGAAGGCTCATTTGAATCTTCAGTGGTCAAATGAAGCAATGCGCCTACGCCGCTCTTGTCCAATACACAATTATAAGTGATCTTCTTGCCGTCCATATAAGATGTAACAAGAAAATTATCACCATACGCAAATCCACTCTTGCTACCAATTCCCAATTGGCCGATGAATTCGTTGCTGTTGCGTTTGGTACTTTCACCATAACTACAAAAGATATTCTTCATATCTTCGTAGGAAACACCCTTGCCATAGTCACGTACCTTCCATTCTGGAAACAGAGTGGTTGGCAATGTTACTTTAATCGGTACATCCTTTTTACCATTTTCAACGTTTGCGTCATATGCATTACAACTATATTCACGAATTGGTGCCAGCTTTTTATCACTATAAAGCTGATCACGCAAAATGCTCATTAGATGACGCATATTGTGACGTTGAACTGCAAATTCAACTGTCTCAAAATTACCGACAGTGGTTACAAATCTATTATTTTCTTCAACTTTCATGAATTTTTATACAATTATTTTGGATCGAGTTCGTATCTTACTCTATGTGCATCAGAAGTCAACTTGTTTTGTATAAAAAATAATGGGCATTACCATTATGATAATTTATTATATGATTCAATCATTTTTTGTTGTGCCTTCTCTCTCGCAACCGCATCAACAGTGTGAACATATATAGAAACGAGTTTAATTATATCAGATACTTTTTCAAGATAAAAAATCATACCTTGTTTTTCTAGTCCAATTTTATTAAGTTGATCCTTTATATCAAAACTATCATTGTGCTTATATTCTATTTGAGAAACAATATATTGTTGAATTTCTTCAGGAGTGCCTTTGATTAGCGTGTGTTTAGTTATCATAACAAAAATATATAACAAATAAAAAACTCACCAAATTATTATATTTGGTGAGTTTATATTTACTTCTTTAAAACTTGAAACATCAGTTTCTTATAATCATCTTTTTCAAGAGGTTTGTTATCCAAAATCTTGAATAGATAACCGCTTCGATTGGTTTCGCCATACGAATTCAAAATAGTCAATGCCTGTTCCTTACGTGAGGTAAGGTGACGAACTTTGCTATTTATGAAGCCGCGCATATGATCAATAATCTTATCGACTTCCTTGCGTCCATCACAAAGATTGCTAATTGTTCCACGAATTTGCTCTGCCAACTCAAAATCAAAAGTGGTGGATATATAATTATAGAAGCTATTATAATCCGGCATTTTTTGTTCTAACCATACGTCCATAACTTTCTCTGTTGAAGAAAGTTCAGATTTCATATGATGAAGTGCCAAATACCATGCACCCTTCACTTTATGAAGCATTTGACCGTCTTGGCTGTAAATAACTACACCTTCCTTACCTTTCCACTGTTCAACATTCTCTAATAGATCATTGACATCAGAAAAAGTATAGGTTGCCGGACGCTTTACATTGATTACTTTGGCGAATTCATCCAAAAAATCTTGCGACTCAAGTCTATAATTATCGTGATTAACAATCCCGACCAAATACCAATCTGGAGAATCACCGTATGAAAGTACGATTTTATTTATTGGCGACACCCATTCAAATAATAGACTAAAATCCCAAGTATCATCGTGACTATTCCATAACTTTTCATATTTAGAAAATATGGTCTTGAAAATTTCGAGTTCATGTCCATTGTCCATCGTAAATGCGTCAACAGTTCCACGGGTACGTAGAATAAGTTGACCCTTATACTTGCTGACAATAAGCAATGAACCATCCAATTTTTCAACAACAGTGCAATTCTTCAATGACTGTGGAACAGGAAAATGTTCGGGATTTTCACCAAAATTAGTGAATTTAGGAAATCCTGCGCTGATAAGCTCACCTTCATAGTTCCATACGGAAGAACGCAAATGCTTATTATCCTGCCGCCATTTAACTCCTATGTTTTTTGGCTGAATTAGCGTGACAACTTCTCCATTGATGAAATGGTCATGCGACATGAAATTTTCAGTGTCAATATTATTGAGGTCTATTTTCATTATGTTTTGTAATTTTATTACACCAAGATATGAATTCTTTCATATCTGTTTTATTTTTCATTATGTTGACGATTTTATGTACCCATTGAACATTACCTTCAACATATCCGATTGATGAATCAATTCTATCAAGAGATGCTGAACATCTTCGTCCTCTACTTCCTTCTCGTTCAGTAAACAAGATTTCTACACCAGATATTGCACATTTTTTATTTTGTTTTATATATAAATTCCACAAATACTCTATCGTTAATTTAAACTCACGGGATTTTCTATATTTTTGTGGTTTTTCACATGCTGCTTTTATGTGATTAAAAAAATCTAATGAAATGTCTTCATAGCCTTTGAAGAATGGAGAATCTTTTCCAGTTCTTTTATGCAAACATCCACATGATTTCGTAGTGCCCCGAACTAAATGATTCTCTTGTACTATTTTTACCTTTCCACAATCACATATACATTTCCATTTATTTTGTGGTCTTTTTGCTAATGATTTACTATGAAATTCTAAAACTAATAATTTACCAAACTTTTGATTTATTATATTTTTCATCCAATTGCTTCCTTTTAAATAAGTAGCAAGTGGAATCATCAAACATTAAACTAATTTTGATAGGTCAATCTTCATACAATCAAGATATCAGGTTTTTATAGAAAGTCAACGAGAAAGTTTGTCTTGGGGAATTACTTCATACATTGATTCGGCAACATCATATATTCGACATCCTAAAGTTCTGGCATTGCTCCGTATGGTTTCTTCTTGACCTTCAAAAAGAACAGGATCATGCAATGCAACATCAATATACGATGCACAATGCTGAATTTCTCGTAACCAATTATTAAATTTTATTTTATCGTTTTCGGATTCAAAATATATCTTCATATATTTTTATTTTACAGAAAGTCAATGGGTGGCTGGTTCTGATATGTAGCACCAATTTGATCGGTCTTTTTCGACAACAAAACAATATTCTTCATCTTGAGCAAACCAACCACCATTATGTTCTTTTACATATAAAACAACAGGTTCTTCCATTGTTTCATCTTTATACCAATAATATCCCCGTTTATTGGGAAGTTTCTTCGTCCATTTCATGGTTTTATAGAAAGTCAGCGATTTTTTTCTACCAACTCCCAGTAGTGATCATAATCCTTACTGTTTTCAAATACTGCTAAATCTTTCTGAAGACTTTCAATTCGTTCTTTATATGTGGCGATTCGCTCCAATTGTGCAGTTTCAAAAATACGAGGATATGTTACTTTCTCTGTAATGAAGTAATAATCTTCATCTAATTCTTTATATATGATAGTTACTTCATGATCTGTGTGAGAAAAATAATTCTCGCTTTCGGTATCAATATAGTGTTTGTGGATTGCTCCCGTGTGCCCAATTATGTAATAGTCAATCTTCATATATTTAGTATAATGTAGTTTTATAAAAAATCGAGCGATTGTTGTAATCCACTTTTATTCTCTAAAAGTATTATATGTCAAATTCTTGACCCTTTTTTACAAATCCTGCGAATCCATCTGCTTCCCATGATTCGATTGGCTTTGCATAATGGTACATCCAAATCTTGGCCCGTGTTGGTGCATCCAGCGTTTTCAAATCTTCATAATGAGCATGAACATGAGATTTAAATGGAAGAGTCTCTGTGTCATGGAAAATGATATCAGACATTTCATAAAACTTATGAAGTTGATACGGACTAAATTGTGTATCCGTGGTTATAAACGTTTTCTTCTTTGTTTCTGGATTTGTTATCAACAACCCATAACTGTATCTAAAAATATATCCAGCCATTACATGAATTGTCTGGACCGGCTGAAAATTATAGCCTTGCCACACAAAATTATCGTTTGGCTCAATTGGTTTGCAATCAAAAAAATCAGTGAGTGTGGTAATTTTACCTTCAACAGACTCCAATCCGCCTTTGAGAGAATTATCCCACAATTCTTGCATTAGATGTCGAATCGTGTAAAGTTTCGGTTTGATTACATTTCCTTGCTGGTCACGAACCGGAGAAAAATAACGCAAAAATGCATAATGCTCCAATCCACCAATATGATCGGAATGGAGATGACTCACCCAAATACTATCAATATCCGAATGTTGAATGTTCCATTCATCACGAAGAATAAATGGTGCAGTCACTCCACAATCAATTAGCATATTCTTTCCGTTATGGGAAAGAAGTATATTTGAATTGCCGATTGAAATTGGCGCAAACGCACCGCCGACGCCTATGAATTTAAGTTTCATACATTTATGATAGCATGTTACTTCACAAAGTCAACTCTTTTTATAGAAATAATTTTCTTAACTTTTCGATTTCGGAAGCAGGAACTTCGCTACGATGATAGCGTAAATAATGAGCGGCAAGTGAATTTGTAGTGTATTTTCCAATTTTCAAATCGTAATTTGTGCTACATTCACCACACGCACACTGATGAAATCCTTTGCATGGTGAACCATGTTTTGCTTTTTTCATGAGCATTTCCATTTTTGCTGTATATGCATCATTTACAGCAGGTTCTTTGATACGAGATTGTGGCTCAATCATGAGCAACATATTGTTGGATAAATCGTGCATACTTATACGGATGTTATTATATTATTCATTCCAAGAAATAACTAATTCTTCTATTCTCCATCTTCCTTCAGAACAGCAATGTGTTCGGGTATCATGTTTTACTTTATATCCCTGTTTTTCTAAAACTGGAATGATCCGATAATGTACAATGTGATCATATTTTAAAATTAATATATAATCTCCATTTTCAGCGGCTGCGCGAATTTTTTTATATATTTCATTAATTTCCGATTGATGTCGTTTATTATACACAACATCCGCAAGCATTTGTGCTTCTTTAGCATTCATATTAATGAATTTTACCGTTAGGATTGCATCGTCCACATGGATTGTAATATCCGTCATAAGTGACGTAATATTTATTTCCGTTGCAAATATTGCATTTTTTTGTTTTTTTATTATTTTTCATAATGATAGGTACATGTGTCTAATACCCCGGCCCGTTAAATCCATATCTGATTGTTTCATCATTATCATGATAATGATAATCTGATAGTGCATTTTTGTGATATTGATCATTAAGCCGGTCTCTCTCAATTTTCACAATGCGTAATTCTTCTTCAAGAACATTGATTCTATTTTTTAGTGTTTCAATTGACATGTAAGCTAAGTCTAATTCTTCATTCATAATATATTCCACGGTTTTGATGCTTCAACAAATGCAACAACTTTATTTAGGTCAAATTTGCTATCTGTTCGAAGATAAGTTTCTGCATCAATCCATGTATTATCTGTCAATTTTTCAATTTTAGACAATTGGGAAGCAACATTTTCTGGAGACAACCCGCCTGCATAACCATATAAAATACCATTTTTTGGAGTTTCAATCCATTTGTCAGGCAGAATACCTGCACCATGACTCAAATCATATAATCCAGCTATATTTTTATATCCCGCGTCAATGGAATCCGTGAACATATGTTCATTTACACCATCTAATTGAAATATAAAAGTAGTATTTGCATTTTCTTCAAAACATTTATATAAACTCATTCTTGAATAAGAATGTGGTTCTGCATGAGTATTAATTTGAATGCGCTTGTATTTAATATTGGCAATATGATCTGGTAAAACCCCATGGTCCAAAATATCTTTTACAGGCCGCGAACATAAATGCATTGATAGATTCAATAAATGACTTTGTTCGGCTAGTTTATTTAGCCATTCAATGCAAGGAAATCTACTAAAACTGGAGCGCGATACGGTAGGAGATTTAATTAAAATTGCAAATTCAATAAATGGATATTTTTGTTGCAATTTAACCATGTCTTGTATTGACGTTGAATCGTCGGCTCCAGTGACCGCAATTGTATTAATTATTTTTTTCATACTGTTATGGATTATTTTGTTTTTCCAAATGCCATTTTACTACATTTCTGTAAAATGCTTTTACATTATCCATAGCAAGTGGATACGGAGAACTTACTTTGCGTGGATCGCCGGGATTGCCCTTTTTATCCAAATTATCTTCGCGTCGAGCGCAACACCAATCGTATACTTCTTCTGCAAGTTTGTCTAATTCTTCGTTAGTGTGCATAAACTTATTTATTATACCGTGATTAATTTCCAATTCCAATTACGAATACATACAAGTTGATTGTCAATCTCAAAAGTAGAGGTAAACCGACCTCTTGTGATCAGTTTACCTTCAACGATTTGATTTATCTTCAATGAAATTGAATTTTTTTCGCAAACCGGTTCATTGTCTTTTACTATTTGAATTTTCATACACCCAATCTAACACGGACATTATAAAAAGTCAATAGGATTGTCAGTCAAATTTATATACAGGAATCGTATAAGTAGTGGCACTATCAAATGTAGTAACATCTAAATTGTTGGACACTTTAACATTTGATAATGCTGCATTAATTATGATCTGCTCAATATCTGCTTTCACACGCTGTGAAGAATAACAATTGGTTGATACCCAACCGTTTTTCAACAAATATTCCAGAATTTGGTCGGCGGCGTAATTACTATTATTCATAATTAATTTCCTTCGTTCTTACTATATTCGACATCAAAAATAAAACTCTTGAAGGTTTCCAAGTCTTCCTTGTCGTCTTCAGCAATCTTATTTTCATTTACATTTTTTATATATTCAGCAATTGAACTCGCCCAATATCCGGGAATAATTAAATTCTTTCCATCATATTTTAAATCATCATGTTGAATAACTGTTCTATGTGGCAAATCGCCTTTCATGTATAATATTTTTTCCATATATTTTTTTGTGTATGGGCAATTGCGACATCCAAAATGACAACAATAGCCTCTTTTTAATAAAAACTTACTGGTAAATACATATTTACCATTTTCAATTGT
>Ga0209990_10000014_pt1 | contig 195900 bp, 257 predicted proteins | sample NOAtaG_6_FD_187304 | JGI IMG/M metagenome (GOLD analysis project Ga0209990, IMG submission 187304) | Freshwater lake microbial communities from Lake Erie, under a cyanobacterial bloom - NOAA_Erie_Diel5S_2200h metaG (SPAdes) (version 2) | ecosystem: Environmental > Aquatic > Freshwater > Lake ... | reverse complement strand
AATTACAAAGTTATAAGCACTTTCATTTAAAGCAGTTCTAACATCTGTATCATACATAGATGCCATACCTACTTCCTCTGCTGTTAGATAATTAGATATAAACTTCTTAGCTTTATCATCATCTCCCAACAAACCAACTAACATACCTAAAGTCTTATTAGCCTCATCAATTTTAGTAGACTTAAAGGCCTTTAAAGTTCCACCACCTTTTAATATAGCAGCCGCTTCAGAGTTAATTTCATACATTAATCTACTACCCAAAGCATTTTTAATTCTTTGGTTAATTTGTGTTGGCTTATTAGGATCTAAGTTAAAGAGTATTCCTTTCCCTTTAATATTTAAGTTACTAAGTATCTGATCTGCCTCATCAGAAGTAAATCTTTTTAATAGTCTTTCTTTGCTAACAAGATTACCAATACCAGTTCCTTCTAATATATCTAAGCTATTTCTATCAATTGGAAACTTATTTCTAACACCAAAGGCATTTAGTTGATATCCCTTCTTATTCTGAGTAGAAACACCTTCAGCAACACCACCAATATAGAATCTTTCATCTGCCCCATCAAATCCAAAGGTACTATAAACACTTACATCTCTTGCAAATGTTCTAGCATAATTTAGTGTATCTAATAGACCGCCTTTAACAGACTCTCCCATATCTAACATAAATAAAGCTTGAGCATCAGTAGCATCTATACCATAACTAATAAGTTTACTAGCAGCAACACCAGCACCATAAGTGACCGCTTGATGGGCTTGTAAATAAGGATCAAATATAGTACTTGATAACTCTCTCATTTGAGCATTAATATCACCTTCAGCATTATATCTACTATTAACTCTAAGTACATCTAATGCTAAGTCTTCAAAGCCTTGTTGACCCATTAGCTTACTAATAGCATCTATTCTAGAATATACTTCACTGCCACTAGTAGCATCTCTCAAGCCTTGTATATGTTCTCTTAAACCTGATCTATCACTACTATTAACATCTATTCTTGCAAATGATCTAGTACTATCTAAATAGCCAACTCCTTTAGTTGCTAGTCTACTACTTAACTCAAAAGATAAGTTAATATGTTTTCCGCTAGCAAACAAATAGTCAGAGAAAGTATTACCATCTGCATATCTGCCAGTAGTACTATCCTCTAATAAATATCTATTAATACCTAAAACAGAAGCAGTATAATCCAGCATTAAACTAGTACTACCTGCTTCATCTATACCAACCAACTTAGCTCTAGGATTACTAATAGTTTGTTTATAGGCCATCTCAGCAATCATGGTTGCAAAGATACTAGTAGTATTATCAATACTAGACATCTCTGCAGACTGTCCATCAGCTAATCTACCACCTTTATTATTACTATAATTCCAAACAATATCCTTACCACTAGTATTAGTAAAGTTACTGTTATAGATCAACTTACCTTCTTTTTGGAAGAATACAGGACCAGGTTGATTACCATCTCCTTGTAACATAGTAACAGTATATGTAAGCCTACTAGAAGCTGTATTAAGACCAACTAAACCACTAGGATTAATACTTATTTCAAGCATATTAGGAGTACCAAATCTGTCATATTTTCTATTAACAGACATAGCCTCTCCTAAGCCTTTACTCATATTTTTAAGGCTAGCTTCTAATTTTAATAAGTCTCCAGTGTTAGCTTGTTTAGCCCAATATGGCAAACCTTCAATAGATTGTAGTATTCCACTTTCAATTCTATTACCATAGTTCAATTGGTTGTAAGCCATAACAACAGCCTTACTAGCATCCTTCATTTCTGCTAGTTCTTCCTCATAATTTAGAGCAAACTCATTATTAAAACCAATACTTAGCTGCTGTATGTTTCTAGTATAATCATCATCTAATGTAAAGTCTCTTTCCTTTTCAAAGACATTTCTATTGATAAGTACAACACCCATTTCATCCGTTACAAATGGATCATTACCTCCTACTTCTAGATATCTACTATTAATGCCAACACCCATATTAGACATAGATAAGTTAGCAGAACCCATGTAACTAGATATACCTTGATATCTACCTCCGCCTAAATTTCTCTTAGCTTCAAAAGCTTTAGCATGTTGTCTAGGAACATTAGCACCAGACATATTACCACTAGCAATAGCTAATATTTGATAAGCAGTATTACTACTTGTATCATTTATATTTAAAGCAGTATTAATAGCAGCAACCTTTGCACCAAAACTAGAATCACCTCTAGTAACACCCTCTACAAAACCTCTAATAGATCCACCATAATCACTAACAAAAGCATTCTTAAGCCTTAAATTAATAAAGTCCCAAGTAGGCTCAATTACTTGACTTCTGTAGTTTTTAGGATCAACAACAATATTAGTAATACCCATAGCAACAAGAGTAAAGTTCTTTCTTTGTATACTCTTATACATGTCATATCTAATATCTTGTCTTGATTTAAAAGAAGGAGAATTATAATCAGACTCATTAAATCTGCCCATTTCCCCCATTTCTTGATTATTCTTATTTATTGCATTAGTGTCATCTCTATATCCTCTACCTTGACCATTCATATCTAGATGATTAACATGTAATAAATAAGCTTGGTCTAAGACCATAGTCATGCTTAAATCACTTGTAAGTTTGCCTTGCAAGTTTTCCAAATTATTATCTTTAGCCTTTGATTCTCTTCCAGTTTCTTTATGCAAATAGTCAACTGTAGCTTTTAAAGCATACATAACATCTGTTGCATATTTAATATTAGACTGACTACTTCTAGTTACAGCTTGTTCTTTTTGAGCAGCCACAACTTGTTCATATAGTAAAGCAGATCTAGTTTTCTTACTAACAGTTGAATAAACATCTTGTTGTTCTATCTTAGTCTGCTCAATATATTCAGGGCTATAAGGAACAGCCTTATTATTTCTAACATTAACCAAAGTCTTATCAGAGTGAAACATGCCTAGCATTTCAAAGTTAGAACCAGCTTTAAAGACAGAATCTCCTACAGGACTAGTTAAGTTAATACTACCTAACACAGCAGCTTGATCTGTGATATAAACCTTTCTGTGATGGGCAGGACCAGCTAATTGAATTGTAAAATTACTGTTAACTTGGTCAATAATATTCTGTTCAATACCTTCTGCTTTTAGTTGTTTAGTAATAACTTCTTGTAGTTTTTGCATCTTAACTACTTCTAAGATATTAGGACCAAAGATAGCTGCCCCAGTACCATCATCACTAGGAAGAGGAGTACCAACAGTCATATTAACTTTAAAGCCATAATTCTTATTAGTAATAATTTCTCTATATATTTTACTAACAACAACATCACTAATAGCTTTATTTTGATATTGGAAGGTATCAATAGTAATACTACTATTAGCTGCTTCAAACATAGCTACAAAAGGTAAAATACCTGGTCTAGTTTGATACTTAATATCATGAATAATTCCTTCTGCCTTTTGCTGATAACTATTATTAATAGCAACATCAACACCTCTAACAGATCTAGTAGTTCTGCTAACATTACCTCCAACTAACTCATTAGTCATTGACTTACTTCTAATAAAAGCTAAATCACTAATAGTAGATCCAGTTCTTCTATTAATATTATTAAAAACATTATCATAGAAGCTTCTATCTTGTTCTGTAGGATCAGTTCCAGAAGCAATAGGCACTAAACCCGTACCAAACAAATCACTATAAACCAATCTATCTAATGTCTCTTGTCCTCTAGACTCAATAGATTGTTTATCTGTCATTCTTAATTTATCAAATGCTCTAGCATAGTCAATAGATTGATTCAAATAGTAATTATCAACCTTACTAGCATTATTACTACCAACATACATACCTCTTTGAGACAGAATACTACCAAATAAGTTTTCAAATACTAATTGACTAGCATAAGCCTTTGTTTCACTAGGATCTATTCTATAAGCCTCACCCATTAGAAACTTAAGGCTATTTCTACTATCTTTAAGACTATTTGCAATATTACTATCAAACTCACTAAAAGTTCTACTGCTTACAGTTTGAGAGAGGCCTAAAACTAATCTATTATCAAAAGCACTACTTTTACCTGAACTAGTATCTACAGCAAAAATACCATTAGATATGTTATTAGACATATTTAATGCAGCATCCCAACTAGAACCAGAATAATTAAGTTCTTGAGTGAAGCCTTCTGAATTATACAAACTAAAGCTAACAGAGGTACCTAAAGCACTTCTACTACCTTGTTGTAAATTATTATGTAATCCACTAACAACTTCTCTTCTTGATTCTAAGTGATATTCTGTGTTTGAAAAATAACTAGACATTAATTGTGCCCACTTTATAATATATATTTGATTAATAGTAATGTATATAGTAATATAATTACAGTTAATAAAATAACTAAGTAAGCAGTTAATTATATTAGACTAAAAATTCCCAGACCAAACAATAAAACAACAAACACATATGTCACAAAAAGATACGGCTACCTCATTTCCTATTACTCTACCATCTGGTAAAAAGATTGTTTTTGCCATTCCTACATTTAGAGATAGACAAGTAGCAATGAAAAGATTCAGACAGCAACAAAATGAAGCTGGCTTTATGCTAGAAGAACTATTAGCAGCTATGATGTTAGTAAGTGTAAATGGCAAACCAATGATGGCAGATTATGAATATGATGTAATTGATCAAATTTCAGATTGGGCCATGAGAGATCTTTCTTTCTATCTAGAAGTATTTGTAGCTATTGCCTTTACAGATGATGTAACAAAGCAAAGAGCACAAGCCAATGCTAAAGCTTTGATGGAGGGAAAGTCACAAACCTCAGTGGAACAACCTACTACTATCACCCCTGCTACAACGATCACCGCCTAATAAGCTTTAACCAACAACTAGCTTATGTCTTTAAAACAAAAACTGTATTAAAACAGAACATGACTTCTCAGGATTTAAACTATCCTGAGAAGTATTATAGAGACATACAATTATCAGAAGAGTTTGTATATCTCAGAGAAAACTTCTTTGAAAAGCTAGCTGAAAACTTTAGAAAGGCTTTTAACTTAGATAATTACATACAAATATGTCAAACTGTTAATATAGCATATGGACACGATTGGCTAGATCTTGATGAGGTAGAGAGAAGAGCTTTTGAAATATCAGTTAATGAAATAAATATTGAAAGACATAAAGCAAATCAACAGGAGAAGGAAGATTTAAAGAAACAATTTGAAGCTTCTAAACCTCATAGATCTAGCTTCAGTGATATATCCATGCCTAGTTTAAAAATGACATAAAATGATAAAAGCAAAAACAGAGACACCTAAAAAGGAACAACAAGTTAGTAATGGAGAGATTAATATAAACAAGTTTAATACTAATCCTCCATTACTAGTATTAGGAGATAACAAACTAAGACCTAATACTTATAAACAATTAGGAAGAGCCACATCTTTTGTTAGTAATGGTGATTCTTTATATGTCAACACAGGACCACATCCTTATCAACTAGCAGTATGGGATTATGTAAGAAAAAGAGAGCCTATTATATCTGATGGTTTAGATAAGATGGTTCTTTCTGTGTTGGCAAAGATAGGTTCTTACAATCATCCAAACCCAGACATAAAAGCATTTGTTAGGGCAAACCTAAACAATAGAGTCAGAACTTGGATTGAGAACATTACATATTCAATGTTATGGTCTGGTAAATCAGTATCTGAAATTGTATGGGAAAAGAGATATCAAGGAGAGGTAAGACAGCTATGGATACAAGATCTTATTAATTATCATACGTCTCAGATAATACTTAGACTCAATAATTTTGGCTCTTTAACTCATGGTGAAAAGGTACTAAATAGTCAGTTTAATACAGGTGTTTGGGTTCCTAGACCTATATTAACAGAAGATAGTAAAGCATATAAAGTAAGTAGAGATTGTACTGGATCACACATAAGATTAGCTCAAGACAAGCTAATTATGGTTACATATAAAAGTGAAGGTAACAATCCACATGGTACACCAGCTATTTATGCAGCAGTAGACTTTTCATTATACAAAGAAGCCTTTAGAGATATGTATTCCATTGCTCTTGATAGATATGGAACACCTCTAATGTATTTTATTGTTCCAGCAACTCAAACAACAGAAGATGTTGAAGAACAAGATGGAACAATTAGAAAGAAAATGTTTAGAGAAGCTCTACAAGAAGAAGTTCAAGGATTAAGTAGTGGTTCTGTTCTTATACTTGAAAGACAAGGAAATAAAGACGCACCAGAACCTAAAGTAGCGGCACTTACAACTGGAAATAACTTTGGTGATTCTTTTGTAAATGCTATTAATTTATGTGACCAAAACATGTTAAATGCTTTAGGTATTCCTAACTTAATTATTAGAGATGAAGGAAGAGGTTTAGGCTCTGGTGGATCTGCAGAAAGGCAGTTAGAAATATTTGATATGGCTATAACTCAAATAGCTATTAAGGTATCTCAAGCAATAATTGAACAATTAGTAAAACCTCTTATTCAGTACAACTTTAGTACAATGTTAGTGCCTAGTGCACAAGATGGAGGTTATTTTACAATCAAGCCTATGAGATATGTAGATTACAAAGTAATAGCAGACAGTGCTAAAACATTAACAGAGGCTGGTATTATAAATCCTATTATCAATGAAAAAGATAGAAGACATTTTAGAAACCTATTAGCAATACCAGACGAGGAAGAATAAATGGCATCAGCTCATACAGATATATTACCAGCAGATAATCACACTCCTTATAGATGGATATTTGCCAATGCAACTGAAAGATTATCTTATATTCCAGTTACAGCCGACTTATATAAAAAAGCTTTACAATTAGACAATGAAAAAGAGTATACCCTTATATCATTATCACCTATTAGATGGAAAGAATTTGGAGCAGCAAACTCTATCCCAACTACTACTGTAGCCAGACTAAATCCTAGTCCAGTAGTAAATGTAGTTGAGGGACTTTCAATTGATCCAAACTACTCTTGTTTAACTCTTACATGTGTGGCTGATATAACTCTTATATCGACTCCAAATATAAGAGCAGCTACTAACAATGCACAAGAACTAACACTAGTTAATATTGGTAACTTTGATATTACATTTCAATCTGAACTTGCTTTGACAGGCTCTCAAGTTGCTGAAGATTTTACACTATCACCTACTAATAGGATTGCAAAGTTAATCTTTATAAAAGGATTAGATAAATGGTATAAGTACTAATTAAATATAGTTTTAATAATAAAAAAGAGGCTGGTTAAATGCCTCTTTTTTATTATTAATTAGTAGTTTGATGAAGTAACTTTACTTGTTCCTTTCTAAATTCAAGCAACCAATTAGAAAAGAATACATGCTTACAAGGACCAAATCTATCTGGACAGCTACATTGATTACCATTAACAAAGTATGTATCTCCTTCTCCATTACTAACAATAGATACACCTTCTACATTATTAACAACAACATAACCTTCCATAATTAATAAAGCTGCTATAGTATTTTCAATAATCTTACTAGCATTTTCAACTGGAGGAATTTTATGTCTTTTACCATTTACATGGTAGTACATAAATCCTTTTTCATCTCCTTCAGTTTCAACAGAGATATCTTTAATAAATCTATTATTAATTAACTTAATAATGTAGTCATTATAAGTAACAAACATTAAAGAATTTTTCATACATGTTTAAATAAAGTATCAACAAGGTCATTATACAAAAGTAACATATTTATAAGCCATTCATTAAAGTTCTCCTCTTTATTGAAGTCAATAGTATTAATATGTTCTACACACATATTAAAGCTAACAACTTCATCCATAAAAATAAAGACTCTATTATAGCCCCACTTTGAAAATTGTATTGAGTATTTATAAGTTTTAATGGGATTTTCTTCCCACTGATATCCAGTCAAAACAGTCATTTGAATTTTAACTTGATAAAAGTCCTCAGCATCAAATCCTCTTCTTAAATAAGCTAAAGTCTCAAGTTTACTATTATGATTATCTATTAAAGAGTTAGGGAAATACAAAGCTACAACTACAAATAATATATTATATAAACACAATAAGCTTATGTTATTAATAACAACAAAGTCTTTTAAAGTAGAGATTAATATATCTTTAGTAGATAATTCATTAATAAACTCCTGAGCAGAAACACTTAATAAATATTGCTTTTCTGCATTAGTAGCGGCTAAATCATGTATTGTTTTTTCCATTATGAATTCCACTATGAAATTTCTTCATTATAAGGCATAAGGTCTACTAACTCATTATACATAGATATAATCTTATACAAAAACTCTAGAGGATCTTTTACTACAGTTTCAAAACTAAAACTAAATATTTTTGGCTTGCTGGTAATATTTAACACATTATAAAAAGTGTTTTCTTTTATAGTTATATTTATTCTTAGTTGTCTAATAAGAGGATTGATTTTATAACTAAGACCAATCTTTGAGCCTTCAAGCCATTTAAGATCTAGTACAGGAAGATCTTCATTTTGAAGAAGGTTGTCAAGAGTTTCTTTTGCAGTAAGAGGTAGATAGATCGCAGATGTATCTACACAAGCATTAATTATCTTTATTCTTTTCTCTTGCTTACATGGATCTTGTACAAGAGAAGAAGGACTATATACATACAAAAAATAAGTAATAAATTCAAACAAACAAACAAAAAAGATAGGCTCAGATAGTGGATTATTTTCTGCTTTTACATCAAATAATTCCTTAAGAAAGATAAGAGTTGCACTATCTTTATCTACAACTTGATCTAATGTATTTTTAAATAAAAACTCTTTTTGTTGCTCTGTTATTAAGAGAAGCATTGATTATTTTAACCTAGTATAATTATTAATTAGAATAAAATAAAAGGAAGAGAAAACATTATTTCTCTTCCTTTTATTTTATATTATTTTATATTTGTTATTAGCTATTAAACAAATGACTTTGTAAAAGATAGATGTATTTATCTACACTATTACATTGATCTTGTAATATGTTAGATGTAGTCTTATCTAAACTATCTAAAGAATTAATAAACATATATAACAACTCACTTAATCTTTTAAGTATAGTTACTACTGCTTGAATATTACTATCAATATTATTAGAAATTGCTTGAGTTTCAACTAATAAAGTATTTTCCAAAGCATACCTTAAGTTAGCTTTAGCAGTGCCTCCAAAAGATCTAATTCTTTCTCCTAATGGATCAACAAATCCATTTAATAATCCAACAATATCCCCAAATAAAGTATGAACAGTAATAAAATTATTACCCTCACTATTCCAATGCGCTTCTAGTACAATACCACTAGCATCAATATAACTAGCAATCAAGCCATATAATCTAGATGTAACTTCTGCTCTTACTTCTTCAGATAAAGCATGACTTCTAGTAAATTTAATATCAAGGAGATTATCCATTTCCATATTTGTTTAATATATTTTTTTAATTTATACACAATAGTATATAATGAAAAATATATTAAACAAGTGGTCATATATAAATGTAGGTATTATAAATGCCTACATTTATATATCAAATAAATATAATATGAAATCAATAAATACAACTATACAAAATAAGTAATGCAGTATCCTGTATTAAATAAAGATTCAATACCTACTGATATATCTAGTAACAAAGCAAAAATCCCTATTTTACTTAAAGGTAATTGGCATGTTCCTGGATATGGTCCTTTACTTGTAACTGATAGTTATATTGACAAGGTAATTGAAAACTTTAATTCTAATGTTTTAGGGTTTAAACCTTATGCAACATTAGGACACTTAACTGATTCTCCTGATCCAGAAAGTGTAGATGGAGAAAGAAAAAGAGGAGATCTTCAAGAAATAATCAAAGAAGGTGATGTAGTTTATGGATTATATGATATAAATAGTGAAACATATAACTTAATCAAAAATGGAGATTATCAATATAGTTCTCCTGAGATTCAAGACAACTTCAGAGATAAAAGAACTGGAGAAGTAATTGGTCCAACCTTATTAAGAACGGCACTAACAAATGCGCCGTTCATGCCTTTCAATGATCACAAGATAGTTACTTTATCTCAAGGTAGTAATCAACATAGTAATAGTATTTGTATTAAATTATCTACTAATATATTAAGTGAAACTATTGAAGAAACAAGTGAAGAGATTGTTGAATCAAAAGAAGAACCAGTTGATAACACATCAGAATTAAACAATACACAAGAACAGTCTATACAAATGTCAACTCAAAATGAAGTACAAATTCCTACAGCACCTGTTGCTGTAGAAACCTCTAAGTCTACAGTAGATTTAGAAGCTCTAATTTTAAAAAGTCAAGAAGCTCAACAAGCATTAGCAGACCAACTATCTGAAATTACAAGTAAATTTAGTCAAGGTTTAGAAGCTGTATCTAACAAAACTAGTGAAGCTGTAGCAGCCATTACTTCTAAGGTAGATGAGATTTCAAGTCAAGTATCTGCAGTTACTAGTAAAGCAGACAACCACAATGAATACATTGTAGCTCTTTCTTCAAGTGATAAAGCTAGAAGACTAAATGAGAAGCTAACCACAGCATTCAAAGCTGGTGTAAGTCCTGCTGCTTTAGAAACAGCAAAGTCTATCATCAATAATTTTGATTCTGCTAATCATGTAGTTAAGCTATCTGTTAAAGGCAATGAAACTGAAGTATCATTTGAAGATGCAATCATTAGCTTACTTAAACTAAGTTCTAATGCAATGCCTGAAGATGATCAAACAGGTGCAGTATCTGGTCAAAAAGCCCCTTCTTACATAGATACTTTGATTGCTGAAAACAAAGCTAAGGCTAGTAAAATTAAGTAAATAACCAATAAAAAGTAGTATAAACAGAGATTAATTTAAATGGCATTACAACAAGTTCCAGCTTTTAATATGAATGCATATGCATCTCCTTGGGAAACAGTAAGTACTAGTGAGAAGCCAGGCGTACCTAGTTATCTAGAACTAGCAAAGTCTTTCCTTCCTCTAGTCGGTTCAACTCCTTTAAAGGAATTGTTTCCAGATCAAACTATCAAGCAACCAATTGTTGCTATAGAACAAAAGTTTGAAACAACTGGTACCTTATTTACACCTGTTAAATTTGGTGAGCCAGATCAACTATTAGGAATCAGTCAATACACAACTCAAAGACGTTATGTACAACCTTTGTATCTAAGAGGCTCTCACTACATTTCTTGGGGTGACGCTAATATTAGAATTAAAGATGGCACTGTTAATGACTTTGAAAATCCAGAAGCATTTGTAGCCAAGCAAATTGAAAAGCTTGTTGAAGCTCACAACTTGACTTGGGATGTGTACAGAGGTTTAACTCTTCTTGGTGGTATTAACTATACAGATCCTAGAAGCGGCCAACCAATTAATGTATCAGCACAAATTCCTGCTCATAACTTCTGGAGTTATAACAACACTCAAGGTTATAGAGGTAGAAATGAAGCCAATCTATTCAGAGGTTTAGTTGATTATAATACACCTCAAGCCACAACTTCTGGTATGCCTTGGACTGAACCAGACGCAGCCATTGTCTCCTGTATTCAAAAGTTTGCCTATTGGTTCAAAACAACCAATAAGACTAAGATTACAGCAATGTATATTCACCCTGACTTGAAGATGATCATCTCAGAAAACAATGAGATTAAGCTTCAAACTGGTGGACTTATTCCTAGACTAGGCGCTAAAACAGGTGACAAAAATGTATTAATTAGTAATACTGGTGGTGGCTATCAAATTGAATCTGATGTACTAAGTGCTAATCAAGTTGGTTCTATTGGTGTTGGCCCAGATGGTATTATTTCCTTAGCTGGCATTCCAATTAGAACAGTTGAGACTTGGTATCGTGATCCAGTAGACGGTGTAAGAAAGTTTCTATGGCCTAGAAACAAAGTTGTATTTGTATCTGAAGCTGGTCCTGATGGTAACTATGAAGCTCCAGGTAGAACTCAATATTGTGTATCAGAAGAATCAGGTGGTAATCCTGGATTGTGGATGAGAGAACAAAGAGATACCCCAATCCCTGCTGCTCCTGGTATGTACATTCAAATGGGTAATGCTGGTCTTCCTTACTTGCTATATCCTCATAGAGTAGCTCACATGACCATTGGTACAATTCAAGATATTAACACCAGAATTGGGGTCCTTGGCGACTTGCAGTATGGCAGTTTATAAACTGCAGTTCTAAAAGATACAGTTAAATAAAAACAATTTAGAGAATTGTAGTTCAACAAGACAAATATAAGTTATAATAGTTGGTGTAAATAAACTACACCAACTATTTTTTATGTCTAGAACTAAAGTCTCAGGAATTTATTCAATAACCAAAATTATTAATAGCAAAAGATATATTGGCCAAACATCTTATTTTAATGGTAGAAAAGGAGATCATAAATTAAATCTCAGAAGAAACCAACATGACAATCAAAGACTACAACATTCTTGGAATAAATATGGTGAAATTAATTTTAAATTTGAATTACTAGAAGAAATTCCTAGATTAAGTGATGGAACTGTTAATAAAGAACTCTTAACAAAAAGAGAACAATATTGGATGGATTATTATGATTCTTCTAATCCAGAAAAGGGTTATAACATAAATCCTTTAGCAGAAACAAATCCAATGCAGGGGAAACATCACTCAGAAGAATCTAAATTAAAAATAAGTAAAAGAGCAGAAAACAGAAAAACTAGAATTCCTTTTTTATCTAAATATATACAAAACTCAGAAGTAATTGAACAAAAAAAAGAAAGGATAAACAATATGTAAGTTTATTTGAATATAAAATAAACACTCTAAATGGTGATGTTTATGTATTTGATGATTTAGACTTACAAGATTTTTGTAATCAACTAAGTTTATCAAAACCATCTATAATAAGAAATTTAATATTTGGATATCACTATAAAGGAATATCAGGAACAATAATTCCTCTAAATGAAAAAGGTGAAAAAGACTCCAATTCATAATAAATAAAAATCTTAATACTAAAACATTTTATACTTACTTTTTAACTGATCCAAAAGGAAAAGAGCATATCTGTGTAAATCTAAATAATTTTTGCAGAGAAAATAAATTAGCTATATCTTGTATGCATTCTCTTATAAATAAAGGTACTTTTTATAAAGGATGGAGCGGATATAAAAATATCAAGTAGAGAATAAATAATAAAAAAGAGACTGTTATATAAGTCTCTTTTTTATTATTTATTCTCTTAATTTATGTATATCTTTAATGTCAAATACTTCAATTAACATACAAGTTGTATTATCCTCCCCAAGAATAACAACCTTATTAATATCTATACTATTAACAGTTTTTAAACTTATTCTTCTACTAAATATTAATAGTTCATCTTTTAATTGCTTATTATTTTTATAAATATACTTTTTAAGTATAGGATTAATAACTAAGTATGTACCCTTTAAATTGTTTATTTGTTTAAAATAATATAAAAGTTTAATAAGAGTAGAAACAATAGAGGCCTCAGCAGATAGCCAACTAACACCTTTAATATTTGATATAGATTGATTATATACAGTAAATAAATTACCAAAATAGCGATTAGGCGAAATAAAATCATTATACTTAATACTGTTACTTTCTTTAAAAACAAGTTTCTTTATATCATAATCAAGCATAAAAATTTACCATTTAATATAAAACTTATCTTTTTTAACTATAACTTTATATCCTAAATCTAATAAAGGTCTGTAACAAGAAAAGTAGTTTTTATTTGCTGAAGTATCAAAAACTAAACTAACTAATCCTAGTTTAGCAGCAGATCTTATTCTAGAAATAATAGAATCTAATAATAATTCATTCTCTAATTTAATTTTATAAGTATTAACTTCTGCTAGTTGTCTAGCTTCATTTGCTCTTAACATATGTTTTTACTCAATCTTTGTTAGCCATTTAATGTGTAAGGCAGTTGTACTAATAAATCTTACTTCATACTTTGCATTAAGTAATGTTTCATAAATATATGTAGCATAGTTAAGTTCTATAACTTCTAATGTAAATTTATGAGCTTCAACTCTAGCTCTAATTAAGTCTGCAACTTCTTGCATCTCTTGTTCCTTTGTGCCTGATGTAGCTATCTTTCTAGCTTGTTCAGCACTTAGTAAAGGTAATATCTCTTCTTCTTTTTTAACAGTTTTCTTTAGATTATCCATTTATTTATTCTTTTTATAATTTTAATTAACGTGCCTACTTTATACACTTTTAGCCTACAATATAAACTTTATTCTATTATATATTACAAACAGAATGTAAGTAATACTTACAAATGTATACAAGTTTAAAACACAAACAACAAAAAACAGGCATATAAAAATGGCATTGTATAATATTAATCAAATTCTTAAAGGCGCTAGAAATAGTGGCGGCTTAAAGACTTATAATCAAGCTTCTGTAGTAACTAAACCAACTGCAGCTATTGCTGGTACTACAATTACTTTCAGTGGTGGATCAATTGAAGTAGAAGGCAAAGAATATGGTTTCTCTACATTTGATTTCTCTACTTATAGTGCTCTATTAAAACCAGCAACAACCTATGTTTTATCTGCTGTTCCAACCTTTGTTGAACCTGCTGATCAAACTGCTGCTGGAGTTGCTGGAGTAAACTATGTAGTTTCTCAAACATCTTTGGGTGAATCAGTATTAAACTACTTCCTGAATCCTACAGCCATTGCAGCTATTGCAGCTCAAGGTGGATTTGATGCAGTAACTAAGAGAGTTCAATTGGGTACTGCTAGTGATGCAGACTTCAAAGCATTTTCAATCTATTCAAGTGAAAGAGAGAAGCTTTCAGATCCTAGATATACAGGACAAAGACTTCCTATTTCTGGTATTAAATATGTACTGACAGAAGTTACAGCTCAAGATAACTCTTCAAAAACTAATGCTTTATCTACATATACATATAATGACTTTGCAGCTTTTAGAGCAACTCAAGGAGACATTCCTGCTGAGCCTAAGACCCTTACTTCTGCTGCTGCTATCACAGCATATGAAACACCTTCCAAGACATTCTTGCTTAAGAGAATCTTTGGTTACACCTCTCTAGCTAATGCAAATGCAAACATTGGTGGAGTAGAAGTTGCTATCTATGATCCTGCTAATGGAGCTTTGTTACTTACACCATTTACTAGTCCTGTAGGAGTTACATCTGGAACAGCTATTGCTGGCTTAACTCATTATAATGTATTTGAATACTACTACCCTAGTTATATGGAGCCAGGTAATGAAGGTTTCAAAGACAAAGAACTAAACATTCTATCTGTAAGAGATGCAAGTGGTTTAGGTAGAATTAATCCTATTTATCTTGACAATCCTTTCAATATTCAAAGATCTGCATTGATGAATGCTGGTGCAAATCCTGCCTTAACTCTTTATAACAATCCTTGTTCACTAGTTAAAGTAACTGTTACCAGTTTAGGTCCTGTTGTTCTTAGTGCATTAACTCCTTTTTATGATACACTTGTTTAATACATAACAATTAAACAAAATAGATAGGTAAATAAAAAAATGTTTGATCCTAACATTAGAGTAAGAGTTATTGCAGACTTTAAATATAGAGATGAGAACTTTGTAGTTGCTAATAGTTATCTAAGTTTTGATATCTATGACAGCACAAAGATCTCTGAACTAGTAAGTCTTTATAACCCAAACTATTCTCATAAAGAGTTTATTGAACTACCTTCAGTAGACTCTTTACCCTTTCATGTTAAGGAACAACTAACTTCTACATATTCTTTAAACAAGCCAAAAGACCAAGATTATACACCAATAGAAAGTAAACCTTTCTATGAAACATTAGGAGATACCTTCTCTCCTTTTGGTACGTCTCCTCATGAGGATACTACATATGATCCTAAACCTTTAGCTGATAATACATATGAACCAGTAATAGTTGAACCTAAGTTTCCTAATCCTGACTTACAAGAAATCAAGCCTTCAATTGCTGAAGAAGAAGTAGTTGCTGAGAAAGAAGTAGTTATTAATGTAGAAGAAAAAATTACTCCTGAGTATAGTGCTGCAACTAAGTCTATTCTTGCTTTATCTGAAGATCAATTAGAAGATAAAAGTGCTGCTGAAATTAAAAAAGCAGTACTAGAACTAGATAAAGAATATGATTACACCAACAAAGTTGAAGCAATAAAGTACATAATTAACTTTAAATAACAATGAATTTTGCACAAGACATTCAATCAAGTCTTGATAATTTCAACTTTATAAGACTAGTAAGGCCTCTATGTGTACTAACACAAGGGGCCTCTAGTTTTCTTAGTGATGATGATATTATCTTTCAAGGACTTCAACAGTTTAATAATATTGGACTTGTGTTATCTGCAGCAAAAGATAGAGATAACACACAGCTATTTAAACTACCAACAACATATGAAGCAGTATTAAATTTAATACTAGACTCAGAATATAGCTCTGGTTTATTAAATGTGGCTGCTGAATTAACTGCTGCTAACATAATTAGATCTTTACCTATTGATGGCTCATTAAAGCTTATAGAGAGAGGTAATGCATTAGAAACTAGAGCGTATTCTAACCTTGATAGGATTGTATTTCTATATACAACAGCAGTATCTTCTTTATCTTCTGATATCTCTATTAATACTAATAGTGATTTCTTCTTCTTTGCTCCAGATATAAATAGAGACACTATATTAGAAACACAATTTGATGTTGGTTTAGAAGTAGAACCTATTAAACTTAGTGGTGTAAAAACTGTTGAAATACTTACAGTTAAGCCTAATGAGATAGCTTTTATATACTTTAATGTATTGAAGTCTGAACCAGGAACACCACCACTATTAAATGAAGGAGTTACTGTAGTTAATAACAATCAAGATATAGAAAGTTTTATATATCAACTATCCTCTGATATTAATACTCTATGTACTAATGTTTATACAAGTGGCACTGCTGTATACCCTTTTTCAAATTTAATAGCTGAACCTACAAGAACAAGAAACGTTGACTCTTCTGTATCACTTAAGAAGTCAAACTTTTATAAAGACACCACTACATTCTTAAATAAAATAGCTACATTCAGTCTAAGAACATTTAGTGTTTACTTAGAGTTTGCTGCCAGAAGATTATCAACAATAGTATCTAGAGAAGCAATAACAATTAGACCTTTAACTATACACAAGGCAGCTTTAGTATCTCCATATACATCATATAGAGGTGCTTATAAGGTTAATGTTGTATATGCAATTGGAGATATAGTTGTATATAATGATCAAGGATATAAAGCACTTACAGTACCTCCTCTAGCAAGTATAACTAATCCAACTCACTGGGAGTTATTAGATTTATCAGCAGTTAACTATACATCTAATGAACTTATAATTAGAAAGTCAACATACATAAAGAATTATATAGAAGGTCTATTAGTTGGTAAACAAAGCTCTAGCTTTTTTAACTATCAATCATTACAACAAGAAGGACCTTTATCAGCAATTGTAGATGTAAATAAAGGAACTACATCATCTGCATCTGCAGTAACAACTGGAAAGACTACAATTGATCACAAAGTTGAAATAGATACATTCTACTTTAGCTATTCTGATCCTTTAAATCCCTTCTGTACAGTAGCTGGTAATTTATCATTTAGGATATCTACAATGCCAGAAGGTGCGCCTTGGAAGACAGTAGCAATAGCCTTAGGTGATCAGCCAGAAGATGTAGCATTTAAACTAGTTCAAGGAATCTTAGACTATAGAATAGCAGAAGATACTAAAGTTGTTGGAGCACAGATATACAAAGATGCAGTATATATTAATGCATATAAAATAACTAATCCAGAAGTAAAGATAGTAGTAGATGTTAAGTTTGAAGGAGTTGAAGGTATAACAGTAGCTTCCTATTATCACTTGGTCGCACCTGCTTTAACCTCTTTCAGTGCAGCTCCTAGATCTGTTGCAATTACAACAATATTAAGAATATTAGGATCTACCTCCTTATTATCAGAGCTACTTCCTCCTAGTGTAGGAGCATCTACAGTTAACTTAGGAGTTAATAAGGCTAGTAAAATGTCTAAAGTACAAGATAAGATAGGAATGTTAAATGATGTAATAGGATCACAATATGTTTGGAATAGATCAAATATGTATTAATATAGCTCAACAAATAGCTAGTCATCCTTTAATACTTGCAAACCTAATAGAAAATCCTATAACTGGATTAAAGATACCTATATCTAGTTTTAGACTATATGGCGGTATTGAGACAAGTAATGATACATTAGCCTGTGCAGTTTATCCTGCCCCTGTTAACTCTTTAACTGCTAAGAGTGCAACATCTCAAACAGCTACTATGGTATATAAGCCTTATACATTAGGACAAGAAACAGATGAAGTAATGTCAATGATTCATATTAGTTTTTATTATAACAGTGTAACTGCTGGTGCTCAGTCAACGCCTATAATACTACAAAATATGCCCACACAATTACCCATAACTAATGATGAAATAGTTATAGAAAATAGTATAAACATAGAATTATACACTGATGTAGCAATGCATATATTAAGTCAATGTACTGAATTATTAAGACTAATTATATATGACATTAAATTACCTTGGACTAATTCTAAAATTGAATTATTAAGGTCTTCTTTTATCGGTGGTGAGTGGGAAAAGAATCCTTATTTCAAGGAAGCTATGACAGCTTGTTTAATTACAACCTACCCACCAAAAGCATCAAAACTTAGTACAACTATAAATAATATAAACTATAAAATCAATGAGAGTTCCTGAAGTTATTTTTAACGAGACTCCTAGCTTAGGCGCACCAATTAATACTGATGCTTCTAACAGAGTCGCTATTGTAGGTGAATTCACAAGAGGACCAATAAACACTGTTCTGTTATCTGAATTTAGAGATTTTGCCAGAATATATGGATATGATACAGGTATTGCTAACCTATCTTTCCAAGCAGCTTATGATCAAGGAGCTAGAGAATTTGGTATAAAAAGAGTAATTGGAAGATCACAGTCTCCTAAAGTTGATTTATATGTTGGTGGAGTTGCTACAAAAGCTAACACTCTAACTGTCAACTTAAAGTTTGTAGGTCAACCAGTAAGTACAACAACAAGCTTTATTGAAACATTTATTGCTGCTGAAGGTAGTTACACTGGCAATGTAGATAAAAGATACTTGTTTAAAGTAACACAAGGTCCTATCACCTTAAATGCTACTTATAATCAAGCAACATCTGCATCTACAATTACAACATCAATTGCCAACGCTGAAAAGATTGTAATCGGGTCTAAAATTGCTAGTACAGATTCTGGTGTTTTGACTTTACCAACAACAACTACTGTAACAGGTGTTAATCCTCTAACTGGAGTTGTAACATTATCTGCTCCTTTAGTTACTGCGGTAGCTGGATATGGAGGATTTACTCTTACCAACAAAGCAACACTAAAGTGGGTAGCTTTACCTATTGATCAGTATCCATTCTTATACAACATTCCTACGGTAAACTGGGGTAATGACAGTGCTGATGTACCTACATATGTAGACACACTTTCAGCCACAATAACTGGTGGAGTTATAGGAACCGCTTTAGATTTAACTACAGATGCTGGAATTGTAAAATTAATTGCAGAAGGTATCTCATTAAAATTTAGTACAACTGGCATTCCAATTGAATTATATCCTGGAGATTCATTCACAGTAAGAGCTAACTCTGCTGAGTATTATATTCCTATTGCTGAAGGTGCAACCGCTTCAGATGTTATCAACAACATTCAAGACATAACTGGTGGAGTTTCACCTATTGGTATTGTTGATAGATTACCTTCAGAAGCTGGTGCAAGAATCTATTTATCAGAAGATATTGTTGGTCAACCTCTAGAATTCTTTGACCTAGAAGATCCAGATAGAGTAACTATTTCTAGTGGTTATAGCTTATGGATTGACTTAAATGAGCCTGATGGACAAGTAGTTACAACTGGTTCAGCAACCTCTGGCGGTGTAACTTTAACTGTTGCAGATGCTACAAACATTGCAATTGATTCAATTGTTGTTGGTACAAGTATCATTCAAGGAACTACAGTTATTAACAAAGTAGGTAATGTTCTTACATTAAGTGATCCAGTCTCTGCAAACATTGTAAGTGGAACTGTAACATTCAATAACTTGAATGGTATAAACTTTAGTAATTACGGCCCATTAAATAAGACTGGCTTCTCTTCAACATCTAATAGTGCAAGAAACGCCTTCTTAACTCTATACAGTGCTGATGGCTATCCTTTAGTTAGATTTACTGCTCTTAGTCCTGGACAATGGGGAAATAACTTATCTATTAGTGTAAATAGTACTGGTTCAAGTAAGTTCTCTGTAACTATTGAAGATGCAAATACTAACACTAATGATAAACAAGTTGAGTCATTCAATGTAGATCTATTAAGAGACGTTGCAAGTGATGGAACTATTAACTCAATTGGCTCCTCATATGTTAGAGCTGATTACATTCCAGTTACAACTGGTAGCAATTTATTCCCTGCTCAAATTGTAACTAGAACACCCCAAAGGCTAGCTCCTGCTAATCCATTCATTACAAGTGTAACTGACATTAGAAATCCTTTATATGTAGGTAATGCTAAACTATCTGGTCTATTCTTAAAGAAAGGTTATGATGGTCCCCTACCAACAGAAGAAGATTATATTGCAGCTATTAAGTCTTTAGCAGAAGAAAGAGTAAACTTTATTGTTGTTGCTAGTGAACTAGGTGCTATGCCAGCAGTAAGACAAGCTCAACTATCTGTTGCTAACAACAGTGGTGAATTAGAAGGTAGAAAGTTAGCTATTCTTACATCTACTAGAAACTTAACTCCCGGTCTTGCAAGAACAGAAACAGCAGGTATTAACACTGAAAGAGGGGTTTATATTGGTGGTTGGGCAACCTATGGTGGTGGTTCTAACATTGGTAGATTTACAGTACCACTTGCAGCTTTTTATGCTGGTAAGTTAGCCGCTATTCCTGAGAATATTAGCCCTGCTGCTAGAACAAGTGCAGGATCTATTCAAGGAATCATAGAAGCAGATACTGATGGTTATAGATCTATTAGTGCTAAACAACTATTCATTGATGCTAAGGTTGACTTGATTGCAATTGACCCTGCTTTATCTGGTTACTTTGTAGTACAAGGTAGGACAATGACAGACACAATTGGTAAGAACCAAATCTCAATTGTAAGAGTTAATGACAAGATTAGAAAAGATATCTTCTTCAATCTTCAAAGCTATAAAGGAGAACCTAATACTAGAACTATTAGAACTAAGATAGCTGCTGCTATTTCTGCTTATATGAATTTACAAACCAGAAGTAACTTTATTGTTTCTTATGATCAACCTCAAATTGATGAAAGCAATAATCCAGCAGAAGCCTATTACAGTGGTATATTAAACATCTCTTTAAGTTATAGACCAACAGCTCCTATTGAAAGAATTGTAGTCACTTTAACAAGAGATGTATCTGGTAATGTCTCACTAAGTTAACAACAAATAGTAAAATATAGTATAAAAAATGTTAGATATTTATCAAGCTCCGATTAATAATGTAGGATTAGATCCTATGCAAGGTTTTGACGTTGCAGCTTGGATGCAAGATGCAGCTTCAGGTCAAATTGCATTGTTTGGCGACTTTCAGTCTATTACCTTAACAATCAGAGATAGTACAGAAACCTATTTACCTTTGGGTACTAGGTTTCCAGTATATCTAAATGGTGAAGTTCAAATAGCATTTGTTATTGAACAAGGTCTGGTTGACATGAACTTCTTACAAAGAACCTTTGGCGTTCAAAACATGAGTAGAGAACAACTTGTAACTAGAGGTCCTAGATTTCAACTTACTTGGGACGTATCAGCATATGAATTAAATAAAAACTATGCTGGTATTGCCAACAGTGGAACAAGCCAAGCTGGTAAAACTCCTGGTAACTCCAACTATGATATCTATAGATTAGGTGGTACTTCCTTCAATCAAATTGTTGGTGGTAACAACCAGTCTTATGTATCTAATAAGTTAAAAGGAGTTAACGGTTCACAAGCTTCTTATGACAAACCAGTGCCAGTTGCACAAGGTAGATATGAACTACAAAGATGCAAAATAGACTCTCTATCAGTTGGTATCATGCCTGGTAGAAGAGTTATAGCACAACGTTGGGAGGGTGTTGCTGAGGGAATTAGATTCATTCCTGAGACACTTCAAAACTTTAGAGATAATGCTGCTGTTGGGCCTTCATTTAATGGTAGTAATACTCTTAGTACTGCTAATCCATCGGCCATTCCAAGCGGTCCTCTTAAAGCTCAAATATTCTAATTTAAAAGAATATAAATAGTATAATAAAAAGCTGTGTTAATATAAAGACACAGCTTTTTTTATTAAGTATATAATATAACAAAATTCAAACGTACCTTAGATCCTAAAGATGGTTTTGGGATATATTTATAATATAAACACTATAATTTATAATTAAGCATACAAATATATAACTAAAAAAGCTGTACTATAGTAATATACACAGCTTTTTTAATATGTACATAAACATTATATAAAGGGATAATACATGGCTAAACATTACACACCAGAAGAACCAACTCCAGTATTTGCAGTTACATTTGTAAGTAATAGAAAAGGAATTGTGCCAGAACCTAAAGACTCTACAAAACCAACAGGAATTGATAATACAGTAGAAATTGCAAAATTAAAAGAAGAAATAAAAAAGTTAGATGAGTATATTAGTGATATTGCTTTTAGTGATTCTGCCTTCGCAGGAAAGGAAAAAGCTAGAAAAGAGAAATCAGATCTTGAGCTTAAATTAACTGGTTTAAATTTAACAAGTAATAATAATAAATCAAAAGTTTTAGATACAGAGTATTTAGTATACTCTAATGTAGAAATTCAGCCAACATCTTCTAGTGATTTATCAATACAATCTAGCTGGTTCTTAAGAGATGCAGAAGTAGAAGTAACTAGAGATTGGCCTATATGTAAAGCTAAACTAATTATTACTTGTAAGTTAAATAATGATGGAAGTATACCTTCTTTAAAAGAGATTGAACAAGGTTTTAACTATCAACTAAGTCCAAAGAAAGGAGACAGTACAGGTAAACAAGTGGAATATAGTTTATTACCTAGAGGTAGATTTTTAGGAGTAGATGATGAAGTTAGAATATATGCTGGTTATAAATCTAATACTTGTGTAAGCATGGATGATTTAGGACAATATCCCTTTAAATTTAACTATTTTAAAACAGATAATAAACAAGAATTAACAGAAGATCAAGTTAAAACAGTAACTAATTATGAAACTATATTAAAAGATCTAGATAAGATTGCAGATATAAGTGTAGATACTCCTTTTAGAGCACAAAACAGTAAAGACTTAGATAAGATAAAACAAGTATTAACTAATATAAATGGAGAGTTTGTTGTTGCTCCTGAAGTTGGAAGAGCTAAGTTAGTCCCATTTGCAGTTGAATTTAAGCTATTAGAAAGAAAGACAAACCTAGTAATAACAGATGACAACTCCTTTAAAGCATTTATTAATAATGCTAAAGGTCAACTTGAATTGTTAATAAGTAAGTATCAACTATTTAATAAAGTTGCTATTGGAGAATATGATTCTAAAAAACCTTTAGCACCTATATTCTGGGGGTTTATTGACTCTGTAGACTTTATTGGCAACATCTCTGCAGGAGTACAAATTATATACAATCTAAGAGACAGAAGTAGAATACTTGCTGATACAAAAATTATAACTATTCCTTTTTTAAATACTGGAAGTGATGAAAAAGGAGTTTTTGAAGGACTTAGACATAAAACAATTGAAGGAGTATATAGAGCATCTAATGGAGGTATTTATTTAGATAATAGTTATACCAGTGCAACATCATCTCAGTGGAGGGAAAACTTTAATCCTGGTTCTATTATTACCTTATGGGATAATGCTTATAAGGATTCAAAAGATCCTAAGAAAGGCAGAGTATCAGATCAAGTTAAATCAATACAAGAAAATACAAATGCATTAGCAGAAGAAAGAATAAAGTTTGCGGCTGCAATAGAAGATCCAGCAAGATGGGTTATAGCCAATTCTTTTCTACAGAATGAAGCTAATCCCTATGATCCTTTATTTCATATATGGACTTTACAACCACCCTTAGTAGCTGGAAGTGGCCCTACAACAATGCAGATAATTAATAAGTCCCCCTTTGAGATATTAAGTTATTTAGCTAATACAGAAGTAATGCCAATTGATTTCTTTTGTTCTCATGTTAATGGACACTTTATGTTTGCGCCAAGAATATTAGATACAGCCGGATTAACAGATGAAGAAAGAGGTAATAGACTGTACTTCTTCTTTGATTGTTTTGACAAAGTACCAGAGTCAAGAAGTCTTATAAAAGATATAAGAGTTACAACAAGTACTATTGGAGTATATAACAGATTCACTGTGTCTAGTGCTGACTTTAATAATCCTACTAACTCTTCATTAAAGGATATTGTAAGTGTTGTAGATGTTGCTTCTGCTAATACAAAGAATAAAAAGATACCAATCAAACAACATATAATAGTTGATCCTAAAATCAAAAATGCTAGCAAAGAGTTAGTTGGTACAAGTACTGCAGCAGCCGCTCAAGCCCTAGCTTTAACAACAGCTTCTACTATGGCTAGAGACAATGTAACAGTGATAATGAAGGTAATTGGAGACTCATCATTTTATCCTGGTGAAGCTATTAGAGTTTATAATACAGTACTTCATAGTAATGGTATTTTAACCTTTAAGAATGATGGTGCTCAATCTTTATTCTTAAAGACATTATATGATGAAGTTCAAAAGATTAAGTCTCAACAAATAAAACAAGTTGGACAACAAGAAAAGATAGTTACTTTAGATCAAGCCTTATCAAACATAAGACAAACTTCTGGAGAAGAAACTAGCCAAGTAAATGATGTTTTACCAATGTATAAAATAAGAGCAATAACCCACTCTCTTAAAGCTGGTGGAAATGATGCAGGATATACAACAAAAATAATAGCAATAGGAGACATACTTTAAATGCTTGATAACCCCCTATTTAATCCTGGTGGATACTTTACCAATATCAAAGGATATGAGGCTGTACAGAGCAACTGGATAGCCATGGGAGAGATAGTTAATCTCTCCCAAGATGGAGAATATCAAAGTGGATTAATACAAAGATATGATGTATTAATTCATAATATGAATAACTTTGTTGCTAAAGGTTGTATACCAATAACAACAAGTTTTTCTGGTAATGGTGTTGGAGAATATGCAACATATAAAGTTGGAGATGCCGTAGTTGTAAGTTGTTTATATAATGGCTTTGACAATGTAATTATATTAGGTGCCATCTCTCTTCCAGGAAACATGGAAGAACTAATGGGTAAAGATACAAAGAGAACAGCACTTAGAAAGCTACAGTCTGATGATTCTTATGCACCACAACCAATTATAAATCCAGACAGAGCACAGAATCCATCTGCATATAAAATTGCAATTGGAGCGACTCAGATGGATAAAGATACATATAAAAATACAGATATTATTAATTCATCACAAGATAGAACTAAACTTGTCCAAGAGCAATCACTACCTAATTCAATTGAATTAGACTCAGGCTTAGGAGATAAAGGAACTTATTTTAGAGGGTTAGAATATAAATATATTAATGGTAGTTACTATCATGTTGTAGTTGCAGACAAAGAAGATGAATGTGCTAAAGCATCAAAGATAGCTAAGGTTGCATTAGATGCCGCTAATAAACTAAAAGAAATTGGAGATAGTCCTAGAAATAGTAACAGTCTTATAACAGCTAAGTATAGAGCAGAACAACATCAAAAGATACATGAACTGTCCTTAGAAAGTGCTAAAAAATGTAATGCTAAAGCAACCTCAACTAAACAAGCAGTAACAGCTTTAACTGCTGCTAATAATATTGTAAGTGGAGTAAAAGTACCTACTGATTACAAACCTAAAGAAACCACATTAGCTACAAATACCTCAGAAGCAAGAACAACCCTATCCAATGAAGAAGTTATAAAATTTATTAATTATAGTCAATGGAATAATCAATTAAAAGACACTCAAATACCTGAAGCAATACAGTCTATGTATTTGTTTTATAAACTAAAAGAGGGATTAAGTGGTGAAAGAACTATTAATCAAAACTTAATTGATAAGATATTAGCAGACCCTAAATATAAAGTATTTAAAGGACAAGGATAATGTTAGTAGTAGTACTACATCAAACAACAACAGAAGCAGCTTCTTTCTTAGAAGCAATTTCAACGGCATCTTATAGTTATCATGCTTTTATAAATAAGTTAGGAGATATTACATATTTAGTGCCTTCTAGTAGACAAGCATTAGCATGTGCCAACTGTCAAATAGAGGGTATTGATTCCGTTGATAAATATGCTTATCAGATATGTTTAGAATCTACTGATGGAAGTTTAACAGATCAACAATATATGTCTATTGGTTATTTATTATCTAACTTAGATGTTAAGTTAAATGATACATATACTCATTCAGATATATCACCATCAACAGACTTAGAACTAATAGATAGAGATAAACTAATAAAAGCTTTTAATAAGTTTATACCTAACAAGACAATATATACAGGACTAGAATAATGGCAAAAGACAAGGAATATTATAGACAGCTTTTAAGTAATGCAAATGTAGTAGCCTATTTAAATGCTATTAGTTCTGTTGAAGCTCCTACATATTACACTGCTCAAGGAGGTGTTGTTCATATACCTTCAAGTAGTGCTCATCCAGATACAGTATTTAGTGGAGGGGTTACTGCTGCTTTTGGTAGATATCAATTTATGCCAAATACTTGGAATGGTACTATACTACCAGCAATAGGACCTTTAGATATTAGAGAACCTAGAGATCAAGATATAGCTGCAATATACTTACTTGATTATAGAGGCACATTAAATGATGTTATAGCTGGTAATTGTATAGCAACATTAGATAATAACTCTTATGAATGGGCATCATTACCAGACTCATCTTCTAACTTTAGATATGGAGGACAAGGAAGTAAATATGATGCACAAGGCTTCTGCAATTTAGTTAATAGTTTAAAAGGTACAACACTACCAAAAGGACCTATTGTTAATGATAATTCACCAATAGCAAATACTGGAGCTGCCTTTGCCTTAACAGGTTTATCACCATATTCATCTGCCAACTTCTCTGATATTAATTGTCCACCAATAAAAGAAGAAGACTTATATAGAGCAAACTTTCAAATAAGTAATCCCGGCTGTAAAATAACTGGGCCAGTTCAACCAATAACAGGACCTAATACTAATGGTGGAACTGTTAGAGCGTCTAATGCAACTAATAACAGTGTTGGTTTTTCTGTTAATGCTCAAGGTACAGCTCAATGTTCTAGCCTTAGAAATCCTATGAAAGAATATACAATTAGCTCTGGGTTTGGACAGAGATGGGGAAGATTACATGCAGGAACTGATTTAGCTGCACCTATTGGAACACCAGTATATGCAGCTAGCAATGGTAAAGTAGATTATGCTAGTTGGAATGATGGAGGTTATGGTAATTTAGTAATTATAATAAGTCCAGAAAATATAGAAACTAGATATGCACACTTAGATAAAATTAAATGCAGTGTAGGACAAACTGTAACAGTAGGACAGCAAATTGGAGATTGTGGAACTACAGGAAGATCTACAGGACCTCACCTTCACTTTGAAATAAGAATAGGAGGGAATCCTATAGATCCACAATCATGTATGACCTTTTAGCCTAAACATATGAATTATATAGACACAAACACATTCAATAATTGTTGTTCTGAATGGGATTTTTACTCTTCCAAGATAATTGGGGCAGCTAATTTAAATCCTAAAAAGAAACAATTAATAGACTTTTTATTAACTCCAACATACTTTGTAGATAATATTGTTTACTTTGATTATAAAGCTTCTATAGTTAACTTACTTATTACTACACCATTAACTAAGTATAAAGAAGTACTTAGTTATATATTACAAATGAAGGCTGATGAAGATGATTATTTATTTAATGATGTAGTATATCAAAACAATTATTCTGTATATGATGTAATATTTCTAGTTGCTAATTTAAATAGATGGGAAATAGATGCAACTTTACTGTTAGACATTAAACCTAAACAATATGATATGAGTTTAGTAGTTTTTAATAAATATGAGGCTTTAAAACAGATAGATATATATCTAAACACTAATATAGCTGATCCTTTATTGGGTCTTTATCAAAAGACATATAAACTTAAATAACAATGTATAAATCAATAAATGTTTTACCAATTAGCACAACTAATTTAAATGGTGATCAAAAGTCAACTATAGTTGACTTAGCAATATCAATGAATGAAGCTGCTAACAATATTTATAAACTAACTAATATATTTAATTCTAGTACAACTACTATTGGAATATATAAACTTATTTATAAGCTAGAAGAAGTATTATTAACTCTTAATATAATTAATACAATTGAGCCTTCTATATATGATATTAGAGAACAATCAATTGGCACAAAGGAAGTCTTATCTATAAAAGAACACTCAATTAGAATGTTTAATAATGAGAAGGGATGGATTACAAGTTATGGCTCACTAGGTTATTATTTGGGATTTATAACAGCTAAAAACGCTTCTTATTTAAGTCCTTCTGAGCAAAGTTATTATGCTAATTTATGTCTATTAAAACTATATCCTAACTATAAAGACTTATTAGAAGCTATTGTAAATGAGGATAAGTTTTATGATGAATTTATATATAATTACATATTAGAACTTATAAGAAAGATACCAGAAATGCCTGTGGTTATTAGACATTTAAAAATACTTAATGAGTATAATTTAAAAGAATATGGATCTAATTACTTATTAAGTCAATTTAAAAAAGATCAGCATATTGAACTAATATTCCAAATCTTATCTACTAATTATATGTACTTCTTACAGGAAATATATAAGGCAGTTCAAGAAGATAAGATACCTGAATTGATAGGAGTTATACCACTAGAAGAGACTTATATTGATCCAATTAAACTTTTATATGACTACAATGAAGCATTATTAGGACCAGGAGGAATACATACTCTTATTGTTTTACTAGCTTCAACTCTTATAAGAAGAGCGCATTATTTATGTAATATAGATTATGTAAACAATGCAACAAGAATAGAAGACTTAATTGATAAAGCTACATCATTACTATTATTTAGTCCTCTAACTTCAAGTATTGGAGAAAAGTTAGCAATGATTACAACAAATGAGATAGAACAATATGACAATAAACTTTAATGATTTAAGTGAAATAACCTTTGATGGAACGGTTTATAATGAAGTAACTAAAGCATCTGATAACACATCTGCTACAACCCAAGAAAAGAGTAATGTTACATATGATAACTTCTTACTTCATTCTTCTAAGGAGTGGCTATCAACAATAGAAAACAATGCATCTGAAATAGTAAAAGATGTAAAAGAAACATCTACTAAAGTTAAAGCGGATAAGAAAGTTGTTGATGCTACTAAAAAGGCAGCGCCTGATTCTGCTGCTTTCAAAGACTCTTCTAAGAAAGTAACAGAAGGTGTAAAAGACTTTGCTGCTAGTGCTGCTGCAATGACAGAGATAACTAATTATAGTGGAGCAATTAATTTTATAAGTACTACTGCTGTTAATACTGTTACAGGCGCTATTAATACAACAGCAGATATGGGTATATCAACTAAAAGTCCTTCTATTAGTACTACTACTAATGTAAGTGTAACAAATGCAGCAACCTCTATAAATTTTAGTGATACAGATTTTACTAAGACTAAGGAAAGAATATTAGTTAGTGATCAAGAATTAAAGTCTTTAAGTAATAAACATAGTGCAGTTACTAACACAACTTCAATTGCTTCTAAGTCTAATAAAGCTACAGCAACAGAGGATCATCAAGTAGTTGCAAGTGAACAGAATCAATATAGCAATACTCACACAACACTTACATCTGAAAGTAGCTTGTTTGGCAGTAAAGGAAGCACAAGTTTAATAACTCAAAGTGATTTAATAATTGGTGCTGGACAAACAAATAAGGAAGATGTAGCTTCTGGAGCTAGCACTGATGACATAAGTAATCCTATATCAGACTTAAATACTGGAGGTAGTATTAAGATATTATCTACAGGAAATATAACAACTAGTACTCCTGGAACTATTGCTAATCAAGCTGACACATATGGTGCAACTGTAGCTAAATTTGGTGTCACCTCTGTAGATACAGCATTAAATTCAACAACAACTACAATACAAAGTAAAACTCAAAGCACTCTATCTAGTGATGGAACTACCTACACTGGCAATAGAAATGTAGGTATAAGCATCAACCCTTTTGGTATATTAGCTGGCACAGGAATAGCCCCTTTAATTCCATTTTTAGCTGAACAATTACCTGCTATAACTATTGATATACCAGAACTTCCAGAGTTTCCATTTGGAAGTTTAGCAGACTTTTTAGCTAAATGTTTACCCTTTGCAAATGTTATAGATCTAGGCACAGGAGGATTAGAAGAAGGTGGTGGAGACAGTGAAACCAATCCTGATGGACCTTCTGAGGAACAATCAGATGGCCCAGAAGAAGACATCTTAATATCTTTAGAAGATCCTCTTGTTATACAAGACAAAGGATCAATTGATAATCCTGTTGCATTAGAAGATTCCAGTACAGAAGCCCAAGAACCCAAAGCTGTAAAAGGAGTAAAGTCCACTCATAAAGATAGGGATGTTACAACAACACCTACTACAAAGACAGATAAAGATACCAAAGAAACAGTCTTTACAAATAGAAAGGCTGTAACTAATGGAGCTAGATTAGGATTATTGCATAAGGTATTTGATCCTCCTGAAGGACCTATTGATAAAACTACAACAACTGTTACTACCTCTGATGTAAGTCAAATAACTCCTGCACAGTCTTTAACAGAATCAGTAAAAAGTATAACTGCTTTACAACAATCAGAAGTCATTAACTTCTTTAATACAAGTCAAAGAGGTTTTATAAAAGATAATTATACTGACTTTGTAAAAGCTTCTTCTATAGTAGATGTATTTGGCAAAAACTTACAACAAGAGATAACTAATAACTCAGCTAACTACTCAAAAACAGTATTAGATATATTAAAAAATAAAAGTTATATTGAACAGATCAATACTTTTCTAAACACCTTAAGACCTAAAGGAGTTGGCGGTCAACAACCACCTAATATACAAGATGATATATCAAGTTCTTTATCTTCAGCAATTGGCATAGGAAAAACTCCACCAACACCAGGACAGGGAATACTTGATGTTCTTACAGCTTTAAACTTAGCTAATCAATCACCTGAAGTAATTAGTGAAACAACTGAAGACTGGTTTAAACCAGAAAGTATTACAGATAGTGATATTAGTTTTGGCGATGAATTAATAGACAATGAACAAATATCAGGTATATCAGAATTATTAAACAACCAGTATGTTGATATTATTAAACAAGCTATACCAGACTCTAGTATACAATCTGCTTTATCTTTAACTCAAGACATAGTAGCAGGTAGAATAACAACTCCTGAGCAGTATGCAACTAGATTAGCAGCCTTAGTTGGAGGAGATGTAAGTGGTTATATTAGTTATGCACAACAAGCAATGAGCATCTATAATGAGGTACAACAAGGAAACTATTCTTCTTTATTAAGCATTCCTGGAATAAGTAATGTACTGAGTTCACAAGGGACAGCAATTGCATCTAAAGTATTAGGCTTAATAAGTAAGAAAAACATAACTGATCAAGATATCTACTCAGTTGTTGGATCTATTTTTACATCTTTAACAGGTATTGGAATTCCTTTATTAGATGAATTAGCAAAGTTATTAGGTTGTATTGATTCTCTAAAACAACAGGATACCTTTTTACAAAACATATCTAATTCAGATCTACAAGATATAATTGACTACTTACCTAGAATAATACAAACAGTTGATCCAGTTAAGAGAAAAGAAGTATTAAATATAACACCTTCTAATTGTGGTCAAGTGTTTTCTTTAACTGCTGAAGAAGCGACAATAGATATTACAGAAATTGGTATTACATATATTAAATTTAAACTATCTAATAAAAATCTAATTAAGTTTAATAATAATCCTCTCCCAAATATAGGTAATTATGTAAACATATATTCAGAATATTATACTGACAGAATAACAAATAAGGTATTAGCGCCATATAAATTAAGTTCTCAATTTACATCAAATGTATTAGAGTACAGAATATCCAACAAACTTAATGATGTTTATACAGCAGTAATTAATGATCCAAGTATTGACTTAGTCTTAGAAGATACAATAAGCGGTTCTCTTTATCAATATACAACTAATGATATAGGAAATAGACTTATTCCTTATGTATTAGATTCATACATTTTATTATAAGAAAAACAACAATGTTTATACCAGCTACAAAATATATAACTGAAGGATTTGCCATATATTTAACAGCAATAAAACAAGCTGATAACATGCAAATAAAGATCACTTACTCTGATATAAATCCTTTATTAGAGTGGGTTAAATGTAATAACCCATTACTAATTTATGATGAAGAATCAATTATTACTTCTACAGAACCAAGGATAATACCTATTAATTATAAGATAGTAAAAGGTTACTACACAGTAGATATATCCTACAAAAATGGCTTATATGTTGTTGATAATCAGACAATAACTATAGGTCTAACAAAAGGAGAGAAACAAGTACATATCAACTTTCCTCAGTCAGCATATAAATTAATATAGAGGCAGCAAATGTATGACATAAAAGGTTCTAGTGATATAGAGCTAGATATTAATGGAGATTTAATATTAGAACTAACGCCTGGCAGTTTATTTGAGAAGGGTGTTATAACTCCTAAAGGTTATATAGCAGTTGAATATAGCCCCAGTACATATATAAATGAGACATATGGAAATGCAGTATACTATAAGATTAGAGAAAATATAAACAATAGTTTATTAGCTAATATTAGCTCTGATGTAAAAGATGCAACAAGCTTTGTAAATATACCAATTAGCAATTTAGAAGCATCTTTAGACTCTTTATCAACAATAAACTATTTAATTACCTATACAGATAATACTCAACAAAGGATAAATATAAATGTCTAGAACAGTAGAACAAATATTAGAAGATATAAAAATTCAGTTTAGAGACACACCATTAGAAACTGCAGCAAACAACACAGGTAACTTATATGTTCTTATGAGAGGCATGGCTTTAACTTGCTTTAATCAAGAACAAGTCATCCAACAAATTATAGATACAAAACTAGTATCAACAGTGTCTGGAACTCAATTGGACTTATATGCAAATAACTATGGATTAGTTAGAAGAGCAGGAACAAGTGCTTTTGGTTCAGTTATTATTAAATCATCAACACAACTAAGTATTCCCATTGGAACTTTATTACAAACTAATAATGGCTTCTTAACTTTTCAGACTACCAAGGCTGTAAATATTCCACTTAATAAAGAGATAACAGTTCCTATTGTATCAATTACTAAATCATTTGATGCAAATTTATTCTCACAAGTATCTTTAACTAGTCCTAATTTTCCTCAACTAACAATAGTTGTTGGAGAGTTTAGAAACACAGATAATCAAATTGTTGGATATCTTTCTGGTGGATCTTCTAGTGAGAGTGATGAAAATCTAAGAAGTAGACTTAGTACATATATTAATAATAAAGGAGTAGTTACTTTACCTACTATAAAAGCAATCATTCAAAATTATGTAAGTGATGTTTACTTTGTTGAAGGAAGGCCTGCTGCTGGATATACATCAGTATATATAAATACTTCTGATCAGTTAACTATTGATTTGCTGTCAAATAAACTAGAAGAGATCAAACCACTAGGAGTACTCTTATTAATTAAACCTATTCAGTATCAGTCTATAGATTTATCAATTGATGTAATAATTGATTCATTTATATCTGATAGTATAACTACTATTTCTAATAATATTAAACAAGCAGTAAACATTTACTTTAGTAATTTATCTATTGGTGAAACTTTAATTATTAATGAACTATCTAGTTTTATATCTTCTTATACAGGTTATAGAAACAAGATAACAAAGCCTACAACTAATATTTCACCTCTTATAAATGAATATTTATTAAAGCCAAATGAGGTAACAATAAATGTTAAATCAAAGTAATAACTATTTTAACTATGTTCTTAGTTATCTAGATCAAGGAGGAAATAACATTTGGTGGTCTGCAAATAATGTTATTTCCTCTCAAGCTACTGCTGAGCTAATAATAAATGGAAATGGTTTAGGTGCTGAATGTATTGATGTGGACTGCAATCCTATATGTTCTGAAATAATAGAAAGCGAACAACAATCCATAGAAATACTACAAAAGAAGCAGAATTTAATATATCCAACATTCTCTAAAAGCCCTCATCAATTATTAATTACATTAAACAACTTAGATCTCATTCAGCAACCTAATTATATAGAAGAAGGTTGTATTGGTGAAAGCTGTGTAGAGGAATATGGAATATGGACAAAAGCAATAGTAACAAATAAGAGTGTATTAATAGAGGAAGATACTTATTATTTTGTAAAAGCCAATTCAGATAGATATGGATACTCTTATATTTATAATGTAAGTTTAATTCATGAAGAAACAGGAGAGGAGATTATAATAATTAAAAATAAAGGTTTACTTGATTCTATTATAATCTGGAATCAAGGAGTTCCTGAAGGATTTAATCCTTGTATTACCATAACAAAGTTTGACATTGAACAAGTAATAACCACTTATAAATTTGTAAGTAATCCCTTGTTTTTTAGATCAGATTGGAATACAAATTTACCTTGGCAATCCTTAAATAATAATACTGAAGAAGTATTATTATCTATAGTTTATTTATTATATACTAGCTTAGAAATTAAGAATAAAAATGAATTAGTATTATATAAACAAGAACAAGAGTTATTAATAAATGTAATAGTAAATACTATTAATAGTATTTCTACTAGCAATTCTAATCCTTATTCCTATATAAAGAATGTAACAACCCCATATGAATTCAACAGTTTAGTTACTCATGAATTAGATGAACTAGAAGAAATAATAATAAATCCTGCTGTATATTCAACAACAACATATAAGGAGCTGTCTAGTAATAACATTACTACTATACTAATGTTATTATGCCTAGCTAAAATAAATAAAGATTCTTTAAGACCGAAGTTACTAGAATATATAGAATTATGTATTAACTTAAAAACTAGCACGTTAAAAGAAGATGTATTAAAACTTATAGCTTTAGTAGAGACTTATAAAATAACAAAAGATGTATATCATTTATCAATAGCTACAACGTTAATAGAAAATATAGATAAGTTATATAAAATAAAAGATGATGTTTATATTGAGTCTTTAGATAATCCTACAATAACTACAACATCAAAAGTATTTGGAGATTTATTAAGTAGTTATATTAATAACAAACCAATAAATATAAAAGAGTATGTATTAGAAGATATAACATATATAACAGATACAACTGAAGTATTGTATCTAACAAACCAGCCAACTTTAATTACATATAATTCAATCAATCTTTTAGTTTTAAAACTTATAAACTGCAATTTAAAACACAGCTTATCTATAAACAATAAGTTAATTATTGATGTGTTAAATCTTGAAACTACAAAGCAATTAAACACAGATATTTTAAATAGTTTATCTTTATTTAAACAAGAAGTTTTTACTAAGTTTAAGAGTTATATACCTATAGACTTTGGTTGGTTAAGTGATACAACTCCCACTCAAGATTTAATTATAAGAAGTGTTATAAAACCAATAATAGATTTATATCTTCATAGTAAATATATTCAAGACACTTATATTGAAAAGCAGGCTCTAACTAACATTTACAAAGACAGTTTAATTGCTAATACAAAAGAACTATTAGAGAAAACAATAACATTTGGCAAAAGAGTTACTAATAGTTTATGGCCTGGAAGATATAGTAATTCTATAGATTTAGAGGTTAAAGGTTTTTATGATACTGAGATACTAAGTTATATAAATAATCAAGTAAAGTCTTTAGGAATAGAAACCAATTTAGTTAGCAGTTTAGAAATGCCAATAGTATCTAACTTTAATCTTTGTTTTGACATATCAAAATTAGAAGACTATAGATGTCAAGTAGATATAAATGGACAATTAATACTCTTAAGTGATGGTCAATGTGATTTGGCACCTCCAGAAGAATCAATCTTACTGCAAGAAAACACCTTCCCAGTTACACAAGAAACATCAATCAATGACTACTTTATATTATAAATAAATGGCACAAATAACAATACCAGAGTTAGCTACAGCAAGCTCACTACCTTTAAATAGTTTATTTCCATTTGAAAATACTCTATTAAATCAAACACAAAATACAACTTTAACTACAATACTTAGTTATGTTGAACCTAAAACAAAGTTATATCTAAATAATGTTTTGAGTGGAACTTATCCAGCTTTAAATCTTATAGCTGGAAGTAATATAACATTTACTACTTCTACTAATCCTAATTATTTTAATATTACATTAAACAGTACAATTCCTAATCCACTTGTAGTTGCTAACGTTGGAACAGGAGCTGGCTTATATAAAAACTTTACAACCTCATATAATTTTAAGAGCCTAGAAGGTGGTCCAAATGTTAATATAACCTCAAACACTGACACTGTTTTAATAGATCTTATTAATCCTGGAGAAGTAAATACAGCTTCTAATCTAGGTTCAGGAGTGACAGTATTTAAACAAAAAACTGGCAGCAACTTTGAGTTTAAAACATTAGTTGCTGGTAATAATATATCATTTGATACATCAAATCCTAATCAAATAACCATTAACAGTACTGGAGGAGGTTCTTTAGCTACAGGCCAAAACATAGGAACAGGAGCAGGAAGAATATATGTAAACAATGTAGCTTCAACTCTGAGATTCAAATCTATAAAAGCTGGAGCAAATGTACTGATTAATGAATCTGCATCTGAAATAATCATAGCTTCTTTAGGCTCAGAAGCTAGTGGAGTTACTAATACAGATGGGATTGGAAGTAAGATATTAAATAACTCAGGAGAATTAAAAACATTAATTCCTGGAGATGGAATATTAATTTTAGACACTGAAGACAGTTTAACTTTATCAACAAATGCTGGCAATGACTTAGGAAATGTGGGTTCTGGAACTACTACCTATAAGGGATTTAACTCTTCAATAGACAGACATGAGTTTAAGACATTAGTTGGTCAAAATGGTTTAATTGTTGAGAATCTAAACGCAAATGAAATAGTTATAAGAGGAAACAGTACTACATCATTAAATTCAACTAATTCAACAAATACTTTAATATCTTCACAAGTAGGAAGTCTTACTACATTAAAAGTTATAAATGCTGCAGATAGTAATGTTGCTACAATTACTAATAACTCAGACAATCTAACTATAAATATATTAAATAATAATAATAGATGGAATGCTAACAAAATAAACAACATTCCTATTGTTTTTCCAATTAGTCCAATTCAACCTGAACAAGAGTCTTTATTAGTATATAGAGGAACAGATTATATAACTGGAACCCCAAATAACTTATCTACTAGGTATTTAGTTCAACAATCTTTTGGTTCTCATATTCCTTCTAATGGAGAGGTGTTTAAAGTATCTGGAGTTAATACCTGGAGTTTAGCTAATCTTACTGATAGTACTAGTCCTCTTATTAACTTTTTAGGTTTCTTTAGTGCAGGTAAGATCTATTTAAGTGGAAATACAGTAGATGGATTAACAGACTTAGTAGCTGGAACTATATATTATTTAACTGGTGGCTCTGTTATATCAACAACTCCTAGTTCTATTGTTGTTGGAGTAGCGTTAAACACAACTACATTATGGTTTAAACCTTATGTTGCATAAAACATTATTAATAGCTGGTGGTGGACCTAGAGGCTTAGCCTGTGCAATAGAAGCTATAGGTAAGTTTAGTTCAATCTATATTATTGATTCTGCTCCAACTGACTCTTGGAACTCTTTGTCAACAGTAGCTAACTTTGAACTTAGATCTCCTGTATCTTTTGACTTAGTGACATATAGCTTAACAAAAAGAGATTGGTCTTTAAGCACCTTTTTATATAAAGAGGATATATTTTTCACCACTCAAAGAGACATAGAAAAAGATAGTAGAAGAGTAAATAGAGCTGAGTTCTATAATTATATATGTTGGATAAAGAAGAAGTTACAGGATAACAATGTACAGTTTATATATACTAATTTACTTAGTATAGATAATAGTACAGCACATACTCAAAGCGGTGATATTAAATTTGATTATTTAATACTTGCATTAGGTAGTAAAGAAAAACAGGTTCCGTCTAACTTATTAAAATATAAAAGGATAGATAACAAAGATTTAATAGAAAATGAATATAAATCTTTATTGATCATTGGTAGTGGACAAGGAGCATATGATATTGCTAGTTATTTATATAATAAAGGGGTAAGAGTTGGTTTATATATAACAAAAGATGCAAAAATAAATCAATATCCTATACCTGATTATAGTTTATGGAAAGCAAGAACAGCTTTAGGTCCATACTGTTCAACATTAGTTTCTACAGTATCAAAACAAAGATACATAGACAGTGTAAAATCTTGGGGGCCTTCTATAACACCAAACAATCAACATTTACTATTAGATATACCAATATATAAGAACATTAATGTTACAGAAATAATTAATAAATATGATAATAGATTTGTGTCTAGAGTAGGAGTCACGCCTATAAATATTTTAAATATAAAGCAAACAGATATAAATAGAAACTTTAGGTTGTTAGATACTAACATATTTGTTAGTGGTCCTCTAACAACTTTATATGATGGCCCTAGAAGCAATTCTATTATATCTAGTAGTAAATGTGCAGTTCAAATAATAAAAGAAATAGAAGAGGTAGGTTAATGCAAGTTTTTAAGTTTAATAGACTAAATAAAGGAAGAGCTTTATTTCTAAAAGGAATAGTAGAATATTTAAAACAAAGTTGTTTTATAACAATAGGTAAATATACTGAATGGGAAAATGAAACACAACCCCCTGATGTAACAGAGTTTACCTCAACAGATGAAGTCATTATATATAAGCGACCAAGACTTATCATGTTAGCAACAAAAACAAATTGTGGTGGTATATCATGTGGAAGTCAAATATTAAGCAATGAAAAGTATTATTTAATAGATCCAAATAATTCTGATTTAGTTGCATCAAATGCAAACTATATTTATATAGAAGGAGATATAAGATATTTAGACTACACTTGTGCTTACTTTAGAACATCTTCTATTGTTATTGGAGCAGAAGCTCCCACATTAAATAAACCACTATTTAAACCAGAGGATATGCTAAACAAAGGAGAAGTATATTTAAGTACTAATCACACAAGAATTACCAGAGAAGATAATCAAAGACATCTAATAAAACAACTTATTGAGTTATAAAATGAAACCAAATACATATAAAAATGATTTTCCAGACACTTATAAAGAGGACTGGATTAAACTATTATTCAACAATGATAGGCCTATTCAATCCAGAGAATTATTAGAGTTACAAGGAATATTACAATCTAACAGCAAAAAAGTATTAGATACAATATATAAAAATGGCACAGTTGTTTCTGGTTTAGATATAACTTTAAACCTTCAATATCCTTCTGGTGTTAGATCCTTTGCATGTACAAAGGGTGTTGTTTATATTGAAGGTAACTTTATAGAGATTCCAAATTCTACTTTTACTGTTGTAGATAAAGCAGCAACAGTGGGAATTTTAATAAATGAACAAATAATTACAGAATTAGAAGATGCCTCCTTAAATGATCCAGAAAAAGGTGGTGAACTTTGGGGTGCAGCAGGAGCCTATAGACTGAGATGGGTTGGTTCTATAGCAGTAAATGAATCTTCAATGTATCCTATTGCAAGAATTGAAAATAATAAAATTATAAAAATTCAGCCAGTTGATCCAAACAAACAACTATTAGCAGACTATATATATGATGCTGAAGGTAATTTTATTATTAAAGGTTTTAATGTAACTTCCATTAACTCTGCAACAGGTACTTCAAATACAAACAACCTAACTAGTTTATTAACAGAACAAGAGACGCTAACAAATAATATCAATAGTATAAATGGAGAAATTCAATCATTAACTGAAACTAATAATAGATTAAATAATCTATTAGTTGACTATAAACAACAAATTGTACTTCAATATACACAAGCTTTAGCTTCTTTAATTGTTTCAACTGAAGCTTTAATACAACAAAATACTAATTCAATATTAGAGTTAAAGAATAAACTAACACCAATTGAACAAAGTAATTTACTTATTCAACAAGATATTAATGTTGAAAGAAATACTCAAATTAATATTGAAACAATATCAGTATCTTCTGGAATAGGTTATGTTGAAGGAAATAGAATAGTAAAAACAGATAACACTTTACTTACTATTCAAAAAAATCTACCTGTATCACAAATATATAATGCTACTTTTACATATGATGGAACCTCCTCATATGTTTCATATCAATTAAGTAACTTAACATTACCTGCTTTTATTAGTAGTAGACCTTTAGTAAGACTATTAATTGCCAATGTAGTTTTCAATGGTGTTGAACATGTTATACAAGTAGACATTAGTATACCTTTAACTATTACAACTATCTCTGATATTGTCTTGTTTATTGTTAATGAGTTTAACAATACTATTACTTCTAGCACATTAAGTTGTACTACTTTATCTTTAAACAATAATGACTTACTCTCTGTTATAAAACAAAACTATGAGATAATTCTTACTAATAGCACCACAATAACTTTTAAATTTATAACCCTTAGAAATTCTTCTAGTGTGCCAAACATTAATATTTCTTTATTAAAGAGAGATATTAACAATACAATTATAGGAGCAGGAGAAGGCTTAACTATAACTAAAGTTTTGACAAACACTTCATCATCATCCTTAAACACATATAAACTAGGCTTTACACCTGTATCAAGTGTTAACAGATTAAATGCAACATTAATAAGTAATAGTAAACCAATAATTAGAGGAGCAGTTCCAGGAACAGTCGATAATTTAGGACAAGCAACAATATCTAAAATAATATCTGTTGGTCAAAACTTGACAAGTTATATTGAAGGTGTTGATTATAGATTAACTAATCAAAGTCAAATTGATTGGTCTTTACCATCTACAAATGAGCCTGAACCAGGAACAACATACTTTGTTACATACTTATATTCTTCTTTATTAACAAACAATGTAGATTACACATTACAAAATGATTCTATTAAGTTTATAAATAGAACTCCTGCAATTGGACAAAGCTTTAGCGTAGATTATTCATACTTTCAAACTAAGACTGGAGTAATAACTTTAGATAAGAATGGTAACATAGATTATGTATTGTCTAGTGCAGGTATTAATCCACCAGTTCCTTCTATTCCTGAGTATTTATTAGCATTAGCCACTTTTAAATTACAAATTGGTAATTCAATATTTCAATCTTTAGGACTAAATAGATTTACAAATAAAGACTTATATAACTTATCTAGAAGGCTAACTGAAGCAGTCTTTGCCCTTGAAGATAAGCCTGAATTAATATCAGATAACTTCTTGACTTATAACAATCAAGATGTTGAGAATACTTCATACACAGCCTCATTATGTCCTAATAAACAAAGTATAACTAACGGATGTTCTTATAGAGAAGTCAGTTTAAATACAACTGAGCCTTATAGATATATATTAGATAACTATGTTAGTTTGCCTACAGCTAATCTTCCTACTAAATATATTGAACAAGAAAGAGTTACAGAATATAAAGTTCTAACACCTTCAACATACAAGCCAATATTAAGACTAAGCTCTTATTCTTTATTCTTCAATGAAAACAAAGCTAAGATTAATCCTTCAAGCTCAATTATAGGAACCTCAAGTAAAATATTAAATAGAATTGATATAAACAACCAAAGCCTCTTTGGAATTCTTAGTAATGACTTAGAAGAAGCTCTTCAAATAAATAATGCATTTAACTCTAATTCTTATGATCAAGAATCAGAAAATTATATATCTAATAATGTAACAATCTTAAATGGTTTATCAATAGATCTTTACTTAACTGACTTAGATCCTACATCAACTAACTACAAAATATATATAGATAATATTCTTGTTCAGACAAACTTAGTTTTACTTAGTGGTACTTTAGCCGGGACATTAGTAAATAGCTTTAAATCTAATAGTTCTGGTAAAGCAGTTGTAAGAGTTTTATTACCAAACACTATAACAACTGGAACACATACAATAGAAGTAAGAAATCTAAACTACAATATAAAAAGTAAGTTTAGTATATATAACAACTTATTAAATCATGTAGTATTTGATGCAACAAATAAGGATGTTAATACTGCAATTATTCCTCCTTATTTATTAGAAGAACCTTCTCAATATAATATAGAACAAACTTTTACATCTTCTAACTATTATTTATTAAATAGTGTTGATTTATTTACTTCTATTACACCATCTGTCTCATCTGAACTAACAGTATTATTATTAGATGATAATAGAAACATTATTAGCTATGGTGAAACAACAACATTTGTAAGTGATAAAGTAAATGTAAAGTTCTTAAATCCCGCTTTAGTAGAAAAGGATAAAGAATATATTATTGCTATAAAATCTCCTCAAGCAGGCTTCTCATTTTCTATTGCTAAGATAAATGAGCCAGACTTAAATACTGGAAGTTATTATGGTAATCAATTGTTTAGTCAAGGTAGTTTATATATATCTAAAGATGGTATAAATACCTTACAACTTACAGACTATGATTTAACTTATAACATATATAAAGACACCTTTACATCTCAAACAAAGACAGTAAATCTAGGCACATATACTGTAAATTTAGTTACATCATTTGCATTAAATACCAGAGATATAATACCTCCTTTGACTTCTATAACATATGAATATGCTACAGAAGATGGTATTTGGAAAGAGTTTATTACTAATAGAAATACTCAGTTAGACTTTGCTTCAAATCAGATTTCAATTAGAGCAACTTTATATAGTAGTTCTTTAGATATAAGTCCTTTACTATTATTAAAAGGTTCTTCTATTAGTTTATATTCAAATAATAATACAAGTACATTAGTCTCTAAGTATATACAACATGGTAATAACTATTCTACTGTAAGTATAAAGATTGGATATATAAAAACAGTTGACTCTTCAATCTTAGTTTATCACTCACAACAATCTACTAGTGAAACTTGGAAGCCATGTATTAGAACAACATCATCTTTAGTAGATGAAAACATTAGTCTTTATGAAGCTATTTATACAGTATCTTATGATGTAGCAGCAGTAGGCTCTAAGTATAGAATAGACTTAGTAACTAATGACTCAACAAAACCAGTAACTATAAAATACATTTATGTCAATCCTCAATTTATATAACTTTAAAAGTAGTAGATATAATCCCTACTACTTAAAGCTTCTTCCTGTTGCTTCTAGAGAAAGACCTCCACAAGCAACAGAATTTGAAGATGCACAAGACATAATTATTAATCCTATTCATAATTATACTAAATGTAATTTTAATGATTATGAAGTGCTTTGTGGATTAAAGGTTATTAATATTGAATCTAATTTAATAACACTTAGTAGCTCAAGAATATTACTAAATAATTTTCCTATTATTATAGAAACTGAGCAAACCACAATAGAAAGTATATTAACCTCTTATATAGTTTATATAAAGATTGATATAACAGAACAAGATAATAAATATATAGCTTCTTATACTTTTAACACACAAGAAGGTTATCCTTTAATACAAGTGATAAATGGAAGTTATAAGTTTTTAATTAGTAATAGAAGCAAAGACTATATTAAGCAGCAATTATTTGAGATATATGGCAACTTTATTAGTTGGGGATTAGTATTTAAAAATGGCTGTGTTAGTCCTGGAGTAGCTTATATAAATGGGAATAAAACATACTTTCCATATCATACTCAAATAACTACTGAGTTAACATTTTATAGAGTAATTATTAGAGATAAAGCTATTATTGTTATTGATCCAAAAACTAAATTAGATCCAATAAATGACTTAGAAATTGGTACATACAAACAAAGTACTTGGATTCCAGCATTACAAAATAAACAGATAAAAAACAAAGATATTTTACTACTGGAGGGCAATTTAAATAAGCTTAGAGATTACTTATTAGAAACAACTTTACTAAAACCTATTGATACAACTTCCAACTTAATAACAGATACTTTTAATAACACAGATAATGCTGATATAAACCATCCATTATTTGACTGTGATATAGAACAAGGAAATCTAATATTAAACAAGTTTAGTAGAATAACTAAAGATGTTTTTATTAATAATGTAGATACAAATACAAAAATAATAAACGGCGCTCCAAATGTAATAATACAGGAATATACTTCTAAAGAGTATATATCTCAGCAAGTTTCAGACTCCTTTGTAACAATTGGCTTGACTAAAAAAGGTGTGTTAATAGTTGGACCAACTAGATTAGACACTAGTATATATCAAAGACTTAGTGATAGAGAAATAATATTAACTCAAACTATTGTAAATGCTCAAGCATACGGCTTAACTCCAAATTCTTCTGACTTTAGACTAACAATAGGAGATAAATTAATTTCAACTATTATAACAACTAATGCTAAAGGAGAGGCTTCTTTTTCATTTACACTTCCTTCTAATTCATCTTTAAATGATGTTATAACAGTTCAGAATAATAGCTCCTCAGCAACATCATCCTTATATAATTCTAATTATCCTATAGATACTAGTTATGTAGGACAAACCATTAACATAGAAGAAGACAATACAACTTTAGTTGGAGGTAGTATTTACATTAGAAAAGTAAACTCTGCTACTCCTCTTATTAAGATATTGTTAACTAAGTTTAATGATAAGCCTCAAGAAGTCGTTGCACAGGCAGTAGTTAACAACAATCAAATCACTACAAGTGTAGATGGTAAAACATCTACAGATTTCACATGGGATGTTCCAATAACTTTGTCAAAAGGAAGATACAGCCTCCTTATTTCTTCTATAAATTCTCCAACAGATATATTTATATCTACTACATCTACTTTAGCCAATTCTTATTTATTCTCCTTAGATGCAAATCAAACTAACATAACAACTCAACTAAATAAAGATTTAAAGTTTAAACTAAATACTGCAATCTATGCCACAGCTAGTGTTACAAATACAATTACAGTTAATGATAATATTGACAGATTTGAGCACATTTATTATCCTGGCAAATTCAATATAAACAACATTGAATATACCAATGAAGCTGAGATAAACAAAACAGATTCAGTAGACTTGATATTTAATATCAACAAATATGCTTATGTATATCCAGTTCTTATTAGCAGTAATAAAACACTATCTACTTATATATCTAAGACAATAAGAACAAACTTTAAGTACTCTAATATATATTTAGAACTAGATGCAATTATATTAGATTCAACGGCAGTTAGTGTTTATCTATCATCTAATGAAGGATATACATGGGAAGAACTAACAAATCCCTCTAGATATTTAGTAGATGGCAATGATCAAACCTATAGATATTTATATGATAAAAATTTAACTGAAATTGTATCTATTATAAATAGAGAAGGAAAAATAACTGATGCAACAAGAAACTATCTCACAATTAGAATTGATTTAAGTACAGAATCTAATAACAAACCTATAGTAAAAGGATATAAATCATATGTCAGATAGTCCTATACTTGTTGCTGGTAGAGCATTACCTCAGACTGGAACTGTTAATAGTCCTTTATTTATGCCAGCTAAAGTAGCACAATCTAATATAGTTAATGCTGCTGCTGGCGCACAAACATCTGTATATAAAGTAAAGATGATAGCCAATGGTAAAACATTTAATATGTTATTACCGCCATCTATTGAGTCTAAACATCCTGGTAGAAGTAATCCAATACAATTGCCCGGCTTACTAATAAAAGCAGGAATTGCCATATCTAAATTAAAGATTCCTGGCTTTTTTCCTATCTATCAACATTTAGGAGTTGAATCATTAACAGTATCCTTATCTGGAATGTTTACTGGATATGATGGTATATCAAACTTATCTGATGCAGCTAAATGGGAAGGATGGCAGGATTTAACTGTAAAAGAAGGGCAAGATAGTTATACACCTGCCTGTGAGTTTTATGACTTTGCAGTTAAAAATAAAGCTCTTATAGAAGTTAACATAGCCACATCTGATGGTTCTTTTATACCTAAGAAAAGTGAGTCCACAACCTTTAGAGATAGTAGTTCTAACATTAAGTTTAAAGGCTATGTTAAAGAATTTGAACTTGTATATGTAAGACAAGATAGAAACTATTACATGATTAAATTTGAGATTATAGATCTTGGAACTAATCAATGTAAGAGTGCTAAACCAGCCACACCAACTACAACAACACCTAGTACAAATCCCTGTAAAGGAGATGCATTAGTTTTAGAATATAATAAATTATCTACAGCAAATAAAAATATATATAAAGACTTACTTAAAGAAAAAGGATTCTTACCTAGCAACTCTAATCCAACAGAAGCTCAAGTAGGAGAGGCTATAGTTAGAGCAAATAGTTATTATCAACCAACAGGTCTATCAAATCTCCTTGATAGACTAAAAGCAGATAAAACTGATTTTAAATCTAGTCCTTCTTTTACACCAAGCACTAACTTTTCTAATTCAGTTAACAATATATTAAATTCTACTCCTGTTCCAGTTACTCCAACTTCTATATCAAGAAATTATGAAATAGTTAATGATAATTTAGGTAATAGTCCTGCAGGATTAAATATAACAAAAATATTAACTAAGAATGAAGGAGTTATAAAATCAAGTGATTTAGCACCTTATGTTACTAACTCTTCTATTAGTAGTGAATATAAATTTGATAATAAAGTAGACATTCCTCAACCAACAGGAAGTTATCCTCCAACAAAAGCTTACTTAGCTTTTACAACAAAGACTGGAAGTCTTGTATATCTAGTGCCAAACGACACAACTAACTCAAGTTTTACATTAAAAAGAAGAGTCAACAATGAATTTTTATAATAATCAAATAGATAATGATGTTGAATATTCTGGATTTATTTCTGAGGACTTTAAACAGTTCTATTATTTTAATACTAGTTGGCTTTCTTACCGCCCGCCAACTTTATATAACTTGTATCCAATTACATTACCAGTAGTACAAGATCCTTGTTATTCAGGATATACATATGAAGATCCAAACTATGAAGGGAGATATTATGGAGTTAGTTATACTCCAACCAATACTATACTATTTATATATAAACAATTTAATACAGATATATTATTTCAATCAATATATCCTCCAACACCTACATTTAAAACACCAACTAAGTCCTCTAATTTAATATTAGAAACAGATTTAACTAATCAATATATAGGTATAAAACTAACTAATTTAGATGATGCAAACTTATTATTAACAACGGACTAACATGAGATATACATTAGAATCAAGAAAAGACATTATAACTCAAGTAACAACTGATGCAGTTGCTATACTTATTAATGCACCTATATATGGAGGAACCACACCAAACCTATCTCAGCTTCAAGCATTAGATGCAATAAAAATGGAAGATATAGTCAAGTATGAACTAACAGGAACATATAAAAGATTTATATTCCCACCCCTTTTATTAGTAGAAGAAACAATTGGAGATCAAATATTTGCAACAATAGAAGCACCAGTATCATTCACAACAGCAATAGTTAATGCAACACATATATGTTATGTATATAAAGCTTTAGTAACAGGAGCAACAGAAATAAACTTTAACAACAGAGGAAATGTACAAGGCATACCATTACTTGTAAAGCCAATTTCTAATACACCAATTACACTAAATCCACCAGCAACATTAGATTATACATTTAATATAAAACTTGGAAGTGGCTAATGGCTAGAGAAATAGTTAAGCAATCATTTAATACATATACAGAAGTATCTGAGGTAATACAAGATATAGATTTTAATTGGACAGTATTATCTGAGCAAGATAGATTTACCTTCTGTACATACCCCAATAAAACATACTATGTTAATCCTCTTTCACCTTCAATTGAAGGGTTCTACGGGCCTTACAAAGTGTTTGATTTATGCGGCAATGTATTAGCAACTAATAATACTCCAGATATATTTACTGCTACTGAATCCCTTTTTAAATATGGAACATTTATAGCATATTTGAAGAATGAAGTATCTACTTATATGTTGTTTGTGTCTAAGAATGCTGTAACAACTCCTTTTATAGAGGAACAGATATTTATAAATACTCCTCAAAAAAGTACTATAAATATAAACAATACAACGCAACAATCAATTTACTATAGTTATACATCTGAACCTGTTGAGCCATCTTCATTGATTGAAATTGAAGCTGGAGTAATTGAAGTAATACAGCCTACTTTTGCATTTTACCTATTTATAAGAACAGCATTAGGACCCGTACAATTTAATACAAGTAACACTAGAACTAAAGTTGTAAATGATTACTTCTTATTAGTTTGTCCTACTAATTATACAAAAGCACAAGCAGCAAAACTAACAGGGAATTCTATATCTACTATAAAAAATGAATTAGATTTATTTATTACAATATAAAAAACAACATGCGACCACAAGCAGATTATACAACTAAAGACTTCTTAAATGATCTATTAACAGATCTCACAGAAGCCTCAATAAACACTCCACAAGGTAGCAATATAGACATTGTTACCTTTGCTAATTCAATACTATTTAATGACTCTACAACGAAGCTATGGCCCACACAAGAGGCAATATTAAAAGCCATCTATAATGAGCCACTAGATCAAGTACATATAGATATATTAGACAGATGGAGAGAACAAGGAAAGACTAATTGGATCAATGGAAGAAAGTATACAAACTTAATACTAGAAGCAGGACGTGGCTGCCCAGTAGAAACTTCTAACATAATTACCTCTGTTGGCACTATTACATATAAAGAATTGCATGAGAGAAAAGATGAAGATATATACATTTATACAGTTGATTCAATAACTTATAAAGTATTTACAACTAACAAATTTAGAACATGGGATCAGGGCTTACAAAAAGCTTATAGTATTACACTTAAATCAGGTAAAACAGAGGAAGTAACAAGTGATCATCCTTACTTAGTAAAAACTGCATTTGGCCCTTGTTGGATACAAATAAAAGACTTAAATAAGAAAGATAAAGTAGCTGTATTAAACAATTTAACATTTGCCTCTTCCAACACAGAGTATGTTATTGAATGGGAAGAAGTAGTTAAAGTTAAAGCTATTGGATATAAAAACATTATTGGATTTGAAGTAGAAGACACTCATATAATAGGCAATTCTATTGTTAGTCATAACAGCAGTAAATCATCAATGAGTTCTATTATTTGTCTATATGAATTTTACAAATTAATTTCATTGCCTGATCCAGGTTTACATTATGGTCTAATGTCATTCTCTCCAATTGCCCTTTTTGCTATAGCACAAACAGAAGCACAAGTATTAGAAACTAGTTTCAAAGCTATTAAATCATTTCTTGATAGTTCTAACTTTTTTAAATCCCTGATTAAAAAGAAGAAAATAGTAGTACTTAGTGATGAGATTAGATGTCCTGATAAATTTATATCTCTTTATGCTAAGCATACAAATTCAAAAGCACTTGTAGGATATAACTTAAAGTTATTATTTATAGATGAAATGGCTCGTTTTGAAACTACTGGTGATGGTTTAAACACAGGACTTAACATTTATCAAAATGTGGGCCGCGCACTCAACAGATTCAAAGGAGAAGGTAAAAAAATAGTAGTATCTTCTGCATGGTCTTTTACAGATCCAATGGTAACATTAAAACATCAAGCTGCTGGTGACCCTTACTCGCTTATATTAGAACTAACTTGTTTTGATGTTAATCCTACTATAACTAGAAGTAATCCAGACATTATATCTGATTATTCTTCAGAACCTAAAAGAGCAAGATTAGAATATGAAAATATAAGAAGCAGTAATGATAATTCCTTTCTAGAAGCTGATTTATTAGATAAATTATGTTCTTTACAGTCTTCAATAGATGTAATGGAATATAACTTAGACATAGAAGATAGACATTATAGAGGCATTAAAATCAATAGAATATCTAATGTAAATACAGCTTGTTTTATACATGTAGATACAAGTTTAAAGAAAGATGCTACTGCTATGTCTATAGCTACTATTAATAATAGAGGACAAATAGAAGTTATTGGCATTGCATGTTGGACACCAGGCATTGATGAGAAGGGTAAATTTAGAGAAGTATCTTATATAAATATAGAAGAAATACTAATATATATAAGCCAATATATGAACATCATGTCTATATCATTTGATGGTTTTAACTCTTCTTCTCTCAATCAAAACTTATATAGTAGAGGACTTAATACTAAAATTGTTTCATTCTCTAGAGAAAAACAATTAGCTTACTACAACTTATTAAGACAATTAATACAAAGAGGAGATGTATTATTTCCTATTGATAGTCCTTGGACAGCTCTTATAAAAACAGATTTACCTTCTTTAGTTATTAAAGATAATGGTCAAATAGTTCACCCATATGGTACAAAGGACTTACCAGATGCATTAGCAGTATCAGTATTTGAAGCTTATACATATGGTTCTAATTGTAATCTAATTAATAAGATTGAACTAAAAGCTCCTAAACTTATTAATATTAATACTCCTAGAAAAATAACTGTAGGAAGCTCTATAAATAGATTACAGCAACATAAAGAAAGAAATACATATAGAGGCTATTAAATGATTAAGACACCAGTTATATTTACAGTAGAGGAATTTATAGAAGAATCAGTAGACCCTATCATTCCTATTCCAGTAGGCACACTACAAACACCATTAACAACTGATAACATATTAAATCTAGTAACTAAACCAATAAAATTAGCCCCTAGATATTACTTAAAAATAAAACCACCAACATCTATTAGAAATGATACTGAGTATATTCCTAGAACCTTTGTTTATAATATTCCTTGGGAAGGCATATATAAAAATCAAATAAGAGTAGGGTTACAACCTACAGTTGGATGGGGAGAAGGCTCTTGTTATATTGTTGAATACTGGGAATGGCAGCCTATGATATTTCCTAAATCATATAAAAGACCACCACTAAGACATAGACTATTAAAGACTGAGTATTGGTTAATACCACATCCATCTAATAGATATTTAGTAAATTATCAATACTTAAATTTATCAAGATCTTTCAAGTCTTTAAGCTTATCTCTAACATCTACTGGAGCGCCCATATCCTTATTAGATCATCCTGATATACATGTACTATATACTGTTACATCTCCAACTGTAAATCCAGTTACATATTCAATTAGTAACACTATTACAGTAGATACAACTCTAACAGAACATGCACTTATACAAGCAGCAATAAACTATAAAAATACAACTGATACTCTTCTAACAACTAATGTTCCTCTGGGCCAAGTGTTTACAATTAACTATGTAAAGCCAGTTGATATTAAACAAATACTATTTAAGAATAGTTTATTTCCTCAGAACATTTATATTAATAATAGTTCATTCTTACAAAATACTGTTTCTTCTTTCTAACTAATAAAAAAATGAGTTTACTTAATATTGCAATTGCCACTGGAATAGGAGCCACAACTTTAGGTTATGGCTCATTTGCTATTAAGGATGCAACATCATCTTATAACAAAGGTAATTGGGATTGGCAATATAAAGGAAAGTTATTTGAGGATAGAGTAGGAAACTTCTCTGCATTTAGTGATAATAAAAGTAGATACAATGATTATCTAAGAGGCTATGGAAATGCTCCTAAGGTTGGTTATTCTTTTGATCTAACTGGTTTAGATGTACATGTAGAGACAAATAAAAGAATAGTAGAACAAAGTTATATTGGCAATGACAGCTATAACTATAAAAACAATTCTAATCTATCACTTATTGGCAATCCAACGGGAGCTAATACATCTGACAGTAATAACTACATATTAGAAAATAAAGTAGAAGGCAGATCTCAATTTGTTACTAGTTACAACAATGAAAAAGGCAGGCCTAATTGGGTTGCTTTTAAACTGACAAAAAATAACTTAGGTAATGTTAGTAGACAGAATGATTTTAGAAATGATACAAATCTACCGTCTAACTTTAAGAAGGTTGACTTTACAGGATTTAAAGGATTTGATAGAGGTCACTTGGCTAACTCTGCTGCATTTACAAGTACTGTAGGAATTAACTCTTCTACATATGTAATGACTAACATGTTAGCACAAGCACATGAAGTTAATGCAGGTCCTTGGGCAGATTTAGAACACTATTTAAACAATAAAGTACATGAAGGTAAAGGACCTTTTGGCATTCCTTTATTTGGTTATACCGAAAGAGAGATTCAAATTATAACAGGTGGTGCTGGTAAAGGAGGTATTGGTAAGAATGGTTATGTTGAGAGTATTAATGGAGTAGAAGTACCTAAAGTTTTATGGAAGGTAGCCGTTGTATTAGAGCCAGGACAAACAACAATAACAAAAGACACAAAAACTATTGCTGTTATAATGCCTAACAGTCAAAATGTAAAAGATAATTGGAAGGATTATAAACTTGCAGATGGTAGACAGATTAGAGAACTAACAGGAATGAAAAGGTTATTTCCTCATCTAGATCCAGAAGTAGAAGAACAAATATTACAAAATGTATATGATGCGCCTAAAGATGGTAAAGGATTATTACATGTAAACTTAGATGATATAAACAGTAGTTTTGAGAGTAAGGCTGTTATTAATGCTAGAGCTAAGGGTATACACAATCCTTTATTAGCTCCTTTATATGACACTGATAAGGAATATAGAGGTTTAGTTATTAGTAATAAGAAAACTCATTCACAACAATTTGAATTAGCTAGATATAATGCTTCTATGAGAGCATCAGGTAGGTTTACATCTGTTGTTGATGCTGAAGATATGGGAACATATGAAGGCATACTTAGAGCTAGTAAGACTAATAATAACTTATCAAGAGATGAAGTAGCAGTAGCTAAAGCATTTGATTTTGCTGTCAATTCACCATCATTAATGAGTAGAATAAATGAATTCTTCTTTATACCTAATGGTATGGGTAGAGTATTACAAGAAGAAAGAGGACCAATTCCTTCTCTATTTAGTGCAGTTGGTGCGCTCATTGATCAATCATATTTAACTAATAATCCAGTACTAAGAAGCTACAAAGATGATGGAGAAAATTACTTTACAACTAAGACAAGTTTCTTTCAAGATTTACTTGCAAATAGTGCTGCTACTGTATTGGCTACCGCCTCCTCTATTGGAGTTTATCTAGCAGTTGGAGAGCCACTTAAAGCAATGGCTTCTAGAGCTTTACTTAATAGTCAAGAGGCTCTTATTAAAGCTGCTGATACAAATAAAGCTGCTAAGTGGGCATTAGGAGGAACAGACAATGATAATATTGGCTTTAAAATGTCTGTCATTGAAAGACAAGTTAAGGGTGCAACAACTGCTTACTATTCATTAGATAATCCTACATTCTCTCTTTATTATTTAGATAACTATCAAAGACAAAGAGGTGGTTTCTTCTTCTCAGCAACTGCAAGAGAATTCTTAATAAGTAAGATTAATCCATATACATTAGGCTCTAATAAATCTAAAGCCTTAATTTCTGCTACTAATGATTACCTAGAAGTATTACAATCACCTGCTGACATAAAGATTATTGATAGAGCTGGAGAAGTTATAACTAGTGGAGCCAAATCAATTGATTGGAACACAGTAAACATAACAACAGCTTCTGGTAAAACTTTTAATATACCCAGAGCCATAGATATTCTTAGAGGTAATGATGCAACTATCAAACCAACATCTGATGTTGTTAAGGAGATTAATGATGCAGTTAACAAACAATATGAATTAAAGATAACCAATGTTTCTATAGAAAGAAACATGATGCTTGCTAAGAAGATACAAGGAGTAATCAACTTAGTCCCTATGCCTTGGGCATGGGGAATATTTGCTGGCAGAAAAGACAATGTAACAGCTCCTATGATTGGTAACTTATTAGACATTGAAGGTTTTGCCAGATATGTTAATGCATCATTAAACAATCAAGGTTTTTGGGGCGCAGCTAATGAGTTTATGTTGTTCAGTGAGAATGGTACTAAAGCCTCCTATCCTGCCTTCAGAATAATGAATCATATAGCAACAATGACCAGATCTATATTATCTTTTAATACTAGAGGTGGCCAATCTAAAAGAGACTTAGAAGACATTAGTAAGATTAGTAAAACATACTCACAAGCAGAAATAAACTTAGAAGATAATGTAAAAGTAAGAACAAATAACTCTATAGATTCTGCAAAGAATAGATCTGCTAGAGGTTTTGATGTGTTTAATACTAATGCATTAGATGCGGTATCAGTGGAAGAATTATTAGACAATGAAGCAACATATCAGGCTAAATGGAAAGCTTTATCAAGCAAAAGAGTAGGCCTTAGAACTATAACTTTAGACGATGCTTTATATACTTATGCTAATAAAACACACAGCTCAGGTGGTGTTGGTTTCTTATTAAACCATTTAGACAAGGGAAATAGTTATGTAGGTATGAAGATATCTAGTACTAAATTAGCTGCTGCTAAGTGGATTATTGGTGCTTTATTCATACCTCAATTAGTATTAACAGAGTTTGCTCAATCAACTGGAGCCTCCTTACTAACATCTACCTTAGCTCAAATACAACTAAATAGAGGAACAACTAACACATCAATTGAATTACAAAGCACTAACTTCTTCTCTGCTGCTGAATTAGTAAAGATGGCTGGTGCTAATGATCATGTTGCTAACTTTGTATTAGGTACTCAAAGTTTAGTTACAATGGCTGGAATAGTTAGATGGGCGTATGATCATGCATCTACTAGCACACCTGAAATACATGGAAAGATGTTTACTGGACAAGCTTTATTAGATAATATAGCAGAAGTAAATGGTCAAGCTGTTCAGTCTGCAACTATGGCTGAACTTACAACTTTGTCTGCTGGTAAAAATGCAGTTACAGTTAAATTAATTAGTGGTAAAGAATTAAGTTTTAATGTTGTAAGGGAAAATGGAAATATAACAGGACTAAGTGCTCTTAATGCTAAAGTTGCAAAGAACTGGACATCTTTCTCTATTAGTTTAGGCTTAACCTTAGCAGCAATGCAAACTGCTAGATATGTGATTAGTTCTACCATTAACAATGAAAGAAACTTAATGGGTTCTGCTGTTTTATCTACTGCATTTTTAGCTGCTCCTGCCATAGCATTTGGTGTTACTACAACTATAGATAATATGGCTCACTCATTACATATGGTTAGTGGTAGTAAACTTGGATATAGTAACTACAAAGTTACAAGTATGTTAGGTAATACATTACTAAAAGGATTACAAGGAGCGGCTAACCTATTTGGTAGAAATCCTATTACAACTACAGCAATTAGTCTTATAGGATTAGGAATAGCTTATTGGAACAGACTAAGCCCTTTCCAAGGTGATATAAATGGGCCAAAACTAGATGAAACAAATCAAACAGCTATAGCTAGACTTGGAAGTTATGTAGAACATGTTAATAAAAGAATAGATCAAGCTAGAACCTCAGATGGTGGTTCAGCTTCTATTAGTGATTCTATATCACCACTTGAAGTTAATGCTGCCTTATTAGCAGTAGCTTTAGGTAAGATTATTAATCCAATTACATCATCTCAAAAAGGTAGCACTGCATATGTAACTGCTACACAATCTCCTCTGCCTATATTTCAATATTACAGTGTAATTAAAAAGGTAGTAGATAGTAATGGTAGTAGTTATACAACTGTTAACTTAGGTTTACAAGGACCTCCTGCTGTTGGAGTAGCACCTATTAATGTAAGCTTTCCAATTGCATTTGCAATGAATGCTAAGAGTGCTGATAATGTAACCATTAAAACTGGTTATCTAGGAACTGGTCTAATACTTAATGAAGGGAATAAGGACTCCTTAAGCTTACAAGATTATTATAACATCTATAGCCAAGTAGCCTTATGGAGTGGAGTTGGTATAGGAGTATCTAACACCTTAGTAAGGAATAGAATATGGGGAAGAAACCATCAAATACTTAAATCAACTGGAACTGTTGTTGCCACTGAATCTTTAATAACACAATCAACAAGGGCTGCCAGAGATAAGTTCTTAGGGATTGCTACATTGCCTTTCTATATAGCTGCTCAGTCTCTTAATCTAACAACTGGTGACTTTAGGATGCCAGGCTTAAGATTAAGATCAACATCATTTGTGCCTGTTGTATTTAGTGCCTTTATGGGAGGTGCTATTGGTAATCACTTATATAGTGTTATTAATACATTATCTCAACCTTTTACAAATAAGAAAGAAGATAAAGATGGAAACTTTGCTTTAAGAGGTGCTTCTATTATGGCAGGAGCTGCTCTTATAGGAGGTATTAGTTATGCTAAAGGTACAATAGCAGCCTCTAGAAGACTAGCAATGTTAGAGTCAGAATTAAATATTACAAGTGCAAGATTTGACAAAACAAAGATAGATCCTTTAGTTGCTTGGATGTATTCTAATAACAGTCTTAAAGGTTTATATAGAAATACATTAGGCAAGTTTGGAGGCTTTGTAAAACAAAGTGCTGTATTCCAAACAGGAACATTAGAAAATAAAGTAGGAAAAGGATTAGGCTTACTAGCTGTTGGAGCTTTGTGGAATCATTTTATAACAGATCCAACATCAGGCAAAGTAAATCCAGAAATAGCATTTGGAGATTTAACAAAACAAACAGAAGATAAATATGACAATACAAGAAGAATGACAACTGTTGCTTTTGGTGCAACCTTATTCGCATTAACAGCAGGAGTTACATCCTTTAATCCTAAGAGTTTAATCTTTGCAGATATTAATCCTGAACAAATTGTTGAGAGATTTAGGAATAGATTAACTGTTGTAGAAAGACTACAACAAGTGCCAATAGGAAAGAAGAATATTGGCTTTATACAATCTCTAAGCTTAAAGTATGAAACATATAAGTTAAACATGGAAGCAAGAGAAGTACAAATAATAATAGAAGAAGGAATGGGCAACTCTCCTATTATTCAAGCAGTAGAAGATGCACAAGGAAAGATATTCAAAAATGCTTTTAATGTAAGTGATCCATATTCAAACATTAAACAAATAACAAGTAATAGATCTAATAATGTCTATAAAGGTTTACAGTCCTTAGATATAAGTGCTGGTACAGACTTAAACTCAATTATAAAGAATAACCAAGCTTCAGCAGTATTAGCTGAGTTAGATAAGTTTAGTAATCCTGCTAACAATCAACCAGCCTCAGCAGTGTTAAAAGGAATGAGTATAAATAGATCTGCTAGTAATAGAGTTCATATAGAAAGATGGGCTAGATTAGGCGGAACTACAGCCTTACTTGGACTAACATTTCATGGCTTAAATTGGGCATCTCAAGGCATGGGTTATAAGGACTTTCAAGATGCTTTAATAGGAGCAGATGAAGACAGCAACACACCTTGGGCAAACTTTAGAAAAGGTGTAGTAGACTTTGTTAAACTACAAACAAAGTATGATAGAGCCCATTCTTATGACATTGCTAAAGGTTTAGTAGGACCTAATTTACATAATAGTAAAGGTGAATTCTTAATAAATCCAGACAGTACAACTAAAGGAGCAATAAACAACTCACTAAAACAATTGAGTAATTTAATAATTGTAAATTCACCAAATACCTTTATTGGTGTGGCTGTTGGTGGTATAACAATAAGACCAGATGATAGTGATGTAAGACTTAGAGACTATTTCCAAATACAATCAGCATCACAAGATTTCTCATCTGCAATGTATAGTATGTCATCTGTATTTGGACTACAAGAATTAGCTAAGAAAGGTTTCTTAGCACAGAATATTATTGCTAATTTAAGAGGAATTGATGATGCTGCTGGACACAATCAAGCACAACTAAGACAGTTTGCTTCTAACATTATTACTGCTGTATATAGCCAACCAACAAGATCAGGTAAAGATAGAATTAAGTTTACATCTCCTAATAAATATACATTAGAAGCTATGACTACTAATAAAGCTTTAGCAATGTCTCTCAACCAAAGATATAAGAGACTACAAGCATTATCTTATGGTACTAATGTAAACATAGCTTTATATACCTTAATGAATAATATGAACATAGCTTCACCAGATATGCAAGGTAAGTTCTATAAAGCATTAAAAGATATATCAAGCAATGGAAGTCAGACTGGATTAGGAGAGATAAATCAAAATTTCTTTATGGGAGGTGAAATAACTGTAAAACAAATAGGTGGTTTAGCATCTAACTCTAATCCTTTTATAGCAGCTAAAATGTCTATACAAGACAGTGATAATGAAAATGCTTTTATGGAGATGCAAGGAATTGCAATTCAATCAACAGCAAATCAATATGATTCAAATAAAAGCTTCTTTGAAAGAGCTGGAGAATTTCTAACAAAAGTTAGAGACACATCTTCATTGCAAGGATTAACTCAAGCTCTTCCACCATTTATGTGGCTGCCTATAATGGCAGTTGGAATAGGTTCTCTTGGTTTAGTTACTGCTGCTATATCAGTTGTTGCTGCCACTAAAGCCAGTCAAGGTCAAGTAACAAAAGACAATACATTATTATGGGAACAACAACATAAGTACTTTGATGAAGGAAAGTGGTTCTCTAAACATTTATATGAAGCAGAAGAATTAAAAGCGGCGGCAGGTAAATTCTTATTACTAAGAAGAACACAAGTTGTATTTGCAATAGCTGAAGGCTTAACAGATCATCAAGCTAAGAAATATACAAGTCAAATCAATGAATTAAGTGGAGCTTTATCTATGAAGTTTGATAGTGCTTATAGAGACTATTCAAAGAACTATGGACAAGCACACACTCAACAAATAACAAGATTAAATGACTTTTATGATGAGTTAGAAACTAGATCAGCACCAAGTCAAACAACTAGATTATCTACTAGAGATGACAGAATAGCTAGAACTCATGCTAGAGAATTTAAATCTGTAATGTTCTCAGAAACCCTAGATGAAACTATAACTTATAATCATACAACACATAAAATAACAGAACACTTATTAGATGATTATACTAATAAGCAAGTTCTTGATGCTTATTTAGAGGGTCAATATGATGCTTATAATGCTGAATCTAAAACTCCTATAGCTAAAGCAGACTTTGTAGATAAATATTATAAAGGCTTTACTTATGATGATTTATTAGAAGCTAAAGCTGATAAATTCATATCTAAAGCGGCAGGAAAATTTGGAGGAGGTTTCAATATATTTGGCAAAGATAGAAGCCCTAATATGAGACATTCTATTGATCTTATGACAGAAGTATATGCTGCCAAATTTGATATTGTTATTGATAGTTACTATGATGTTATTGATGAAAGAATTAAAGCAGCTTTTATACAAGATGCAGACAATATTTATACTAATTCTGTTAGAAGGGAGTTAAACAGCACAGCAATAATTGATGAAGATTATGTTAATAAAGTATCAGTAGATCAAAGATTTAATAACAAGTTACATCTTAGAGAACAGATTAAAGATAGATTAACCACAATCATTTCAACAAAGAGAACTGGTTTAACTGCTGTCTTTGATAGATTATTAAATATAGTTAGTGGAGGAACTAACAGAGATCTAATAACCAGAATGACTTTAGAAGCAACAGATGCATCTAAAGAAGTATTAGACAATGTAAGAAAATATGGTGGAGGTATGTTTAATGTCCCCACTAAAGAGTTACAAGAAGAAGTTGCAAAAGCTATTGAACTTGATATAAAACAAAATACTAGATCTGGACTTCAGGGAAGTATGCCAGTAGGAGTGCCACCTAAAGCATTACAGACTACTGCAGGTTTAACATTTCTAGAGGGTTTATCTAGAATGGGAACAGTACTAATGAATGGCTATCAAATGGCTATGTTTGTTAGTACTAACTTATTAACATTTAGAGCTGCAGCTAGTGTAGCTTCTAGTAAAACAGGAGAAAGAGAAAAAGAAATGGCCAGAGAAGAAATGGCCAAAGAAAGCTTTGACAATATATGGGGGGCTTTATTCTTTGGTACATTATTAATGAATCAGTCAATTCAGAAGAGTATTATTCCTGGAATAGGAGGACTAGCTGCTGGTTTCTTTGGCTATGATTTACTATTTAAGAATAATGGAACTGGAGGAAGAATTACTGCTGGTGCTGTAGGTATTACTTTAGCTGCATCATCTATAGCATTATTCAAAGCAAGTAAAACTTGGGGAGTTTCTATAGGATTAGCTGGTTTAACCTTAGCTGGTAGAAGTGTATTTGACTTAGCTGGATCATCCCTATCTTCTTTAAGTCCTGAGTTGGGTGGATATATTACTTCTAAGATGGATGACTTTTATCAAGGAGGAAGACAAGTAATAAGAAATATTCAAAACCAAAGTGGAGTTATAAACATTGTTGGAGGTTTAGCTTTAGGTATTGGAGGAACTCTTAACTACTTAAAGACAGGCAATCTAATTAATGCGGGAGTTGCAGCTATTGGTGCTTTAATATTTGGAGTTGGTTTAGGACACTCATTAGACTCTAAGAATAACAGATTAGAAGGTGCTAGTTTACAGGCATTAGATTCTTTAAGTAGTACATTAGTAACTCCATTTATAGCCAATAAGATTGGACAAACTATAGTTGCAAAGACTATCACTTCTAAGATAACAGAACAAGTTGCTAAGGTAGGTCTTATACAGAGTGCTAGTACAGCAATAAGAAACGCTGCAATACAAAAGACAGCACAAGGAATGGCAATTAAAGGATTAGTAACTGGTGCAAAATTTGCAGGAGCTGGATTAAAAGCTATTTCTGGAGTAGCAGCAGGACCTTGGGGTTTAGTTGCTTCTTTAGTATTAACTGCAGTACAAATTGTTTGGATACTTAACAGTCCTGAGACAGCAGATGACTTTGCATCTAATCTTAGTAACTTACCAACACAGATGTTTGGAGCGCCAGGATCTTATCTATTTAAACCTGCCAATCAAATATATAATGATACAAAGTATAGGGATAAAGACTATAGAAATCCTCTATTTCAAGGCACAGTAAATGATGCAATGAAACAAGAATGGATGGCACAAATAGACACCTTAGATGATCCAACTGGCAGAAAGACTGCTGGTAGATTTGTTACATCTTTTGATGCTCCTATGACTGGATATGCTGCTACTGCTGAAGGATATGGACCAGGATCTGTTGATCCATCTCAGGACTTTGCATTTGCTATTAGAGGTAAAGCTTATAATCAACTAGTAACAGGTAAACAATTTTGGAACACAAGAATGGATGACAAGTTAAATCATGCATTAGTATCTAAATATATGTCTGTTACAGAAAGATTACAAATACAAGCATGGGAAGGTCAGATCAATAGAGTTGTAGAACTTGAAAATAGAAAGATAACCTCTGCTCCTATTATAGGATCAACAGAGATAAACGCTATAACAAGAGAAGCAATTGTTAAGTTAGGAGAGGTTAGTACTAAGATGGGTCAAATGGCTAATGATGTTAATGAGATTAATACTAAGAAAAACTTAGCATTAAATGTAGTTGGAAGTCATATAGTACCTAATCCACACATTCAACTTATAAATGATGGAACACCAAACATTCAAGCAGCAACAAAGGTTACTAAAGGAAAAACAGATAAAGGTCAAACAACCTTAGAATTTACACAAACAAGTTCTAGAGATAGTGAACAAATTGCATTACAACAGTTCAATATAAAGAGAGGAACTAAAGTTATTGATGGAATTATTAATACCTAAATATATGTTATAATATATTCAAATAAACCAAACAACACAAATAATGTCTGACACTACAAGATCTGCCACTTATTCAGTAAGCCGCCTTAGAACATATCATGTATGTTCTACCTTATTTAAATATAAATATGTAGATAAACTAAGAGATAATAGTTTATCTAAAGCCACACTAATTGGCAGTTCATTACACCAGATATTAGAAGATAACTATTCTCCTTTTATTGGCATAGATAATCCTCCTTGCACCCTATCTGATTCAACTATACTTTCTTCAACCAATGAAGTATTAAGTAAAGTATTTGTACATGATTTAACAGAACAAATTAAACAAGTAGAAGCTTATTACAACATAATAAAAGAATTATATGAAAGAGCTTCAGAAGGCTATACAGGTAATTTCCCAATTAGAAAGGGTGATGGAACAGTAGCACAAGCACCTGAAATGACAGCCGCTTGGAAAAAAGAAATAGCCAAATTAAAACTATCAGATTTACAAGATAATATAAATAGATATATTAGATCAGTTGATGGTAGATGGGAAAACATAGACTTTTTTGACTTAGTTCTCACAGTAATAAAGGTTGCTAATAAGTTTAATCTAGATCCTAGAATTAAGAAAATACTAGGAGTTGAGTTAGCATTTTCACCAGAAACAAATGTAATTATTACTCCTAATACTGGAAAAGATGGGCCAATACTAGAAGCTTATATAGACTTGGTAGCAGAGTTGCAAGATGGACAAATTGCTATTATAGATTATAAGAGTGGCGCACAAGACTATCAAGAAGTTGATATAGCTTACAATGATCAACTATTAATGTATAGTCACGCATATGAAGAATTAACAGGAGAACAGCCAAAGTATATTGGAGTTTATAATCTTAGAAGTAATAAACTAATCTTATCTGAGATGGTTCCTACATTTAGAGAGCAAGCAATATCTCAACTAACCTCTGTGCATAAAGATATAATTGCAGAAAAGTATGAGAAGAAAATTCCAAATAAACAAATGACTAACTCTTCTCCATGCTTAGATCAGTTTCATAGGCCTTGTGCTTTTTTAGCTTTATGTCATCCTGAAATAGCAGCTAAGTTAATTTAATCTAACACATAATTAGTTGCAATATAAATGCCTATATAGTATAATCATTTACTATATAGGCATTTATATTATTTATATATAAATAAGTCAAAGATTTTAAAACATAAACATAAAGGAAACATGAAAATGGCTCAGCCGCACTCAGGAAGAATCAAGCTTTTTAATTATTTAAAAAAGGAGTATCCGTGGAAGATGCCTTTTTTATATAAGTTTGAAGAAGAAGGAAGAATTTTAATACATGAATTTAGTTGGAATCAGGTAAACTCCGCTAAAAAATGGATGGCAAGTATAAATCCAGAGAATTATAAAATTCTAATGTATCTAACAACTAGCGATAGAAGTAGACAAGCAATAGCAGACTCTCAATTCTTAAACAGTTCTACTGTTAAAAGAAGAGCAGACAAAGCAGTAGATCAAATAATGCAATATCTAATTGCAAGGTATGTAAATCTAGAAGACTTTGACACTATTTTAGAACCAATAGACATAAGAATTAGAATGGAAAAAGGTCTTGAATAATGATTGATGCTCATTTATTTGTTAAAAAGATTAAGCAAGATTTAAGAGATCAACTAACTATTGATGAGAGAATTGGAGAAGAAGCTTATCAACTAATATTAGCAGACATAGATTATTTAGAAGATAATTTAAAAGAATCAAATAAATTAGACATGCCTAATATTATTCCTACTAATGTAATTGATCAAGCTGGTTTGGCCAGTTATTTAATTCAGTTTTATCAAGCAGGACAGACAGTAGCAAGTATGGCTAATTCTTTATCTACATTAGCTGGAATGACAATAACACCAGAAGATATAGATAAGTGGTTGACTACATATAAAGAAACTAACAGTTTATATGTAAAACCAAATGAGAATAAAATTGGATCAATCTTTGATGCAAGTTCCAGATATCAAGACTTATATGAAAAGTTATCTACTTTATTAGATGATATTTCCTTAGTTGGTAATAAAGCTTTTAAAAATAAATCTACTACAAAAGAACAAGTATTAATTGAACTCTTCAAAGAGATGAGACAGTTAACTGAAACAGCAGATAAGTTTGTTTCAACACAAATAAGAGCGCAGTCTATGAGAACACTTATAGCTGATATAGTTAATACTATTGGAGCTTATAATCCAATAGTAGCTAGAGATTTAATAACAATAATAAAGATGAAGAGTTCTTTATGGGATGCTTTATTATTAGGAGGAATATCTCAACCAGTCCTACATCAAGTAGACAAACAAACAATAAAAACACATAGAGAAGAATTAAAAGAAGCTGTTGATGATTAAACCAACAGCTTCTTTTAATTTATCTAAATAAAGGATTTATTTTAAAAGTCTTACTAAATAGTTTTTGTGCCCAATTTCTTTTTAGTAATATACTTTCTAAACACTCTTCAATCTCTTTTGTAATTTTAACGACTCTTCTTTCTAGTTGTTTATTCTGAGTAAAGTCCACATCAGGTAGCTCAATATAATGAATATCTAATATTCCATATATAACTTTATTAATAGCTAATAGTTTATAATCTTTAGCCTTAATGCCAATCTTATCTAAGTAAAGATCACATAAAGAGTCTAAAGAGCTTCTTTCATATCTTTCAAAGGTTAACCAAGAGCCTAAAACAATTTCTTCTTTTATATAATCAAGAGGAATGTTCTGAGTGTTATGTCTAATAGGAGAGAGTCTATTAGTTATTTCATATATGATACTAAACTTCATTTGATGACTTCCAGTGACATCATATGTACCATTATGAATCTTAGCTATAGCTATTCTATCTGCTCCAGTAACACCCATTAGTTGATGCATTAAATCATCAATTTTATCTAATAGGATAATGTCTTCTTTTGTTATAAAGTTGTAAACCTCTGACACTTGTTTAGGCAAAGCTATTAGATTAACTATAAACTTATAAAGCTCTGTAATCTTTTGAAACCCATATAAGGATATTAATACATATAGTAAAAAACTAGTATCAGAGTAAGCTTCAACTCCTATAAGTTTCTTTAGTTCAAAGAATAAAGAAGGTTCTTGCTTACTTATTATTTTTATAGTTTCTACACTCTTTGGCGCTTCTATTACTTTTATAGAAGCATTAGCATGTAAATTTCTTTCAAATACTTCTAACTTCATTTTTATATTCTTGTGTCAATTTATATAAAAAATATAACACAAGAATATTCATATAAATGAGAGTTTATTTAGCTTTAGTTATAATATAATCAGTTTGACCAATGTTAAAGCTAATAAGTCTTCTTAGATCTATGTTTCTAATATTATCCTCAGCTAGATCTTGGTCATATACTAATAAAAAGCCATCACCTTTATTAGGTGTATGAACCTGCCCATTTAAGACTCTCTTATTCTTATCCTTCTTTGTAAAGGTTGCTTTGATAAAGTCACCAGCTTGCAGCGTATTAATAATATCTAAAGCTTCCTTCTTAGACACAGATATTTCTTCATGAGTATTATGCTCTTCATTTTGTATCTGCTCAAGATAATATTCAATATTTAAATAGTAAGTTCTATATGTTCCATTATCAGTAAAGGTAAACATATTCATACCTTCAAATATCAACATTAAATCAGAGACTATATTTTGTGTTATCCAAACTTGAGGATGTCTAATTCTAATTTCTTCTTTTATTTCTTTAGTAGTTGTTTGACGATTAAAATATATTAATCTATGTGCTGTTGATAGTACTAAGTCACTTGCAAGGTCTGTAATATCTGTCATTGTTTTATTCTGTGTTATTTATTAGAGCCAAATTATATATCTAAGGTGAGCTTGTTCTTCTTTATAAACAATAATCTCACTATTTAAAAGACCGTTGCCAGCCTTTACAAAGGTACTATCATAACCTCTACTCTTTAATTCATCATAGCTTAGTTCAAATGAATTACCTCTAAACCATCCTTTATAAATAAAAGGAGTACCAATATATACTTGATATATTAATAATATCTTATCATTATCATTGCCTGTATATCCTAAGGATTTATTAACTACTTCTGAGAAGTAATTACCATCTCCATATACCTTTCCAGAATAATGATAATTGCCGCTAGGCCTAATCTTTAAGCCTTGCTCAATAATAGGAATAACAGAACTACATCTAGTACCGTGTATTAAGTATTTAGAGTTATCTTGTTGTTTTTGTGCATTAGACTCTAAATAAGATCTGTATTTATTTTTATGTTTTGGTATTTCTACTTCAAACAAACCTTTTATCTTTTTGGATATTTGCTTAGTGATATATTCAATTTCAGTGGGTGAACTATCAACTTTAGATATCTTTATACCTAACTGCTCTGCTGGAGAATATGTAGTTTTCTCATCTGTATTTTCCTGTATCTCTTCTATAACTTGAGAAGAAATAGCATCTAGATTATCTTGTTCTTTTTGTACTAAGTTATTAAGACTAATATTAGGTATTAAATAGTTTTGAACCTTATTCATATACCTAGGAATGACTGTATATAACTGTATTAATAAGTTATTAATACTCTTTATATCTTCTTCTGTTAATTCATAATCAGTCTTTATTTTTGCTAATTCATTAATGTACAACTGAGCCTGTTCTAGTTGCTTTCTAGTAACTTGATTAGCCTTAACACTGTAAGTAGAAGATACAAGACCATCTCTATAATCCATCATCTTTTTAAGAAAAATATCATATAATTCTTGGCTATACAATAAAGTTCTAGGTTTACTGTCATCCTTAACAATAGCAACTAAATCAGTAACATCTTTATATCCTTTCTTTAACTTACTTTTAATTAAAGAATTCCACTGACTTATAGGCTTAGTAATAGTAATACAAGAGCTATCAACTCGCCCATATTTAATTTGTATGTTTTCACTAGTTTCCTGCATTTCATAATACTTATTATGATTATCATCTGTAATCATAATAAGTTTACAGTATCTATAATCTGTCATTTATAAACAACCTATTACCAAACTTCCCAATTTAATTTATATCCATTAATCAATGCTTCTTTTATTTCTTCTTCTAGTGATTTAATTAATCTAACAGAAGTTTTTTTATAACCTATAATATGCTTATCAAGTTCTTCAAAATCACAAGCACAACTTATTAATATTTTATAAGCTTCTTTAGACTTATCAACATCCCATAAATATATTGGCTCTTCTTCCCACTCATACTCCTTTTCAACCTTTCTAAGATATTCACAATAAGCTTTAAAAGGATATTTACTATTAGCTATTTCAATAGCACCTTGAGACTCTTTTATCTGTATTAAACCAATATAATAAGACTGTTGTTCTTCTATATTTTTACCTTTAACAACTATGTCTCTGGTAGCTTGTAAGTGTAGATCATTACTCATTAATAACCCCAAGCTTTAATAGTATATTCAAAGGGATTACTTTCTATATTTTTAACTAATTCAAGCATTTGCTCTGCTACATCTCTAGTTTCTTTTTGCACATCATCTTTGATTCTAAGATTGCATAAATGCATAAAAGCTAAAAAGCTACCAGTCCATATAAACTCTGTTTCTAATGATAAAGGAAGTGCTGATCTAGCTTGTTCTTTAGCAACTTCTAATTCTAATAACTCTTTATATTTAGCTTTACAAAACTCAATTACTTCATCTTGTATTTGATTAGCTCTTTCCTGATTTTCAATTAACCCTTCACTACCTTGTTTAGATGACTTAGATTGTTTTCTCCACTCATCTATATAGTAATAACTATCACTAAAATCAACATATCTTCCACTAATTGAGTTAACTGAAATCCCAACTTGATGCTTAAATAATTGACGCTCAACATATAAACTACATCTAACTCTAAACTGTAGTTGTGGATGTCTAAAACAACTAGTATGTTTATGACTATATAAATAATTTATAAGCTTAGCATTTTGTTGTTCAGTGTAATTAGAAGCTTCTTTTTGATAACTGACACGGGCTACATTTGCTACCATTGTATCAGAACCAAAATATGATAACAATTCAACTTTCATTAATAATTTCCAATTTATATTGCTTGAGTAATTTTGTTTGACAGTTTTTATTTGATTTTAATCTATTTAAAGAAGCTAAACTTAATGGACATCCTTCTGATAGTTTTATTATAGAATCAGCAATCCACTCTTCAAGAGATTCTAAATTAATTAATCTGCATTTTAAACTGTTGTAGACAGAACGACCTTTTAATTTCTCTGAAAGTTTAGCCATTAAAGGATCAGTTTCTTTTGTTTTACCTTTATTCCATCTAGTAACTGATAGCATATTTGCTACTTTTTCATTTCTTTTTTCTTCAGAATATTTTACACCAAACATAGGATTCTTTTCTCCTAATTTACTCTGACGCATTTTTTCTTTAGTCTGTTCTGAATGTTTACGACCTTTCATACCCTCTATCCTTTTTGCTATATTTTCAGAAGTTTGTTTAATACCTTTTTTCTTTTCAGACATAATCTTTTTACTTTCTTCTGTATGTTTGTAGCCTAAAGGTCTATCAGATAAAACACAAGTCTCAGTCCAACAACCCATATTATTCTAATACCCATTCAAAATCCCAACTTCTATCTATAAGCTCTTGTATATCTTGAGTTATTTCATTAATAATATATTCAGATCTAATTTCATATCTAACTATATCTTCTGGACTAGCTATTTCATTAAGTTCCTCATAAAAAGCCCTTTCTCTTTCTACTATTTCAGGCACATTATAGTTATCTTCTAAGTCCCAAATATAAACAATATCATTTATATTATAGTCTCTTCTAATATACTTACACCATTCATCAAATGGCTCATTACTATTAACGATTAACTTATTAATTTCTGCTGTAAATTCAGTTGGATATAAACTATAAAACTGGGTTTCTACATTCCCAGTTTTATTTATAGTAATTAATCTAGTGCCTTTTATTTTTAAATCTGTACTCACTGAATTGCCATATAAATTACAAACCACCACTACTAGCAAAGCCTCTATCACCCCTTTCAGTTGGAGGTAACTCATCTACAAACTCTACTAAAACACCATAACCATTAGGGTTAACAAGTTGTACTAATCTAGTGCCTTTAGGTATGAAAATATACTCCTTACCGGTAGCTAGATCAAGTCTTTTATCTTCTTTAACATAATCATTAGTAAAAGGAATATGATCTATCAAAGCAATGATATTACCTCTATATAAATCAATAGTACCTGTTGCATTAGCAAGTCTTAATCTAGTATTAGCACCTGTTCCAGATCTAACTCTCAAGTCATAACCTACTTCATGTTCAATAGAAACAGTAGTTAATGTTGCTTCTTCTGTAAATATTTCACCCCTTTCATATACATAATAACCAGCAACTTGAATCTCATGATCAATCTTATTACTACCACTAAACACATTGATCTTGTAATCCTTTGGCACAATTAGATCAAATCCTCTATCACCGAACTTGTAGTTAGTATTATAACTATCAATATAAGCCTGTTTAAGTTCTGGATCTTTAACAACGATTCTATAAGTAATATCTTGTCTCTGCATTGTATTTATTTTAAATAATTAATTACTTAAATAAACAAACTTAATAAATACAACTTAAGATATAAAATCTAACTTATTATTTAATACCTTTATAACTCTATCTGTTCCATCCCACTTAACTAAGGACTTATAACAAATAAATTCAACAAGAGAGCCATACTTATTAGTATCTTTTAATCTAACTCTTTTACAATGTTCTGGTTTTAATATCTTAGATCTTTTCATAAAATTTAAAAGTAATTACCAGTGCTTCTACAATATTCAAGTATATTTTGTTGTATATTATTAGGCACTTCTAAATTACATATATTAAATAAGCCATAACCATTTAATACTTGTTTAATAACAACTTCTTCTTTTTTCTCACAAGGACATTCTATAAACCAACTCATAAAATCATGAGGCTTGCCAGCTAATCCAACTGTAACTATATCATTACAAACATTACAAACATTACAATAAACCTTATGTAAGCTCATGTAATGCCTCTAACACTTTCATATATACATATCTATTAGGTATGTATTCCTTATAAAATCTCTCATCATCCCCAGTATAAAACTTACTAATAGCAGCCGCCACACCAGCACTTCTACTAATGCCGGCAGCACAGTTAACATACAAATGTTCTATGTTTTGTTGAAAACAATTAATGGCAAATAAAGCTATAAGATTACTTTGAAATTCATTAATTGGACTAATAACTAATCCATTATCACATTCTATATGTTTATCTGTATCATAGAATCTTAAGTATAGACTACTAACACAATTAGGTTTATTTGCTGCCATACTAGGAAAACTCATATGACTGGTTTGCCAATCATTAGTTGGCACTCTTTTATCAACAGGCTCAATAATACTAATTAAACTAAATTGTTTATCAGTTTGAACTTGTTCAATAGACATTCTTGAGTGCACATATATATCAAACATAAGTCTCCTATTTATATAATTGTTTATATGTTTATACTATCAGTTGTCACTTATAAAACTGCATGTTTATAACAAATCAAATAGAACAGTTTGTTACTAATAACAATCCTGAATCTAAGAACTTTTATACAAAGCTATATAAGTTATTATTTAAAAGTAAGATACTACAAGAGACACATTATAGATGTATTTACTGTTCTAAGTTAGCTACAACATTAGATCATATAATACCTAAATGCGGAGGTGGTAGCTCTCTCCAAAGTAATCTAGTAGGTGCATGTCAAACATGTAACACCAGCAAAGGAACAAATTACTGGAAAGTCTGGTATAAACAACAAGAGTTTTACAATGAAGCTAGTGAGAAGTATATTTGCACTAAGCTAAACACTAATAAAAGACTTTAGATATTAAGACATATAAACTTAGCATTACCATTAATAGTAATTCCATTCTTTTTCTTTCTAAGACCCACTATTAATTGAGGCTTCACATTATCAACGTTGTAGTCTGCATTCTCATCTTCATAAACCACAACATCTAATTCACCATGTCCTTGAGACGCTAGTACTTGTAACTGAGAAATTACTTCATTAAGTATCATTTTAAATCCTTATAATATAAAAATTAATTATTATCCACAAAATCAACAACTTTAAATTGAACAGCACTCATATTAAATAGTTCTCCAAATTCCTTCAATAATACCTTTTTTAATCAAATCATTAGCATATAAATATGTATCTGTTGTATTCCAATTACATCTAAAATTCTTTGACTTGTATATATCATTAACCATTCTAATAAGCCTTTTATAAAAACCATTTCTTTTACTTACAGCTTGTTGATTATCATTAAACTCAAAGTTCATTGGATGAAACAAGGCATACATATTTGGATATACAAATGTATCACACTTAGTAAATAAGAAATAAGTAGCACTACTACATAACTTGCTAGTACCTACTACTGTTACATCTTTATAATTTAAATTTAAATAGTTATATAATAACATAGCAGATGTACTACAGCCGCCACTACTAGCTATAAATAAATTGACTTTAAGATTAACATCTTTATTATTAAGACGCACTTGAATCTCTTTAATTAAATCACTCATTGCTACTAAACTTATATCACCAGTAAACCAAATATCATTACCTATAACGTTAATATTTGCTTCATGATCTGGCTTAAATCCATTTTCTTTATTACTTGAAATACTTATCAAACTTACCTCCTAAACTTATGTCATCAACATCTTATAAACAAATTAGAAACTATTTAAATTACTTTTTAATAGTTGTATACTCACACCTATTTGAACATATAGCTCAAATGTTCCAGCTATATGTATTAGGCTGGACAAGACCACAATCATTAGGCTTATTAGGCTTAATATGGCCACAACTAATTCACTCAGAATACTTACACTATGGACATGCTTTATTTATGTTAGTAGGTATATACTATTTAACTAAGTATATGTATAACAAACATTCTTTGTGGTGGATGAATCTAACATTACTATTAGCTTTCTATCATCACTTTGAACATTTATTATTACTCATACAATCAATAAGTCATGTTTACTTCTTTGATAAAACAATAGCAATTAGCATAGGTCAACTGTGGTTTCCAAGAATAGAACTACACTTCTTTTACAATATACTTGTAGGACTGCCTTTAATGATTGCACTTAATAAGAATAAGATTATTTCTTAATTGACACAATTACTGTAGGGTTGGTTTTAGGCTTTTCAACTCTTACTTTAATATCTGTATAAATAGGACAATAAGGTATATAAGATGGAGTGAATTTAAGTAATACAGGTAAATCATCTCCAAATTCTCCTGCAATCTTCTCTAAATCTTCAATATACTTTCTAAGAGTTATAGTCATTTTAAATAGTTCTTTAGTTCAATAAATTCTTCAGCATTAGTAATAATTAAAACATTATCTGGAAACTTATCATGATTAGTTGCTACACAAGGCACTTTATTATTACTATGGCAAGCCCAAAACAATCCTTTTTTAGCTGCTTGTAATAGATCAAAAGCTTCTGGTAGACCACAGCAAGTTGCTGTTATATAAGGACAATAATCATCACAAGGACCTCTTAATAGTTCTAATTTATTAACCACCTCTTGAGGAGAAACACTATTAAAGTATTCATCTACTATTGTTTTAAGATTATTATCCATTTACTAAATAGGATTTACTAATACTTTAGGATCAGTTTTAGGACAAACAACTTTTGATTTATACACATCTTCATAAGTGTATTTTCTATAATTATTAAACCTATCATATACTCTAACAACAACAGGCAAATCATCTCCATGTTTATCTGCCAGTCTTTCTAGTTCTTCAATGTATTGTCTTAATGTTTTAATCATTCTTCCTCTTCTTCTTCTTCTAATAATTCTTCAATATATTCTTTTAACTTTCTTGTGGGTCGTTTATTAGACCCACCTTCACTCAGTAATATATGCTTTATAACCTTGCCACATCTTTTCCATTTTCTACTAGCTTTATGACTATTAGGTTTTCTAGATAAAGGCATAATATTAACACTTCCTATCTAACTCTTTAACCTTGCCAAATCTAGGAGCACCATCTTCTGTTAACTCAAAGTAACCTTCTTTTAACTTCTTAGTATAGTTATTATCTACTTCAGATTTAGCTTGTTCTGGCCCCAATCTTTCATTCTTTTTACCAATGTTCTTAGGCTTAGCAGTGGTCCAATCACTAACCTGTAACTTACCTTCTAATTGACCAATAACACTTCTATATTTATTTTGTAGCAACTCTTGGCCCCATATTTGAATAGCCCCAGTACTAGTTCTTTTATATAAAAATTTGATGCTATTAACATCAACATTATTATCTTGTAGCGTTTGTAAATCTTTTATATTATTATTCATTTTTTATATATCTATACTAGATCCTAAATTACCAACAAATTCTCTATCTAAAATATTCTTTTCTTTGTACTTCTTTGTAAATCTTTTACCATTAAAAGTGTGAGTACAGCACTTACAAGTAGGTTCTAAGGTGGTGTGATTAATATTCTTATCTACATATTGTAATAAGCCCTTCTCATCAACATACAAAGAACTATAATAAGTGCTTTCACCAACCCTTATATATCCTAGTAAATTATCAACATTTTTATATCTATTAACCATCCAGTAAATAGGTATAATACTATTTAATCTAGCCTTAACATCCTTATAAACATCGTTCCAAGGCTGACCCACTTTACTTAATAAATATTTAAATAAGGGTGTATAATCCCATCCTAATTGAGCACCATGACAGGTATTGTTGTTCTTCCTGTATAACTTAGATTTAAATATATTAGGGTTCATAGTCTTCTTCTAATACCTTTATCTCTAGTATATTCTAAGTACCATTGTTTATACTCTAAACAAAAATGCCATCTTTCTATAAACTTATTAAGTATTTGTTGCATGTATTAAATCTTTTTACTAGCATTATATGTTTCTAAATTATCTATCACCTTTTTTATATCATTAAGCTCTAATAACCATTCTAATTCCTCTTGGCATTCTTTATCATCAATAGTGTAATCAGGAACTAATCTATGTAATAACTGCATAGCAGTTGCAAGATGTTGAGTGCTAGAACAAGGTGCATCTTCCGCCTTAATACTAGAGAATAACAAGTTGTTTAATACATGTGTTATTTGTTCTTGCCAATATTTATCAATCTCTTTAGACATTATTAAACTCCTACTAAAAATACTTCTAGGTCATCTTTACTACCATATTGATAGCAATGTTTTATAAATCCAAACTTATTACTAATCTCATTTCTATGTTGTTTCACCCTTCTTCTTTCCCACAAAGCTAGCACTTTTAAATAGTCACAACTATTAATTAAAACCCAATATTTATTAACTTTAATATCCACTTTTAACTCCTTAGCTTCATCTATAAGATGACACCAAAGAGTAGGTTTATTATACTTAATAGTTACATATTTTTTAACCCTCGTTCTATAAGACTCATTTTCTTTGCCAACATTACAATGCTTTATAGTAACTTTATTACTATCCCAATGAGTTAAAAAAGTCTCTAATCTATATTGTGGAAAAGCATACAAACCTCTAGTTTGAGGTGGACTGTGATAACTATCTTTACTAAAACCAATATACGTTTTAGCTTTATAAAAAGTATCATATAAGTCTTTATTAGCTTCTTTCCAATCATCAATGAGAGTTTCTTGTTTGTCTTTGTATTGTACTAGATGTTGTGGTGCAATGTTATCTTTATAATATTGAACGCCCTCTGCATAAGACCAATGTTCATCATATACATCATCATTCCAAGAGATAACATCATACTCAATGCCAAACTCTTTCCAACTAGTATTAATCTTATTACAAACAGTTCTAAAAGCTCTTAGTTGTTTCTTATTAACAGTGTATTTGTGAGAATTAGCAGATCCAATTCTCACAAATGTTAATGATTTTAAAGGTTGCATAGAACAGGTTTATTTAAAAATTCTACTTTTCTACTTTAATGTCTACAGTTATTATATGTTCAAATGGATTAGATAAAAAATCAATATCTTTTTCATTAGGTTTAATCATGTATACAGTTGGAATTCCCATTGATATACAATTCTCTCTAAAATAAGGGCTATTTATAAAATCAAAAGGCTTAATTAAATCTTTATCACACCATGTTTTACCTGTACTTATATGATATCTACCAAAGACTATAACTAAATATAAATAAGAAGTAATGTAACTATTAGCAGCTAAATATGTTAGATCAAGTATAGGACTGCCATGATAATAAATATTACTTGTCATTTATAGTGTAATTGAGTATCTTCTGAAAGTACAGTAATGTATTTTGAATTAGCTTTGTTTCTATGTCTAAAAATAAAATCAACTTCTTCTTGAATTGATATTTTCATTTCTTCTTTGTTTTAATATATCTTCTAGCAAAACAGGAGTATAATTTATCTGCTCAACACTAACATTAATATATCTTCTGTCAGAAAGGTTGTTGGAATGAAGGTGGCCCGATACATTTATCCAGTCTTCTTTTAGACATTCTGGATGTATTGGTATATGACTTAAAATACACTTTAAACCAGGGAATACTCTTACTCCATAGATCTCTTGAAAACCTACAGCTATATACTCTTTAAGGGTCTGTTGGTCATGATTACCTTTGACCAGACGCTTATGACCATTAAGTTGTTTTACTAACTCTAAGTACTCCTTTTTAATAACAACATCTCCTAAATGATACACATGATCTTCTGGCTTAACAGTATTATTCCAATTAGTAATCATAGTGTTGTTTAGCTCTTCAACTGTATCAAAAGGTCTTAGCTTATTACCCTCACTATCAAGCCACTTAAGACTGTTCTCATGACCAAAGTGAGTGTCACTAATTACATATATCTTAACCATCATTTAACTCCACTAACCGCCTTTCAATATACCACAAATCATTTCTAATCTTGTACAAAAATTCTTCTGGTACAAACAATTGAAAGCCATCATCAAGATGAATATTACAATCAAGCTTATAAGGTATATTTCTATTATTTAAATATTTATACACCCAATAAGCTTGATCATAATAAAAGCTAGAAACACATAACATGCTTATACATTTTTTTATGTATAAACCACTCACAAATAGGCTTATCTTTGTTCCAAGCAATTTCAGTCCAACCTCTATTAGTATTAGAAGTTAGTCTAATAATATGAGTAAAGTGATTAGAATATCTTCCTGTATAAGGAACAATACTAATTACTCTAGCTCTTTGTTCTCCTTCAGGAGAAGACCAATATATCTTTATAACCTCACCAATCTTAGGAAGTCTTTGAATCATATTTACTACATATAGTAAGTATTACTATTAGGATTAGCTAATAAATTCCAGGCCATTGTTTTATATAAGAATACAGTCATAGTTTTGTCAGAAGGCTGCCACGCATCTTCATCCCACTCTGTATAATTATAACAAACACTATAAGGAGCTTCAAATTTATATATAAATCTACTAACTTTAGTAAGTTTAATAGTCTTTGCAGGAGCTTCAACCTTTATTCTATAGATCTTTTTATCACTATCTTCAGGGTTAAACCTTTCTATAATATCATCAGATTCTATATAGAATCTAATAATTCTTGCAACATTAAGTATAGGACCACTTCTAGTAATAGTTAGTCCAATATGATCTTCACCATATGTTAAAGGTTTATAAAACTCATCTACAAATGTAAACTCTTCAACACTATTAAAGCTAATATTTAGTTTAGTAAGTAAAGACTCAATAGACCTATCTGGAAACATATTAGTTATTCTAATAATCTGCATCGTATTATCCATAGACAACACAGGAATATTATTAAGCAGATCTAATAACTCAGACTTTTCTTCTCTCTTGGAGAGTTTATTTACTAATGTTTCAACATGCTCATTGGTTAATGAGCCAAATTCTTTCTTCCATAAGACCCTTGAGAGTCTATCTAAAAGAGGATCACTATACTTAGTCTTAGCTTGTTCATTGCCAATCAATATAAACAATTGCTTAGTACTAACTGACCCGTCTAGCCAATTTAAGAAGGCAACTGAATTATCATTGTCTAACTTCTTTTCATACTCATCCACAAAGATGATCCAGTTATTTAATGTATCACTGCCAACAATATCATTCCAACGTTGACTATTAATAATATCTAAGTTATCAATAATTAGCACTGGCATTCCTGAGTCTAGGGCCAGTTTATGCGCCCTTTTAGTTTTTCCACTACCCTTAAGACCAAGATATATAACAGCTAAACTCTTATTAGACTGTTTAAAACTTTCTAAGACTAACTCTTCAAATTCATCTAATAGAAAGTATTCATCTAGATATTTAAATTCAGTTGTAGGACTTAAATAAATTCCTCTGTCCATAGAATTTAAAGCTCTATAAACGCCGGCTTTTACCTTAGGACAAGTAGCAGCATTACTTCTAAAATCAATACTGCCATCTGGTTGTTGATATGCTAATAAACTAGTCAAGAATACTTACCTCTAATCTTAAATCTTTATACAAAGTCATAGGACATCCATCAACTGAATCTCCCCAAGTTATATCTTTTCCAGGAAGTCTTTTAAACTCCTCTTCTGTCATTTCATAGATATGGTCTTCAAACCTAAGACCATCATCTGCAATATTAAAGTGCTTATTAAAATCTTTATTAGGAGTACTAATAAGTATTTGCTTAACCTGTTCACATAAACAAAGTTTTTCTAATATAAGCATTGCTACATCCTTTTCAATATGTTCAATAAACTCTATTAAAAGGACTGTTGTAGGCTCTGTTAATTGTTCTAAAGCAAATGCCCAATCAGTATAAAAGGAAGCATCTACATTCAAATGGCTAGCCTTAGTTTTAGCTTTTTCAATACACTTTTCATCTATATCTACACCAACATATTTTGCAGCTTTAGACACTTTAATATATTTTCCAGGACCACAACCAATATCTAAAACACTATTTTTAAATAAAATGTGTTGACTTACAAATGCAAATCTTTGTTGTTCATTTCTGCCAATATTAGATAGTTTAATTGAATCATTATTTAATAAAGGTACTACTTTTTTAGACATATTATCTTCAAGAATGCCTCTAAATCTATGTCTAACAATAAAAGGAATGTTGTCATTTTTTTTGATGATGTTAGCATAAACATTAACTTGATCAAGTGTTAGATAACTCACATTATCCTTAACAAGTTGCATGAATAGAATTAAAGCTGTATACCTTAAAACATCAATTAAACTACTATTATTAGTAACATTTAATTGTACTAAATTACAATTATCAGCTATTGTATACTCTGTAATGTTAAAGCTTTCAGTGTTAAATATAGATAAATGTTTAACATCAATATCTAAACATTTAATAGTAATAGTATTTAAAGAAGGTCCTTCCTCATACTTATTATTACTATCTTTTTTAATACAATCAAACAATGCTGTTATTACTGTAAGAGCAGCTTCAGCAGAACAATAACCTCTATAAACTAAATAATTACCTTCTTTCTCAAAGGAATCCTGTCCAGTACCTTCTTCAAAGACAGCCATATATGTTAAAGGATTAACATACTTACCCACTACAAAACCCTTTCTACAATCTCTAATAAGCAAGCCACTACTAGGATTCTTATTAAGAATGTAAGACATGTTAAAGTTGCTAGAATTAACGTCAATTATCATATTAAACCATTCTCTTTACGTCTATAACTTGCTGATAACAATTTAATACTATTACTCTTTAACTCATAAACAAAAGCATTATCATAAGTACCTTCATCAGTTCTACTTGTCATTATTTGAGCATACCTAATAGCAACAGAAGCCTTTTTTATTGGTGTTTATATCTGCATACTTAGCAGTATCAATATCATCTAAATCACTTAAACCAGCCACAATTAAATACATATTAATTAATACCTTATTATAGCTATTACAAGTTAATTATATTGCTACAACTAACTTGTAATAGTTTATTTATTGCCTACCAAAGAAGTTACTAATCTAGCCGCCTGATTTACTAGCAGTATCATCATTAATCTCTTTTAAATCAACATTAGGAACATCATCTGTCCCTTCATGCAAATCATCACTCATACTATGAACATCATATGTAGTAAGTAAAGCTTCTAATTCATCTGGTTCTGATACATAGTATACAGATTCAGACTCTCTACCTTAATCATCATGATCAAGTACTCTTGCTTTCCAGAAAGGCATATTGTTATTTCTCCTTTATTATTATTATTATTATTTATAATTTTGGATCTAGTCCTTGTTCTTTTTTCAACTCAAACATTAGTCTAATTAAAGTATTAACATACTCTTTATTAGATTCAACAAACTCAGAGGAATGCATATCTAATAAAGCATTACCAAGTTGCCATTCATTAATAGACACCCTAAGTTTACCTTTAATGTTTTTCTTATCAATGAACTTATCCAACTTAGAAGTATAGTCATGACCATAAACTAATCTTAAATAATCTATGTTTCTAACTTTAATATATGGTGCTTGGCCTTCAATATTGTAGTAAGGTTTAACAACAATACCTTCGAGGTGACTATATAAGTTTTGTACTTTTATCCCTTCTGTTAAATCATTAACATCAACCACATGTAATGGTGTTTGTAATAAGCTTAACAACTCAAAGTTATTAAATCTATTAAACTCACTATTACTATAAAGAATTTTATCTTCAGACTCAACTTTAAGAATATTAAAAGGAACAAAGTAAGGTGCTTCAGTTGAGGCATACTTATCTAGTTCAGTGCCAAAGATATTTAGATTATCTAGATTACTAGTGTTTCTCCATTGATTAAGATTACCAACTTGTTTGTTTGCTGATGGCACCTTATTAACATAATCATCACTAATCTTATAAGATTCTAAATCAGTATAAAAACCATGTTTAATCATAGCTTCAATGTGTAACTTATGACTATAATAATAAGATTCAAATGTATCCTCAATTAAACCTTTACCAAGATAAGACCAAGGCATCAACTCACAATCTAATAATGTTGAAGTATAAGGCCCTAAACTATTAAGCCAAGTCATTAACTCATTGGATACATTATCTTCTAGTGCTTGTATAGCAGTGTCTAATTCAGGTGTATGTTTTAACTTAAAGCCACTTCTAGTAAACACCTCATAACTATTTCTAGTTAATAATACTTGTGCTCTACTACCCATGTATTTAGGTTGTATTAACACTTGTGTTTGTCCAGTAGAAGCATAGTAGGCTAACACAGTTTTAATATCTTCTAAGGTTGTTTCAGTCTTATCAGCAGGACACATAGTTCCACTGATATAAGGCACCTTGTTTCTGATAAAACTACTTAACTTTCTAGTATCATCATCATCTAACTTAACTTCTAAGTCTTGTACAGGATACTTAAACTTAGTAAGATTATCAAGTTGTTTAAGACTATTATCTAAGGTAGATTGAACAATAATAAACTTTCTAGTAGCAACATTATAACCAGTTAACACACCACCATAACCAACACCAGTGTCAAGACCAATACTAAATCTAGTCTTAACAGGTCTATCAAATGTTAGATGACCATATAAGTGAAGAGGCCAGCAGCTATTATAATACTTGTCAGTATATATCTCATTAATAAGATCACACTTCTCTTCAGTCGTATAATATAAGTTAGTCATCTTATTAAGACTTGTTAACAAGTACTTACTCTTACAAGGAGCATGAGTAACAATAAAGCCTTGACCTCTAATACTAGTATAACTTCTATTATAAAGTTCTATAAACTTAGTCTTATACTCTGGAAAGTCATAGATTAATTGTCTACTATTAAAGAATTTATTATCTAATTTCTCCCGTGTTAAGTCATTTAAATTCTTATATAAGTTCTCTTCATGATTACCTTTAACAAGTAGTATTTGAGGATTATCTAATAAGTAATCAATAATAGCTGCATTACAACTTACGCTGCCAAGTTTACTATCAATCCAATCACCCATCAAGATTGGCACATTATGTTCATCTTTAATGTTACTAATAAGCTGTTTTAACTCATCAACACAACCATGAACATCACCAATGACAGTGTAGTTATTACCATCTACAAGTAAGTTATTCTTATCTTGTATATAAGTAACATTAACACTTTCAATCCTATCTGTGACTCTTATAACTTTGTGATAGTCTTTAGCTTTCAGTTCTTTAAACACATGTTTCTGCAATCTGTCTAAATGCTTTTGAATAACAAACTTATCACCACCATCATTAACAAACCAGTCTTCTCCGTTCTTATAATCAAACAAGATACAGACAACCTTATAATTATTATCTCTACAGATGTTAAGAATGTCAGTTCTAAATTGTTGGTTCAAACCAGTATTATCAATGATTACAAACTTCTTATTTACTGGATAACTGATGTAATTTCTAAGCTTAGCATATAACAAATTAAAAGCTTGAGAAGACACTTCAAGCATTCTTGGATCATATTTATTAATACTATAATCATCTAATAATTCTCTTCTAATATCATCAGATGAAAGAATAGTAACATCAGTATTATTAGCTTTTAGTTGTAACTCTAATTCTTTTGAAATGAAACTCTTCAATTTTGTTAACCTAAAGGCTTTTTATCCCTTAGTTCTACTAATCACTTAGTAGTCCAGCATATATCTTTACCAGTTAAGTTTAACTAGTAGTCTGCACTCTTGGTACTTTACTATCCTATATAAATAGGACTCCATGTACTATGCGTTGAACCTTTATCCTATTACTAGGACACTTGGCTGCTGATTGACTTATAATTAATTATTTTTAAACATTCACACTTATTATTACTAATTATGTTGTAGTTAATTAACCTTCAAGTTATCCCAGCAATTCACAGACTTATGTGGCAATAATTTCATTATAAAATTTTGCATGTTTTCTTTTAAGAAATATAGTTGCATCTTTATAGATGTATTCTTTAAACTTATGTATATCTTCTTGAGTAGTTAAAGAAAAATCAAAACAATTAGTTTGTCTTGCTCTTATATTAAGATTTCCTTTTAGATCTAAATTTAATTTTAAATAGTCTTTTACTTGATTTAATAAAAGCTCTCCACCAACAAAAGTAACAGTTAATAAAGATTTATATTTACTACGAGTATAAACACTTCCATCTCCATCAAATAAACCTCTTATATAATGATTCATTAAATTTGAATCAAAAATAGGTAATCTTATATCTAGATAAGTTTTATTAGGAACAATATCATATCTTGCTAAATCTTCTAAATAATGTCTAGAAGTGATTTTAAGATAGCTAGTTTCACTTATTATAGAATTTCCTTTATATACTTTAGTTCTAGATGAAAAACTTATTTTAGCATTAGGAGATAAAAGATCTCTAAATTTTTCTATTAAATAACCATCAGAATGCTTTAATTCTAAGCCTAATGTTCCTGTTTTAGATATACTTCCATCTGCGGTTATTAAGCCTAAAAAATAAGCTTGTTGTTCAGATTTAATATCTCTAAAAAAGTTATGGTTTCTTTCATAACCTAAATCATAATCCTTTACAGATCTTTTAAGGTTTTTAGGAATCCATCTTAGAACGGTTTTTTTATTTAATCCTAATTTAATTGCTATATTATTAGCACTTAAGCCTGAATTATACATATCTAAAACTTTATCTATTACTTCTTTAGAATAAGGAGGTATTATAGATCTTATAAGTTCTTTAGGTATCCAGTTTAAAACGGTTCTAGGATTTATATTTAATTCATTAGCTATATTGCTTGAACTAATTCCGGATTGATACATTTCTAAAGCTATATTTCTTAATTCTTGAGAGTATGTCATAACTACTTTTATAATAATTTATAAAAGTAGTTTACTCTAAAATTAACATATAAAACTAGGCAAAATTTGTACTACCACAATTTGATGGTCCCACCATCATATAAACAGTATAATCTTCACATACAATACTAAATGGCTTGGTCATATTAAAACTCTTCTTATAACAACATTATTAAATAATAAACAAAAGGACTAAGTATATTACAGTTTAGTCCTTATTGTTTATATAGATTAGAAAGTACTATTACTTTCTCATGGCAAGCAATTGTTCTCTGGTAAGATTAGCTCTGTCTTTTCTATCAAGCTCAGCAAGTTGTTCATCAATCTCTGCATTATGTGCTCTAACAGCAGCTTTAGTAGCAGCTTCTTCTGCTTCACTGTCTCTAATATCAAGAATAGCAGTGACAATTGATAGCTTCAATTGAGTTGCATTTTGGGCAGCACTTCTAGTACTAGAACCTCTTCTAGTAATCTTAGCAAAAGATTCTACTTCATTTTGTAGTTCAGCTTCATAATCAGCAAGAACATCAATTACTTTAGGAGTGCCATCTTCATTCTTCTCTGTTCTACTCTTAATAGGCTTAAGATCAAACAGTTGTTCCATTGTAAGCTCACCTTGAGGAAGTTGAAATCTTACCTTACTTCTAATACCTTGTACAAATAAATCAGACATATTATTATTATTGTTCCTTTTTGTTTAATTATTGTTTTGTTTGTGTTTATCTATTAAGCTTTCAAACTTAAATGTAGTAGTTGTAAAACAGATTACAACCACATACATTATAACTTAAAACTTAACTCTTACAGTCCTTTTAAAGCTGCCTTCAACTTTAACAATAAGAGTTTCTTTACTATCATCAGTAAAGCCTAATCCTGCTAACTGTTTAGTAGTTGGCTCCAACTTATCAGTCATACCATAAATCTCTAACACTTTTCTATGTGCTAGAAGCTCACCATTCAAGTTTTCAATATGAAAGGATCTCATTGGACTATCTGAATGACACCCATCTAAAAAGAAGAAGTAATGCTTAATACCTACCCTATTTTCACCCCAATAGTTAGGTGATAGTGAGATTAGATTTACTTTGTGGAATTGATTAGAATCAAGACCCCACATAGTTTTAGAGCTAGATGCAACTGGTTCTAAGTGATGCTCAATTGACCATTGACTATTACTTAGAGTAACAGTAGCAACATCAACCCATTCTTTATGACCAGTAGCAGGATAAATGTATTCATACAACTTATCATTAAATGCAATCTCAGCTTTACCTCTACCATAGCTTCTTCTCTTACTCCAGTTATGAATCTTACATTTATACTTTCCATCTTTTAGTTTATCCATAGAAGGAAATGTAATATTCTCAACAGGGATATAGCCAGCAGGAGCAGCAGAAGTATAGTCTACATCTTGCACACCACCACTTGTAGGATCATTTCTTCTATTCCAACCAACTCTATTAGTAGAATCCCCATAGTTATCACAGACTTTAGCAGAAGGGCCCCTATTACCAGGCATAAATACATGCAAATCCATAAGACTATCATTAGGTTCTAGTTCATTCCAACTATGAGTAAACCTAAAAACACCATCAACTCTACCACCTTTACTAATAACTGCTTGAGTTAAGTTACTTCTACCAGCTAAGTTACCATTATAAGTCCAACTGAACATATTATCCTTCCATTTAAAAGGATTCTTACAAGTAGGATCAATTGCAGTTGTTAGTGTTACTAGATTATTGCCAAAGCCATTTTCTAAGAAGATTGCAATAGACTTACTATTAGGTAATATACTATCAATGAATGTTTGAATGTCAACAGTCTCTATAGCATCAAATTCAGCCTTCTTGTGTCTAGATAAGGTGCCACTATTAACAGTTTTAACATTAGCAAATAAGTTAGAAGCTGGAGCCTTCTTCTTACTAATATTAATATGACTTACTTCATTGATACTACCATTAAGAGCATCTTCTAATGTAGCAAAGCGCCTCTTAAATGAATCTTCATAACCCAACTCAACAATCTTATTAGCAGCATCTTGCTTCTGTCTTTCAGTTACAGCAACCTTTGCTTTCATATGATTAGCAGGATCAACTCTAAAGTTAAACTCCTTCTGCACAACATTAATGTCTTTACCCTCTGCAAGATCAAGACAAGTTGTACCAACTAACTCATTAGCAAAGCCAGCAAAAGGAATATCACTAAACCTCTTCCAAGTCCAGTTATCCTTATTTAAAGTAGAACCTTCTAAGCTGTCATACTCTTGTTTAATATTAATAAACTCATCTACTTTGTACTTATACAAATCAGCCCTTAATAGGGAGCCTTGTGCCATTAGTTCTGATACAACTTGCAGCGTTTCAAGTGGAATAGATAAACCCTTAACAAACACTTGATGAGTGCTGTTCCTCTTACTTAGATAAGTACCAATAGACTCATTACCAGTAAGTACATACTGCTTAGGCAAGTTAGTATAAAAGTGATAAAATGTATATACTTTATTCTCTACAACAACACCATACTTAGCTACTTCTTCTGGTGTGTACTGTTTAGTAGATAGCTTATAACCAAGTTGAAATGTATCAGCATTCTTCTTAATCTTTTCATAAGGCTGCTTTACAAGATCATCGTAGTGAATAGCAAATACGCTACTAATAGATGCACCTTTTAAAGCATTTCTAACTTTAAAGACAGAATTGTGATAACTACTATCTTCAACATCAATGTCAAACATTGTAACTATTTCATTGTTATCATCTATGGCAACAATATTGCCATAAGTTTTAATAAAATGATGATCTCTATTGCAATTGTTACTAGAACTATTTGGATCTCTAAATACTGGATCATCTTCTGGTGCAAATGACTTTAAGTATAAATTCCATAAAGCATCACCACTAACAGATGATACAAACAATTTACCAGTCTTACACATTAGAGCAAACTGTTCTCTAATCAATGATGCAAATGATTCAAATGATAATTTTTTAGACATATTAATTTATTTATTTATTCTTATTTATATACTTAACTTGTGATTGCACTTAATACCAAAGTATAAATGCAATGATAAAACAAACATAGAAGAAGGACCAAAATGGAAATACTAGATTAAATATATTACTAGCAATCCATAAGATACAATAAGTTAATACACTTGCAGTTAATATTCTTCCTAAAAGCTGACCTAATTTATACAATTAACTTTTAACTCTTTAATAATTCTTTAATAATTTTATCTGTTGTAATCTGTGAACGCTTTAGTTTTAATATAGAACTAATATTAGCTTCAATTGCTGATATTAAAGCCTTTTGTATAACACTACTATGATCTAAATTACTATAAAATCTAATATCATTAATGCCAAATTTAGTTTTAATTTGATGATATTCAAAGCCTTCAATTTTAGTTAAATAATGTTCAAATAAATTATCAAGCCATGCAATAACCTCTTCATCATTAATGTCTAAACCATACCAACCTTCAGGTAAATAGGCTGCATACTTCTCATTAAATTCAACTGTTGTCATATTAATAATACTTCGTACCAATTTTACTTAATACATATTGAATTAACTCTATATGTTCTTTGATTGATAATGATTCAATCCAACTACAAACAGGATTAGATAAAAAAGTATTATTAAAAATTACTTTAAATGGAGGTAAATATTCAGTAGCTCTTTTTTCTACTACAGCAATGGTTCTATGCATAACATTATTATCGTAATAAATCCTTTCTAATAATACTTTGTTAAGATCTTCAAAAATATAATAACCTTTAAGATGGCCTGAAAGAGTTAACTCTAAAGCCTCTTCTAATTCTTTTACAAACTGTTTATTTACATTTAACAGCATAATATTCTTCTCTCTATAGCACTTAATTTACCAACAACATCACCATTAACAGAAGTCATATAAGCTCCTCTATTTTGTTTTAACCACTTCTCAGCAAGAGGCCCAAAGTTAAGATCAAATAAATCAATCCAGTCAATCCAATGTATATCTTTAGGCTTAGTATAACCTATTTGTAATAGAGCTAAAGTACATTCATGTGAGCCAATTGGTAGGTCTATAAACACTTTATTAAGCTCTCTATCAAAGAGCCAGTTATATTGTACAACCTGTTGTCTAAACTCCTGCAATGTGCACATAATTATAGGAGTATTAACTTGCAGTAAATGTTCTAATATGTCTTTATCTATCATAATAACTATTGATTTTATATCTTGGAAACAGCCACTCTTTAACATTTGATAATACAACTTTACATTTTGTATTTACATCCTTAGTTATAAAAGTGCCATCTTTTCTTTTCTTAGCAACATAGAAACCAACTCTATCAGTTAAACTTACAATTACAAACTTACCAATAGGTGCTTTTGTAATGTCACTTTTCCAACAACCATACTTATTATCTGATATAACTTTATCATACTCATAGATTAGTTCTTTACCTTTATATGTATAGTCTTTATCAATTAGATTAATCAACCATCTAAGTCTAAATGCAGCACACCATCTATCACTTATATATTCTAGGTTAGACAGAATAGAATAGTTACTAACATAATCATAGGTTTCAAAGCCACTTCTATAGTCTCTTTCTTTAGGTAATAATCTAAGCTCATAATATCTAATCATAAAGGGTAGAAAAGGTTTAAGTTTAGCTATAGCATTGTTAAGATAGATGTCATAACTATTCTCTCTAGAATCATCCAACACTAAATCTTCAATGTTACTAAAACTATCTAATAACTTATCTAATTGCCAATGCTTCTTACAAGTATAAAGTTTAGCAACTCTATGTCTTTGTCTATATCTTTTTGATTTATACATTACTAATATCCTTCAAATTAAATACACATCATAATACTTAACAACTTTGTTTATTAGAGGCACCACTATAAAATTAATATTGTGATAATACAATTGTGTAATTAATGTATAATATTGCTCTCTGTCTTGTTTTGTAGCCTTAGATCTCCCAGGCAATACTAATACTGCCTTCTCTTTTCTTAGCTTTATAAAGTCATAATAACTAGGAGTGACTTGATTAATACTTAAACTGTCTTCTCTTTTACCACTACAACCTTTAGATAAAGGTGGAGCAAATACAACAACATCATAGGGATTATAATTAATAGAAAAGCAATCTCCAATTAACATATTATTTGGAGATTGTTTTAAATACTTTTTATCAATATCATTACCAGTAGTAAGAATATTATAATCTCTATAATGATGTGCTAATACAGGTAAAGAAGGACCAACACATAACTCTAATACTGATTTAGGATAATATAAGCTAGCTATATTAAATGCTCTCTTAGAAGCACAAACACCACATGTATTAGCTGTTAATTCTATATCATATTGACTAATGTTTGTCATTCTTCTAACCCTTTTAAGTGATCTTCTAAAGCTCGCCTTTTAATAATATTTGAAGCTTTTCTAAGTAACTTTCTATAAAACAAAAACAGCGCCAACAAGACCAAGGCTTTTGAGTACAATCACCATCATGTTCTGTTATATATGCCATTCTCTACCCATGCCTTCATGATTATCTGTAAGGTTATATAAATAACCCGCTACATATAAAAGAAATTGTTTTGCTTCATTACTCATTATTCAAATATCTTAAGTAAAATATAACCTAAAATTAAAACAAAACTAATTCCAATAAACCAATCAATAATCATCTAAGGTACTCCTTATTTAAATCCCAATCATCTAATTGTCTTTTAATATTAAAAGGTCTACCTCCAGGAATGGTATCTACTCCTGTGCCATTACAAGAGTGAGCGCCAATCCAGTTATTTGCATTATTAAAACCAATTAAGTAATGCTCAAAGTATTCAGCCAAAGCTAAAGGAGAATATTTTAAAACTTTAATAACATAATAACCAAGAATAATTCTTACTCTATTAGGTAAATAACCTTCAGATCTAAGCTTACCCATTGCTTTATTATAGAACTTAACTTCAGTTCCAGTGCCTTTAATAAAGTCTGGTAGTGGTTCAATTTTAGTTTTATTTATATTCTTACTTAGGCCGTCTTTGTAGAATATTTTATTACCTTCAAACTCAGCAATAATGTAACAATAGTCGCCCCATAAAAGGGATCTAATAAATTCACCTTTATCACTATCACTAGTTTTATAGTTTAAAGCAAGACCATAAGCTATTTTTTTAGACATAGTACCTAGAGAAAGAGCAGCTTCTATCTTTGTAGTGCTTGCACCTGTGATGGCTGACTTATTGTCTTTGTAGTTCTCTATACCTTTCATATCATAATAGAAGTTATTACAATCTGCATCTCCTTCTATTGACTTTATATCAACACTGACAGGAATAACATTAATGTTACTAATATCAACAAATTTAATATGATGTTGTTCTCTCAAACAAGCAAAGTGAAAATCTTTAAAAGATCTTCCTTTATATTGTGGATATAAGTTACATAAAATATTAAAAGGAACTAAAGTCATACCTTCATTAATAATGTCAACTCTATTAGCTAATAAGTTGTAATAAGGATCATCTAGTAACTCTTGTTCATACATAATCTCATATTGATAAGGCTGATGTAACACCCTTACTTCTATTTGATTAAAATGCCCTGCAGTCTTTACAATCTCATCAACAACTTGCTTATAACTACCTTCTAATACTAATAGATCAGCATTAAATTTCTCCTTAAGAAGTTGTTTAAACTTTGCCAAACAAGCAAATAAATACTTAAATCTATTCTCACCTACACTAGGAATTTTAGTATAATGAGCCACACTAAAATAATAAGGAGTAAGAGCAAAAACAAATATTACTTGTCCATCTAAGTCTTCTAGCAAAGGGTTATCAAGAAGTCTTAGAGCATTATTAACAATAACAATAGTTACCTTGCTTTTGTTTTTCATTAGGTTTTATTTACAACGATATTTTTTATTTCAAACAGACAAAATTCAAAACAAGTATGATTATGATTTTCATAATGATCATACTCTTCCTTATATAAAATAGATGCTTTAATCTTAGACTCTTCTAAACTCTTAGAAGCAGTTTCAATATAAACATCATCTGATAATAAACTATGAAACATCCAATACTTTGGAGTATAAATTTGTTTTTGTTTCATTATATCTAATTAGTGTAAAGACATAAAAAACTGGGTAAAACAAAGAGAATAAAAAGGACTAAGTATATAAAAACAGAAGTTTCTTCTTCTTCATATTTCTTTATATTCTTTTTATAGTCTTTATCTTTAATATGTTTGTTCATTTTGATAAATTAACTAGATAGTACTTTACAACTTCTCTTATAATGTCTTTAGTTTCATCTTTTGTTAGCCCATCATTGTTAATCTTAACAACTTTGCCAGCATACAAACTAGTATCAAAGTCAATATAAGTTTGGGCCAGCTTTACATTAAACTCATCACCAACATCTTCAAACATGTTATTATTAGCTTCTCTATTACTTGTTCTAGTGGCACCATTCATACCAACTAACATAATAGTCAAACCAGGAATAACAGTATTAGCATCTGTTAAATAAGATAAACAAATATCTTCCTTATAATCTTTTGCTTTTAAATAACAATAAGTTGATATATTCCATCTATCACAAAGAGCAATATACTTCTTAATAGATAACTTTCCTTTAATTAAATCATAAGGTTCTGTATTTGTTACATAATCTCTAATCAAATTGTCATATACTAAGTATCTATTAATTTTAATGATCTCTGCTAAATCATTTGTTGATACTTTATTATATAAAGAATATATAAAACTCCTCAAACTTTTAAATATAAAATCAGATTCATTAAGCTCTTTAAATACAAAAGATTTAATAGTTACTTTATTATATAAATCCTCAATAATTAAATCATTTGACCAGTTACATAAATTATTTATTTGAGTTGTCTTGCCAATACCATCAGGACCTTCAAATACTATTAATTTATTATCAATTTGTTGTGTCATATTATGTACCAGGTTCCATCATCAACTCAGAATACAATTTAAACTTAAATGATTGAGGTAATGTTAATAGATATACTACAAACTCATCTTCCAGTAAGTTAACAAATTCTTTTAAATCTTCTAATGACAGATCATTTAATTCATCTGCAAACTCCCAGAAGTCATCATAATAATTAAATTTAATCTTATTAGTACTTTTACTTTGAATATGAACCTCTAAATCCTTTAAAAGAGAGGCAACATCAACACAGTCAATACATTCTTTTACTAATTCTATAATTGATTCTTTCATATTTTTAAACTACCACTTTAACTAAGTCTGATTGAACATTAAATATCTTATTAACTAGATTAAAGGCCCACTTCATAATTTTCCTAAATGAAGCCGCCAACATATACTTATACTTCATACCACTAAAGTTAAAAGTAGCAGTAACAGTTTTTGCAATGACACCTAATATAAACTTAACCCAATTAACAACCTTGGTGCCTTTTGAGTTGATAGATGTTCTAAGACCTTTATATCTACTAAACTGTCTAAGCTTAAAAGTACAAGCTTTTCTTTGAAACTTAGTAACAAGCACATGATCATCTTCTGTGAGATAGATCAAATTAGAAGGGTGATTGTCTCTTGTGTTACCACTGAGATGATGCACTATAAGTTCTTGTTGCACATCTTTTTTCTTCTTACTAACAAATAAGAATGCCACTATTTGATGATACATGACTATCTTCTTACTTCTATAAGGTGCAAATTCCCAATAACCACTTTTTTCTAACAACTCTTTAATTGCAATGTTACATGGTCTAGTAACATCAAAACAAATATAAGAATGTGGAAAGGAGCCACTAATAAATGATGCACTAGCATCTAACAAATCTTTAATCTCTGAGTATATATAAGCCATAATTTTTATTTATTCTGAATAACAATAGAATTTATATAAGTTTAAATACAAATAAAAGCAACTATCAAATCTGTTGACCCAGGCCCTAACACCTAGAGGAAATGATAATTGCTTTTACTTATATTAATCCCTTGTCTATTCTAAGAAAGAGATATACCAACTACAAATAACAACATTGAACTATTTCTAATTTAATGTTGTTATTATATGTAATTGATATATCCTTTCTATGTTATCCTCAATAGAGGCCCCAGAATCCAGGATCACACTTATAGCGCCAACTAGACTAGCTAGTATTTCTAAGAACAAAAGTATATTACTATACTAAAGGGAAAGTTCTTAATTTATTATTCTCTAAGAGAAGCAGGTATAAGGGGCTGGCTGGGGTCAGGTAGTTATTAAGTCACCGTTGGGCCCTTGTCTTGTTTAGGGACTATCACTATTTCTAGTTTAGGGTGGAAACTCTAATAGTATAACTACTAGCTCTGAGCCTTGTTATTCTTTAATTATAGCACACTTAATTGATTTATTTATGCAAATTAATTATTTACTTTAACTTGTATTTTAATTAAACTATCATCTTTAAGTATATATAAAGGACTTCTATCTTTAATATCATAATAATAATAAAAGTTTCCTTCTTGAAGTCTGATAAGAAACTTTTGTCCTAATTGTTTAACTGTTAAATAAATATATTTATTAGAATCTAAAACATAAAGACCACTAACAAAATTGTCTTCAGTTAATTCTTTAATTGCAAATCCAATTGTTATTACATTATTCATATTATTTATTTGGCTCAATAGTTTCAAATGAAAGATCAACATCTTTTAAAGGAGTTGAATTATATTACATTCATATCTGATAATTTGAGTCAGATCTTTTAATGTTAATGGCATATTAATCTCTCCTCATAATAGCTTCTTGAACCTGATTCTGAAAGTCTATAACTTTATCTAAACTTTTATATTCAAAGCCTAATTCATCTAAATCACAAGTCTCATTTAACTCTAAATCAAATGCTGTTATATTTAAAGTATTATGCTCAAACAAAGATGAACTATACTCATTAAGATATAAATTAATAATTTTTAATCTATCCTTATCTGATAGATGATATAACATGATTAAAGTATTAATTTCCTTTAAAAAGTAATCACTATTAGTTACAACAGCTACTCTAACTTCTTTATCTTTGTATAACCAATATTGTCTAGCAATATTAACTTAAGTCTGTGCAGAACAGTCATTACTTAACTTTAAAATACTATCATGAGTGTCTTCAATGTTTTTATAATCATAAACATTACCCTTTAGAAATAGATGTAGAGACATATTATTCATCCTTAATTGTTTTTAACATCTTTACCCCTTCACTGTTAAAGCCTTTATATTTGCCAATAACAACATTAAAACCATAACATCTTTCTAAGATAGAGCCATTTGTAGATAGATGAGTTACTTTATTATTTCTAACTCTGTAACCAACGCCTCTAAAAGTATAAACTCCATCTTTTTTAGACTTTGCTTTTTCTATAATTAGAGCTTCATTATGAGTATTTAAACCATAATCCCAAATCTCTTTAGGCATATTATTTGTTATACTCTTTAATAAACTTATCAATTGCTAAAACAAGTTGGGAGTTAAATCTAACATCCTTTCTTAACTCATTTAAACTACTATCAACTAAACTATCAACACCTGATAGTAAAGATTTAGCCACCTTACTTTTAACTTGTTCTTTGACTAATTGTTCAACTTCTAACTCTTTAAAAGCCTCCGTAATGCCAGTATTAATAGTACTATTAATTAATTCTTTGTTAGCTTGAAAAGCTTTAGTTATAAAAGGAATAATATTATCTCTTTCACTAAATGTAAATATATTAGTAATTGAGTCTTTAACAGCTACTAAAATCTTATCTTTAATAGCTTGTTCAATGTCAAATGTACTAGTTTTAACTTTAAGCGCCTCATCTAATTTTCTATTACCAGTGTTATTAAAAGTAGTAATAGATTGAACCAACTCATCAACTGTTTGAGTTAATGTAATAACTTGTTGTTCTAAATTTTTAACTGTTGTTTGTGCCATATTAAATATTATCTAACTCTCTTTGCTCCTTAATTTTATTTCTTAGTTCTAACATACCATTATCAAATATTTCAGCAACTTTGGGAAAATCATTTATTGTAATACTTTTATAAAATATAATATGCTCTTTAAACAAATCTTCAAAGTATTCAGAAGTAGTGTATAAACCTTTAGGATAGTCTCTAGAATCACCTAAATCTACAATATCACTTAATACTATACATATATAAGAATTGGCTAACTGAGTTAGCCAATCACTAAATCCTTGTACAGTAGGATAATCAAATAGTTTTTTATAGGGCTTAATACATTCATAAAACTCCTGTTGAACTTCTTCCTTTATTTCAATAGGACATTCCTCTGTTAATTTTTGAAGATGTTCAAATGGCATATTTAAGTAAAAACAAGTATTAATTCCAAACAAGTTTTTGTTAGTTTGATCTTCACATTCAATTGCATCTAATATCCATTTAACATACTCTTTAGCTTTACACTTATTTACTAAAGTCATTAATCTAAACTCCACATTATGTAATCATATAGTTTATTTTGAAAGTCAATTACATCATCAAAACTCTTAACAACAGAGCCAAATTCTTCTAATACACAGTCCTCTTTATGCTCTAAGTCATAACAAGTAATCTTACTATCATCTCTTGAAGAAAAAGAAAGGCCTTTATAGACTTTATATTCTTGACAAACTTTTAATCTATTATGTAAAGATAACTTAGACAACATAATAAGATTATTAATTTCTTTCTTAAAGAAATCACTATTAGTTAAGACTGCAATTTTCTGCTCTTTATCTTTATATCTTCAATATTATCTAGCATGATCAACTTGAGCTTGTGCAGAACAATCATTACTGATATTTAATAAAGTATCATAACTGCTTTCTATCTCTTCATAATCATATACATTGCCTTTAATAAGTATATGTAAACTCATTGTATTTCTTTTTTAATTGCATATCTTTTAAAATTATTCTTCTGAATACATTTAACTTTATTTCTAATCTTTTCTAGTTGTTTTTCAAAACACTCTGATATAATTTTTATTCTATATTCAGTTACAAGTAAATCTAAATCTTGCAAGTCTTCCATAAAGTTATCTGTAAAACTATCAGCAGTTGTTTCTAAAGAATACTGTCTGTTATCTGTATCATGATTTAATATACTTTCTAACACATAGTCTACAGAAGTACAAGCTATATCATTCGCTATTGTCTTACTAAATTTCTTTGTCATTGTATATTATTCTAACTGACTAGTTAAATGAAATAGGCTACAATAAGAACACTTATAAGTTCTCTTATTAAATTTAGCTGCCTCTATTTCTGCTGTATATCTATTAGAATATACAGTTTTCTTAAGGCAGCCTTTTATTGTTTCTTTCTGTAGTCTAAGTAATAAATTCTTTTTATTTCTCATACAACTACCATTCATATAAACTATAAAGAGTATAGCTTATAATTCATACCAGTGCCTAATTATATATGTTGTATAAATAGCTCTATTAGGTTTATTAATGTTAATAACATCAACGCACAATCTTTCATTTTGAATATAACTTTTAACAAACAAACATAGTTCATCTGTTGTTAGTTCACTCTTAGAATTCACACCAACTAAATAAAAAGGTTGAAGTTCAAACTTCAACCTTTCCACATATTCAGCATCTGTCAATCTTTCTTTATCAACAATCATTGTTATTACAATCCTTAATTCTATAATCAAAAAACAATTCTTCAAGTAAATGTTTAGTATAAAAAATAACTGCCTTTTCACCATCTGAATGTTTCTCATTCCAGGCTTTATTAAGAATAGCAGCTTTAGTTTCTTTACTAATATTATACATATTAATGACTATAAACTGTTCTTTTAACAAATCTAGTTCATCATCAAGTGCACTGTTATAATTATCATAAAGAGACTGAGTAGTTCTTGCAAGCTTTAAATCTTCTAGATAATTTGTTTGTTCTAGGACCCAAGATTTAACTGACTCTAGATCTTCTAGATTTGGTTTAGCAGGTTCAGAAGGAAAAATAGCAGTTCTATAACTATTTTTTATTCTAGAATATCCATCTTCAAATTGTGTGGCATCAAGTGTAGCATTAAATTTGTTCATCTTAATTATTGTATAAAGTTATATATGTAATGAGTACCTCTAACTAGATTTGAACTAGTGATAACCAAAAACTATAAAACTTAGAGGTTTAAAGTTTTATAATTGAACCTATTTATAATATAATATAAAGCAATGGTTCAAATAATATGACAAAAGCATACTTAAAAGAACGACTTCCATATTTATTTGAAGCATATGGCTTTCTTCCTTTGCAAAACTTTCTATTGGGATCTGCAAGAGATATATTAAAACATTCTTTAGAACAAGTTTTTGAATGTTTACTAGAAAGCATTTCTTTATTACATACAATACAAAATACTATCTTTTTGACAAGATTTACCATAACATTCTCTGCTACAATAAGCTTTACCTTCTGAATTAATTAAGGATGATGGTCTTCTGTAAATTGCAGTATTACACATACTGCAAACAGTATTAGGTTTTTCTATTAGACATTGAGTTAAGATTTTTATTATATATAACCTTAATTATACATTAAGAACCTCAGCCACTCAGCCATATCTCTACAACTTAAAAAAAGGAAGGCTAGGGATTTGAACCCTAGAAAGTTTTACCTTTACTTGTTTTCAAGACAAGCACCATAGTCCACTCGGTCAGCCTTCCATTATATTACTTATTTCTAAATAATATAATTATGGAGTTATGTATATGTATAATGAAGAGACTTGAACTATTGACACAATTTCCTCTACCCACTGAGTTACAAGATACATGAGTACATAACTCCTAAGCGGATGACAAGACTTGAACTTGCAAAAATGGAGTGGAAGTCCATAATTTTACCATTAAATTACACCCGCAAATATTATATTACTTATAGCATATATAATAAACTAAGTCAATTAATTATTTTAATGTAATTCTTAAAGTTGCATCATTTGCCCACTTTTCAACTTTAACCTTCCAGACTAACTTAGTATTATATATAGGCTCAAATACTTCTTCAATTGAATGATTTATAACTGTGCCAATTGGCACACCATTTATAAATATATAAACTCTATCTCTTTTAGCATTAACAACGCCTTTATTAATATTAATATATCTTCTTATAGTTTCATTAGGAATTAACATCTTTATATTTCTCTTTTAGCTTTAAAAACAGCTCATACTCTTTTCTTTTATTCTCTTCTTGTATTTGAATTTGTAAAAGCCTCTGTTCTTCAGCTCTTCTCTGTTCATTTATAATTCTTTGTTCTTCGGCCTTTCTTTTGTTTTCTATTATTTGTTGTTTTGTAGCAGCAATCCCTTCTGCAACTTTATCATTACATATTTCTCTAAGAGCCATATGTTGAATATTAGTCTCATCTTCTTCATCCCAATATTCTTCTTTACCATCTATAAGTAAAGTTAATTCCCAATCATCATATCTATAATTATATTTTCTACATTCAGTACTAAATTCATAATTAACAATATGCTTAACAATTTCATCTAATGATTCAGATATATTTATTTGTAAATCAGAATTAGAAGAATCATTATATTCATCCCAAGAATTATGATTAGGTCTATAGGCTATAAGTGTAAATGTTGTCATATTAATTCCCAAAAGTTATCATAAAGTATTTTAGCAAATTCAGGTGGAATATCCTTTATATTAGATAATAGCTTATTACTAAAGTCTTTTAATATAACTTCTTTTTCTTTGTCTGTATAATCTTTTATATCAATATCATTAAATATAGTAATTCTTTCTTTTGAGTTCTCAGATTCAAATAATACTTCTTCATTATCATTAATCACTTTAACATTGTGATACTTATAATTAACATCATATTCAAATACTATTCTAGCTATATATCTAGCAAGAAGATCTTTTAATTCTTGTTCAAATGTCTTTACAATCATATTAAATTTATTCTTATTTATTTAAATAAAAAAGCCCTAGATCAGATATCTCCTACTTACAAGGTAGGCGCATTTGACCACTATGCTACTAGGGCATTATACTTAATATTAAACAGACTTAAAAATGGGCAAGATAGGAGTCAAACCTATGAAGATAAAAATCAACTGATTTTACAGTTAGCGCCCTTTAGCCACTTGGATACTCACCCTTATTATATTATATCTTTATACTTAATGGAACTATTTTATAGGCACTTAGTTTAGGAAAGTTATTATCTAATGTCTTTTGTTCATCATCTGATAAATCATTATAGAATTTACCATCAGACTTTCTATATTCTAATTCTTGTTCAATGATTATTGTATCACCTTCTACTCTAACATAACCATCAACATCAAATCTATTTAGTTCTGTTAGAGGTAACACTTCTGGATTACTAAAGTCATAAATAACAACTTCATAGGGGCCACCCCAATAACAACCTTCTACTATTAGTTTGTTATTAACAACTCCATAGATAGCCGCCCAACAAAAACCATGTCCTTTAAAAGCAGCTTCTGGAAAGTAAACATTAGATGTTTCTGTCTCTAAATTAACAACAGTATAACCCTGATAATCCTCACCAGCAATAAGATACTTATCAAAGAAGAAATGATAAAAAGAGGAGTAGTTTCTTTTAACTGATACTATCTCTTTATTATCACTAAGTCTAGTTACAATACCTTCTGTATAAGTCCAAGTATTAGGCCCAGTAACATATTTATAAATAGTTAATTTATATTTACCACATGGAGATAAAGCCTCATTTTCAAGTTCTTTTTCTATCTCTTCAAATACAGAAGCTTTACCCTCTTGCCATTCTTTATACTTTTCTAAGTCATCAATGAAATATTTGGTTTCCATATATATCTAAATCAGTCCTACTTGCTTTGTATTCATGTCTATTGGCTAATAAGTTTTTAACCTTTTTCTTTTCAACTTCTATATTATATTTAAAAGATATAGTAAGAGGTAAAGAGCTTATATTTGTAATTCTAATTCTTTTATATATGTATCCATATTCTTCACTTGAAGCAATAGTATCAATCATATTATTATAATATTAACTCTGTTAATTATATACTAACAGAGTTAATATTAAACTAATTACTTACCATCAATAATAACAAAGCTGCCATTCCACTTCTCTTTAAGAAGAGCAATGACTTGCAGAGTTACATATTCATTAGTTACACCAACTGAATCAAGCTTTCTTGTTTCCGCCTCAATCTTTGCTAGTTGAAGTTTAGCATTAGCAGCCCTCAATTCACTTTCATACTGAGTTGCTTTAGTTTGAGAAAGGCTAGTCTGTTTTTGAGTCTCAATAAGCTGCATTTGACTATTTAGAACCTGCTCAGCAATTTCTTTAGGAGGAGTAAAACCATTTACAAAAGTAACACTAAGTACCTTAACACCATATTTAGCTGTTTCTTCATTCAATTGTTTTAGAACATTTGCTTGGAAATCAGCAAGAGTTTTTGAAGTGTTATTAAGCTTATTAGTTTGACCAGGAATAGCAATTAGATCATTCAAGGAATAAGTATTACCAATACTATTTACTTTATCTCTAAGTAGGATATATAGAGGCCCTAATGTTAAGCTTTCATCTTCCATCTTCTGCACAGATAGAAACTTTTTAGGATCTACAATAATATAAGAGATGCCTATATTAGAACTCATTACAAAACCATCAGATGTTCTAAATTTAATAGATTCATCTGCTGCTCTACCTTCTGTCATACTATTAGTATAAACATAATTAACAATCTTATTATTAATTTTGTAATATACTACATTCAAGTCATTTCCATAGTTTCCAGTAACAATTTCTGCTTTTTCAAACCCAGCATTATCACCAGCTTTATATACTTTTAATACTGTTTCTCCAGGTTCAGGAACTGAACCACAAGCAACACTAACAACTCCAACAAGACCAGCAAAAAAAGGAATAACTACTTTTTTATTAATCATACAAGTTAAACATCCGCCTAATAAATTTACACAAGAATACCCAAAAGTCTTTAGCTACCTCTAAAAAGATAACTATCAACCCTACACATACAACATATAAACATATGCCAGCAATAATCATTAAATTACTACCTATTATCAATTTAGTTGCAAGGGCTAACAAATAAATAATAGTCATTAAAAATCCGACTACTATAAAGAGTCGGATAAAGAGAATAAAAAAATACTTTAATTTCATTAATCTTTATTCATAAATTTAATTAAATCTTCTAATACATCAAACAAAGATTCTGTTGTAATAGTTTTAATTTCAGAAGGATTAATCCTATCTGTTTTACCTGTTAATATTTCACCATCATTAACAAACTCAATGTCAGCATATTTATCTTTATTCTTATCAGAAGTAAAAGATAGTATATAACTATGTTGACCGTCACTCTCTTTATTAAATTTAAGATCTACTTTTATCATAGTTTTATTAATATTCCATATCTGACATAATAACCTCCTTGTTATATATAAATAACTACTCTGGAAGAAGGATTTGAACCTCCAATTGTACACAGTCAAAGTGTGCTGTCAGACCGTTAGACGTTTCCAGATTGTAGAAAAATAAACATGTAGTAATATACAAAGGGATATATAAGAAAGAGGACTAAATATGGTATAGTTAACACTTTCTTATTGAATCTGCATTATACTCTATGAGAGTTAATAGTATAATACTCAATGTTATAGTCAGCCATACTCATAGAAGCTTCTATAAAATCATATATATATATATTTGTATATCTATTACTACATGTTTAAGAGAAATAGTAGGTAGGGAATTTAACCCTATACTTGTGCCCAATCCATACCACATGCGATCTAATTAACTATGTACACTTGTCAATCATCTTTCATTTTACTGCTTCTTTAGGACCACAACCTAACGCATGATATGAGTGTATATCTTTCCACCACTACTATTTGTTTTAACCAATTATAATATCTAGTAACACAGTTACCTCCTTTATAGTTAGTTGTTTGTTTGCTATTGTTTTAATAGCAACTGTCTAGCCTGGAATCGAACCAGGGACATTCTGATTAAGACCTTTATAGGAATTGAACCTATAATATAGTTAACTATAGTTTTACATTAAACTAAAAAGCCACAGTCAGACGCTCTACCAACTGAGCTACTAAACATTATATTTATAGTGTTTATTATATATTAATAATAAACACTTGTCAAAGATTTGTATTATATGAATCTGAATACATTTTAATAACATTATTTGTTATTGTATTAATACAAGTACAGATAAATATATGACTATAAAATCTGAACAAGTAAAAAACTGGAGAAAGAATTCTAAATCTAGAATTGTAGAATCTATGGGAGGCTGTTGTCAAATATGTAGTTACAATAAATGTCATGAGGCTTTAGAATTACATCATATAGATCCAAATGAAAAAGAACATAGTTTAAGTAAACTTAGAGCAAACTGTGGTTCCTGGGAAACAGTTATAAAAGAACTTAGAAAATGCATATTGCTTTGTTCTAATTGTCATAGAGAAATACATAATGATAAAGCTATTTTACCTAATATATTTACTTCATTCAATGAAGAATTTGCGGATTATAAGTTTAAGCAATATTATGATAAATGTCCTTTATGTAATAATACAAAATTAAAATCTCATAAATATTGTTCTACAAAATGTTCTCAACAAAGTAAAAAGAAATTAGATTGGGAATCTATTGATTTATTAGATTTATATTCTAAATTAAAAACTAAATTAGCAGTTGCAGAATATTTAGGTGTTTCAGATAAAACAGTAGCCAAATATCTTAAAAAACTAAGCCCTTAAATTAATCTTTTTCATTATCTAAACTACCACCACAATGAGGACATTTAGTAATAGTCTTATTTGTTTGTGGTGGTTTTCTTTGTTGTTGAGAAGAAGTCTGTTGTTGTGGTTTAGAAGCAGACTTCTTTTGTTCCTCAATAAACATATCTTGCTGTGTTTTAAAAAACAAACAACCAATAAACATAGCAACTCCTATAGAGATTGGGTCCATATATTAATAATTCCAAACAGATGTAAATCTTTCTTCTGCATTACAAACAGTTTTATTCTGTTTAAATACAAAAGGCTTGCCAAGTTCACCATCTAATAGCTGTTCCTATTCTTTATAGGTTCTAGTTTTAGAAGTTCCAGCCATCACATTAACAGGCCACAAATATACTTTGTTAAAACCCTAAACCTTTGCTGTACTTCATATATCTTTATACCAATAGGGCCGGACTTTATGGCTGACAAATTACAAGTAAACCATCCACTTTACTAAACCCCTAGTCTTGCACTAGCGTTGGATCTGATAAAGATATTTTTATATAAATAAAGTAAGGGATTTGAACCCTTGGTTGCTTAAGTATAGAGTATCTAACCTCACTTAAGCAATCTAGTTAGTATCAACTTTCAACCAAACTCAGTCAACTTTATTTATATGTTTTATATTATTACACATTATAGACAACTAATGTTTCCTACATGGGTTCTTCTCCCAAGTATCTATAAATTATAGGTTCAGTAATAATATTAAATATACCTAATAAAAAAGAGATTTGGCCTCATTATTATTTCTAATAGCAGTATAAATCTCATTTAGCCATAATTTATTAAGTATAAGTTTAACTATATTTTACTATAGTTAATTGTAAGAACAGGATTTGCACCATGCCTTGATCTCTCCAATATAAGCGGAGACTGGTTAATGTATTACTACATATTCTACTACCACATCTTACTAAGAATAACTAAATTAATATTAGTAATATAGTTAAATTGCGGGGGCAGGATTTGCACACTGCCTTGATTTCACCTTATGAGAGTGATTGGTTACTACTACCACACCCCGCCATATTTTAATATAATACATTAAAGTAATATGTTTGTCAAGTTAATATTATTTGACAAGTTATTAAACCTTGTAGTATAATTGCTGTTAATTACTACAAGATTCAATTATTATGAAAAGTATGCATAATACAATTTGGAAATTAGATAAAGATAAATTACAAGATATATTAAATAGCTGTAATACTTTAGCTGAAGTTCTTTTAAAAATTGATATGTCTCTTCATGGAAATAATTACAAAGAATTAAACAATAGAATAAAAGAAGATAGTTTATCTTTAGACAAGTTAAATAAAAATAGAAAAGCAAAATCTTTTGGAGGGATTAATGCTCTTGATTTAGATAAAATATTAGTAGAAAATTCCACATATAGCAGACAAGATCTAAAAAGAAGATTAGTAAAAGAAAATCTATTAAAATATAAATGTTCTATTTGTAATAACCCTGGACATTGGAATAATCAAGAATTAGTTCTTCAATTAGATCATATTAATGGAATTAATAGTGATAATAGATTAGAAAATCTTAGATTCTTATGTCCTAACTGTCACACTCAAACAGAAACTTATGCTGGTAGAGGAAGAAGAAAAGAGATCATTCAAAACAAATGTGTAGATTGTAACTGTAATATACATATAAAATCTACAAGATGTGGTAAATGCTCTAAGATAAATAATAAAGTAAACTTTTCACGTCCTTTAAAATTTGAAGTTACAAAAGAAGAACTACAAGAATTAGTAGATAAATATCCTATGGTTTATATAGGAAAGATATTTGATGTAAGTGATAATGCTGTAAAAAAAAGATGTATTAAATTAGAAGTTGATTATAAAAAGAAAAAGTAAATACAAAAAAAAGAGAGTTAGTGTTTAACAACTCTCTTTTTTTTAATAAATGCGGGTAGCAGGGCTTAAACCTGCGGCCTCTGGCTCCCAAAGCCAGCACTCTTTTCTTCTGAGCTATACCCACTTATTATTAATACTATATATCATCGCAAGCAACAAGATTTTTACTTGTACCAGATATTAACTTCTGGCACTAAACTTAATTAGCTTCTACTTTACTAATATAGTATTAATATACTTATAACACATTTACATTAACATGTCAAACTATTTCACATTCTAATATAGATTCTCTTACAGAATTATCTATAATACTAGTTAAAGTATAAACAGGAAAATAAGAAGAACAACCTTCAACAGTATATCTTTCATCACCTTCTCCTACAATAGAAACAATATCCTTTCTTTTATATTTAGGAGTTTTTATTGTTAAAACAAGAGACTTTATTATAGTCTCTTGTTGTTCTATTATCTTTGTTAATTCTTTATTTATTACATCTTTTAATCTAATTTGCTCTTTTAAATCTTCTATTTTATTATTTAAAAGAGTCAACATCTCTCTTTGAAGGCTTACATCTTTCATATAATAACTTTTTATCTAACAGCTAATTCAACAAGATCAATAAAGTCTGTACACATAGTTAAAGAATGTCCTTGCTCATCTACAAAGTCATAAGAACTAAATAGAGCAGTCCATTCTTCTCTTGTTCTAGGTTCTTTTTTAGAAGAACACTTACACTCATTATTACAGTTAGATGCTTTTTCATTATGCATTTTATTCTGTAATAAATAACCTTCTAACTGCCATAGTTGATTAGCAGCATCTTCTCTAGCATACTTTCTACCTAATTGTATATCAAAGTAATTAGGATCAACACAAGCTCCCCTTCCTGTAATAGTAAAGCCATTATAAATTCTATAACTTATTAATAGTTCTTTATTCCAAAAAATAGTTTCTTGTGTTTCAGCAGTATCTAAAATGTTATTGATTTGATCTTGAGTAACAGTTATTTTTCTAGACATGATTTTTTATTAAGTAAATTATTTATTTATATTAAAATCAAACTTAATTTTTTTACTTTTTAATAAAAGTAAAATGTCTAGTATAAGTGTCACAAACCTGCCAATAATAACATAAAGGGGCTGTCTTTGATATTGAGGGTTGACTAAAATTAAAGTAATTTACAATCTCATAGTTGTTATCTTTTTGAATCTTTTTTAAAGTATCTTCAATAAATAACAACTCAGAGAGGGATCTAATTGTAATTTGCACACCACCAAAAGGATTACCACTTTTATTTACAATGCCACTAATAAAGACTGAATATCTTTTTAATATATCTTCAATATCTGTTGGAGATATACAAACATCAAGATCTAAATAAAGATCACCAACAGCATAAATAGGATCTACATCAAACTCTTGTTTTAGTAAGTGTAGTTCTTTTTTATGCATCTCTAATTGATGATTTATTATTTCTTGATGATGTATATATAACTTAAGAAAGGCAAAAGCATCTTCAAAAGTGTTAAATAAGTAATTATTTTTGTCCTTTGCTGATAAATAGTTGACCCAAGAAAGATCCTTTTCTAATACATTATTAGTATCATCCTTCTTAGTAATTACCCAATTAAATATACTTTTAGACTCAATTACATAGTTCTCAGAACTATCTTGAACTGCAATTAGATATTTACAAGGATATGCATTAATTATAAGATCCTTCATTGTTTAGCCACAATTAGATATAAAAGAAACATATATGTAGAAAGAAATATACATAAGCCTAGATATCCATACTTTCTTCCTTTGCTTTCATGTAATTCAATCTGCTCATTTACAATTTGTCTTACATCTTCTTTATTTATACTTATCATAAAAACATCTTTTTTATTCATATATTAATGACTTTCTATTGTATTTATATTTTTATTAAGTCCATTTCTGAGACTGTTTCAATATCATCTTCACTTGTGCTACCAAGAGGAATTATATTATAGACTGGGTAAGACTGTTCATACATATAGTCTTGAATTACATAAGTAGTATCACTATCAAGAAATATATTTACTTTATCTCCAATTTCAAATTTAGGCTTAACAGTAAGATTTGTAAAATCATTAATAATATGTTTTAATTTATAAATCTTTTGTTGTGCATCTTCAATTACTTTATAGAGTGCTCTTTTATCTTCTTTTAAAACATCAATCTTTATTATTAAATGTCTTATAATATTATCTTTTGTTTCTTCTTCTAAATGATTACTCATTACACTTCTTCTACTTGTTTAGGATCAAAATCTTCATTAATATAATTTAAATAACCCATTGGATTAGATACCAATAATGTGTCTCCAAGCATAAACTTTTTATACTTATAATGAGTATGACCTGTAAACCAAATCTTAGCCCCACTATAAGCAACAAACTCATCTAAGTTAGAAGCATAAGCGGCACTTAAAATATCTTTATGATATGTAGGATCAATACATTTTATAGAAGGAGTATGATGTGTTAATACAGCTATATTACATCCATTAAATACTTCTAAGTATGTCTTTAAAAAATCAACAGATTCATAATGAGCATGTAATAAATCAGAGGGTATAATCTTTTTATAGCCAAAATTACTATTTCTAATTTTATAAAAATCATTCATTCCTTTAAAACAAGCAGACATTGCTAATTGTTGAGGAACAATAGGTTCTAATAATTTATAATCTGTCCACAAAGTACAGCCTAAGATTATCCAATCTTTAAAAATATAATAATCATTTTCTAATACATGTATATTTGTGTCTTTGGCAGCTTCTTTTAACTTATCTATATTTCTAGGCCAGTTAGTTCCATAAAACTCATGATTACCACATATATAAAATATTGGCTTATTAATCTTTTGATCTAACAACCATTTAATAGCTCTTGTTTTAGTATGTATATCACCAGCTAAAATAATACAGTCACTATCAGTATCTTTTATTTTTACAGTACTACTATCTTTATAAAACTCTAAATGAATATCACTAAGAGGTTGAAATCTCATTATTTAATTCCATAATCTTCTAAAATATTTACCTAATAGCATAGTTGCATCATTAATAATCTTTTCATCTCTATTAGGTTGTTCAAACCCTTCTTTGGTATACAACATCATTAATAATCCTTCTAATATACTTTTTAAAATATCACCCCAACTACCTTCTTCAAACTCTTGAGAAGTACTGTCATCTAACTTATAAAATACATATAATCTAGAAACAAGAAATCTAGTTATTGTATCATCCAAATTCCACAGTTCAGTTGTATTCCAACCATAATTACTATTTAGATATTGTATAGTTTCTTCTTCAGAGGCATCATAATCCTTATATCCTAATGTTAAATCATATCTTTCATAGAGGGCTTTTAATCCTTCTTTATAATCCTCAAAGGCTAATAAAGTTGTTAAATCCATAGTCTTCTAATATACCTTGCTAATAAAGTCATACCATTAATATGAATCATACTTTCTTTAGGAGTAAAGCCACTACCATCATGTTCTAGATTAAGTAGAATCATTCTTAAGATATCTTTAACAATGTCTGCCCAACTTCCTTCATCAAGATAAACATCCTGTCTACCTTCAACATCTTCTTTATAAAACACATATAATCTGGGAAGAATAAACTTAAATATAACGTCATCTAAGTTCCAAAGATCAGAGAAAGCCCATCCATATTTCTTTTTCATAATTAGATTTTGTTGTCTAAGCTCTTTTTCTTCTTGACTTATATTAGGTGCATTAGGATCATTCTCTTCTTCTACACCTAATAAATTATATTCTTTATAAATAGCTTCTAAACCATCTAAAGGATTATTATATTTAAGTAACTCTTCTAACGTCATATTTTTTTTAAATTGTTTAAATGGTGTGTGCCAATGATCAAGACTAGGAAATACAAATCCAAAGCCTAATTTAGTAGGTATAACATAGTTATAGTTAGCAGGGCATATGTCACCGCCAAGTATAATATATGTATTAAAAAACCAAATGTATAAGCCTGGACATAATGTGTCTAAACTATAAGAAAGATCTTTGTTTAATGTTGTAAAAGGAATCAATAAACTTTAGTAAATCTTTATAAGATGCTTTATGTTTGTTGTTATTAATGAAATAACCACCTTTATAAAATCTTACATTGTATATATATATATAATTAGAAGTTGCAACTGACTTAAAAAACTTTAATTCAATATGATCTTTAAACGCTTTTATAGAAATACAGTTAGCTTGAGGACTATCTATATAAATATTAGGAAGCATATAGTTTAAATCTTGTTCTACCTTTTCTAATAACTTATTCAAGTTATATAGTATTCTAAAAAGATCAATTCTATTTTCATAGAAACTAAGAGATATTACCTTTTTAATATCTCTTAGTTTAGAGAGTTGAATCATAACAGTTATCTATATATCTACAATAATACAATTGGTCATCTTCTGTTGTGAACATATCTCCAACTTCTGTTTTATCATATACTCTTTTTGGAACAACAAAAAAACCATTTCTATCTTTAAATCTTAAGATATATTGTTCTTCTATATGATAATCAATTGGATGATCATATGTATCAAAGCCTTTAATATGTTCTGCTTGTATATGCTTCTTTTGTGATACTTCTATTACTTCTCTTACTTCTCTTACATTAGTAGATAGTGCAGGAAAAGCATAAACATTTAAGCTTAGTGCAAATAATAGACTATATATCCATTTCTGTATTGTTTTCATCTTTCTTAATAACCTTTTTTTCACATTCAATGATAGGGGTTTCTTCTAAGTTATATAACTCATATAACTTAATTGCACAATCTCTATTAGCTTGATAGATAGTTTTATAAGGACCACCCTTATATTGTAAATTATCAAAATGAATTACATAATAAAAGGGCAAGTCTCCTTCTGGATCTAGTCTATGAATGTCCTGAAAGTAGTGATTCTCAGGATTTAATTTTGTATTTAAATTAGAACTATCCTTAAGTAAATCTTTACCAGCAAACATACTAGAAATAGATATATATTCACTTTGTTCAATAGTTGGTTCAACTATAATATCTTTTACTTTTTTAGTTCTGGCCATGATTTTTCTCTAAATAATTAAACTCATCAGCTAATTCAGTTAATAGTTTTAGTCTTTCTCTATATTCTTCTGAGGTTTCAAAGCCTGAATAATCAACATGAAAATCACAATTTAAAAGAGGCAAACTATTATCTAAATTAAAACCAAACTTTTTTATACTATCAATATCTTCTGGTAACTCTTGAGTTAAAATTTCAATAAGTTTACTAATTAAGTCTGCTTTATTATTAACAAAGCAGAGTCTTATTTCTTTACTAAAATGTCTTTTCTTTAGTTTTTTATTATTCATTAATTTCTTTTAAATAATTTAAGACTTAAAAAGGAGTAGTATTTTCTACTACTCCTTTCATTTATTGTTAGGCTAAAACAGGTGCTTTAGAGAAGCTAACAATATTATTTTTAACGTTGCCATTTATTTTTCTGTCACCTAGCTTTTCATTCATAAAACTACTAAGCATGTCTAATTAGTTATTTCTAGCATCGAAACCTTTCAGACCCTTGGCAAATCAGAATAGATTTGAACTATTACCAAAAGTTTTGGAGACTCTTATGCTACCGTTACACTACTGAAATAAGTGGATCTGGGGGCATTGAAGCCGCCGTGTACCAGACTACTTTTTAGACTTCAATAACTTTATTATTATCTAATACTTCTTTATATTTGTCAAGTACTGACTTAGACATTGCTAATATCCAATCTTTAATATAATCTTGATTCCAATCATTTTTCATAAAATTAATACCCATACAAACAAATTGTACATTACCTTCAATGTAACCATAATTAGAATTAATTCTGTCTAAAGAAGCACCATTAAAAGGTTTTACGGTGCTAAATCCCTCAACACCATGAGGTAATTCTAAAGGTAAATTAGATATAGCACACAGACCATTCTGTTTAGCCCATAACTCCTTTAGATATTCAATTGAAATCTTAAATTCTTGTTTAGTCCTTCTAGTTTTTATTCTTAAGAAATAATTAAAGGGTTCAGCAGGTCTTATAGGTCTTATGTTATTTAGATGTTTAATACCTTTTTCAGACTTTGAATATTCTATAGATCCTTCTATAAGTAAATGTTTATTATCTTCATAGGAACATTTCTTAGAACAATAAAACTTAGTTCCTAATCTCAATTTTCTGTTGTATTCTCCTTTGACTATATCTTTAGGATTTCCACAACATTGACATAGTATTTTTATATAATTCATATTAGTATTTTAATTAACTAATACAAATTATATAATGGAAGTAGTGAGTATGTCAAATTAATAAGTAAGCAGTCTATCCATCAGCGCCACCAACTAATATACATAAACATTCATCATAAACTGAATAAGGATACTCAGCCCTTGTTCTCATATTCTTATCAAACTTTACTTCAACACCATCAAATTTAAACACAACTTGACTTTGTAAATGCTTATAATCTTTATAAAGTAAAGCTCTAAACATGTATAATACTAGCTCTTGAGCAGTATATACTGTATTACTCTCACCCATTTGTAATGCATTTAAATGAGATATACAAAATGCTTTTACTTCTTTATCCCTAAAAATAAGACCAGCTACATCATTATAGCTAGCATCAATTGTAAGTACACCATTCATAGTTTTATACTACTAACATTTTGTTTAATTCTTTTATTTAAAAGGCCCTTCATATTCAACTCACCAAAGACTCTAAGATTCATTAAAGTGCCATTTCTAGTTATATGGTTATATTCTTCTAACTGCTCATCAGACATAACATATGTGTATATAACCTCATCATATGTTGGACTATGTATAGAAACAATATTCTTATTAGTAGTCATATTTTTTTTATTAACCAATACAATCACAATAATAATCTGATTCTATTAAATATATACCTTTTGGAATTGCACCAGCATTAAACATGTCATTTAATCTATCAGACCATTCATCATACTTATCTGGCTTTGATGGACAGTTATTTATTGAAGGTATATCCATTTTATATATACCACTATATTCCCATTCAAAGCCGATATGTATATCCTTAACTTTATAATACAATTCAAATAAAGCTTTTAAGTCTTCTCTTGTAAAGTAATAACATTCTATCTTAGCTTTTTCTAAAAATACTCTTAATCTCTTTAGACCTTTTCATTTATTATTAACTATTAATATATGCTTTAAGTTCTTTAACCATATTCTTTTGCTGCTGAACTTCTTTAGACAATTTAGATATCAATCTTTTTTGATATGCTATATAAGCTTCTAATGAGTTTATTATATTCTTATCAGTTCCTGGAAGTAATGATCCTAACACTCTAATCCTCTACATATTTAATATCTTTAAATGCATAAGTTCTAATATCGCCTTTATCTAAGTCATATACTTCCATAAGCCATTGCTCTTCTTTGTGATACTCTGTTGTACCCCATCTTAAAGGACCGCAAGGAATAATATGTCTAATACCTAAATTACCCTTCCAATTTTTATAAAGTATTGTAATTATTTGTTTATTAGATATTTCTTGTTTGTCCATTTTTTCTTTTAGATCTTCAAAACCTGTATTCATTAGCTGTCCTTTACCTGCAATGTTATTGCTATTATGCATTCTAATCATGTTTGGATTCCCAAGTATTAACTAGTAAACCTTTCATTTTACAATAATATCTACATTCACTATAAGACCACTTACTAATTAAGTTTATTAGTTCTTCTTGTAGTTCATATTGATCTCTTTTACTATCAACAATAGAAGCTTCATTCATCCATTTTACCCATTGAGTCTCTAACAATCTAACTTGAGTTGTTAAGAGGCCCCAAAAAGAACTTATCTCATCAGCACCATATTTAATGAATTCTGTAGGTAATAAATTATTATTTATTACAGTTAGTCTTTCTAATAGAGTATTAATAACATTTTCTGTATTAACCTCATAACAAGCATATTTAGGAGTAAAAATCATTGCTCCTATGTTCATCATACAGTCTTGTAAAGTATCTAATAGAAAATATTCAAAATCATCAGCCTTATAAAATCTTTTAACATTACCTAACCAAGCATTAGTTAAATCTACTTGAGCTTGTACTATACAAGTAATATGATCTTTTCTAAGAGTAATAGGTTCATTATCTTCACCATTGTGAGCATGAGTAAATCCTTTACTACCAAGTCCTACTACTTTACTTGTAACTCTTTTAGCCATTTTTTAACTCACTATTTATATTATTTAATTTCTTAAATAAACAAACTTAAATAATATAAACAGCAAATTAATTAAGACTTATAAATCTTTAGGATCTATAGGATCTAAAGCTGCTATTCTTTCATTTATACCTTTACATATACCCTTTACATAAACATAAGCATTATTAGACTTTTTATATTTATAATAAGGCTCTGAAGCATATTTAGCATTTAATAGTTCAGCTACATCTTTACACATGTCCTCAGTAAAGTCTTCTAATTCAAACCAATCTGAGTCATAGTCTCCATCAGTTTTATTGTACTCAATACAGTAATATTTTTCTTCTCTATCTCCAATCTTTCTTGTATAACAATTATATCTATATTTCATATTTAGTTTTATTAAAAGTTATTTTACCTTTAGACCAGTGATCGCCTTTAATTTCAAACCTGCTAGATACAAATTTAGCAACATTGTTTATTGAATCTTTATAGTCAAATTCACCAGCATTTCTAATGACATAGCCTTCAACTAAATCATCATTATACTTTTCTAAGTTGTTTAATTCCTTTATAGCTGCTTCATTATAAACACCTTTATACAATACAGGTGGAGTTTTTATATTTAATATAAAAGCTATATTAAGTGTTTCTTCCCATGACAAACATGTGGTGCCATTCCATGCGCTATGTAATAGAAACAAAGCTTCTAAGTTATTATATTGGATTGTATGAAAGCCTTTCATATTTTCACCAACTAATCTTAAATCAGGCAACTTACCATGCAACAACAAATAATTACTAGTATATAGTTTTTCTCTCCACCAAATATGTAACCAGTCTCTAGACTCATGTGCTTTACTATCTAAAGACTTAGCATGAAATGTTCCATCGTTGTACAAAGAAGTATTCTCACCATCAAATTTTAAAGTAACAATAACCTCTTTATCTTTAAATATATTAGTTGATCTAATAAACTTATCATCCTTACTTAATACTTCAGACCAAGGTAGATGATATATTCTTGGCGCTTTTAACTTAGTCATAATTTATTGGTGTACTAAACTCACTAAAAACATTTTGTAAAGACCTTAAGTTTTTGCCACTACCTTTACTCATTCTTCTTGTGGCAGCTTCTTTATCCGCCATTGTTTTAAGTGCATTAAGAAACTTTATATTTTTATGAAAATCAACAAGAGGTACCTTAGTACCCTCTTTAAGAAAGTCAATTAAGGTTTGACCATCTACAAGTTCTCTATGTAAGAAACTATCAATTACTTCATCAAGAGTTAGCAAATCTTCTAAACACTCTTCTTTAGTCCTTATATATAAACATCCTCTTCATAGTACTCTGGTATAAAGAATTTATTGTTATCAATCACTCTTTCAAACTTCTTAAACACTTTATACTCAGCATTAGTTAATTCTTTAATTGAGTAACAATCTAACCATTGTTGATAGCTATAATAATCAATCTCTTGATTACTACCAACTCTATGACAACAGCTTTTATACTTTGCAAATGCCAACTTAGCATCTCTACATATTTCAATCCATTCATTTAAAAGCATAAGTAAAGAGCATTGAATATTTATTTCATCAGCCCAACTTGAACTATATGTAATTAATAATTTAGTATCTTTCATATCAATCAAATATTACCAAATAATCTTTTTTAGTTATAGGATTAGTAACTACACAAGGTTTAATAGCAATTAGCTCATTCATTTGTCTATCAGCAGTTTCCCAAATTATATCTGCAACTTGTAAGTTTCCATACTTACTTTTAATATCTAACAAATATTTAACAATATCATCTATAGTTTGTAGTTCTTCCATTATTTATTTGTCATTGTAAAACATTATATTATCAATTACATCATAATAAAAGAAGTGTGTTTTATCACATCTAACACACTTCTTAGCAACCACCCATCCATATCTATAGCCAAATATCCAACTATGAATATTTAATCTACAAAGAATATCTACTAATATATTACCTCTGTATAAAGACAGCCACTTTCACTAATACAATCTTTATGAGTCATGTAATGTAGTGGCTTATATTTTTTTTATTTTTGCTTTATGCTTGTTTCTTATTAACTTCATTTATCTCATACCAAAAGCTAGAAAAATAGAATTTATTATTAATAATATACTTCAAACTTTCTAAGTTATCTGGTAAATCAATAACAATATTATCTAATCTTCTAGCTTTAATTATTCTCATTTTAATGTATTAGAGTAGAACTATTTAAATATTTTATAAAGCTATTCCAAGCACTCTCTTTAGAAGCATTAAATTGATATGTATCACAACTGTCTGGAAATATATTAGTTAATATATTCTCAAAGCACCAACTACCTTTTTTACTCCATGAAGTATCTTCTTTTACTTGATAGACTCTAATCTCTAAAGCAGATTCATTATAGAACTCTAAATATAAATTAATATAAGCCTGAGTTAGATCAATACCCTGACTTCTCTTTTTATTAATCATAGTAAAGTTATATTGATCTGAACCAAAGCCTCTATTATTCATTAGATTTTCTGCCAACTCTTGATAAAAAGGAATCTTACCTTCTTCTATATTTATAAAGAAGGTAAGATTTGCTGTAACCATATAATATGTCTTCATTAAGTTATTAAGTATTTATGCTTAACGGACGGGACATGCCCCTTGACAAGAAGCACCTAAATCAACATCATCAATATCAACATTAGCTCTTAAAGCTGCTTGTTCTAATTTAGCTAATAGATCTTCATTGACATAGAACTTGCCATCTTTAACCCACTCAGACTGCTTGAAAGAAGACATCATCTTGTTATAGACTTCTTCTGTTATTTCTTCATTAGGAAGAAGAGGATGATTACCACTGTAATAAGATAAGAAGGCCGCATTAATAAATCTAAACCAATTCTTTTCTTGATGTAACTCTTCTGCTAAGTTATCCCATTCATCTTCTTTAGCTGTAATAGTAGAAGACACCATATGATCAACATAACAATCAGTAAATCTAAGTACATTTTGCAACTGTCTACTAGCACTTACACTACCTTGAGATTCAACCATACCAGAGTTAACAGGAAACTCAAATAAAACTGCATTAGAATTGTTAAAGGCTTCTTGTTTATCCTTATCAGTTAGAGATCTAAAGTGTTCAATTCTACTCCAAACATCTTTAAACTTTGGCTCATATTTTGATTTAGTAATATTAAACCTAACTAATAACCTTTGAAATAATCTAATAACATTATTATTACTAAACACTTCAACTTGATCATTATATAGTTTAAGTAAATCATAAGGAGTTGGAATCCAGCTAAAGCCCTGATCTTTTAATGTCTTAGCAAGAGCATCATTAGCGCCCATTTGAATTCTATTAATATAATAAGGTGCCCAATCCCAATGAACTCCACTAGAAGAGCCTAATACTTTAGAGCCAGTATTATGCGATTTAATACCACCTTGATAATACCAATGAGGATCATCTACTTCTATATCATAAGTGTTAATTAACTCTTCTAATACTTCAACACTATCAACCTTATAAGGATTTTTATGACTCTTATCACTTGAAATAATAAAGCCATTTAATTTAGCTTTAATACTATTACTGTTAATAAAATCAATAGCTCTATTAGTTGAATAAGTTCTACTTAACTGTAAGTCATAATAAATGCCAATACTTTTAGTTGTTTCTCTTGTATAATCATAACAACTAAATGATAGCCCTACTGCTTCTCCAACTTCTTGTAACATTCTTGCAAAGTTTTCATTCTTTGTAGTAATACTACATCCTTTGTTTTTAAAGCAGCCATCATTATCTAAATAACCACAAATAAAAGATAGTAAAGCTTCTCTACTAGATCTTCTAATAATAAGAGGAATAGTAAAGTTTTTTGTCTTTAATAAACCATTAAGCTTTAAATATTCAACTAAATCTGTAGAATTAATATTTACCCTATACATATCTTTTATTTTATCTTTTGTAGCAACAGTAGAAATATTAAATAAACTATTGCTTAAATCAACAAACTTTTGTACTACTTCTATATATCCTGAATAGAAACTAATTGCATGATTAGTTACACTACCATTAGCAAATACACTAGCAACCCACCAAGATAAATCATTAGTTATTTCTTTAGGAAATAATAAATCTTCTTTTCTTAAATGATTATATTTAGCACTGTAATTTGCTAGTAATTCATTAGTTACTTTATTATAAGTATCTAATTCAATATCTAATACATCGCCTTTCTTTAAATTAACAGCATTTTTCCATAAACCATTTACACTAAAAGGATGTTGGAGTGTAAATACTAATTCTCTTCCATTGTTTAGTTTAATTTTTACAACTTTAGATAAGCCGTTATTATATACACTTCTAATAGAAAATCCTTTAGTTGTTGTATTGTTTGTATCAACTTTATTAAAACCTAATTTAGATACATCTCCGATCTCATCAACTCTTAATAAACCTTCAGTTGTTGTTCTTATATGTGAAATTTTTCCGCACCCCTCTGGTTTAATACAACACACCATTAAGGGTCTTTCAATACCTAACTTATTAGCATATGTAGTTGCTTCATCATTAGCCCAGTCATTTAACTTAGTCATTAAGTCTTCTTGTTCTGTATAAGACAAATCTAGTTTATTAAATAATTGAATCCAACCAGTGACTGACACTCCCAACAATCTTTCAGCTTTCTGAGTATCATCTAGTTCAGCTCTAGGCATAGTAACAAAGGTTTGTCTTGTAGCTATTCTAACTGTAAGTTTAATAGCTTGTTCTAAAGCTTTCTCATCTAGCTTATAACCAGTAACTGCACATAAATCATTATTATTACATTTTTTAATAACAAATTTATTAATTGGAAGAGTTGTTAAATTGCAAAATCCAGTTCCTTTACCATCTTTATAACCTACAGACAAAATTATTTCGTGGCATGGGTTCGTACAAATATCACAAAAATATTCCCAGATTTTCTTAACATCAAAATCAGGTCTGTGCTTTCTAACAGCTAACCACTTCTTACCAACCATCTTCAAATAGTTAGCAAAGCCTGGATCACCAGCATTAGCAATTACTTTAAATCTTTCTTTTAACCATTCAACAGAAGGTTTGTACTTATCAATAAACTTGAATAAATCTTCTTTAGAAACATCTGGATTGGCTTCTAGAAACTCTCTTAATTCAGATAAATAAGGGGTGCCTAATGCTTCAGTATTATTACTTTGAATTCTATAATACTTACCCTTTAAAGTAGGATCATCAAATAGGTTTACCTTAGCATTGGCCATTAGGTCATCACCTTCTTCAAAGAGACAAAGTAATGCAGATCTTCTAGTATTACCAGCTACAACACCCTTAGCAATAGCACAACAAATATCTAAACAATCAATACTTCTAAGCTTACTATCCGGACATTCATTAAAGATATCAAAGACATCTTTAAGCAAATTCTTTAATGCTTCATGACCACTAGCCGTGCCACCAAAACCATTAATTCTCTCACCTAATGGTCTAACAGAATCAAAATTAAATGAGATAGACGTATCTTTATTTATACAAAAAGCTATTTCTAAGAGAGCGTGTAAAGCATGTATCCATCCTTCTCTACTATCCCCAACCTGTACAATAGTTGCATTCTTAGAATAACTTACAATGGTACTTTCAATTCTCTCATGTTTAGGCTTTGGGTTATAAGAATCAAACAATATATCAAACTTCTTAATATTTGACAGCTCATTAATATCAGAGCCAAACACTCTAAATCCAACACCAGTACCAAGCATTAACAGTTCAAATACAGTTGTAAAAGCTTCTATTCTATTAATAGCTAAAGCTGAACAATTGAAGGATGAAGCAGGATGTTTTTTATTAGCTTCAGTGCCTGCAATCCACATACTTCTACCAGAAGGCAGAGCTAGTAATTTATTCATATGATCCATCATAGTAGATCTTTCTAACTCATACTCTTGATCACTAATAATATCTTTAACAAGGTCTAAATTAGCATCTACTACTCTTGCATTTCTTTCTACAAATGTCTCTCTTCTTTTTTTATTTGGCAGCCATCTTCTATATGTTCTAATATCAACAATAGAACCTACAGGACCAAAGTCAGGTTTAATATCTTGTTCTTCTTTATTTAACTCAAATTCAACTAACATATAAATAAGTAATAATAATTTTATCTTTTAAAGACAAACTTAAATGTATTGATAAGTTAACACAGCTTTTATTACAATTTTATGTAATGTGTTAACTTATCAATTAGATCACTATTTTACTTTCTTTGTAGTTACTTCTTGTTCTTGTGTATTTTTATAGTCAATGGAAGCTGCAGCTTCCATTGGAATAAGTGTTACTACTCTTGTCCAATTTCTTTGAGCTACCGCTTCAATTACATCTTCTCTATTCTTATGAGTTGCTAGTTTAATAGCCTGAGCACCTGGCCCTTTAATTCTGATCTTTTCTTTACTAACAAAGGTTACTTTAAACCCATCAGGAGTAGACTCTCTACTAGAAATAATAGCAACATTTCTCTTTAGATTATTAAGATGTGCCGACTTAAGTCTTCTCTCATCAGAAGCTGGTCTTTTATTTTTATTACCTTTTACTGGTTTAGCCATGATATGTATTTCCTATTATTTTTATTAAATTATGTTCTTTGAGCTATATATTTTTTAAAGGTTACACTATTAAAACTTTTAGTTGTATTAGGTAAAACTGACAAACAAAAGTCTAAAATGATTTGTCTTTCCTTCTCATTGCTTATCTGACATATATGATTTGCCAAATAAATAAAATCTTTTTCTAGTCACATTGTTATAGTAAATATAGTAATTTGCTACTTAACTAATAAAACTTAAAAAGCATATTAAATGTCTAATACTTTTAAATCATATTTATCTAACAAAGTATTGTCATTTATATATAATAAACTATACTCTACACTGTATTTAAAAGATACATTGTCAAACAACTTATCATTTATAAATTGTTTTTTAATTTTATATCTAATATGTGGATTTAAGTTTAAGGGTGACCAAGTATCCTCAGGGCTATATTTAAAATCTTTTAAGAGATATCTATCTTTTAATTTAATTATAAAGCCTAGACTAGAACATTTCTCCTTATTATTTCTTTCACTGATCATATATACTAGATCAGTATTAAGAAACATAATTAAGCCAGTTAAATCTGATTCAGAATATGGCATTAATCTAACAAATAAATAAAGACATTCTTTATTTATTTCAAATGTCAAGTCACCATCTGCTGTATATATGTTATTAAAAATAGAATCAGGTAGAAGATAATCTAACACTTTAACTTGATCCTTTGTAACAAGTCCTTTATAAAATGACTTGCTAGTTATTTTTATATACTCTTCTATAGACATTGTAAAAGGAGCTGAATATGTATAATATTGAGCCTCTGAGTTTTGCATAAAATAATAATTATTATCTAATCTTACTTTTAGCAATACATTATAAACATCTCTACAAAAATCATGATCTAAAACATGATCCTTTAATTTTACATTGAGACAAAATAAAACTCCATCAATTTCTTCTAAAGTTATTTGTTTTTTCAGACGTAAAAAAACAGATGCTTTAATAGGAAACTGATTAATTTTATTTTTTATTGTATCTAGTCTTATTAACTTCATTATTTATAAGGATTTATAAGGTTATTTTATGTCTATAACTATTAATATAAAACTCTTTTAATTTTTAGTTAAAAGAGTTTTATAGTATAGAGCAATTGCTATTGCATCTGCTTGCCCATCATTTTTAGGATTAAAATCTCTTGTTAATACCATACTCTTTCTTTTTGTTGGTTTAAGTTTAAGAGGCAATCCTGGATCAATAACATTTTTAAGAACTATTGATTGCCAAACTCTAGGTTCAACTTCAATTATTTCAAAATCTAATGTAGACAATATTCCCAACAACATTCCAAAGTTTTTCATAGTGGTTTTTGCTGATTTAGTACCATCTCTACCACTCATTATAGTTTGAGTTTCAATAATAACTTTATTAGTTAATAAACTCCATTCTTGTAGTTTAGTATATATGTTTTTACCATGTAGCCAAGTCTTTTTATCTTTTTTATAAGTAGGAGTATTAAGAACTTCTATTACTTTATCTGTAGTCAAATTATAAAGGCACAAGGCACCTTCTAAACCAGGATCTAAACTTATTACATACTTGTTATTATCTTTAACAATTTTATTACTAGATTGCATACAAATACTTTACATATTGTTAATACTGTAGAGTATATATTAAATTAGAACAAAAGTGAAAAGATATTTATTCTTTCCAACATATCAATCTGATTGGTTTTTAGAACCACAGTATGTATTATGTGGCAGTCCCATAACGGCTACTTTATCTCCTGTATCTAATGCAACTACTTATTTATGGGAGCAAATAGAGCCTAATCCCCTAACAGATCCTGTAACTATAATTCCAAATAACACAAGTAAAAATGTAATTATTATTATTCCAAATAATATACAAAGTAATATTAGACTTAGAGTAACTTTAAATGGAGACACTAATAATTACAAATTTGTAGATATCGTTCCTTTATTAGTTGATAACATTAATAATTTTAGTAAAGGAGGTTCTTTATTAGCTTATAACAATACATTAAATGATCCTATCACTATAACTTTAGCACCCTATCCTCCAGATGGTCCTCAAGTTATACAATATACTAATAATAATCAAACAACAGGAATTAGATTAAACAGTGTAAATTACACTTATAGAAATACATTTGCACAATTTATTGATGTAATAGACTCAAATAACAATACAACTTCTGTATCAGTATTTAAATCAATAACAGACTTAACAACGCCTGACACTAGACTTAATTTAAATGTTAATACTAACTATACTTTTATAAAAAGATGGTTAGACATTAAAGTATTATCTCAAGAATTAGAAGGCAGTAATCAGCAAATATTAATGTCTTACCCTAATTATATAGCTGATGAATATGCTAAAACTTTTAATAAGGGCGCTTCTTTATTAACATTTAATAGAGTACCTTTTACAGTACAAAACATATTTAACTTAGAAGATATAAGTAGTAGTAGTAATTTTAATAAAGGTGGCTCTTTATTATCATTTAATAGGGTACCTTTTACAGTACAAAACTTATCAGATAATAATGATAATATAAGCAGTAGTAATTTTAATAAAGGCGCTTCTTATTTATCATTTAATAGGATACCTTTCACTTCAATAATTATAGGATAAAACAAATAAATGAAATTATCAGGCCATTTAACTTTAGAAATAGTAGATGAAATTACTGGCAAAGTAATAGAAAAAAGAGAGCAAGATAATATAATTACTAATTTTGCTTATACTGAAATGGTAAAGAATGATAATATATTTCAGTGGGCAGGAAGAAATATATTTATAAGCACAGAAACTGCTACTCCTGTGAGATCTAAAACATCAATTCAATGTAGTGGAACCGCTTATCAAGGTTCTGGACAACCTGCAATTCAAGCTTTTCAAAATGCTAATCCACCTTATTTTGTAATAACACAAAGGTTAGATGCAGTAGTAACTCCTAGAACATTTCAAACAGTTGGATTAACTCAATCTAGTGTAGGTCAAGTTGCAAATACAACAGTAGCTCCTTGGGCATATTTGTTACTTAATACTCCTTGTACTCAACAGGCAGAACAAATTATAAATTTAACTTATAGAGTAACAGTACAAAATGCAACAGTTCCTGGAGTTTCTATAATTAAATATCCAAGATGGATAAATGATGTTTGTGATGCATTAGTTAATACTACATTTGAAAGATATAACTTCTTATATAACACAGTAGTTCCAGCTTCTTTAGATGAATATAACTGGCAGTTGTTGTTTGTAAGTAATAGGCTTAGTAGAACAGGAAGCACAGATGGTTTTAGCCAACCAGCATCTGGAACTTTTATATCAGGTCAGAATCAAAATACTTTATTTTATAGATGTAAACAATATTGGACTATACCAAGAGACAATAATAATTCTAGATTTTCAAATGGAAGAATATTTAATGGTTATTTATGTGGAAATAATTTTACAACAAAAACTGCAACAGGAAACAGACCAGAATCAGATCCTGGAAATACTTTTTCAGCTCATAAACATACAACTTTAAATAATGTAACTTCCAGTTCTAATTTGCAGTCAGCTTTTGCTTATAGTGCAAATCCTAGAGATGATTTAGCTGGCATGTTTATACCTGATAATAATCCTAGTGGAACAGGTGTTTTACAGTTTTCAGAAGATCCATGGACTGAAAAATGGCCTTCTATATATAGAATAAGAATAACTGAAGGAGGCCCTGTTGGAACTGCAAAATTTGTACTTGGAGTTAAAAGATTTGGAGGACATTCTGCTGATGCAAATTTTACTTATAGTGGATCTGGTACATCATTTCATCCATATATATATGCTGCATTACAACCTTATCCTAATTGTCATGGTTGGCAATATGTAGCACCTATTATTGCTTGGGATAACTATTTAACAGTACAAGCAGATCAAAATGGACTTAGTATAATTAATCAATTTACAGGTCAACATTGGGATTTTGACAGTACAAGACCTTCTCCATTTACATTATCTATTACACAATTTAGACAGTTTGCATTAGATCAAGCAAGAAACTTAATTTATGTTGCTGATTCTGTTACTGGATTATGGAAAATTAATATAACAAACATAAACAGTCCTGTTATAACACAAGAATCAACAACCCCTACATATGCAGTTGATGTTAATGTTAATGGAGTAGTTTATGCTTTTATGAATTTAGCTACAACTGCTCTAACTTTAACTAGTTCTGCTAGTAGTTATACTACTAATTTAAACTTTACAACTGTTGCTTTAACAACTTCTAATTGGCTTAATATACATATTAATAAAATACATGCTGATACTAGGATGGCTATCTGTGTTAGAGATAATACAGTTACTAATGGATTAAGAGGAGCTAGAGTATATTGGTGGAGTTTAGCTGGGGGCTCAAGTGCTAATAATATAACAACAGTACAAATATATGTGGGAGAACATCAAGCTAATTATGCTTGGTCTAAAGGAAGTGATAATAGATTATGGAGTGGTGATGGCACTTTATTATCCTTTAACAGTAGTACTATTATTAGACAGAATCCAGGAGATTTATCACAATTAAATTTATTACCTCAGTATGGAACTGAATCATATAGACAATTAGATGGAACAATAAATACGACTAACTTATTTGGAAATGCTTGTGTTGCACAGGATTATTGGGGTAATTTTGTATCTAATAATGCTAATGGAAACATACAGTTAAGTAGTACAGGAGCTTCTGTTGGAAGTTATAATGAAAATACAAAATATCCTAGAATGCATATTAAAAGAGTGTCATTACCTAATGGTATAGTTTTAGCAGATACAGTTAGTTCAAATTATCTTACAACTGGAAGTAGTAATACTTTATCTAGTTGGATTTGGTATAAATGGAATGGTACTAACTGGATTCCTTCTGTAACTTATAACAATAATACAGGAGATTTCACTGATACAACTGGAAGTGATACTAGAACTACTAGTAGTTCTTTTATAGATTTAATTGATGGAATAAATGTTAGATTTGAAAATACTGCAACTGGAACATCATTTGTAGCTAATGAAGTATATGATCAATATGTATGTCAAGGTTTTATGAAAACAAATGATACATCTTTATATATTGAGAATATAACAGCATATATACAACCCTATTTTGAAAAAGTAACATTAACTCCAACTATAATTACAGCCCCTAATAATTATGGAGTAGTAGTTGATGGAGCACCAGGAAACTTAGGATTAAGTAGTGCAGTTTCTGCTACAACAGAAAATGCTTTATGGCATTCAATATTACCAGAATATGCTCCAAACTTAATGAGATTTACTATAGATGGAACACCTATTACAGGTATTTTTAGAGAAACTGTAGAAACAATTCCTACTCAAGCATCTCTTACAACTGGACAAGTAATTGTATATAGAAATGGTTTAATATTATGTTCTACTGCTGATGTAGGTAAAACATTAGCTGGTTATTTCAGTTATGTAGCTAGGAGTGATTAATTAAATCTTCTTTTAGCTTTAAATAACCAATAAGTAGTAATAATATAATTATCATAATCAATAATTACACACACTCCTCTCAATGTACTTATATATTTAATATATTTAGTATTTATTAAATCCTTATCATAAATAGTAAAAGAGAGGGCCTTTATAGCCCTCTTTTTAGTGCCATATACAATAGCAATCCAAATATATTCAATTGGGATTGCTCTCAAATCACTTCTTCTTTGAGCGTGTTCTACATCTTTAGGAACACCTCCAAACTCAGCCTGATTAACTAAACAATTTTCTTTTATTAGTTTATCTTTGTCAACCAACTGCTTTATCTTTTTCATACTCATTTAATAACAGTCTCCGAGCTACTAAATATGCTATGTAATCTTGTATATTAGCAACCCTAACATTATTAAATGCCGCTTCTTTTATAAAGCTTATAGGTTCTTCTTCATTAATAAAATTATAACAATCATTAAATATAACACCATATTGCTTTAGAAGATCCTTATTTATATCCTTTTCAAATATATCAAGAACTGCTTTATCAATTTTGATTATATGATCAATAACATAATCCCATGTTATCTCTTCGTCTACAAAATTTAATAAATTTACATAACCAATAAAACAATTTAATGCATTGGTTCTAGGCTGCAGTGTTAAAAAACTTAGTAGCTTATTAACTTTTGGGTTCATTTATTTCTACTATTCCTTAAATAATTATTAGCCATCCACAAGGGACATTGTTTTAATCTATTCTTTATAGAAGCATTAATCAGAACAACTTTAGTTCTTTCTTTCATTATACATTTGGGAAATAAGCCAAGCTTTGATACTTCATTTATGGTAAATCTAGGAACACCTAATAAAACACAATCTAATCTTATCTTTTCTAGTCTAAGTAATAAAGACCAGAAATATGTAAATAACATATAAGGATGTGTATCTCCATTTATTATTTGAGTAAAGCTATAACTATCTTTAACTATATGTTCATTCTTAACACTAAAATAATAATAGTTTAAACCTTCTTTATTTAAAGTCTTTTTTAATCTATTAAACCTTTTAAAAGTAACTTCCCACATATTACTGTAAAAAGAAACTTCATCATCAAATACTAGATCAACACAAGAGTGAGTTAATAAATTTCTACTTATAATCTCATTTATTATAATTAAGTAGTGAGGATATAACCTATGTAATACTCTATGTTCATAGACGCACATCTTTTGTAATCTTGGTCTTAATAGATTATTAATTAAGTTTATTACATGTTCATCTTCTTTAATAGACACTGCAATTAATACAAAAGGTATATATAAATCATCAGCAGATCCACACTGAACTGATATACAATTAATAATGTTTGGAGTCATAAAAGTCTAATATTTTAGTAGCATATTGATAGTTAGTTTTTCCTACACTATTATACATTACTTCTCTATTAGCCTCGTCATTAGTTACTTCTATTAATTTAATAAGTTCAACATGCTTAGATAAATCATCAATATACAACTGAACAAGAAAGTCATTAAATCTAATCTTTTTAGATTCAACTAGCTCTTTTGTTAAAAGCCCCTTACATAATAACTCATTAATATCCTTTGCTCCATCAGGTAAAAATACATAATAGTTATTTTTAGGATTTAGTATAATCAGATTTATTATTTGAGGAATTAAACAATTATAAGATTTATAGTTACCTCTTTCATCTTTATCACTATCAAAACAAAAGCATATATTATTAAATTTTTTAAGTTTACTAATATGATTTAATAAACCTTGAACACCTAATATTCCTACAGACTGCATACCTAATTGATATAAAGAAATAGTATCCATAAAACCTTCAGCAATGTAAATACTATTACTATTATATAGATCTATAAATTGTTCTAATATTAATGTACTTATACTAGTTTGAAGGTTCTTATATCTAGGTATAAAATCATTTTCTGGTCCAACATATCTACCAACAAAAGATTCAATCTTATTTGACATTAAAGGGAAGATTATCCTATCAATAAAAAACTCTTTATTGTTTTTGAATAAACCATATTTAATTAAATCTGATCTATTAAATTCACCTCTAAGAGAAGTGCCAGTAGCATAACCAATACCTATTATATCTATTACATCTTTTGTAAGACCTCTATTAACTAAATAGTTTAAAGAGGGCCCTTTTAGATCATTAATATAAATACTGTTTATGCTTGTATAAAATAAATTCTTTTGCTTATCTTCTTCTGATAAAGAGTTTCTTCTTGCTATATTAAACTTAGTTGTTAAATCTTTTATAGAGTCTTTAAGTCTATCTTTATCACCAAAAGTTAGAAGAGCATTTAGAGCAATTACATCTGCTTTAAAGTTACAAGAAGCACTATAACAGTATACAAACTCATTATTTATTACAGAGGCAGATTTAATCCTTTTACAGCAAGGACAGTCTATTCTTTTACTATATCCTGTTGATAATAGATCACTTATTTTTACCTTATTTTTAATATCATTAATTAGATTTCCCACTTATAAACCTTAAGTATTCTGGATCAATGAAACAGCAGCTCTCAAAATAATCTGGATTACCAATAACTCTAATATTTTCTATATTAGTATTTCTAGAAAGCCCTACATATGCCATGCCACTTGTTCTACCCATAAAGGTATCTTGTTGGCCCATACTAATTTGTAAAGCATCTGTAGTTATTCCTTGTGTACTATGAATGGTACAAGCAAAACTTAGTCTTAGAGGGATATAGTTAATACTACCTTCTTCTAACATAGTATCAGGATTTAACACCTTCTTCTTTACATATTTAACTAATATAGATTTGCCAGTTCTAAGTAAATTAACAAGAACACTATCCTTAAATAACTCTTCAACAACCCCCATATCTCCATTAGCTATAAGGCCCCCATCAGTTACAGTATTTGTAATACATCTAACTAATACTCCAACCTTTAACACAACAGGATCTAGAAAAGAATTCCAACTATTATCAACCTTACCTAACTTATATCCTTTATAAGTATACTCTTGATAGTTATCAATCGCCTTTAGTCTAGCTAAGTTATAGGCTTCAACTTTAGCTTTAGTACTAAATAAAGTTATGCCTAAAAAATCTGATTCAATGTCTTTAACAAAACAATTATTATCTAATAACATTTGTTTTATCTTCTGTGTCTTTCCGAGTCTTAGATCATTTAAAGCGTCTTGAAAATCTTTATTTGTTTGTCTATGTATAACTGTTAGTACTTCAGTATTGAATCTATCTTTATACATACTTTTAAAGTATGGCTCTCCTTTAACAGGTGGTAGTTGAGCAATATCTCCAGTCAAGTATAACTCTAGACTTCTATGTGTTGTACCTCCATACATATCTAATACTTTAATCAAAGTATCAATATAGTCCCTAGGTAACATGCCAAACTCATCAATTGCAATACCATTATAATCTTCAAATAAGTTGTTTAATCTTTTTGTTAGCTTACCTGAAACAAAAGACTTAAGTAGATTTGTTGAATCAATGGCACCTAACAAAGAATGAATAGTACAAGCACTTTCACTTAAATTTACACTAGCAATTCCAGTACTAGCTGTCAATCTAAGATTATTAATACTCATCTCTTGCTTAAGCTTAAAACTTTTACCACTGCCACTAGGACCAGTTACAACCTTTATTGTAGTATTCATTAGTACTTTTATATTTAAATATTTAACATCCTTAATAACCACTTAATATTTTTATAATAAATCTTCTAATGAAATACTATATTTTCTTTACCATATACTTCAGTATATGTATCTATTCTCTTTTTACTTTGGCTTGCAGGCCAGCCAATAGGATCTATAAAGTCTATAACTTCCCCATATGTTTTAGTAAAACTCTTTCTTAAAACTCTACCAACTCTTTGTAATAACAATGTTGGAGAAGAGTTAGCTGCAGCTAATACAACTACTTCTAATGAAGGCATGTCTGTTCCTTCAGTTATTATATTAGGGCCTGCAATTAATATACAATTAGGGTTGCTTATACTACTAAGTCCTTTTGTATCTCCACCTTTAACAATGTATACAAGTTTATGTGGATAAGCTTTTTCTATTAAATCTTTTAATATTACCGCATGATTATTCTTTTCAGTATTAACCTTATTAACAATAATAACAGTAGACTTATCAAGTTGAACTAGTTCAACAATAAGATCATTTCTGCCCTTATTATTTATAATTAGACTATCTATTTGTTTATTATAAGCAAAATTACTAAAGGTACAGTTAATAAACTTACGACTACAATAACCAATTGGAGCCTTATATATATTAATTTTTGGAGTAGATATACAACCTAATGCAATAGCTTGTTTCTCCGTTAGTTCATATAATAAAGGACCATATAACTTAGTAATTAAGTTATTAGTTTCTACATCTTCTGTATATGGAGTAGCTGATAAAGCTGTAATACATTTAACATTAACTAACATATTATATAAATCAATGCCAGACTGATTTATATATTTATGACACTCATCATATATGACATAATCAATTAAATCTAAATTATTAATCTTAGTTAAAGTACCAACTAAACCCACAGTAATATTAGCCCATATAGGATATTTATTACCATCACCAATAGTTGTTATAGTTAAGTTTGTATCTTTTAGATAGTCAACCAAGACATCATTTATTTGAACTAATAAGTCTATCTTACTAACAACAACTAATATATGTTTTACTTGTGTTTTTCTACACAGTTCTGCAATTATTCTAGTTTTGCCTGTACCAGTTGTTAGTTTTAAAACACCACTACCCTTAGTTAATACTTCTACTATAGACTCCATTTGATGTAAATATAAGTTAGAAGTCCAACCTTTTATAAAAGGTAAGGGGGAGTTTAATAGCTCCCCCTTAAAAGAAGTATTAGATAAATCTAATACTTTATTATTCATTAAAAATTACTTATGTCTAACTTAGCTTCTGTTTGTTCTTTTTGTTCTTTAACTTCTTCTTCAGAAGGAGGTGCATAGTTTCCTCTTAACTCTGTAGTAAACTTATTAAATGGTACTTCTTGTAATACAAACTCAGGCTTATTAGCTTTCCAGTGTTGTACAATAAGACCTAATTCAGCAGTATCATATCCACCATCTGAATTAAAAGACAGAGTTGAATAGCTTTGACCAGGCTTATTAAATACATTAACTTCTAATTTCCATTGAATCAAGTTAAAGAAGTTAGAAGCAGCAGATGCTTTCTTTACCTTTTCAAAGAAGCCACCAAAGCCATCAATTGCTTCTTGATTTGTAGCAGGATCAGCAAAGGAGCCTTGAATATGAGAACCACTCAAATCAATATAAGTAGGAATAAAGTTCATTCTAATAGCTGTTTGATTCTTTGCAGCTAAATCCCAACTACTTGCAAAGAAAATATCAGAGACTGCAGTATAAACAACTGACTGAGACTTCTTATTAAATACTCCAAGGTGTGTTATATACATAACTACTACACCCTTTTCTTTACACCAGTTTGGCTTACCATCTTTTGCCAAGTTTTGATTGCATCCTTGTTTAATACAATCAACACATAACATGCCATTAGAACCAACTGCATTTTGATTAGCAAATGAATCACTAGGAATTCTATGTCCAGTAGTACTTCCCTTGCTATACATCCATTTAACTGGAACAATGATTGGTTCATTGGTAACCATATCTCCTACCTTTTGTCCAATAACAGAACAATAGTTAGTATATTTTCCATCACTAAACTCACTCAAACTATGTCTATCATTAAACTCTACAGCATAACCTTTGATAGAAGTTGGCACAATTTCTCTATCTAACTCTTTATCATAGAAGGCTGTTAGTAAATTCTTACCACTAGCTTCTTGTTCAGGTGTAGAAGCCTTAACATAGGGATATTCAAAGGTAAATACTTTTTGCTTTGTAACCTTATAGAAATCTTTAGGAACTATATTATAAGGTGTAATTCCACCAAAATCCTTCTTTCCAGTACTAATATTAGTCTTACTAGATGTATCTTCAATACCTAGCTCAGCAGCTAGTCTCATAAATTCATCTACTTGTGCAATAGTTTCAGCCATTATTAAAATTGTTCTCTTGTTTGTGCATATATTTCTAAGTAAATTAATGCAAACTTAAGACTCAAATTATTATCTAACACTCTTAGTTTTAACAACTCAAAATAAGATAAAACCTGTGGATCTATATTTCTAACGGTGCTTAGTACACCTTTTATCATAAATAAATACCACAAAGTATTAGATTCCAAACTTAAAATAAGGCTATAATTATTACCATCTCTACCAATAGAATTGAGATATTTCCACACATCTACTCTACTATTAACATATAAAATATTTAAAGTCTTAACAGTTATTACTTCATTTAAAGACTCCAAATATTCTAATTCTTCTACCCATTTTTTAGGGTTAGACCATTTTTTACATAGATCAGTAAAAAAGTTAAACCCTGCCAAATCAAATAGTTCTAACTTATCTTGCAATAAATAATTAAAGTCACTAAAGCCCAACCTACTTTTAGATAGCTTATCATCAACAACAAATATTAGATTATTTGATTTATGTTGTACAAGCTTTCCTTTATACTTTCTTATTAAATAGCAACTATAATTTATAAGCCCTTCATCATTATAAGAAGGGCTGCTTCTATTTATATTATCAATATAATTAGCTTCAACAGTAGTAGTAATTATAATAGGATTATACTTATAGCAAAAGTATAAATCCTCAGAGGATTTAATATATACAATGCTCAATATAATAATCCTCCAACGATTTAAAACTATAAAAGCTATCTAAAGTTCTTATCTTTTGGATAACTTCTCTATTTTCTTGTTGTTTGAAACCTCTTAACAAACTTATATAGTTTGGTAAAGAGACTTTAATATTGTTTGAATTATATTTAATTAATAGATCTAAATCATGTATTAAATCTACTGAAGGATTATTAGTAATTTGTTCTATTATATCATCTATTAATATCTTAAGCAGCACTGTTGGATTTGTATTTCTCAACCACAATTCACAAATATTAATTGCGGCTTTATAGTTTTTATTATATAAAGCGTGCCAAAAAGATTGTCTATCTGTAGCTCCACCAATAAGGATGTTGCTAATACTTCTAGTACTATCAACTCCTGCACAATACTCTATCAGACTACTAATTTTTCTCATATTACCATCAGATAATAGAGCTAATAGTTTTGCATCTTTGTAGTTATATGGCCAGTTATCCAACACATAATCAATACAGTCTTTAGTTGTATGACTATTTAATTCTAGCTCCTTACATCTACTAGATAAAGCATCTAAGATTGTATTAGATAGCTTACTTAGATCCATTGATATAAGAATCCAAGTGGTTGTTTCAGGAGTTGTATCTATATAACCTAACAGACTTTGTATGTGAGTACTATTTAACAACTGTATTTCATCTAACACAACAAACTTTCTGGTAAAGCCAATATCATTTAAATATAAAGGTGCTTCTTTAGCCCAGAGGTTTATTTCACCCAATAAGTCTGTCATGCCATCTAAGTTAGATATCTGTCTCCATTTAACATTATCTAACTCTCTAATATTAGTATTACAATAAACACATTCTCCACAAGGCTTTTCTTCCTTACTAGAACACAATAAAGATCTAATACTTAACTCTGTTAATAAACTTTTACCCACCCCTGGTGGCCCAGTAATAAGCAATGCAGAAGGAAACCTATTCTTACTAACACATTTCTTCATATAAGAAACAGCATTAGATTGTCCCTTATAATCATTCCAATTAATCATATAACTCCAGCCAAAGTTAAAAATCTTATCATATCCTGTTTAAATAACCAAGTATGACTATATATTGGCACTGGTAAAACAGGAGTTTCATCTTCATTCTTTGGCAAGTATCTAAGAGGAGTAATTGGATTCCAAGTAACCACACATGGTCTGCCAGCATATGTCAATCCTACTTCATTTCTTAGCTTACTTATACTAGCTTTACTACCAAATAATTGAGTAACAGCCTCTGAAGAAGCCACTAATATTGGAGCTTTACTATTACATTTAGATATTTCAAACTGTGTCCAATTACCACACTTCTCTATACAAGTTTTTGTTTCCTTCTTATTGTTTTTAACACTACAACTAAGAGCATTTGTAAAAAAGAAGTTATTATCTATATCAATATCATCTGTAATACTTCTAATAACTCTTCTAAGAAATCCACCAGCATTCAAATATCCAGGCGCTTCAACTAATACTTTCTTTTCTTTCTCTTCTTCTTTGCCACTATAAGCAGATATAATAATACCTCTTATATTACTAAGAGGTATTTCTGCTTGCCCCCAAATTGGTGGTATTCTGGGATTAGATAAATGACAATTAGAACAAGTATTAGGTAATCCTATAGCTCTATAAGTCAATTTAAATACCTAAATATTTTATTAGTTCATCAGTTTTAATATCATGTGTCATTGCTCTAGCGCCAGTTATAACACTTTTTTCAATCCTTTGTTTAAAAGGATCTACTGCATCTTTAACTAGATTATCAATTAAAAATGTATCTAATAATTTAAGCTGCTCTGAAGTTAAATCAGTATTTAATAATTCTTTAAGCAAGTTAATACTTAATGTTGTATTATTCATCATGACATTCTAATTTTTCCTTTAACAAGTTAATAATATCTTGTCTAGACATATCTTCTACTTCTCTATATACTTCATCTTTTATTCTAACAAGGGCAGTTTCTGCTCTCTCATTAATTAAGATATCTAGTAAAGCTTGTTCAACTATTGCTGCTTGATCTGTATGCAATTTAGAGTCTAATAGTTGAACTAATAATTCATTTTTCATTTAGGCATGTCAGGAATTAAATTATAATTATCAGTTAATGCTTTATCATCTTGATTAACAATCTGCCTTCTAATTTTAGCCATAGTATTTTCATCTTTATTCTTTTGCTTATTAAAGTAATAAGCAATTAACTGAGATCTATACAAAGCTCTTTGTTCTGGACTTAACATAAATTTATATACATGTATATACAATTGTTGTTGTTTCAATAGCCCCACTATCAGGACTATTTATTACTAAAATAGTAATATCTGTATCAACTAGAGCTGTAACTCTTTGATTAATAGTAACTCCTGGACAGTTATTATTAGTAAGGCTAAGTGCTTGTTTAATGTGATTAACTTCTAATCTAACATCAACAAAATTACCATCATATAACTCTGGCTTTAACTTTGCTGGCTCTTTACTAGTGGTACTAAAAACCTCTAGTAAAGTATTACTTTTATCACTATTTAAACAAATATAATCACCTTCAGTGTGAAAACCAATAGCCAAGTCTAACTCTGATCTCTTAACTGTAATACATCCACCAGCTTCTAATGCATATATATTATTAATAGTCTTTTCTATATTAACTATAGAACTAAGACTCTTATAACATACAACTCCTTTATCAGAGCTAAACATTAGCCACTTATTATTATTGTTATAACCTATAGTTACAGAGCTGCCTAGAAAGGATAAACTACTATTTAATAGAACAGGTTTAATAGCAAAAGTTATATTTCCAATAGAGTCTAATTTAGACATAAACAAGTTATTACCTGTTATGCCAAACTTGCCACTAATGACTAACTCTTTGCTGTCACCTTTAAAGCCAATAACACTGCTATCACAAGTCTTAGCAATATCACTAACAGATAATAAATGAGGAATAAGAGTAGTATTGTCTTCATCTAATACAATATATTTATTCTCATCTAAGAAGTCTGAATTATGCAGACTAGTATTATCAATCCAAATAGATTCACCAATAGAACCCATATTTAAAAGACTAAAGTTTAATACATTATTCTTTAAACTAACTTTTAAGTAAGATGCTTTTGTTGGTATTTTACTTAGTAACAATGACAACTTGGTAAAGTGAATTAAGCAGGTTCCATCTACATTGCTATTACCTTCTAAGGGATATAAGAACTTAGCACCATAATTACTATTAACAGCAGTAAAGCTTAACTGATCACCTATGACAGTTACTTCTACACATTGTTCTAAGGAGGATGCAGTTTTATTATTTGCTAAGCTTATTGCCTGTTTAGCAGTATTTTTGAATCTAGTGATATCTGTAATTGTAAATAACATTAAGAATCTCCTTTTACGTCATAAGGACTTATAAGATCATCACTTAAGCCATCATCATCTTCACTATCATCATCTTCATACTCATCACTTCTAGCTAAGTTCTTAGGATCTACAATCTTTAAGTTAAGCATATATCTAACATCTTCTTTAATTATTTCAATTTGATCAAAGATAAGATTAAAGAAAGGAACTAAGTCCATACCTTGATATATGTTTGTCTCATAAGTTAGCTGTAAAAACACAACACCATTTGAGTTAATAGTCTCTGAAAAAAGATTAGCTATTAAATCAGGTCTTTCTCCATATTCCATAATCTTTTCAATCACCTGATCTAAGTCAGATTCAGTTGCAATATGAATAACTCCTACATTAAACTTAGTTCTTATAAAACTAACACCAGTAGAAACATTTAAATCAAAGAATATATTACTATCAACTGTTTTTAATTTCCAATCATCTTTAGTTAAAAGACTGGTCAAATAATTATTAATCAGCCAAGTAGAAAACTTAGAGTTATAAATTGTATCTCTAATATAATCTAAGCTAGTAATTTTATTTAAATTTGTCATAATTTATTTCAAGTATTTTTCATTAAATACAGACTTAAAGTATAACTTATCTTTCTTCTAAATAGTCAAAAGGATTACAACCACAAATATTAGTCTCTCTATTATTAGCATTTAATAAGTTTTCAATAGTAAGTTGACTTACATCTAACTCTATTAAATGGTCCTATTCTAAGACTTTTATAACCTCACTATGTTTACCAGCAACTTCTCCTAAATATAAAGTAGAACCAATAATATTTTTAACTTCTACCTATGTTGAGACAAATAAACCTTCTAAGATACCATAAAGATGGTTTAAGTTAAACTTATATAGTTTCTTAATACTTATATCTTCTGTCATATTATTTCTTCCAACAAGGAGCAATTGTTAAACTACTAAAACCACCAGTCTCACAATCAAAGTATTGCTTTAACATATCACCTTGTATTGTTTCCATCATATCTCTTAGTTTATTTCCCACTTCTTCTGCTGAGTCTTTATGCAACTCATATACAATTTCATCCATTTATGTTACATGCTAAACGTTTCCTTTAACACTCTTATACTTTCATATAAGATCAGACTATATCATAGTATATTTCTATACTCCCTGCTTTTCAGATACACTGTACCTTACTCTACTCAGTTATACATAATAATTATGTACCTTTTTGATAGTCGTTGAAGGAGATACAAGATCTTTATATCCCCCTGCTGATTGCCCAATCTTCTTAGTTTTTATAACTATCAAGTATATTATTCCTAATTGCTTTGTAGTTAAGAAGCTCTAAGGGGTTTCCAGCAAAGCCACTTTAAAATAATCTTCTGCTTCTTGTTTGGTATGAAAATATTTACGCTTCATTTTGTTTCCATTCCAGGTTCTTACTTCCCATCTATTTCTTTCAGTTTTAAAAGAAAAGCCACCCTTTTTATCCCCATTTAACTTTCTAGAGTTTTTACCTCTTAGAGAAGTAATTCTACTTTCTTCTTCTAAAGAATTTAATTCTTCTAAAGAAAATATTGTATCTGGGTTGTTTAAAACAGCACTGCTCTCAAATAATTCTAAAGCTTTTAAGTCATAATACTTTATTGCTGATTCAATATTTGAGAAGGTTCTATGATAAGTAATTCCTGAATTAGCTATTAATACTGCATATGAAGTAGTACCATCTTTAAGAATCTTTTCTCTAATTCCATAATAACCACTTAAAGGTTTAGCCCTTAATCTGTTATGTATGTTTACAGAATATGTAACTACTTTCAAATTAGAAAGACAGTTATTTAATTTATTTCTATCAAGATGATCAACAACATATCCTTTTAAAGGACACATCAAAAATTGATGTAAATACATACTTCGTCTATTAAAGTAGCATCCTACATAATCTTCTGAAGGTGCAATAAATAATTTGACATTTAATAAGTCAAGTAAATCTACTGTTGACTTGTCTAATAAAACTTCTTTTCCACGCAAATAAATTGTTTCCATTACATTAAACTAAAACTATATTTTAATTATAGCATAACAGGGTTTAAAGTGCACAATGATAAGGGCTATGCACTAAAGCTACAATACAATTTCTAACTTTGTATCTATTATTTACTTCTTCTAAATACTTTCTAACATATGGCAGGGTTACTTTTAGTTGATCAGCACAAAATCCTTGAACATATCCATTTGGACCCTTTCTTTGAGCTGAAGCATCATTTCCCTTTGAATTAGATTCATCTACCCATAACCATCTGCCAGTTGGTAGCCTTATTCTTTTACATCTAATTGCTTCTTTAGCACTATTATCAAGCCACTCTTTAAGCTTAAAGAATTGACTAAAATAACTATGTAATACTTTAGCTGCATCTTCAACAGAACATTTTAAGTCTTCAGATAAACCTTGTTCAGTCTTACCATAAATAACACTAAAGTTTAAAATCTTCCCTTGAAATCTGAAGTCTGTAGAAGAAGGTATACTACTTAATATATTAATAATATTAGTAGCTTCTTCAATACTACATCCTAAATAGGTTTGTAGATCATTTATAGATTTATTATATACATCTAAATATAATAGATCTTTATTATTATAAGTATATTTAAAATTCTTATGATTACCCTCAGCCATTTCTCTAATAAGTTCTGCTGGATAATTCTTTAAAGCTGGACATAAGCCCATAGCAGCTACAGTATGAGGATCAGTATAAGGATCTTCTACAGGTTTACCTTTCTTATTAAGTATTTGATTTCCATTATTATCTAATAGATATAACTGTTTTTTCTTTTGATAAAAGGGTGCTAAACCCGCTTCATCTTTAGCATAAGCCATTGCAGTTAATACTTCTTGTGAACTAAAGTCAATGCCAGCAATAACATAATCTTGTCTAGCTATAAAACCGCTTCTAATGTCATAATTGCCTCTAGCAATTACCTGTTGTAAATTCATCTTAAACTTTTTATCACCAACAATAATACTAGAAGAAGATGACATTCTACCAGTTCCAGCCCCCACAGGATTAGTAGTAGCATGTAAAGCACCAGTTATTGGACTAACAATAGAGTTATATTTACTAATCTCTGTTATTAGTTTTTCCTGTCTTTTATATACAATAAAAGTATTTATAACCTCCTTTGCATCTTGCTTATTAGATATCATTTCTAAATCTACATCATCAGTGTCTTCCTCATCTTCATCATCATCTTGATTAGAAAGAAACTCTTTCATAATAGCAGCGTTCAAAGCAGTTAAATTAACTTTGAACTTACTATTAATAATAGTACCTAACTTCTTAGGATTATTAAAAATAGTTGTTACTATAGGAGATACTGTTAAAGATTGTTGTAAGATACCATCCTCATCTTCAACTAAAGACACTGATAATGGCTGATCTAATTGTCTTGCTAACTTAATCTTAGTATCATTAGATAGTTGTTCTAATTCTTTAATAAAGCTATTCATCTTAACTTTATCAATATTAAAACCAACATACTCAACAATAGCTAAGATTCTCATTGCATCTTGATCTAGATTAAATGCATACTCTTGTTCATAATAACTTATAAGACTTTCTTTAACATTTATACATAATTCTAACCACTTAGTATTAACATCCATTGCTGAATATTCCAACTGAGCTTTACTAAGAATAGGGCTAGACCAATCAGATGTTTGTAATGTTTTATCCATTACAACTCCTGCAAAGTGTCTCATGATAGAGCCTAAACTACTACCAATTGCCAACTTACTTTGTCTCCATCCAATAGATACATATAAAGTATTAAACATAACCATTGAACAGTATATATTGTTCATTTCAATATTATAGTGATGTTTAATCTGTCTTATTTCAAAGGTTGCATTATGCGCCCATACAATAAATCTATTATTATTCTTTATTAGATTTAAGAAGGGCAGTATATCAACAGTATTTAATTCAACTACAACTGTTGGGCCATCATTACCAATCCAATTAATACTTATAAGTCTTAGCTTATTACAGTAGCAATCTAAACCTGAGCTTACAAGTCTATATTCATCTTTAACATAGCCTTCAAAGTCAATACCAACATTTACCACTTCTTCTTTTGAAAGAGTTGTTAGAACATCTATTATTTGTTCTAACAACTCTTGAGTAGTAATATAAGAATATATATTACTATTATGCATCTTCTACTGAGCCAAAGATTTCTTCTAATACTTCAACTTCATCTGGCAGTTGTTCTGAAACCGTTTGTAAGAACAACTCATTTTGTGCTCTAGCCTCTGCTTCTGCATCATATAAACCAACTGCAGAAGTATCAAAATTACTTATTGAATTAACTTGTGCTAACTCATTTCCAGTTGTTGAGGGTAATATTGGCTGCACAGAACCAGTTACATAAGAAGTATTATTCCTTGCATAGTTATTTCTGGCATTCTTATTAGGAGACACACCCAAAGATGCAGAAGAAAGTATCTCTGACAGTTCATTCAGCCTTTCATTTCCATAATCTAAAGTGGCTTTCAATAAAAGTAAATCATCAATAGAAATCTTCTTCAAGCCTTCTTTAGTAAAAAGATTTTTAAAATCTTTTATTGTTGTTTGAATTGGATTGCTTGTTTTAGCCATCAGAATTATTCAACTCTTCAACGCCTTTAGCATAAACACTAGAAATTCTATTACCTTGAGTTTTAATACCTCTAATAGTATTAATAGGATAACTCATGATTTCCTCAGAAGTAAACTCTGACAATTGAGCAAGAATAGTAGTTAGATTAACTTGTCTAGAAGATTTAGTCTTTGAAGATTTAGCTTCAGCAACGGTAATAACCTCAGGGTCATTTTGAATAAGATCAACCAATGAAGTATTATTAGTAGGTTCCATAATTAAATTTCAGTCCTTATTTTTTTAAATTAACATTTAGAATTAACAGCATCTCTTAAAGCTTCAAATAGTTCAGGATCTTCTCTTAGTTTAGCTTCTAAGTTGTTTTCCCCTTGAACTTTAATTGGCTCTTCAGAGCTTAAATTTGGCAAACTTAATGTGATCCAAGAACCAGCAACCTTTATTAGTTCCTCCTTCTTGGCCATTCTAATTACATCTATATACTTATTGTAATTAGTATTAGTAATAGTTTTATCAATACTATCTTGTTCAAGATCTACTTGCATTTCAATGCTTCTTAGTGCTTTACCATATTTAGATTTTATACATTTAATCTGAACATCAAAGTTATTAATGCCTTCTTCATCTGGTGATTTAAGAGCCTTCTTAGTTGTCATTAGTCTAATAGAAGCCCAATAAGGTAAACCCTTACCACCCATACTACCTTCTGGATTACCATATCCACTTAAGTTAGTATTTCTAACCTGATTAATAAGAATAAGTACTACATCATTCTTTTTACATTTAACACTAAACTGTGGAAGATTTTCACTTAACAGTCTAGCTCTAATACCCATTACAAATACATCACCAATCTCTTTACTTTCATCTGTTAACTTCTCTGGAACTAAGCCAGCAACACTATCAATAATGACAGCACAGAAGTCTTCAGTAAGAAATGATCTAGTACATTGTAAGGCTTCTTCAGCACTTGTTGCATCTACTAATAATACTTTATCTGGGTCTAATCCTATATTAGTAGCATGACAAGAAGTATAGCCAAACTCTGCAGCCTGTACATAGCCAACAAATCTATCAGTTTGTTTTTGTAGTTGAGCTGCTATATACATAGCTAACAATGACTTAGTTGTTTGTTCTGGCCCATATATTTCAATAATAGTACCATGTGGAACGCCGCCACCTAACAAGTGATTTATAGAAGGAGATTCAAGTTTAAATCTTTCAACTTCAACTTGGTTACCAATACAAACTTGCTTTTTACCAACTACCTTTTCAGTTAGCTTTACATACTCTTTTAAATCCACTTACATAATACCTAATAAGATTAACCTTAAGAGGCAAACTTAATTATTCTAATGCATTATTAAAATCTTCTATAAAAGTATTAATACCTCCCTTGAAGTATTTATTAACCCTTCCTTCACTACTCAACTCTATAAAAGCTTGTTGATAGTCTCTAACATCTTAAAGAGCTTCCATAGCTTTAATTATTTTATCCTCCTCTTGTTCAAAGTTGCAATCTTCATACACTTGATCACAATATTCTAACTCATCTTCTAATGTCCAAGTTCTTCCTAGATACCTTAACCAATCATCATGTTCAAGTGTATTATAATCTTGATAATTAGCGTCAGTAATCCGCCCACTCATAACTAAATCATCAACAGGATTTTTATCTAGTTCTTTAATTATTTCTCTATTTAGTTGAGCTTTTAATACTCTCTTATTTATTCTCTTTAACTTTCTTTTATACTTACCAGAAAGCTCTTTAAGGCTGTATTGTCTCTTGTTCTTGTCTGACATATCCATTCTCCAACTGATCAAATACAAGTTTAGACATTATAACAATAGTTCCATATTCTTTACTATTAATTAAATGTATTTCATCTATTCTATATTCTTTTGGAGTAATAGCTAACTTATTTACTGTAGTTCTACTCTTAATAGATATATGTATTTCATCACCATTAGGAAGTAGTAATATACCATCACCATCTCTAAACTTTGCTCCACTAGCTTCAGTGGCTTCTAAGCCAAAATCTTTTACTAATTGAGCCTCTACTTTTCTACCTCTTTTATTACATTCTTTACCTCTATTACTGGCTTTAATGTCTTTAGCAGGATGATCTTTTAAGTCCTTTATTTTTCTATTAAGGGGCTTATAATATAATTTACCAGTACCAACACCAGCAATACATTCAGAGCATTTCTCTCCTGCATTAGTGCAATTCATTTCATATATATAAGGACAATTAACAAGCAGCATACATTTGTATTGATTGAAAAAGTTATTTTATTTGTAGTAAATAATGTAGATAAATATTAGATAAATAAATGCTTGTAAAGTATAACATAGCTAGTGAAATAACAGATGGAGTATCAACAAATATAAAGTGGGTATTACCTAAGACATTTGAGTTAACACCTGATCACCTATATCAATTTAACTCTGTAGCAATAGCAAAAGGAGATCCATTTACATTAACAGTAAACATAGATCCTTTATACACTTTAAGATACTTAGTAATTAACAGTAATAACTCATTTACAATCAATATAAATGAGTCATTTGAACTATTAACTAATACATTTACGTTAGATGTTGGACCAAGTAGAACAGGCTTTACTAATCTAACTGAAATTGAAGAAGTACTAATAACTAATCCAACAGGATTCTCTGGACCTGTGGGCGCTCAATTTACAAATCCAAATATAATTGAAGTCAAATATATATTAGTAATAGAAAAAAGATAATTATTAATATTAAAGAGATTTACAATGCAAGTTACTATAAACGCTATTACACAAAGAAATAATGTGACTGACGGTAACAAAGGAGATATTACAGTATCTTTGGAAGGTACTTTATGGACTATAAACCCTGCACAATTAGCTAATAAGTTTGTATATGCAGAGATACCAGCAGGTATAGTTAATGGCATTAATCCTGTATTTACATCAATAAATAGCTTTATACCAGCAACTTTAATAGTATATGTTAATGGTCTTAGACAAACTATTATAAATGATTACATTACAGCAGGAAATAATACTATAACATTTGTAAGTCCTCCATTAATAACAGATATTACAACAATAGACTACATAAAATTATAATTATATAAAGTATAAGTAAATGGCATTAACACAAATTGCAACAAGACAAATTCAAGATGGCGCTATTAATAATAGTAAGATTGGAGCAGGTGCTGGTATTACAACTAATAAGTTAGCTGAAGGTGCTGACTTTGTTAAAAGAGATGGTACAGTAACATTTACTGGTGCTGTTAACTTAGGTGGCCAAAGAATTACTAATTTAGCTTCACCTTCTAACTCAACAGACGCTGTAAACCAAGCTTATGTTGACACTCAAATATCTAATTTAAATAGCCTATTTGATTCTAAACCAAGTGCTAAAGCAGCTACTACAGGTAATATTGCATTAACCAATCCAGCTACAGCAGTATTTGACACAGTTACTTTAAATCCAACTGAAATTCTATTTGTAAGAGCACAAACAGCTCCCTCTGAAAATGGTTTATATACATTCAATGGATCTAGTTCACCTTTAACTAGAATTACTCAAATGGATGTTTGGACTGAATTCCCAGGCGCTTTATTTACAGTTGAATCTGGTGGTTCTGTTTATGGAAATACAATGTGGCTTTGTAATGTTGCTAGTGGTGGTACATTAGGTACAACACCTGTTACATTTATACAAGTTAATGCTGCTGGTTTAACAGGTAGTAACTTTGTTGATAAAGAGATACCAACAGGAGCTTTAAATGGGTCTAATACTACATTCACATTAACTGCCACACCTGTTGCTGGCAGTGAACATGTGTATTTCAATGGTATATTACTAGATGTTGGCGCTAGCAATGATTATACAATTTCTAACGCCGTAATAACTACCTTATTTGCACCAACTGCTGCTGACAAGATTAGAGTATCATATAGAAAATAATTAAATAAATGGCTCCAACAACTGCAAGATTTAGTCAATTAAATAGAGTAACAACTCTTACAGATGCAAGTATTATTAGTATAGATTCTAATACTACTATCATTGGAGTTTTGCCATCTTTATCACAAGCATGTACCTTTCAAACACCAACTGGAAATCCTACAGAGGGTCAATCATTACAAATAAGAATAACTAGTTCCTTACAGAGATCAATATCATTTGATAGCGGTTATTCAACATCTAGCAATAATGCTATACCAACTCTAACTACAGGATTAAATAAAGAAGACTATTTATTCTTTATATATAATGCAACTGATAACAAATGGAATTACATTAACAGCTCAATTCAACCAACAAATAGCAGTTCTAGTGGAATATCAGAGGAACTTGCAATAGCTTATTCAATAGCACTTTAATAAACAAAATGAAACTAGCACCTTTAAAAAACTATTCATTTAATGCATCAGCAAAAACCGTAACACTGTTAGATTATACTGATATTGATTTAGAATCAATATTAATAATTACTAATCTTGTTACTAATACACAAATATACAATTTTGCAATTAGTGGTAAAGGTGGAACTGTATTAAATAATGTATTAACATTACAATTTGATACAACTGTAATGAATGATTCTGACACATTACAAATATACTATGATGATTCATCAAGAGACTTAACAGTTAATAATGAGGGTGAACTTAGAGTAACCTCTGAGGATAATATTGCAATGTTAAGTAAAATATTAACAAGTTTATTACCTCTAACAAACACTGATTCTTCACAAAGAACTTTACAAACTGTTGATTCAATTAGTGCAGGTGTAACATTACCAACAGTTACTAACGTTGGTACAGTAGCTACAATAACTAACGTTGGTACAGTAGCTACAATAACTAATCCAGTTGATACTGCTATTGGAGCTAATGGATTAGGTGTTGGTTATGATTTATATATGATGAATCTCAGATCAGCTTATAATACAGCAATATTACCTAAATAAAAATAAATGGCATTTATATCCTCTCTAAAAAAACATATAAACTTACCTCCTTGGGAAGCATTAAGACAAGCTCCAGTAGTTTCTAGTGCTATTAGTTGTGCTTGTAGTTCAGACAATTCAATGTTTCATCCTACATTTGGTAGATACATTTACTACTTGTTAAATGCTACTAATTTTTGGAAATATGACACAATTACAGATACTTATTTACAATTATCCTCTCCACCTATTGCCCCTACAACTTGGACCAATATAAGATTTAGTGGTGGTGCTGGAATAGAAGCAAACTTAATATCAGCCACATCATCTACTGCACAAATAGCTCCTTATTTTGGCAAAACTTACAACACTTTTGATATAAAGATAATTAGTGGTACTGGTTCAGGACAAAGAAGATTAATTAGTGATGTATCAGACCCAATCATTGCCGATACAGGTGTAGCAACTGCTGTGTCTAATACAATTGGTTCTATATCTATAACTGATACAACAAAAACTTGGGCTATTAATCAATGGAAAGATTACTCTGCAAGAATTGTATCTGGATCAGGAGTAGGGCAAGTAAGAAGAATTATATCTAATACAGCTACTCAATTAGTTTTTGCGGATAGTACATTATCTTCTTATGAACCCTTCTGTAATTCTCAGACATTTTCTCCTGCAATATCATCTACTGCTGGATCACAATCAATTTATCAGATAGAATCAGCCATAGTATCTATTGATTCTAATTGGGCTATTACACCTGATTCAACATCTAGATATAGAATAGAAGGTGGAACAGCTTATTTATTCTCTTCTGCTGCTGCAACACCTTTTTATACATTACAGCAATATGATGTACTAACTGATACTTGGTATATTAAAACAGCTAACACTAATAATGTATCATCTGTTGCAACTGACTCTGCAATGTCATCTGTTGGAGAACATGCATCTATTTGGTATAGAGGTACAGCTACAGGTACACAAACTACTAGTACATTACAAGACACTAATGCTAAGTGGTCACCTAATCAATGGGCTGGATATTCAGTAAGGATTTACTCTGGTACAGGCGCTCAACAAATTAGATCTATTTTATCTAATACAGTAGATACATTAACTATAGATGCTATCTCTGGTTCTTCTGCTACTTGGACAACAATACCTAACTCAACTAGTAGATATTTTATTGATGGTTATGATGCTGGTATTGCATCTAGTGGAACTACAACAACACTTGTTGATAGTAGTAAGAATTGGACAATAAATAGATGGAAGAATTACTCATTAAGAATAATTAGTGGTGCTGGCGCTGGTCAACTAATTCCTATTCTTTCCAACACTGCAACTACTCTTACATTCTACAAACCATTTGTTGCTCCAGACTCTACTAGTATTTACAAAATACAAGGTAACTCCAACAACTTATATCTAATGTTAGGTGGTCAAGCTGCTGTATTAAATCACAACATTGATGAAGACTTAGCTACGTATGGTAGAGTTGCTGATTTTGGTATAGCAAGTAATGCTTCAGTTAGATTTGCTGATAACAGACCAGTTAGTATTGCCTCTTTAAGCAATGCAACTACAACAGCAACAATAACAACTGCAATTGCACATAACTTTAAAGTGGGTCAGTCAGTTGTAGTTAGAGGAGCAACAGATGCAAACTTTAATGGGACATTTACAATTGCATCAGTTCCAAGTATTACTACATTCACTTATATAATGAGTAGTACACCAGCTTCTACTACATTAGCTAATACACAATCAACTACTACATTATCTGATTCAACCAAGAGTTGGACCACTAATCAATGGGCTGGTCATGTAGTTTATATGAATACAACGGCTGTAACTGCTGCTACTGGTGTTGCTACAGGTCAAGCTTTACAAATAGTTTCTAATACAGCAACTACCTTAACATTTGTAGCTGGAAGTGCACCTGTTAATGGAATTAGCAGATATATTATATGTCCTAGAGATGCTGAAGGACAAATGGCTAATGGACTAGCAACTGGAACACAGTCAACTACTACATTACAAGATACTAATATATCTACATTCTCTGGCACGGGTTCTATTAGTGGAAACATATTAACAATTACTGCTGTAACAGCAGGTTATTTAACTATTGGCTCTGTAATTGTTGGAGGTACAGCAGGGACAACTGTTATTGGATATGGACCAAATACTAATGGAAGAATTGGTACATATGTAGTATCTATTAGTCAAACACTAGTAAGTACTACAATTACTTCTACTGGATGGGTTGTTAACTTTTTTGCAGGTAGAAGACTTAAATTAATTGGTGGAACTGGACAATCTGTTGAAGTTGCAATTACATCTAATACAGCTAACACATTAACATTTAGTACTACAACTGCACCTGTAACTCTAGTTACAAGTTATGTAATATTGCAACAGCCAATTAGAGGTACTGGTATTGAATTAATACCTACATTTGGAGGTACTAATGCAACTAGAAGAGGTAGATATATCATTTGTGCAAGAGGCGGTGCCCAATTTGGATTTGACTCTTTAGACATAACTAATGATAAATTTGAAATGATGCCTGTAACACCTCAATTTGAAACTTTGTCCACTGGATCAATGTATGCTTATGATAATGTAGATAGAATATACTTTAATAAAGATGCAACTCAAAGATTATATTATTTAGATACAGTAACAAATAATATACATGGAGCTGGCTTTATGCCATTTGCAGCACCAACTGCAACTATTGGTAACAAAATGGAAGTATTTACCTCTGAAGAAGGAAGCTCTTATTTATGGATAAATAGAAGTTCAAATACACAGTGCTTTAGAGTACCATTATTCTTTTAAAAAAAATATGAAAAGGATTCTTAACAGTGTATCAATAAACTACAGTTCAAAGCTGCCTGAGGTTATTGTAGATATTCCAAAAATTACATTAGATTTAAATAGTAATATGGCACTTGTAGAATTTAATCACAGTATTCCATTACATATACCTAATCAAATAGATACCTCAGTTCAAATTGAAAGTGGCACTATTGAATTACCTATACCTCAACAGTTATTAGATCTAATTATAAACTTTTATGAAGAATATACAGCAACAAAATATGGATATGAAGCTGTATAAATAGATATAGTAAAAAGTACAAATAATAAAAACCTATTAGACATCTAATAGGTTTTTATTATTTATTTAAACTACTTTATTATTTTCTATTTTATTAGTTTGTCTTGTACTATTAGCATTCTTTAAAACTCTTTGCTTCTTAGTTTTACTATTCTTATCTAACTGATTAGACTTAGTAATAAAATAATCACAATTAGGATCTACAGCACTGCTTGTTTTCTCTGCTGTAATATTATAAGTAATGTAATTAAACTGATTAGTTAACCCTGTTGAAAGTGTAGGGTCCATTTTTATAGTCTGTCTTTCATCTATGCTAACTTTAACCCATTCATCAGGCTCCACAGCTACAACAATAAACATTGGATGCTCATTACTAAGTTTAATAACTTGTGTTCCAAACTTAGTTGTATTTACAACGGCCACTTGTAAAACACCTCCCTGAGCTTTACAATTAATAGGTAAGATTACATCTGTCTGTTTCATTATTCATCTCTTATAATTTGTAATAAATTACTTAAAACCTTATCTCTTAGAGAAGGAAACAACTTAAGATCATCTAAATTATGTATATAGGTTACCTTTAAATCTTTCAGATTATTAGGCGACTTAAAAACAAGTGATATATAATTTTCTTCTGTATTACATATAAATCTACTAAGTAATCTCCAGTGAAAATCTACTCTTTGGTTATATGGAGTGACTAGAGTATATGCTATAGATTTGGCTAATAAATCTAAATCTTGCAAGCTATTTTTTAAAGGAATTACTTTTACTAAGTGTGGATAGGTAACTCTTTGATATGTGCCTGCCTTAGCAGCTTTAAACAAACTATTACACATTATAAAATATTAATCTGAGATAGTATTTAAGAAAATATTAAAAAAAATCTATATAGTGATATTATGACACCAGATTTAGGAAATAGAAGTTCAGCATTTAATATAGTATATCCAACTAACAATACTGGAGTCTTACAAATTGAAAATATTGGTACAGTAGACAACATAGACAAATAGGTAGTAATCCTCCTTAATATTATAACAATGATACAGTAATTAGAACTCCTAATCTTAATGATTTAGGACCGCTTTCTCTTGCAAATAATGTAATAGTTACATCTACAACTTTGTTAATAGGTGCAGCAGCAACAACAGCCCTACAAACAAATAGTAACATATTATTAAATGATATAGTTCAAGCTTTACCCACAGTTGGTACCAGCTTATTTAGCAGCTTATAATATACTTAAATCATTTTTAACAGAAGAACAGATTGAAGTAATAGATGAAGAAAATACCTGCTTTAATCTAGTTTAAGACTAGTAGATCACTAGGATCATTTTGATAGTTTAAATAACCATCAAAACTATTATAAGCAAAGCCATCTTGTACTACTTCCATCTCTTGAGACAGAAGATATAAGATGGTTTTTGTTATATCTACATCTCCCAATAAATATACAAGAGGCCCTTGAATAGCTTCATCATTTACCAATAATAAATTAGGTAAATTATTGTAATATAATATTGCCCAATTCCACACTTTATAGTAATCATAAGTATTAGAATAAGGCATACTTACAGTTAAAGAGTTATTAGACATCACTACTTTAACTTCCATACTTGATAAAGTTAAAACAGGATCTTTTAAATTTAAATGACCTAAAAAAGGATTAAAGAATTTAGTTATTATTGGAGCCAAATCCTTAATTATATATAGTGTTGGTAAATTTAATAGCTCAGTTTTTGTTAGTAATTTAGTCATAATTTATAAGTAATAAAACAATAATAGTATAAATAATGACATACACTAAAGCTCAAAATTTACTCATTAATAGTACTTCTCAGTATAGATCAACTAACTATGGTAAACATCCAATAAATGTGTTTAATATTGATGAAGCATTATTAAACAATAAAACATATAACAACATAATGAACTCTTTAAATATGTTAGAGACTAATTATAATAATACTTTAGAAGAATTAGACAGTTTAATATCTGAAGCTCAAACTAATTATAATAATATAAAACAGCAGATACTTCTACTAGATTTATTACCTACTTATACATATACTATTCCAGATAAACAAGATTATATTGACTTAATTAATGAAATAAATACTTTAGTAGAAGAGTGTAATAAGATATTAGGTTCAATACTATTAGATACCCAATCTAATGTAGCAGTTTATACTAGTCAGCTTATTATAAATGAAGTAGGAACTGGAATTAACTCAATAGTTAATAAACAATGGTTAAGCAACTATTTTAATTCTATATCTTTAATTCCTAAAATAAAACCAAGTAATGCAGCCCTTATATGTAATAGTAGTGGAGAAATACAGTGGCAACAATAAGAAGTCTAAGAATTGGCAATGAAAACATAAAGTCTATAAATGAGTTAGAACAGTTTATAAACACTAACTACTTACAACAGATACAGGCAAAGATTCAACAAATAAGAGATAAGAAAAGACTTATTCAAGAAAAGCTTGATTTATATAACTCACTTAATTCAACTAATACACTACTAAAAGAGCAACTCTTAACAGATGTTAAATATACAACTATATTATCTAATCAAGAAGAAGCTAATACTTTATTAGAAGATTTCAATAAAGTATTAAAACAGCTAACAATAATTTTATCCTACAAAGATTTTATAACAACTAACAATCTATTACATAAACAAGATCTTTATGATAATAACAAGGTTAGTATAGTTGAAGGAGAGTTTACAACCTTAGAAGTTATTAAACCAACCTCTGTTAAAGGAGCTATAAATAGAGAATTCTTAACCAAAGAATTATTAAAGCTAGAACAGCCTCCAAAGCCATATCAGCCATTAAAGTATTTAGCAACAGATGAAGGAGGAAACCTTATATGGAAAGCTTAAATAATATATTTGAAAGACAAAGTTTAGTAGGTGATCAAGATACATCAACTATAAATAATTTGGATGATTATCTGGATTCATTACTAAACCCTTTTAATAATATGATTACTACTGAAATATTAGCTTTAAACGCTATGAAAAATACAATAGCTGAACCTATAACAACAGATAATAATACTGTTGCAAAACTACAGTCAGAAGACACAAGATTAAAAAACAAGTATACATTTATAGATGTATTATCTGATATAACCTTAGAAAGTAATGATTACATTAGTAGTTTAACAACTACTAAAGCATCTTTTATTAATATACTTAATGATAAAGCTTTAGCTGATTCTCCTCTAACTAGACCAATCCTTAAAACTATTTTAGATAAAGACAGCACTGCTATAACTAGAGGATATGTTAATAATATACTTACTCTTTACACTCTTCCAACACCTATTCCAAATACAAAATTATATGTAAATAGAACAAGCACAGGATTTATTTGGGCTTAAATAAAATTATGATTAATGAGCAAAAACCACAAAACTTATTCTGTACAAAACACTTTTTAGCTGTAATGGCTGTGTTTTATATGACAACATTAAATCCAGCAATAGATAGTTGGATTGATGGAAATATGACTAAAAAGGATATAGGTAAACTATTTAATGCTTTGATTGTAACTATAGTTGGGGCATCTTTAAAAGTATTTGATAAAGATGTATACACTCCTAAGTTTATTCCTGGTAGAAATAAAGATAAAGCATTAGATAATATAAATGAGTTGTTATCTCCAACAGTAAATGAAGTAAGAAAAGTTGTATTAGAAACAGTTAAAGAAGCTGTTAATAATAATAATATAAATACAGATATAAACAAATCAATTAATAATATTACAACTGATACTTTAAATACAATTATTCCTGCTAATAATATACAAAGTAATATTGCAAAAGATATTATAAACAATACAATTAGTTCAGCTACAGAGTCATTTACATCTAATATAAACACAGATATAAATAATAAACCCAATAAACTACAAAATAAACATTAAAAAACAACTTAGCTATTAATTAATAGCTAAGTTGTTTTTTAATGTTTATTTTGTAATTATAAATAACTATACTTTCATAATATAAGCAAGAGCATAATAAGGAGGTAAATTAGTAGTAGTTGCAGTAGTTGCACTATATGTATGAGTATGTGCTTCATTAGCACCTGTTGAACCAATAGTAATATTAGTAAATGCACTATTTGTATTAATGGGACCTTCATTTCCATTATTACTATTTTCATAATAAGGGCCTGGTCTATTATTATCTCCTGCATTTTGAAAGTGATAATGTCCTGGATCATTTAATGGATGAGTATGAGCAGGCATTTGATTAATAGTTAAAGCTGTACCACCAGTTGTTCCAGTAATAGTATGAGTATGATTACCAGAACCACCAATAGCATTAACAGCATAAGTAGAACCTGCACCAATGATAAATCTATTTCTTAAATCAGGTGTACCATTTGTACCATCTGTAAGTTGCCAACCAACAGGAATATTTGCAATAAGACCTACCCAAACAACAATAATACCACTAGCAATAGCTTCTTCTAAAGTAGTTAGTCTTCCTTCAACAGATAATAATCTGCTATTAAAAGAAGCAACTGTACCGCTTAAACTATTGAAACCTCCTATCAAAGTTGCAATTTGAGTGTTTAAATCAGCTATAGTAGTATTTTGATTATTAATTAAAGTAGTTAAAGAATTTATATTTCCTTGTAATGTAGTTTGAACATCAATTAAATCTTGAGCCACTTCTCCAATAGCTGTCTCAACATTATCAATGTCTGCTTGTAAATCAATTATTACTTGATTAAGTAACAAGCAAGTTGATAAAGATAGTTGATTAATCTTTGCACAGTTTAATTCACCAACTGCATTTGCTAAGTCAAGTACAAAGTCAAAGTTATTATCTAACTCATCACAGGTTAAGTTTGTACCTTTAGTTGAGATTTTTATTAAGGCCATATGATATATTTATATATTTTGTAAATACAATTATATATCATATGGCCTTAATAAATGTGCTATAAAATCTCTATATAGGCTTCTTAATTAATTTTTGTGGAGCTGGTGCTGGATTATCTAAAGGAGGCTCAAATACAGTAGGAGTAGAAGTAGGAACAGGAGTGGTACTTATTGCACAACTACCTAAAGATCCAATAAATAAACATCCAACAAATGACAAAAGAATCAAATATTTTTTATTCATTTTACTAACAAAATTTCTCCAAAATTAACAGTACTTGAACAATGATCTTCTGGTACAACCCATAGAGTTGGAATAAAACCCTTACTATTGACAGGTTCTAATCTTTTATCAACAGCCTCTAACCACAGATCAGTTAGAACAATCAACATAGATATATTATCTACATTAATTTCTATATCATAGTTAGAATAGCTATTAAAAAACTCTTCAAATAGAGGTATTACATCAGTACCACCGCCGCCAATTAAATACTTACTCTTTTCTTCTATTAGAAGATCACCAAGAGGTTTATCTAACTCATTTATATCAAACAAATGACAACCAGTCATACCCACATCAAATGTGATAAGTAATAAATTACCTACATACTTTGATATCTCTGTTATTTGAAATAAGAACTTAGATAAAGTCTCAGTGCAAGAGAAAATAGAACCAGATAGATCTATATATACAACTACAGTATTTGGTTTTGGTAGAGGCTTATATGAATATTCAATAGGACATCTAGTAAAAGAACTTAAGCCTAAATCATAAGCATAAAAGTTATCTTGTATAAGACTGTCGTAATTAGTTATAACTCTATCATTAACTGATGATATTGCAATCTGTTTTAATCTATCTTCCCAAGATATATTTGAAGATTTAGTTTCTTCAAACTCAGGGGGAATTATACCAGAGGATAAACTTCCTGGATTTTTACCTCTACTTCTTAGATTATTTGCAGCTTTCTTAGCAATCTCTTGTATAGCTTCAACAGCTTCTAATGCTTCTGAAGTATCTTTTGACAGTATTAAATCACAATCAATATTATCAAGATCAATTGTTTTACCACTAGGAAGTTTAATACAGTTATCACTTAGTTCTCCGCCAGCACCAGCCCCACCAGAATCATTATTATTTGAAGTAGATTTTGACAATACCTCAAGTAATAATTCATCTTCAGTCCAACTATTAATATTTAATTTTGGATGATCTGGGGGTAATAAATTGTTTAATACTGTTGGTTCTAAGCTGCCAAAAGAATAACCAGCATTTATTAGATTAGTATTAATAATTGCATCTAAAACATAGTTTACTAATTTTGGTAAATTAGGCCTATTTCTATACTTAGAATATAGAGCATCATTATTAAAACCATATCTCCAATTATGATGAAGATATATATGATATATCTCATGCAAAAAGATAAAAATAAACTCATCTAACTTACTTTTATCTTTTTGCACCTCTTCAATAAATTTCTCTTGTATGGAGATAGAAGAAGAAGTGCAAGCCATATATTCAAAGTCTTCATAATTTCCAAACTCAATTTTTATGCCACTTAGTAAGTAGCAAAAAAAGGGTTCATAGTTATTGATCAAAAAACATATATTATCTACACTTCTTAAGTTAAAAGATAGGGGTGTCATTATGATAGGCTATTAATTATACTACTCTTTAACTTCATTCTTTCTTTTAAGAAAGGTAGATGAAAAATGGTGTCAACTAAGCATGTATACTTAGCTATATCACTCTTATTACTAATAATTAAATCCCACGTATCAGCAACTAAAACATTAGCATTTATTGATTTAAATTTGGTGTTTCCAAGTTTATTTATAACTTTTGCTAAGTTATTTAGAGGTTCATATACATACATAGATCTTTGACTATTAGGCGCTGCAACCTTTTCAACTTGACCTTTACTTAAAGCTTCTTGATATTTAATAACTTCTTTTCCAATCTCCTGATAGAGAGTAGATAAGACAGTACTAATAGCTTCATTATCAGAACTAATAATAGTTGCATAGTCAAAACTATCATTACAATTTTGTATTAAAGTCTCAGTTGATGGAATATTCAAAGTTCCCTTCAGTGATTTCATAAACATAGGTGTAATTTCTTTACCTACTAAACCACTTACAGCACTACTAAAAACACCAATATAATCATCACTTAAGACATTACTTTGTTGTCTATACAGCATATGACTAACACCCTCCCAAGTTCTAGGAGAGGGTCTAATAGAATTAGAAGAACTATTAGCTGAATAAAAACCTAATAAATCTTTAGGTAATTGGTTTTCTTGTATATATTCTTCATCATTAGTAATTGCATACTTTCTAGCTTCAAGAAAGGCATAAACAGATGGATGAAACTTTTGTTTAGCATGTATTAGAAATTCATTAGCATCTAATCTAACATTTAAAACACAACATCTATTAAGAATAGCAGAGCTAATATTATAAACATTAGCTCTGTCATTCTGTCTATTAGTTGCACCAATAATAAGAAATTTTTCTACTGGAAGATCATAGTTACCTAGTTTTCTATCCCCCAGGATTTGTTGGAGAACCATCATCTCCTGTGGTGAAGCATTACCAAAGTCGTCTAAAAACAGGATTGATTTATTCTTAGAATCCATTGCTTCTGAGAACCATTCTGCTGGATAATGGGTGCATCTATTTCTATCAGAGTCAATAAAATCAACTCCATAAATATTTGATCTTGTAATCAATCCACCTGTAAATGCAAAGACTTTGTAACCTTTTTGTTCTCCATATTGATAAACCATTGCAGACTTACCATAACCAGGAGCAGACTGAAGTAACAAACTTCTTTTAGTTACTTCCATAAACTCTATAGCTTTAGGAACTTGTCCCAAGGTAATAGAACCACCATTAAAATTTAACAGATTATTTGATGCCATATTATATTATTGAAAAACTATCTTGAATTTGTTGTTTAGCATCTACTATAAGTAGATCTAAGTAATTTATATATTTAAAAAATATTAAAAGAGATTTTTGCCCTTTTAACTTCCAGGAACCTGTCTCATAATATATAAGATCATCCTTAATTAAATCATCTAAAGATATATCAAACATAATTAAAAGCTCAGATAAAATAATATCTTTTATCAATACTTTATCAGGTAAGTTATAGTTTATAAGAGTATAATAAAACTTTAAATATTTTGTAAGTCTGCCTACTATTTCTAAAAATAGTAAAGACACTTCTTCTTTTGTATAAAGGGTTGTTTTATTTATATTCTTATAAGACAGACATAAAGAATTGAATAGATAAAATTCTTGAACTGACTTTTCCAAATCTAACCTACTTCCATTTTTTCCATATAATGTTATAGGCTCATTAATATCATAATGAGATTTTATAGTTTGTTTTATTGGTTTATATAGTTTAATTGGATATTCTCCACCTACTAACCTCAAACAATTATTCTGAAATACATTCATTAAAGCAGTTATGTTATATTAAAAATGCAGTGCTTCTATTACTAATATGATCAGGCACTTTAACAATATTATTACTAATAATGTCAACTGCTTTATCTATATCAATTTTTCTAGTATTTTGATTATCTTCCGTCCATAGATAATTACCTTCTTCACTAATACTAATAATACTATCTGCCCCCATAGAAAAATAATAACATTCAATATTAGGCTTTCCTTCTTTAGTTCTAGAGGTAACTGCAACTGGTTTGGTTGTATAAGATATGGCTAATACATATTCACTTTTTTTATGAGTTATATTATTAAATCTTTTATCCACAAATTTAAAGTTACTTAAGTTATCCATATCTGAGGGCATATCTTCAAGTTCTAACTCTAAGTATAGAGCAACTCTTTTCTTATGATTTTTATCTAAGTTATTAGATGGTAAATCATAATGAACTGTATCTTCCCCCACAAACCTATTAATTGCAAAGTGCAGTGTGATCATTTTCTTATTATCAACTACTTTAACATATGACCAACTTGTAAATACACCACATACATATGAATCTGAAACCTTATTAATACCCTTATTATTGTCTTGCATAAATAGCCTGAATACATTTTTTTATCTTAATTACATACTTAATATCCTATATATAATATTATTATTATTTCAACTTATAAAATTATTACAAATATATGGCTTCAAAGAAAATATCTCAATTACCTCCTGCATCTTCTGTAACTAATGCCAGTTTATTAGCAGTAGTTAATACAGTCTCAGGAGTTACAGAAAAAGCAACAGTAGATCAACTACCCATTGGTATTACAGTAGCTAACTTAGGAGGTGGCTCTACTATAGGCAGCATAACAGGAGCAGAGTTAAGATTAAAAACCCTACTTCCTGGAACAGCAACTACATTTACAGTTAATTCAGATACTATAACTATTAATAATAATTTGAATATTACTAATGTAGGTTCTGGTGTTTCTTTACTTAATTCCTTTGCTAATCCTAATGTCGCCTTAAAGACAATAACAGGTAGTTCTGGAATAGTAGTAACTGATAACACCACTAGTATTAATATATCTTCTAGTGTTAATAGCTCTTTAGATTCTATAATTGGATCTATTGAAATACCAACTGTAAAAGTATATGTATTAGAAAACTATATAACTAAAGCATATAATATTACTAAGTTATATTTAAATAATACTAGTGGTTCAGCAACTGTTAGATTAGTTAAACAAGATGCTTTAGGAGCAACTTTAGCTAATAGTACAACATTCAACGTGTCAACTACTAGATCAACTAACATCATTAGTTCCTTTTCAACGGTAGTTGGAGAGCAGTTAGTTCTTGAAGTCTTATCAACATCAAGCTCTTTAAATCTAAACTTTACAATAGAAATAACTTATATTTAATATCTAATATAGATTCTTTTTGGAAAGGCAAAATCAAAATAATCCAACAAATCAACTAAAAAAGGTTTATAATCATCAATTTTAATTTTGACTTGGCAGATTCCAGTTGAATTAGATTTTAAGAAGTCTAACATATGATGAGAGACGGTATTTCTCCAATTGGACTCAGTATTTATGTTTTCTTCTGAGACATAAATACTGAGTTTATTTTTATCTTCATCTAAATGTATAAGAGGAATTTTATCTGACATTTGAATATCCAAGAGGCATTTCTAAACTAGAACCTATATAAGTAATCTTTTCTTCTGGAGTTGATATAATAATAAACTCCTCAGAAATAAAATTATCATCTATCATATTATTATCATATCTAATGATTAAATAATCAATAAATACTTTTATAACTGTAGCAAAAACTAAATGAGCTGATTTAACTAATTGATCATTTAGTTTTAGCTCAGCAATTGCTATTCTATTGTTTGTTTGTACTGGTTTTCCCAATTTGTCTATAATCATTAAACAATTCCTCACTTACATTAAAGTAATTTGCTAATAACCTCTTATGAGGAGTAATACCATTCAAACCACTAAGCATTTCATTTAGTTGTCTAGGTTTAATACCTAAATCATTTGAAATATCTTTTTGACTTTTGCCACTAATTTTTACCAACACTTGCAAATTATAACTACCAACAACAACCTGCCAGTGGGTTATATAAGTTTCAGCAGTCTTTACATCTTGTTTATTAAGATTACCTCTTAATAAATCCTTTCTCAGAGATTTGAACTCAACAACATTTCTAGGATAATTAATCATAATTACATATTTTTTGTCATATTTTTATACTTAAAGTTTTCAAACTTAACACAAACTTAATCCCAACTAAATATTATTAGCTCTAAATCAGCTACAAGCTCTTCAGTCTCTTTATAAGTATATAATTTAACGTTATTAATATAATCATTTAAATACTTTATTAATTTAATATATGTTGAATGAACTACATCATAATTAACAGAAGTATATAGATTAAAGTTAACATCAATTGTTCTTCCACATACACTTACATCTTTTATAAAGGATAAATCATTTATAAATATACTTCTTCTATATTTATGTAGAGGGTTATCACTCTTTAAATAAAATAGAGGTTGTGTATTTATTAAGCTTTTTCTTGAATATAATTTATAAGCAAAAATATTATTCCCAACTAAATAAAGTAAATTCAAATAACTCTAAAATATATTTATTTAAATAGGGTATTAAAGATAAGTATATTTCTTTAAACTCCAAATATGATATCTTACTATACTTAATAATATTGAATTGAACATCTTGTAGGCCAGAGATTCTAAAATCTTTAGACACTGCTATTGATGTAAATATTTTTACCAAAAATCATAATCTTGTACATATATTAAAAAAATAAGTCTGACGCACTAAGTTTAATATAACATTCTTCTTCATATTTTATTGATCTTTTATAAACTAGTATATTGTCCAATTCATTTTAGCTTTGCAATAGCTCTTTTATTGTTATATAAATTCATTCTAGGAACAGCATCAATTTCTAACTGTTCTAGTATTAACAGTCTTTGTTTTGTTATATTTCTCTCAGCCATTACTAAAACATTAAAACTAAAGTTAATTAGTCCATATTTGTTAAAGTCTGCTTGCAGTTTTTTATTAGAGTGTTTATTAATTAATAAAGAGATTAAATGACTATTCCACCTAATCATCATATCAATAGAACTGCCAATATATTTTTTATTAGTAGGTATACAAGTAATACAATATATACCTACTAATTTTATTCTTCTATTCATTGTTTATTAAGTTTGTATATAATATGTTTTATTAAAACACAAACTTAATATGTAGTCTATAAAGACTTAGCAACAGATGCTAATAACTTATTGTCATATTGATTGGGGTATGTTGTCTTAAAGTAATTCATGACATCTTTAATATTAGTTAAGTTATTATCTTTAATAATAGTTAACATATACTCTTTAGTAAAGGCTTTAGGAAGTAGGCTATTTAAATAGTCTAACTCTCTAATTAATGATTGAAGATTACTATTAGTTGGATTTAGAGACAGTATTTGTTCAAGGGTTAGTTGATTATAAGTATAAGATACTTGCACTTTTTCACCCTCCTCATTTACTTTATCTTCTGCTAAAGCAACTAAATCTCCAACATCTTTATCACTCTTACTAACAATAATTATTGCAGCCTTTCTTGCAACATTAAACCTTTGTTTAACCGTCTCCAAAAAGATATTCTCATCTATTGAAGTTATATCAATTAAACTACTTAAGCTTTTAGCTTTAGTTCTTAGAGAAGACAATAAAGATTGTTTAAATACAAACTCTTCATTGTCTTTAGTATTACTAGCTAATCTAATTTGTTTTATAGATTCTAATAGTTGTTCAACTTGTTTAATCATTATTTAGTTGTTGGTAGAGATGGAGCTTGAAGGATAATAGGAGTATTAGATGTTCTATTACCAAACACAAAAGTGTTGCCATTCCACTTCTCAATTGCTTTTTGTTCTAGAATTTGTGGAGTTAAAGAATCAGACAAGATCTTATTTTGTTGAGCCAAGATCTTAGCAGTCTCAGCTTTAATAACTGCTGCTTCTTGTTCCTGTGTAGCAATAGCTTTAGCTTCAATTGAAGCCTGAACTTCTGGATCTAAAACAATACCAGTAATTGCCAAATTCTGTAGATTAATAATAGCTTGATTAGCAAGAGAAACATTAATAAGTTCAATAATTTCTTGTGAAACTGCAGCCTGATTATTAATAATATGAGTCATTGAATACTTTGAGATTACTTGTTTCACGGCTGCTAGCAAATAAGGCTCAAGAGCTGTTGCATCAATATAAGCAGCATCTTTAGCAAGATCACCAGTAATAAGAAGGTTGTTCTTTACTGCAGTTGCAAGATGTGCAGGGTTTACATTATAAGTAGAAGTTGCTGTAATTGTGATTTTTTGACCATCAGAACTTAAACCAGAAAAGCTTTCTGGTAGAGCTTTAATAGATACATCTACAGGCTTTGTAGCGGTAATAAAAGGCACTACAAAGTTTACACCAGGAACAAGAATTTGAGGCTGAACCTCACCAAAAATATATTTTACATGCACAGTACCTTGTTGTACAGTAGCAACAGATCCAATTGCAGCAGCAATAACAACTAAACCAGCAACACCCAAAGCAGAAAGAGTTAAATACTTCATTTTTTTTATTTTTATAATTGATTAATTGTATTACTTTAGATATAAGATACTAAAGTAATTAATGAGTAAATGCATAGTTTGATCAGCAAGAATTAATAACCAGAAGCTTATATATTCTGGAGTACCCTGTGGATAAATTTCTTCTAATGATTGTGGATTAAAACCACCAAATAAGTAGTTTTTAGCCTTAGTAACATAAACGGCCAATCTTAATCTATCAATGACAACATGTGTAAAAGCAATTACAAATAAAGCATTAGGACTAGCTATAAATATAAAAGGAAGGCTATACATAATTCCATGATATACAGCCCACCAGTTAGATTTAGTTTTATTAATAGCCATATTATGACTTTGTAAAACATAATCTCCAACTAAGTGAGCAAGAAGTTGTTCATACATATTTCTTATTTAATCTTTGATATTTTTTCTTGAAGAAGTTTAAAAAAGCTCTCATTGAGTATAATATTAACAACATTATTTTCTTCACCAAAAGATAATGTAAAATCTTCTAAAGAATCATGTCTATCCGTGTTTTTTATTATTTCTAGCCTGTCAGCTTCAATTTCAATTATCTGAGAAGTTTTTGTTGTTGTTCTCATATATATCTATTCATATAACCAACTAAAGGACCAAACAAGAACTATCAAGCCAGAAACAAAATAAAGTAGAGATACAAGCTTTGCTGTCATAAATGGAGATAAACAAATTGCTGTTAATCCAACAATAAACCACATGCCAAAGCGTATTTGATTTAAAGTAAGACCATCAATAAAGTTAACAAGACGTTTAAGATGTCTTTTAATCATAATAATCTATTCTCTTTTACTATTAAGGATACATATTTTTTAGAGTTAATTGATTATGCTTATTCATGCTCAATTTTCCATTACAGACTTAATAATAGACATAATATCAAAGAAGTCATTATATTTAATAACCTCATTATTAATTATTTCAAAGTCATTATCATCTAACAATTCTTTATTACTTAAGGTATTAAATCTTATACTAATTAAGTTAAACTCTTGTAGTAATTTATAATAAACTTTATCAGTTAACTTATATCTAAGTAAACCTGCAAGGTTAGAGTCTTTATGAAACTCTAACCACAGTTTACAACAAGTAACATACTTAATAAAACTATCATTCATTATTTATTATTAGATCTTAATTTGACTGGGAGTAAATAGACTGCCTGAACAATAGTTAATAATAAGCACTGCGCCACTTGTATTTGTAACTTTAATTGGCACTCTATAAGTATGTCCACTACCACAGCCTAACCATTCTTTATCTAAAGTACTAACAAATGTTAGATTATAAGCAGTCACCTTAGTCTTTATCTCTTGTAATTGAGCTGATGTTAAAGGACTTGTTAGATCCTTATAAACTGAATGAACTGCAACAAAAGTAATAACAAGTGCTACTGCAATCCAGCCAGAAGCTTCTTTAATATCTTTCCACATATTTAATAATTGACAGCTAAGTACTGCTCAACATAGTTTTTATCTTTACTAAACTCAGGAATGTTATTATCAACAACCCACCTAGATCTATAAACTGGTTTATCTCCAACATAACAATGAATGTAAGTTTCTTTGATAATACATCTACCTCTTTTATAACTAACAGGTAAATTATTCCAGTTATAGCCTTTCTCAAAGCACATATCTTGCACTTGAGACATATTCTTTCTATCTAGTTCATTATGACTATATAGAGTTTGTCCTAAAGCTTGGATGCTGTTTTTAATACAGTCTCTTTGTCTTGCAACAAAGTAATTATTAACCTCAGCTTCTGGATAGTTATTAAATCTGGAGTCAAACTTTGCAAACTTTTGGTTTTCAATTTTAGGTGTTTTATCACCCCAAATCTTCCAACTACTTAAGCAAAATCTACCACCAGCTTCACTTGCACTTTCGCTGAGCATTTTATTAAGGTTATAATTTCTCCAAGCTTGTGATTGAAGGTTTTTATAATCATGAAGAAAGACACTTATCTCATCAGATTGAATGTATATCAGTTGACAACCCTGCATTAACTTAGCTAAGAAAATGCCAGTTTCATCCATTACTTCCATAAATTCAGGACTGAACTTATCCTTTAACTCAGCAGTATAAGAACTAAAGGTAATTCCATCAAGCCTGCCAATAACAGGTATTCTTCTTAATAAGTATTGAGTTTGTCTTTCCTCATAATTCTCTTTAAGACGCTTCATTATAGGACAATTAGACATAGTTTTTAACAGTATCTAAAATCAATGAAGCCTTCTTTAGATTGACCTCTTTTTCTTCTGGTGTTAAAGAGTCATAACATACACTAGCTCTGCTATTTTCTACAGGATTATTAGAACTTTCTCCAATATCTTCAGACCAAATGTTGTGACATACTGCGGCCAAATCAATCTTTAGCTCTGGATCATTTAAGGCATAAAGTTTATCTTCTAGCTCTTTAATGTATTTGGAATCCTTGTAGGATGTCCAGCCATCTGTAACAATAATATAAAGTACAATAAAAAACCAAATTAAGCTTACTATGCTATATGTTACTGGATTTCTTGTAACTAGATACATAATAAACAAAGAAACTGTTTGAACCAGCCACAATAGATATACAACTTTAACATATCTATTATATGTTAGAAAGTCCATAATACTTGCAAGATTTCTCATCAACTTTCTTTTATTAAACATCATAAAACTCCTATTTATTTTCTAATTTAAATCAAATCTATTTTTAAGGAAGGTGAACATTTGTATTACAAGTAAAAGTATCACCCTGAGTTATAACTTCATCTAATATATTAGAAGTAATAAACTCTGCATTTTTTATAACGGTTTCTATATCTTCAGATTCTGTAAAATCTCCTAATACATAATCTAATATAGATGTGTCATTAAGAGGCTTTCCAATGCCAATCTTCAACCTATTAAAGCTTTCAGTTCCTAGCTCTTCAATGATACTTTTAATACCATTATGACCGCCTGAACGTCCCTTCTCTCTAAATCTAATAGTACCTAAAGGAAGTGTTATATCATCATATATAACAAGTATATTAGACGGATTAATCTTTAATTCTTTACAGATAGCTGAGACACATAACCCACTATTATTCATCATAGTAGTAGGTTTAGTTAATATAACTAGTTTAGTATAACCAACTCTAATAATACCTTCAAAGCGCTTATCAAAGAAATCTATAGAATGCCAAACACCATAGCTAGACATTAGTTGATCAATTACTTTATAGCCAACATTATGTCTATTATTAATATATTGTTGGCCTGGATTACCCAGGCCAACAACCAAGTTTATTTTCATTTGTTTATATAAATTTAATCTTCTTCATCCTCTTCCCAGTCCCAATCATTCTGATCATCATATGTATTAGAACTAGATCTTACATTTTGATTTTCTTCAGAGATTTTAAATAAAACATCCTTTAATTCTCCCTCAGCAAACTTATACTCTGAAATAGGTATATACTTACAGACTCTTAGCTTACTATTATTATAATCTCTAGGAATAGCCACAATGTCTTGTGGATCAACTTCAACTAGAATAATTGCATCTCTTTCAGAAACAGCATTACCATAATGAGGTATATAGCCCCAACAACAAACATGTCAATTTTGTTATCCTAAAGGTTTTTTATCCTCTAGTTCTATATCTTATTGCTTTGATATAGTTCAGCATATATCTTTATCCTTAATAATTAAGGATATCCCGCACTCTTGGGATTAGTAATATTACTAATAAGTTTTTTAAACTCTGGATTATATTCCTTTACAGGGTTCACCATACCTATGCGTTGCGATGTTATATAGCTTTTATTCTATATAATTATCTCAGTGTTGTCCTAATTAAATTAAATTTATCCTTCTTTCTTTGTAAATAAAAGTTAGCGTCTTTATAAATATAATTACCAAATTCAATAATATGACTTTGAGTTCTTATATTTAAAGTAGCACAAGTCTTTCTATATAACATTGTTGATTTTATTGTTTTTGGTAAACATTCAGCAATGCTTTTTAGTATAGAATCTGACCCATTAACAATTATAATATTAGCAAGTCCTGTTGCTTTTCTAAAAGAAATACAGCCATCTCCATCAAAATAACCTCTAATAACATGATGAATCAAATCATTATCTATTTTTGGAATTTCAATATCTGCATATGTTTTTCTAGGACCAACTCCATATTTTGCTAAAGCATTTACAATTCTAAAGGAATTAATTCTAAATATTATTTGAGGTTTTCTATTTAAAGCGCCTTTTGTATTATTAAGTATCTTTTTTAAACCTTTAGGATATATATAATCTCTATATAAATCAATAATATATTCATCAATGTTTGATAAACAAATACCAATTCTATTTTTATCATATACACATCCATCTGCTAAAAAGAATCCAAATAAATAAGCTTTTATTTCATTATCAATGTTATCAAAAAAGTCATGAGCAACTTCTTTATTCTTAGGCCAACTAATAGGCAATTTCTCATTAAATTTCTTTAATAAAGACTGAATATTTTGATAACAAGTCTCATAATGATTTGCTATTTCGTTTAAAGAAAAACCTTCTAAATTTAATTTAATTATTTCATTTAAAGTTTCTTGATTATATTTAAGCATATAAGTATCCATGTATTAATGGGTATATTATATGTAATATAAATATTACTTTAATGAGCAAAAGATTTTCACTGATATTGCGGGATTTATTACCTATTAATTACTTAATAGGAGGCCATCATGTTTAGCCCTTCACTGCAAGTATTATCAATATTATCATCTACCTTGTTTCTAGGCATTGATACTGGAACACCAAACTCATGTTTAAATGTATGAGTGTACAAATCAAGAAATACATCTTTCTCTTTAGTTCTACCAACAATCTTATATAGAATTAAGTTACCATTTTCATTAATAACTACATTATTAGCTTCTATAAACTCTGAAAGGAAGTTTAAAGGTCTATAAGAAGGATTAAGCTTTAACTTATTCCAAAAGTTAATTAGAGGTTGAATATTAGTTAGTCTTTGCTCATACATAGTAATAATCATTCTATTAAGAGCTTTTGGAAGATTCTCTCCATTATAAGTAACTAATCCATTAGTAATCTCAATGCCTAAATTTTCTGCAATAACACTAGTAACATTTAAAAGTTTATATAATTCTTCTTCTTCATTATTTAATGCTAATTCTAATACTTGTGCATACTTAGCATCTTCTCTATTAATTGTGTAAGTTTTTCCTTTTACAATTACAGACAATGTAGTAGGAAAAATAAGGTAGTTAACGATGTTAGACATTAGTTTGATTTTTGTTGTAATAATCTGTTTGCTTAATATAATTACTCATTAATATATTTTGAGAACTATTGTTTTTAATACTTTGTTCTATTAAAGGATATGTTTGTTTAATCTTTGCCACTAAATCTAATAAATCTATTTCAGCCTTCTTTATTTTTATTAAACCTGCCTGATATAGATTTTTAAGTAAGTAGTGTTTATGCAAATAAGGAGTATACTTATTAGACTCTAAAAATAAAGAGGTTATAATACTATCTGGATTTTCTCTAATAAATAAGTCTTTATTTTCTAAATGAAGTAGTGTTGATCCACCGTATATTCTTGAATAATATATAAAATAATTTGTGTCAATCTTATCAGCTAGTTTTTGCTGTATCTCTTCAATTAAATCTTTCCAACAATGCTTTACTAAAGAGGGATCATTAACAACATATATATCTTCTTCATTACAATAGTCAATAAGCTCATGTTTAAATATGTAAAAACTGCTTAAGTTATATACTTGTTTAGAAATATAATAGTAACTTTTATTAGTATCAATATTTAACTCTCTACCTAATACTCCTGGATATGCTGACAATCTATTGCATTTAGCATTAATAGATACTCTTTTAGTAGTATTAGTTGTCTTTTTAACCTCAAGATCTACCTTAGGAATAACACTAGAAAGCAGTCTAAGATTAAATATTTTATTGTCAATATTATTAACTAAACAGGTGTTTTCTAGTTCTTCTGCAGGAATGTATTTACTTAAAGCTTTGACAGTTAAAGCATAAGATACATCATTATAATAATAAGTATAAGTCTTATTAAAGTAATGATACTTATTCTTACATTGAATTATATTCCCCTTCCCCTTCTTTGTCTTATTAAAACATATAACTTCTTTTAGCCAGCTATTATAAGATATAGGATTATCCTTCCACTTAATTGGCCCAAAGAGTAAATTACTACTTGATAAGAAAGATTGAACATCATCCCAATGTTCAAACATTTCCATTTGTTCTTTTACATATTCTTTATATTCTGCAACAATATTAGACAAACACTCAGCAATATATACTTTAGTCTTCTGACTTAATTGTATATCTTTATCTGCTGATTGATCAACTCTACCAATTTCAATATCAAATATAAACTTTTTATTTGTATTGACTTTTGACAAGTAATCTAGGTCTTGTGAATTTAAAACTTCTTTATAATTAGATAGCTCTATTTTATTAGGTAAGCCGCCAATCAAGCCAAATAAATTATTAGGATAAGTATCACTTCTAACAATTTTAAAATGTCTTCCTTCTTTAATAACTTGTTCTGGGACAACTAATTCCTTATCAACTGCAACTAAAACATTATATAAATATCTAGTATTATTAGTTACATATCTACAAATATTAATAACATCATTCTCTTTAATCTCAAAAGATATCTCTACCCCTGTATCTTGAGTTGTTTTCTCTTTAGATAGCAATGAACAAAAGACCTTATTATTGTCTTTAGATATTACATATTCACATCTAACTCTGCCTTCTTCTTCTTCTGTAATACTAATTACCACATACATATCAGTATATGCTAAAGGAGACATTCTACCTAGACCAACATGTTTATCTTGTATTACTACAAGCATGGACTATATCATCATTAACTATAAAAATAGTTAATGCTGGACGCTTTACTATATATTTATTGCTTTATACTTCATACATTCAATTTGATTAACATAAGGTCTTACTATTTCTAAGAATCTTCTACCTTCTTTAGTAGACATTCTTAGTCTGTATAGATTTTTATGCTTTGTTATCTTCCAAGTAATATCCCATTTATCTTGAAAATATTTAACTATTGTTTCATTTTCTTCTTTTGATAAATAAGTACTAAGAATTAATTCCCAAGCATGTATCTTGCCATTTCTTTTTTTAGGATATAAAGAACCATCATCCATCCACCAAATAGCTAATCCTATAGGAGTTAGTCTATTTAAAGCTTTAAGAGGTATAGTTTTTACTTTATTTTTATATAAATATCTATGTAAAACTCTAAAATATTTATGTCCTTTTTCTAAGACAACGGCAGGATATCCATTATTAACTATTTGTCTAACATTTATATTAGATTGAAAGATATTTCTAATTAAATTAGCTTTCCACTCTAAATATTCTTTTTGTTTTAGACAGTGAGTAATACTTAATCTACCAGATAATGAAGCATGACTAGGTTTTGCAACACAACCATCTCCAAAAATAATTCCCATCAATATTGAAATGTTTTCTTTTGTTTTTAACATATCTTTTCACACTCTTGGTGTGGATATAAAATAATATAGATAGTCTCTGAACCTTCTCTTTCCTACAGAGCTTGGCTGCTGATTGCCCTTAATCTTAATTAGTGGGGTTTCCAGCAATTCATCCAGTTTAAAGTGGACATGGTTTTTTGTTATACTGATTATTTTTAGTATGTGCTGATTTCCAAGTAAGATTATTTATTACATCCCACTTTCTTTGCATATATAAAGCATCATTATTTGTCATTAGATTAACTATATTTATCATACTAGCTTGACGACCTACTTTTAGTTCATATTGATTTCTTCTTGAAACCAAACTGTATCTAATATCATATTCATCATATATTCCAATTAAGTATTTAAAGAAAGAAGCGCAGTTTCCATAAATTGTAATTTTTTTATTATTATTAGAATCTACATAAACATTGCCATCTCCGTCAAAAACACCTCTTAAGAAATCTCCTGGATATAGTAAAATACCAGGATTACCTAAAAGATGTATATTTTTTATACTTTTGCTTGGCACTAAACCATGACTCATTAAATCAATAACATATTGTTTACTATAACAATAGATATACCAACTCTTTTCATCTTTAGACTTTTTAGGGGCACAAAAGAAAGGGAAAACATCTATTATTTTATATAATAATTCAACATCATTAATCTTTATTCTGCAAGCATATTGTTGTCCTATATTATTTATAATAGTTCCATCACTATATATAAGACCTAGTAAATAAGCTTTATTTGGAGTATCAATACTTTTAAACTCATCAGTATATTTCATTATTAGATAATAAATTTATTATCTAATTATATCAAAAAATACATAGTTAAACATCAACTATATATGTTTATCCACCTAATAGATCATTACTATTAGACTTTGTTGAGTAACCAACCTTAGTATAATAATTAGTCATAAAGTCCCTACTTAGACCTTTAGCATAATCTCTAATAACAAGATGATTATCAAAATGATTAGGTAGAAATATATCTATAGGTTTTTTAATATCATGCTTTATATGTTCATCTAATGCGTTCAATTTGTTATCATAAAGGCTCTTTATCCTTTATTTCTTTATATTTCTATAAAGTTCGGACTATATCATCATCCTAATTAGTTAGGATGTCCTGCGCTCTTGTCTCCTTATCACCATATATTATAAAAAATACTTAGGCTCGTTATGTTTTTATAACATAATAGATTATTTAATCTAAGAGATAGTCTCTGAACATTCAAATACATTTCTGTATAAGCTTTGCTGCTGATTGCCTCGACTTAAGTATTTATGAATACTTGTAAGGGGTTTCCAGCAATTCACAGGATTTTTCAATAAGAATTACTTCTTAAAGCTCCAACTGTCTTATATTATTTATTTACTTAAATATAATAATATTTTTAGAGAACGTTTCTTTAAAAGCCGCCAATAATGGATTAGTATAAATATTATTTCTTAGAATGCCTAATATTAAAGCAGTTTGACTTTCATCTATAGAAAAGAAACTCTGTTTTAAATTAGACTTAAACTCTTCTTGTACAACTGGTATCATTGTTTTATATTAAGAACAAAATTAACTATTAATAAACAAACTTAAGATTACACTATCTTTCTTTTAAGCTAGGTAACTCTATTTCATTAAATCCTAAAGCTTTAACTTTAGCTTTATATTTATTATTAATGACTAATATCTCATCATTTACCCATTCAATATCATCAGGTAACAATTTTAATATTTCCCCTGTTTAGATCATCCTTAAGCTGCTGTCTTAAATGAGTTATATATTCTACAATCCATTTATGACCAGCATCTACTTGTTTGCCACTAAAAACATAATAATGATCAAATGGTAAAACAGATTCAACAAATTGAATGTGAAATGGGCTGCCACAAATCTTAGTTTTGATTGCAACTTTAATACATTCTTTAAACAGATCATCTGAAATATCTACAACTTTTGGTAAAGATTTGCCTAACTTCTTAGCAGCAAAACCAGACATATTTCTCAATCTTTCATCTCTTGTGCTAATGTAATACCACAAGCCTTCAACTGATTCAAATCTGCCTAATCCCCCAAGAACAATAGGATATCTATACCAATTGGATAAAAAACAACCTAGTACTGTTTTACCTTGAGAATAGATATTTATATGATCTACACCATCATTATTACTGTTATACATAACTAACTTTTATCCAAAATATTAATAATTTTAAAGGCTTCTATAGCTTCTGATTCAAAGTCTTGTTCTTGTTGTCTTTGCTCTAATATTCTTTTATCTATTGATACTAAAAAAGAATTAATCTCATCATTAAAGAAATTTAAAGCCGCAATTAGATCCTTTGAATTATCAAAGGAACTAAATATTGTACAGACTTCATTAGAAACATTATAATCAATTCTAAATAGATGAACTGATTTTTCTTTATAGACAGTATAAAAGGTTATTCTTCTTTCTAAAGATCCTGTCCAAGTAGTATATTTAATATAAATATTTTTATTATAAAAATACTCTACAAAATCTTTATTTTCAAAGAAAGAAGAAATTGATGTAATAAAAGTAAGAAATCTTTTTACATCAGTGTCAAAGTCATTTTTATGATAACAAGCTGCCATAGTTATTATTTCCTATGTGGACAGCCACCATTACCACAATAATTCTCAGCAATATCTTCATCTGTTTCACCACATTTCCTACATTTAAAAGCTGTAATTCTTCTTTTAGTTAGAACTACTTTATATTGCTTTTTACTCCTTGATACAGGCTTTGTTACTGTACAAATCATACATTTTTACCTACTATTTAATAACTGTTAATACAATCTGATCATTCTTATTGAAGGAGAACTCAAGATTTAAAGTTATTGTCTTTTTATCAACAATAACTCTATCTTCTAAGTTAGTTTCTATGATAGCTAAAATACCATTGTGCAAGTCAGTTACACAATCACAATCAGCACAAAACACAGAGTTAAGATGTTTTAATATCAAACATCTTAACTCTTCACCTATATCTCTAATCTCTGTCATTTGCATAAATACTGATAAATGCTTCAGTATTTTCTGATAGAAACTTAATTAAATTAATATTAAAATATTTATCTAGCAGATCTTTAAGATAAATAACAATCTGCTCTTTTATAGAAAGTTTAATTAAATTAATTAATCCTAAATTCCTTTCTACCTCTTCAGACTCTCCTAGATTGTGTTTTGTTTGATAATAAACAAAGTTACTAGCTGCCGTTAGAATAGCTTTATTCTTAGACAGCTTTGCTAACGCTTCAAGAAATAATTCTCTTTTCTCTAGTTCTTTAGCATGAGCTTTATAACCTTTTAAAACATTGTCTTCCCAGTTCTCTGGTAAAGAAGTAGGAATTGTTACTTTATTTATATCTTCCTCAGGCAGAGCAGGAATATTTTTTAAATGACCTGATAAGGCTAATAGTTGGCAGGTCATTAAAGAAAGTATTTCAGTTGCTTCTATTGCTTTTATACTAAGACCCTCTTGTTCATCAGCTAATGCAATAACTAACATAAATGCACTTACAATTTGGAACACATCTGGAGGTATTTCATTTACAGATCTGATGGAAAATAAAGAATACATTAACTTATATTTGTCATCATCAGAGTAGTTATCTATATTAGCTAGTAAATCTTTGATCTTCATTTAGTTTTTAAAAGAGTAATTTTCTATTATTTGTATTTGTAATTCACTAATAAGACTAGTGTTTGGTTTTTCTGGTAATTTTGTATCAATAAAAGCTTTTTCTAATCTAGCTTCTAGTTGTGTTACATAAATTAATATTTCATCATATGTAACATTACCTTGTCTAATAGCTTTCAAATAGTCAACATCACCAACAGCCTTTCTGTCAACTAAGACTTGTTGACTTTCAACTATCTCACAAGCCATAGTATATAGCCTTACAGCGTGTCCCAATTTTGTTATCTTATAGGCTCTTTATCCTATAATTCTATATGTCACCATATAGTTCAGACTATTTCTTCGTGTTTATATTAGATAAACCGTTCCCCTGCGCTCTTGGATAATTTTATTGGCATAGATTGCTCCTTAGCCTCATATCTAGTCGTTAGACCTTTCTACATTCTTTCAAATATAGCTTGGTAAGGAATTGTCTTTATTCAAAGAGTTTCTCCTTTTCACAGAGTTTTAACACCCCAGAGTATTCTAACTGATCATATATAGTTTGTTTACCAATTCTTTGATAATGTATTTCAATTAAATGAATATTTTGTTCTTTTAGCAATTCTCTTTTAATCTGATCAATTTTTCTAACATCATTTAGTCTAGATTTATCCCAAAATTTAGTTTCTTTATAATGTTGTTGACCTTGAATTTCTATAGCTACTTTAGCATCAAAATAATATCTATCTAATTCTAAAAACATATTAGTTTCAGGATTCTTTAGTAAAAGACCTTTTTCAAGTAATTGTTTTCTTCCATTATCAATAAAGTTTTTATCTAATATGAATTTATCAAGTAATGATTTTACATATATTTCAAGACAAGACTTAGTATTCTTAACATATAAATTTAATGCTTTTAAATGTTGTACTAGAGTTATGTTATGAAATTTAGGTAAACATGATACTAACTGAGATTTATGTTCTATACTTATTATTGATGGATCTAAGGGAAAATACCCATACTTATCAACTAACTTATATATTTCAGTATTTACATTATTAATATCTTTATAATAATTCTTAGGTGTAAACTTAATCTCATAATTTATATAAGTTAAAAATTCACTAAATGATAATCCAGTTCTTTGTATAGCACAAAGTAAATAATTATAGCCATTATTTTTTTAAGAATGTATTACTTAGATATTGATCTTCATGTTTTTCTGAAACTAACATAAATTCATTCTTGATATTTTCAATTTTAGTTAAATAACCCTTTTTGTGTAAACGCATAAACTATATAATAAACAATAATATTATTATACTATAGTTTAAGGTGTTTACCATCATAACCTACCTTAGCTTCTAGTTCAGCTCTCTTAGAGTTTCTATTAGCCTTCCAGGATTGATAGTTCTTATATTTATTTAACTCCTTAAGATACAATTTAGTTCTCTTAAGATAGTCCATATAATTAGAATCAGCCTTGACTAAATAGCCAACATACTGTTCAACCTCATCTGGAACATAGTTTCTTATAAGCAGACCTTTATAGTCCACCTTACTAAACAGCTCTTCTAAGGTTGGCTCTCTATCTAGATGAAATGTTTTAGCATCTAATAATAAGACATATAATAATTCTAAAAACATATTATAGTCTTTTCTTAATAGATTCTCATCTAGGCCAAAATCTTCTGGTTTAGGTTGTTCATTAAAAAAGTTAGGGTTCTTATTATATTCTAATAACCACCCTCTATGAGTGTTACACTTATTAATTTGGTCTTTAGCATACTGACCGTAAGACCATCTTGCTGTCTTACATAGAAAGGCATTTCTAAAATTAATTAGAGGATAAATAACTGGATCTAATACATCATATTCAGGGCTATAAAGTAAGTCTAAACAGTTTGGATTATTCTGTAATAGCAGTTCTATCATCTTTGTAAGTTCTAAGATCTTACTATCTTGGCCTGTTAAATAAGGATACATACAAGGCTCAGAATCAGTAAATAATTGATTCTTTTCCTGTAAGTAGAAAGGTTCTGGGGTGATACCAATATAATATTGTTTAGGGGCAATACAAATGCCTCTTCTATCAACATCAGAACCTTCTACACTTGTACCATATAAAGTAGAGCCAACTTTAGTTAGAAGAACAATACTCTGTTCTAACTCCAGTCTAGTATTAAACATATGTTATGGATAATTATAATTAGGAACACTTTCTAAAGAAGTATACTTCTTCTCATGCAATCTGTAAGCAAATATTTCATCATAACTACCATATTTTGTAATTGGATGAGTTGTTCCAAATTCTTGGTCACTATAACCAGAACCAACAACACCACCAGTGGAACGATTAGTCACAGAAAGAGATTTTAAAGACTCTTTTGAGAATGAAAAATCCTCTTTTTGTTGAAAATATTCATCTCTAAATCTGACACAGACAAGACCCCAATCATCTTCTTCAGTTGAAATAATTTGACTCAAGTCAGTCTCTCTCTTAGCTTTAAAAGTAAACTGGGAATGAGATTTTAAGCCTCTTTCAATCTCTCCACCACTAAAAGGGCTTAAGATTAGGCTGCTTACCCAAGCCTTTTTATTACCAACCTTTCCATTCATATATAAGTCTAGCTGAACTCTTGTATATATATTGTTATATACTCTTACTTTAAATGTTTCATCATCCAGTAATTCTATTACTCTATTAATAGGAGTAACTACTTTACCTTTACTATTTACAATTTCAAATCTCATATTAATCTCATTAATTTTATTATTTTTTTTTAATTACACAATTAATTTCTAGATAAAACATCTTGTTTATCAATCAAACGGAATAACTCTGAACTGTATTTAATTAGAGTATCATCCTCTAATAAATAATAAGTCTGCCAGTGTCTAATACAATATACTGTTGCAACATCAATAACTATATCAGGATAAGCTTTTTTGATTGAAGAGATAACATATTCTTCAATCTTTTTACCCTTAACAATGCTTTGTTCAAAGTCAGTATAAACAACTTCTTTGATAGTTGACATATATAAAGAGTTTGAATCAAACAAGCTTCTTTTAGTCTTAACAAGAACAGAATCACCAGCCTTAAACTCTTCCTCTTCAGGATATAAATTTATCTCTATTCCTTTAGTTAATTTTTTAGTTTGCACATCAAGTACTAAATCAACTAAGTATACTGGTTGATTATTAATGACATAGTCTTTACCATAAGCACGCTTAACATAATCAATTCTTTCATCCCAACAAGGAATAATTTCATCTGGATGCTCAGGATTAACTGCACCCTTAACTAAAATATATCTACCATTCATAACTTTTTACTGTTTTATTTTTCTCTCTAAAGTGTCTAAGGAACTGCAATACATCTCGGTCTTTAAAATCTAAATTGTATTCTAGCTGTTTTAAGTTTATTTTATTTTTATTACTAACTAATATATCTATTTCTTTATAAAACAGATTTAACATATCATCTACATCTTCTTTAGAAATGACAGAATCCATAGATAGAGCATATCTTTTATATCCAGAATTTACATATATTGCAAATAATTCAAAGGGTTTTAAATTATCAACAGTAAAACATACTATCTTATTAACACTGTTATTATAACTATTTCTACCACCAACACCAAACTTAAATCCACCTGGCCCATAAGATATAAACTCTATTGCAAAGTTATAATTACAAAGACAAACAGTACTTGCAGTTTCTAAGACATGTATATTAAAATAACCTTGCCACAGATGATCAATAATTCTAACTACTCTTCTTGGAAGTATTTCTTCATTAACCCACATAATATATTTATAGTATATATATATATATATAAATTAAAAGCTGTTGTTATTTATTTAACAACAGCTTTTAATTATAAATAAAATGTTCATATAGCAGCCAGAGGATAACTTAGGGTTGCTTTAAAGACACCACTAACCTTGATTCTGGATTTCAAATAGCTTTAAGATTTAAACTTATAAACTTTGAGTGTATATACTGCCTGAGTAATACTTGTTTGAATTTTGAACTTATGAGCTTATAAACTTTAACCTTTAAACTTTGAGTTGGGTAATTGATCCTCACCTATGTCGGCAAGCTCCAATCAAGTTGGTTGTATAATCCTACAATTTATAATAGCCCTGAGACAGCAGGGCCAACTGCTTCAAAATAATAAGTTTCACTATATGAACAGATCTGGACATTTAGACAATTAGGTATTTAATATTCCTAATTCTAATTTAACTTATATATATATATATATATATATATTATACCACTTCTAATAAAGTAGTTGCATTAAACTTAGATAAAGCTCTATCAATTTCACTTTCAAAAGTATCAATATACTCTTCATATTTAGCTATTTCTTTAGTTAAACCTAAAGGATCAAGTCTAAGAGGCTGATTAGCAGGACTAAATTCTCTTGTGCATTTATCAACAAAAGCTTCATCTCTTTTTGCACCTTGAGCGGCTACTGAATTTGCAATATGTCTTTCTAATTTATCTGCATATTCTACCTTTTTCAATTCAAGAGCTTTCTCAGTTTGATGATTAGCTTCTTTCATCTTATGAAGTAAATTCTTTTCTAATACTAAACTCTTCTTTCTCTCAATTAATTCAGCAGGTGTATATTCTTTACCAAGAATAGTAACAGTATTAATTAATACTGTACCTGGAGGAATGCCAGCATTAACTTTAATAATTGCAGCCTTAATAGCATGTCTTGTCTCAATTAAAGCAGTTAAACTTTGATAGCCGCCTTTAATATCCTTTTCAGCTTGTTTAATCTCAGCTTCTAGCTTTGGAGAAACAACTTTTTCATATGTAATAACATCAAAGATTGCAATTTTAATAGCTGCTAAAATTCTTTTTTCAAGTAAAGTTACTTGAGCTAAACCATCTGTAACAGTATAATTTGTTGGGGTTGTCATTTTATTTATTTTGAGTTTTGAGTTTTGATTTTTAAGTTTTCTAATATGAATTCTGTTAGATATTTACCTTCCAGAAATCCATATACATCTGACGTTTGACATTCTGTTCTATCATCCTTTACAAGGGTATATGGATGAATAGAATATGTTCTTATTCTACTTCCAAATCCAGTGTCTAATACACCTTCTTTAGTACTTTGCAGCTCTGTAAATTCATCATTATCTTTTATTAGTTGTAGTCTAGAAGTTAATAGTTTTAAGGCTCTTTGCTTATTCTCATGCTGAGATCTAGTCTCTTGACATTTAACTGCAATACCAGTTGGTATGTGAGTTATTCTAATAGCAGTTTCAACCTTATTAACATTTTGTCCTCCTTTTCCACCACTTCTAAAAGTATCTATTATTAGATCTTTAGGGTTAATTGTTAATTGAGAATTAACAATTATAGGTTCAACTTCAACACCACAAAAAGAGGTATGTCTTTTATCCTTTCCACCATAAGGTGAGACTCTTTGCAGTCTGTGATTTCCTCTTTCATTCTTTAAATAACCATAAGAATAATCTCCTTCAATAAGTACACAGGCTGATTTAATACCTGTTACATCTCCTTCTTGAATATCAATTAAACTATACTTATAGTTATTATCTTTTAACCAATTATAATACATTTGAAGTATTTGTTTGGCCCAATCACAAGCTTCAGTTCCACCAGCTCCTGCTATAACATATAACATACAATTATTAATATCATACTTAGCTGTGAATAGATTATTAATCTGCCAAGTATGTAAAAACAAATCTAATTTAGATGTAATATTTAACACATCTTGTTCTAGTTCTAGTTCTAGTTCTTCTGCAACTTCTAAATCTTCTATTAATTTAAAATTAGCTTTTATAGTATCAATTAAACTTGTTTTGTTACTTAGAATTTGAAGTAAGTCTAGATTAGACCAATCATAATTTAATTCTAAATTAATATTAATTACATCTTCTTCTAATTGTCTAAAGACTTTGTAGAAGAGGTTGAATTTTATTATAATATGTAGAAGTAATTGTTTTCATGATTTTATTGTTATTTAAATAGTGTTTTTGCAATTAGTTACAAACTTAATTAAGTCCTCTGTAGGAATAGAAAAGTTTAAAGAATTCCAATAAATAGTATCACCCAAGCTACTTAGTCCAACCTTGTCTAGATCAGAATGAGAAGCATGTTTCAAAGCAGGAACTATCTCAGGAGAGAATGTAATCTTAGTAGTATTACTAAGAACTAAAGTTAATAGAAAAGCAAATTTATCATATTCAATATTTACTACTCTTGGGCCAGCCAAAATATCTGTCATATTAATTATTATTACTAGTTACACGTTTAATTAAATCTTCTGTATGAATATCAAAGTCTAAAGATTCCCAATGAATAGAATCTCCAGAATGACTAATCCACTGATCTTTTAAACTAATTTCATTAGCATCTTTAAGTTCTTTTACCAAATGAACTGGAAAACTAACTAAGGCACCATTAATTAAAGATAAATTAACAACAATGCTTTGCTCATCTGTTTTAGTACAATAAACAGATTTTACTCTGGCAGTATTTAAAAGACTCTTTTTTGTAGCTTCTTTTGCATTAGTTATTTGAGTTTCCAATTCCTCATCAGTAATGCTCCAATTTTTAGCAGTCATATTATTGTTATTGATTTGCTTTATTAATTACATAAAATAATACTCTTAGTAGAGTAATCCTACATACCAGATTTGAACTGGTGATACCCAACGTGAAAGGTTGGTGGCATAGACCGCTTGCCCAATGTAGGTTATTTATAGAGAACAAGATGATTTTGTTTTTTTTTAGCATAAAAAAGTATTAATTGCTGAATCATCTTTATATAGTCCTAGAAAGATTTGAACTTTCACTGAATAGATTCTAAGTCTACCGCCTCTTCCAATTGGGCTATAGGACCTTTTGTTTATACTAATTAAAGTATAATCCCTGACACAGGATTTGAACCTGCACATCCTAAAGGATAAAAGATTTTCATACCACTATAGTTTTCACTACCATTAGATTAGACCTTCGTTATCTAAAAAGAGTTAATGTTTGATGGTCTGGACTCAATCTTTATCTTGTTCATATAAGCAAATTAGCTACTTCTGCGTCCTATCCCTAGTCTTTTAGTGGGAAGTTTGTCAATATGAAAAAGATACTCCCTGTATAGTCTCTACGCACTAGAACTTTTCAATTGAAAAGCAATTGGCACGGTATTAGCATATAAAAGATTGATCATTTCTTATACTTAGCCTTCACCGTTTAGGGGAGATTCACATACTACATCACTGTAATAGTGCTCAAATTTTTAAATTAATCAAGTCTTTTGTGTCTACCATTCCACCAGTCAGGGTTATTTTATTTACATTGAGATCTAATTATAACACGACCTCTTATTTTTACTGGACAGTTATTTACATCATCATATCTATTAGGTGGTGCAAAACAACTATATAACATTAAACATATAATTACAAGAGTAATAATAAAATTAAGTTTCATTCTTATATTATGTAATAAAGTATTTTACTATATATTAAAAGTGAAACTTAATTTTATTCAATATTACTACTACAAGTTATTATCAATAATAACTTGTAGTATAAAATAAAGTATTAATAAACTGAGCCTGATAAAAGCCAACTTTAGCAAGTCTACTTTCACTAAAATTAGTTCCAACTAATTTAGAAAACTTCAATCCATTGTTAAAGCTTGAAATAACATCAATTTTATTTTTAAGGTCCAGATTAATATTTTATTTTATTACTAATTATCTTTTACTTGTTTCTGGAGCACTGTATGTATTATAAACATTTTGTGCGGCTTTTGCCCTTTCAACACCAGCTTGTCTTTCACTTTCAAGTTGAGCAAGAAGTTGTTTTACTTGAGTTTCCAAGAAATTAACTTTATCAATTAGACTTGAAACTTTAGCATTAGCTTCTGCCAAAGCTGCTGTTTGTTCAGCTTTTATTACTCCAATCTTAGAGGTAAACTGACTTAACAAAGCTTTATCTTGCTCTGCTAATGCAGCTTCTTTTTCTTGTTTACTAGCTACTATATTAGTTTCAACAGCAGTTTTAAGAGTTTTTAGTTCTTCTGCTGGAAGCATAGTAAGCTTATTATCTAATAGATATTGATCAACAACATTCTTATAGTTTTCTCTAACTTGAAGATTAAGATCAACTGTTGCAGCTCTCAACTTCTCTGCAAACTCTACTTCAAGAGTTTTAATTGCTGACTGTCTTTCTTCAATAGTAAGTTGAAGATTCTCTGCTTCTGCTGTAACTGTTCTTAGTGTTGATACTGCTTGATCAACATTAGTAACTACTTTACTAAGTATTGTTACAGCACTTTCAACTTGAGGTAATTGTTTAGCCATTTTTTAAGAATTAAATAAGATTATTTATCTTAAAGTTCAAACTTAATTATCTTGAGCAAATACAATACATGATTCATTAGCCATCTCTTCTAATAAGTCAGCAGCAAACACTGGATCTGACTGAGAAATAGCTCTTGCATAAGCAATAATAGCCCTTCTAGAGGCTACTCCATCAGAAGATTTGGAATCATATCTAAGTACAATATACTTAGCTTCAGGATCAATAGGAGAGCCATCAGCCTTCTTTAAAATGAATTTACCAAATAGTCCTTGTTGATTACTCACTCTTATCCTTCCAGATCTTATCAATTTCTATTAATCTGTTACTATGCATATAATTAAGTATTTGTAGCCAATCTTGAACTGACTTATTACTAACTTTATTTATTAATTCAGTAACTTCAGCCTTTGAAAGATTATTGAGATTAACAACAAGTTTTAAAACTTGTTGTTCATCAATAATTCTATAATAACATCCTAATTCAACAAGTAAATAAAGAAAATCATATTCATTTTCTTCATTTACTTCAGTGTCTATTACTGCATACCAAAGAAGTTGCCAAGGACCAATATGCTCTAATAACTCTTCTTTTGTTACAACTTTTGTGATAGTCATAAAAATTAATACTTACTAATTTTAACAAAATAAAAGCTCCTGCTAAAACAATAACAGGAGCTTTTATCAAATGACGTAATACATTTAATAATGTATTAATCCCAATAAGGGAGTTCTTTATAAAGGGCTTCAGTCCTATAACAACACAGGCCAGCGTTACCTTTTGTAGTAATTCACTACTGTTGTTATTATAACACAGGTTTAACTAAAAACTTCTCCAATTGGTGCATATCTTTCATTATAGATACAGTCATTCATCAAATCTATTGGAGTCAGAAATCTAGCATTAAGAATAGACTTTAGAATTGAAGGAGAACAGCCAGATACAAGAGCTGTACCTGCATCATCTTTTGTCATAGGGACATTAGTTGATGCATTTACATTCCAAAAGATGATACTTGGTATGGTATAACCAGCCTTTTTATATTCCTTTTGAATTTGTTCAAAGTTAGTTTTCTTATTACTTTTACAAGCTTGATCAAATTGCATGTCACTGATAACTATTAAACATTGAGGCATCTCTTCTTGGGTCAAATTGTTTTTGACACCAGCATCAAGAATAGATTTAATAGCACCCATCAAGTTAGTACTACCCATGTAACTAGTACTAGATTTAACACTTTGAAGCTTTGAATAAAAGTCATTACCGCTAACTTTAGCAAGTCTAGGTTCAGAGTCAAATGCCATAAATGTGTTGGCCCAAATGCCTGTATTCTTCTCAGCAATATACACTGCTAAAGAAACAGAAACATCAATGGGTCTAGTTTTACTAGTACTATAACTATCATACATTGATCCTGAAACATCGGCTAATACTAAGCCATTAAAAGGTGTTCCTTCCATGTAATTAGGTAGAGCGTTCCACATTACATCTAATGCAGCTCTTTCAGTTGCATCCATTTTTGGCTGATGTGAATAGCTATTACCTAAAGCAGGAATACAAATGTCATATGGGTACAAGGTTGCAGCATTAATCTTCTTTTCACCCTTCTTAACAGCTACTAAGTATTCAGCATATCTAGTTTCATCATGCTTTTGAAAAGCTTTTCTGTACATCAGACCAGCTTTACTTGGCACCTGTTCATAGTTAATATTAGACCACTGTTTTGCACACATTTGTTGCTCTACAATAGCAATTTTACTTCTAAGAGCTACTAATAACTTTCTATATTCTTGATCAGTCATTTCCAAGAATCTTGCAACTTTCTTAGCCAATCTTTTAGTATCTGTACTAGAAGCATTGATTGAAGGCAGCCATTTAGCAAGCAAAGAAATGGGCTTATCTTGTTTTAGTAAAAGAACATCTGCTTTAAGTTGAGAAGCATATAGATTAAGTACATCTTGCCATAATGATGTATCTTCTAATACTAGTAAATCATCCCATCTTCCAAAGATAGGAACTAAAGAGATTAGTTTAGAAGCAATATTAGGATCAGTAATAGCTAGCTCTTTAAAGATAGCTCTAAACACTGCTCTTTCACCTTGACCTCCATTAGCAGATTTGCCACCTCTAATATCTCTAGCATAGAATAGAATTCTAGTTGCTGTTTCAGGGTTTTCTGCATAAGCAGCATGAAATAATATAACTGCTTGTTCAACATTACTTCTACTAGAACCAATTTTACCAAATAGATCTAAATTGGAGTCTAAAGTTGAAGCTGGAGTTATTGCTCCATTTGAAGTTTGAGTTGTATTTAATTGTCTTTTAAGGCCATTTAAGAATGTCATATTTTTATTACAAGTTAATTTTTTTTCTATTACCAAAGAAATGTTTTTTGTTGCTGAATTAACTTCAGTGTTTTACAAGATAGTTTTTTTAACATATGTCGGCTGCTCTACCAGGCTGAGCTAAATACTTTGTTACAAATATTATGAGACTTGAACTCATGACAAGCCGATTCCTTTTTGTTATTATTTTAAATAGCTGAACTATCTTTAATGAAGAATTTACAAGATGATTTTTTTTCTTTAACCTAAGAAGTATTTTTGGGTTGCTGAATCATCTTTAGAGAATGTTTACAAGTTAAGTTTTTATACCACGTTGCAAAGCTGCAATTTAGGAGTTGAACCTAGAAAATAAGTTGCTGACTTAACTTTAATAAGATGTTTAACAAGATAGTTTTTAACTTAGTCAGCGTATGAAGCAGAGTGTTATTATTATAGTTGCTGAACTATCTTTAGAAAAGTTTACAAGATGGCTTTTGTTATTCTAATTAAAAGTTAGATACAGAAGTTGCTGATCCATCTCTTAAAAGATGTAATCAAGATGATTGTGTTTTTCAGTTATAAGTTGAATACATTAATTGCTGAATCATCTTTATAAAAAAATTAATAGAGGGATTATCAAGATAGTTTTGTTATTCCCTGGCGCTCTACCAACTGAGCTAAGCCTCCCAAAGGAGGACTATGAGGCTCGAACTCATGACATCCAGGTTGTACTTTAAATTGCTGAACTATCTTTAGGAAAAGTTTACAAGATGATTGTTTTTTCATTTATGGTAGCTGAAAAATTATATTGATTGCTGAATCATCTTTATATATTATTATTGTGCAAGATAAGTTTTTATTCTAAGCATGGACGCTATATTTTATTGCTGACTTATCTTTGTATATAAATAATAACATACATAATATTAGAAATAATAAATAAAATTATCTAATACAATATTAAACTTAGAACCTATGAAATTAACATTACTTAAAACACAGTATCTTTAAAGTTTGTGTTTCTTAATATTGTGTTTTTAAATACAGTATTAATTAGTGTACAACCTTCTAAGTCTGTGTTAGTTAAGTTTGCATCAGTGAAATTAGCTCCTGTTAAATCACAGTGTCTTAGATCACTATTTGATAGATCTGAGTTAGAAAAATTAAAATATGATAGATCATCAGGACCATCACTTTTAATTCTTGATAAAACAACTCCAGCAAGATCAGTATCTTTATTAAGACTAGCCAGATCAACTAAAACACTTAATCTACAAACACCTGACTTATTTAAAAGGATTTTTATCACCCTAATTTTATCTTCAATGTTCATAATTATGTAGTCTCATCTGAGCTATGTTTCTTAAGAAACCGTTCATTCTTAATTTTTATATGATGTCTACTGTTACTAATAACCACTCCTTCATTAAGTGTAATACCATCAATAGGACATACAGGTTGTTGTGCAAAGTTATTAGCCAATTCTAATGTATTCTCATCATATACACCCCTATATAATTCAGGCACAATATTGATATTAGGTAATCTTCTAAGAAGAGTTAAATCAATATAATAACCATTAACATAGATGGAGTAAATGTATAAGGTTGGCTTAGTTAAGCCGTAATTAAAACCTTTAATAGCAGGAATAACTTCACCAATAATTTGTAACTCATGATCATTAACATCATTGTTAATAATGTTTGATAGCTGAGCTATAAACATGTTTAATGTAAACTCTTCATTAAACATATTCTGCCAAGCCTGATCATAGATGTTATTAGTACCTTGTTTAAATACTAGTTCATCATCCCACAAGCCTTTAGAACTGATTACAATTCTTTCACCAGGAACCTTAATAATATTAATCTGAGTGCCATGCAACTTAGAAGTAATAGTAATATTATCACCATTAGTAAACTTGTCAGCATACACAACAGGATATTTGCAATCATGTTTAATTGGCTTACTAATATTTCCTGTGTAAACTTCAACTGACTTTTTAAGTTCATCTGGAATAGGAGGAATGTATTTACTAATGCCTAATACATTACTAATATCAACATCTAATTCAAAGTCATTGATATTAAATCCCATTTCTTGTAATAGATCTTGTCTAACTACAATACCTTCAGACTCTTTGCCTCTAAATATCTTATTACCAACAATATTAGACTCTGGGCCGTTTAAATACATTCCCCATTCTCTAAGAAAGACTGGGTGGTTTAATAGAGCGCCTTTAGGAATAGCTAAGGCTTTATCACCGGGATTATATAGTCCTTTTTGAACTACATATTGTCTGCCATCTAATGATATCAACTCTAAGTTGTCTGCATTACTATGAACAGAAGGATATACTGTTTGTACTGAAACTTTAAACATGTTTACCATTCATTATTTGTACTGTTACTGTTGTCACTGAATGAATCATTAGAACTATTGCTGTCACCGAATGAATCATTAGAACTATTGCTATTACTAAATGAATCATTGGAACTAGAACTGTTACTAAATGAATCATTAAAAGAAGTACTAGAATCTTCAAATAGGTTAGAGTTGGAAGAACTATTAAATAGATTATCATCAACATATACATATGATGATGTATTGTTAACTACTACAACATTAACAGGAGTATTTTCTGTTTGCTGTCTTTTTTGTCTTTCTTTTTCTAATCTTTTCTTCTCTAAGTCTTCAAAATAAAGGGCCTCATCATCTTCTGATTTATATTGTTTAACAGTACTATCAAAAGTAACAAAATCCCCCTTACTTAATAGAAAAGTAAGAACATTCTTCCTAGTTTCTTCAGAAAAGTTATTTATCTTTTTGGCTCTAGTGTTAAACTTATCAGCTTTTTCTGTTAAGGTTTTTATTTCTTTTTCTATTGTTTTTAGAGCAGGCTCATAAGTATTATAATAGTCTTTAGCTTTTATAAAAACAACATTGTTAATGCTTTGTTTAATTGTTGCAATATCTTCATTAACATAAGAACATTTAATACTATTTACATATGAAAGTAACTCATTTCTATAAGTATTAAAGTTAACATATATCTTATCAGCCTCTTTTAAAGGTTCAATATATACTGTTAATTGATCTAAATAACGTTGAAAGGGTTCAATATTATTATAATCCAAGTAAGCAATAGAAGTTGTAAAAGCCTCTAAAGCCAATTTCACCATCTCCGTTGAGATAGGCTGATTATAATAAGTATTAGTATTATTGCTTAAGTAAGTATGAATAAACTTTAATCCATCTTTTACTTTTTTTAAACTAATAATGTTCTTAGACTCTTGATCAAAAGCATCACAAAACGCCTTTGAAGTTTGTCTTAATTGTTCCTTAGTAGAAGATCTTTGAACATCCTTATATAAATTATGTAAAACAGAAGTATATGATAAGTTATACATATTGTACTTCTCAGTTACTAATTGAATAGCATATTCAATTTCTTTTTTGTCTTTTCTTTCTTGTTCAATTTTATCAACTACAGCCAGAGGATCTTTAGTAACTTCTTTTACAGTAAGAATACTAGAAGTTAAATTATCAATTGATCTCTTAATACTTGTTGCATCATACATAAATGACTGTAATTCATTTAAATAAGCAGCCCAAGTGATAGGTTTAAGAAGAGCCTGTCTAAGTGTAGGAGTCTTTTCAATGAGTTTAAACTTGTCAATTAACAATGTTAAAGAGTTATTAATATCATCAACAACTTCTTTAGTTCTTCCTTCATATCCAGAAAAGCTACTATTTCCTAAAATATTTGTATAAAGTTCAACGGCTTTTGCCTTTTCAATTTCAACAGCTTCATACTCTTTTTTAGTATCTTTATACCAAGAAACAATTCCTCTTATAACTACAAAAACAATAGAAATAAGACCACCAATAATAATAAATATAATAAGAGTATTAAAGATAAAATCTACATTGGCTTTATGCTGTTTCTTATTAATAATAGTAGTAACAACATCTGAAGCAACACCTTGAATAAACTCTGTTGGTCTGTCTGGAAGATATCTTTTTCTATTAGGAATTACAATATCTTTGCTAATTTCTGCAGGAGAAAGATAGTCTCTAAAGTCTGGTCCAACATTAACAGAAACACTGTTGTTTATAAAAGGGTTGTCACTCTTATTAAGTACAATAGAGACATAATTAGTTCCAGGCAAAGACTTTACTAATACATCATTCATTTCTGCAGCATTATTAGAAGATACAACATTAGTTGAGTATATTGTTATATCAAAAGACTTTGCTTTATCACTAATCTTAGTTAAATTTGTTTGTAGATTAGATTGAATATTTAAAGAGGGTGCTCTTGTATTATCAACAACTGCAGGCCCTGCAAGAACAGGAGCTTGTAATAATACACTTAGCACAAGAGCTAAAGGAATGGACAGCTTAATCATTTTTTTATTTTATTAATTTTTTACTTAAACTTATACTTTATTACAATAAAAAAGACTCACACAATTAAGCTGAGTCTTTTTTATTGTAATAACTGATCATTAATCTAATATACTAATCTGAACATTATTAACACCATCAAATCCTAATTGTTCTGCCACTCCTCTGGAAAGATCAATTTCTCTTCCACCAGTATAAGGACCTCTATCATTTACTCTAGCAATAACACTATTGCCTTTATAAGTAATTTTTAATAGAGTGCCAAAGGGTAGTGAAGGATGAGCTACAGTCATAGCATACTCATCAAATTTCTCACCACTAGCAGTTTCATTTCCATGAAATCCAGGACCATACCAAGAGGCTAATACATATTGACTTGGTGCATTTCTAGTAGGTCTAATTTCTTCTATAGAAGCAATAGGAGGTAAAATAATTGGAGGCTTTATAGGTGCAGATTTAATTGCAAATGGAGATAATAAATTGATAAAAAAAGTGGATAGTAAATCTAAATTTAAATTCATTTAACAGTTTTGAAAGAGAACTTTTGCATTTGTTTTATTAATACTAGTACAGGAATTATAATTCCCATACATAGTACATAAGGCCAAAGCAAGGCGCATTTATATCTTTTAGTTAATATAAAAATAAAAGAGATTATTACATATATTAATAAAGAGTATTCAATCATAATATAAAAACATAAAAAATAGTTAAACAACAGTGAACTTGTACATAATAATAATAAAAACTTTTCAGTATTTATTCTTCTCAATATTTATAACATGTATTATAAATACTTTACATCATTGTATGTCTTTTCCCAATATTTACTAACTGTATAATTTTTTATATTCTTGTCTAATGTTTCTAAAACTTCAGGCTCAACAAACTCTTCTAAATGAATCATCTGTTCAATATAAAAATAATATCCATGATTAGTAAATAGTTTTTTATTATAATCTTTAATAATATAAGTATTTATGCTTTTACCTAATAATTTACTATCTATGCCCACTAAAATCTTTAACTGAGCTAAACAGTAAACCTTAGCATCTAAGCACATCTTCAAAGAAGTTATGTATCTTTTTATTTCATTTAAAGTATCAAAATAGTTTAAAGGAACAAAATACTCAGAAACATTTCTTTTACAAAAGCCTTTACATGTTAAACATGGTTTTTCTAAAGGATGTGCAACTAGTAAGAAGTGTTTACTATTTAAAATATCCAGTAGCTACAATATTATTGCCCTCTAAAACATTAAAGTGTTGACCAGACAAGGTAATACCTTTTACTAGTTCAGGTCTTAGAAAGCTTAAATAGCCTTCATTAATAGAATCTAGAAACTCAATACAGATAGAGATGTTTGCATCTAAGCCCTCTAATACTGTAGTAGCACAGTATTTATAATCAACAGAAACTTGTGTCTTTGTACCATCTTTTAGCCATTCTAGGGTTACAAAATGATCTGTGGATTCAACTTTTATGCCTGAATCTTTTAAAGAGCTTATAACATTTCTAACCATGTCTTCAATCTGATCATTTGTTGCTTTTATTAAAGGTGATTCAATATTTGTTTTAACTTTTACACCTAACAACTTTAATTGATTAAAACAACCAGTTCTCTTCTTAGATAATCTACAAATATTTTCTAATTGCTCATCAGATATAACCCTTCCCATACTGGTATATTTATTACCATTTCTAAGAATAATGCCACAAGAGCCACACTTTTGTTCTGGTTCTTGTTCTTGTTCTATAGGATTTACTACTTGTTCTTCTTCTGGCATACTACATTCCTCCTAAGAACTCTTGCTTAGCAATTTTAACCATAAAAGCTTGTTGACCAAGATAGAGCATATGTAATTCTTCTAACAGTTGTTTAGCTGCATCTAAATCAATGTTTTGTATTTGCTGACAGAACATCATATGAGTAAACTGTTTCTCTATAGGCAACTCTGAAAGACCCTTATTAGATTTAACAGGAGTATTATTTACTTCTTCATTATTATCTTCAGGTGTATTATCAGGCGGTTCTAAAACATTGTCCATAATTATTAATTACCTTATCAGTTTAACTAAATAAAAATATATTGTATCACACCGTTACATTATTATATGTCCCAAACATATCTGAGAGATCTAATAACATCATAGGCATCTTTTATTGCTGTATGACTAACTGTTTTGTTATATCCAGCAATATCTAAACATTCTTTTAAATTAGGTGTTTTATCCATATGATTAGGATCAAAGAACATTTGAGCAGGATCATGCACTCTATGAATAAAGTACTTATCTAAAACATCTTTTAAGTTAGGAACTAAGTCAAGAAAGGGTCTATCAAAGCCAGCAAAGTTCTTACCAGCAAACATAATCTTACTTTTCCAATCACCAACTTGTAAATGTTTACCTAAGAACTTATCAGTAGAATTAGGCACCTCTTCAATACTAATAATATCTGGATGCTTTCCTTCTTCTAATATTCTAATAATATCTTTATTCATGTTTAAAGCATACTCCTCACCAAAAATAGGAAAAGGGTACTTAACATAGCAATGAAAGACTGGTAGCTTTAATAGATACTCTTCTAGGTCTTCTCTTCTAACTCTAGTTCTAGAATTATCTAAAACTATTCCAATCTCTAAGATTAAAGAATCGAGTTTGTTGAGTCCAGATGTTTCTATGTCTGTAGAAGCGTAGTTAAATTGCATTATTTTTATTGTATTCCTTAGATGCTAACCAACAATTAATTAAGAGATGTGTTACATCCGTGCTTAAAGTAATATCTTTAAATCTATACTTTAATTGATTATGCAACCACTTAGAAAATACAGATTGTTGATCTTCTAATCTATCTAATTGTTCTTTGCTAAGTCCTTCTAAAGTATCAATTAGATCAAACTTCTCTGCATCTAAGCTTACTGTAGCTATAGGGCCTTCAAAAGTATTAACTATAATCATCTAATTCCTCTTGTTTAATTGTATAAATCTTTTGCTTTGTAGTTTCAAGCCGCTCTTCATAAGCAGATAAGCTAGTAAACCCTAACATGCTACTTTCATTAAATAGTCTCATACTTTCAGTTTCTACTATACTATCTAAATCATTTTTATGAATGAATAAGTATTTATTTATATTAGTAACAATATAAACATATACTCTACTATAATTAGTATCTAAAGGTTCATAAGGGTGTTAGACACCCTCTAATTAGTTATCTTTAATAAAATCTTTAAGAAACAGCTTGTATGAGAAGTAAGCTACTTCAAGGTCTTGTCCATAGATATCTATATAACTATCCCAAGAAGAAATAAACTTTCCCAGCTCTACTGTAAACTTATCAAATAAATCTTCTCCAGAAAATAGTTTAGCCTTATCTTCCAAATAGTTATAAGCTTCATGAATAGAAGTATTAGTTTCTTTTGCTTTGTCTAAGTTAACTAGAGCCTGCCACAGGTCTGCAAACTCCCAACTAATACTATCAATGTTGCTCTTAAGTTCAAAGGTTTTTATAAACTTTTTATAGAATAATAGTTCTTCAAAATTACTATCCCTTCTTGTAAAGATGACCTTATTTAAGGCATTTAAAAGGGCAAATTTTCTACCATCATACTTATTAAATCTGTCATCTAGATGAGGTTTACTATGCCCAATAACAGGTTTAGGAGAACTAATAGTAAGAGTAAGACCATGTTCTGCTAGGCCTGTAGAATTCACACTTCTAATAAGTAAAGGATCACCGTTTCTATCAAATAAGTAGCAATTAGTACCTGTATATACTTTCATCTTAAGTTTAGTAGGATCTAATACAATAGTACTTAATCCTCTTTTAGTATGTTCTTTAACTGTTCTACTAATATAAGAGTTATTATCTGTTAGATAACACTTATGTTTGAACTCAAACATTGGTGTATGATGTCTCATCATAATTAATTTATTCCTTATTTTGTTTTATTATTTTATAAAAATTTTATTAGATCTTTTATGTTTATGTACATCTTACAAATTACTTTAGAGGTTCCTCTTTGCACTTTGTTAAATACATAATCCATAAATAAGTTGGTTCTAATTGAAATACTTAATGTATCTTCAATTATATCTTTAATTATAGTAAAGACTTCTGAAATATATTCTCTATCAAACCTTGAAAACTCTCCATTTCCAATATAATTAATAGTGACATTTATCTCTTTTGAGTTGGAGCTAAATTCAACTTTATAGTGTATAGATAAGTTATTTTGAATCGCTCCAACAACAAAAGTATTTCTACTTGGCTGCTCAGGAATTTCATAAAATCCTAAATCATTCTGCCAATTATATAGGCTTAGTTCTAGATTGCTCATTGTTTATCAATGTCCTGAATTAGTTGTAGTAACTCTATCAATTCTTTCTTTTCATTAGGATATAAGTTAATATAACTTTTTACAAAATCATTACTATATCTAAAATAAAAATGAGTATCAAGAAAAAGTAATTAAGGATTGTACTCTTAATTCATTATTGTACTTTATTGCTTCTTCTTCTTTTTTACTAAAGTATTCAATAATTAGATCTACTATTAAAGCCACTAAGAACAAGGGCCAAAATATAAATACAGCACTTCTCATATATATAGGATAAAAAGACTTAACTTTAGGCGACCAATTGTAATAAAACAGAGTTAAATCTGTATATATACCATTAGTTAATCTTTTCCTAACTGCAAAAAGGAATAGTATACCTATAAGGCTATAAGTAAAAAGGATAAAAACACTCCACAAAAAAGTATTCAAGATATCTCTCTTTTAATTAAATCAAATAAGCGTCCAATCAAAAACAAGGGCCAAAGTAGTATTACAAAAGCATTAGTAATTAAAACTAAAAACCCAAGATACATAAAATCTTGAGTTAATAAAAGTATACTTACATTTGTATCTTTAGCTAACATGTCATCTAAATAATCTCTGTTTAATCTATAAACAATGTATCCAATACCTAAATATAATGCGGAATAAAATAAGAAGGTCATAACATACTCTCTATAGAACTTACAATAATGTGTCTAACAAACTGTTTAGGCAATCTAATATTAGAAATGCATTCTAATAAAACTCTTTTAAACATTGGAGCAACTTGTTCAACTGTAAAGCCGGCCAAGCCACATCCAATTTCTGTGACTAAAAAGGTTAGATGAGGTTGATTAATGGCAAACTCAATAAACTTATCAATACTATCTTTAACAACTTGAATATCAACAGAAGGTCTGTATGATTTGCTTAAGTCAGTAGTAATAATTGCATAAGATTGTCCTTGTAAGCCTTCAGCTTGACCATAAATAGCGCCAAATTTATCAACTGCTAGTTTAGCTGCTCCAGCACCATGTCTTGATTGAATGTTAGACCCAAAGGTGAAGATTTCATCCTCTTTTAATTCAGTAATATAATCTGGTGAATATTTATACTTAGGAGGATATAGACTATATCTAAACTGAACAAGTTCTTTATCCTTATTAGATGAAAAGAAGCCTTGAGCAAACACTCTATCCCAACCTTCAACCTGCAGCCAATAAGACTCAATAAACTCTCTAGAATCAATAAACTCTCTATAGTTAGATTGTAATCTATCTTTATCAAACATACTATTGTCTAATGTAATATAAGAACTACCTGTAAGAGGGTCGCTTAAATTACAAGATATAAGAAATACAATGATAGAATCTACCACTTGTTTTTCTTTATTAGTTCTAACAAATCTAACAGGTTGGCCAATCTTTAAAGTCTTAATTAAATTAATTTCATTAGGATAGACTCTAGTTGTTGCCGTTCTAATACCTGCTCTAATGGCATCAATTGTATACATGCCTTGATTTGGCATAAAGAAAGACATGTTAAATGTAGGTACATATATCATTCTGGTACTGGTAATCCATAAAACTTAATAGCAAACATATCTAACCATTTATTTAAAACAGCGTTATAGTTATACTTGAATACAAGCTGATCATCATCAAATTTAACCTCTAACTCATATACATTTTGAATACCTTTTAAAGGTAATACAATTGCAATAGATTTGTCTTCAGGGTTCATTGATAAGAACGTTTTCATATATGAGGCCATTCTTCAAGAACATATCTTTGAGGAGAACAACAGTATTTGTAAATACCTTCTGGGCTATAAAAATGATCGATAAAGATAGATTCAATAATTCTATGAGAGAATTTAGTATTAATAAATTCTACTGTTTTTTCAAACCTAGTTAATAGTGAATGACTAGTCAAAAGTATATCTTGCATAATTAACACCTTAATATTTAATCTCCAAAGTTATGTTCAGGAGTAATAGACTTTAACAAACAAAAAGGAAACACAATAATAAAATTCTCTTATATATTTAATCAAATAAGTTTAACTTTAAAACTCTCAATACATCAGCAAGAACTCTTTCATCAGCAAGATTAAATATAGGTATATTATAATCCATAGCTATTCTTAGACCTTGTGCTGTACCACCAACTAAAGCACAATTAGGAGTCCAAGTTAATACAAAGTCAACAGGACTTTGTAAATCTTCTCCCAACACACAATAGCTATTTCTAGCCATTAATTTCCTAGCAAATGGGCCTAAACATTGTGGTGCTGGATGATACTTATCAATAGTTAATAAAGCTTCAGACCAATTATCTAATGTTGTGCAGTCAAATACATCTTGTCTATTAGCAGTTCTAACTCCATGTATTCTACTAGGTAAGAACACTTTAAAGAATTGTGTTCCTGCTAAGAAGGCAGTATCAGCACCATCAGCACCACCAGTATAAAGAATAAAGAGTTGATGTTCTAATCTTTTGGCAATGTAGCTCATCTTAACTAGTATGGGTGTTGGAGTCAATCTAGGTCCAACACCACTATATGTTAAGATCCTTCCAGTCTCTTTATTCTCATCAATTAATCCATTAATGAGAATACCAAATCTGGACTTGTCAGGTATGTTTATAAGCATTTAAGTTTCTTGATTAAATCTGCCATCAAATAATTCATAGTTTGGATCTTCAATTATTACATAGATACTAGTGTAACAAGGATCAAACATTATTTATTCAGCCTCTTTTAAAACCCAAGTTTCAACATCATCAAAGAGATCTTTCATCAACATACCTTCTTCTGCTAACACTTCTTGTAGCATCTTTTTATTGCTTTGAGTCTTACCAAGAGTAATTGCCCAAATTCCAATAGAAGAGTACACAGTAATCATACAAGCAAGGTAGTTAACAATTAGTAAGAAAGGTGTAATCCACATCAAGTAACTAGCATAAGCAAGTGTGCCACAAAAAACCATATTTGAAATTGAAGATACAATCTTATTAGACTTCTTGTTAGAAAGCATATTTAATAGACCATCAAAGTCAGGTTTAGTAATATAACCTTTCAATAGTTTCTTTCTATTAGCAAGAAGAACATGCATAATAGGTATAAAAACTGCTAAAACACACAAAAGAACTGATCTAATAAAAGATAAAAAGTCAATTGCTATAATATTTGGCAGTGCTAAAATCACACCAGCTCCAAAGATCATAAGCAACCCTTTAGCTTCAAGCCTAGAAGTCTTCTTATAAACATTTGCTCTGGCTACTATCAACTCATAGTAGTTTGTATAATCTTCACTCATATTTGGGTACTCATTAAGGTTTTTGTTAGAATTTGTCATTATTTTTTCCATTATAATTTATTACATATGTCTAAAAACTTGAACCAAAGATCCACCTTTACTAGATGGAATAATATGATCACTAGTCATTAAGATAGCAATACTTAACTCCTTACTAAAGTGCCAAGCATTTATATGAGGAGTTGTTTGTTTATGTCCTAATTGCACTGCAAAGTGTGTTGTAGATAAACCACAAGTACAAACATTATTTTTAGTAATATGTGTTTGCATTCTAGGTTTATCTACATCAAGTTTAATATCCTTATACTCAAAAACTCTATTATCATCACTTAAATAAGTAAAGAACTTATCATAAGGAATGATATATAGAGTTTTATATTTTGTCCAAACATTTCTCTTCTTTTTCTTAGTCATTTACATAATGTCAAAGGAATTAAAGTCTACACCAAAGAATTTAGGATCAAACTCAATATCTTCAGAAGACATTTGATTTAAGAGATCATTATAAATCTCATTACAGAGCTTTTCTAGGTTTTCTCTCCAAGTAAACTCTATTAGAACTGTGTATGTCTTAGAAGACATAAGAACTTTATTTGGTGTGTAAGCTCTAGCACAAATGAAAACATCATAATTTCTATCTAATGTTGGCAGCAAAGATAATGATGAGACATAAGGATTAAATGGTTGATAGTTAAAAGCTTCTTCCAACTCTGCCACAGCCATTTCTAATGCTAGTTTCAAAACTTGACTAGCTGGTAGTTTATCATACTTTTCCTGTGTTGTTTCCAACACATTAATACAGGTCTTAGGACCTTCTTGAATATTTTGAACACCACCACCAATAACTAGATAGTCCTTTTTGGTGGCAAAAGATCCAATGTCTTCAGTAATTGTTTTAGTAATAAGCATGTTTAATTTCCTTTAAAAACAGCAACAATAACAATAAGAATAATAATACCACTAATAGTACCCCAAACAATATTACCTGCCGATCCATCAGTATCATAGACAACAACTGGAGATGTTGAAATAGTTGATGGATAATAAGTATGAGGTACACTAATAGATCCTGTATATCCAATAGGAACTACAACTTCAACTGAATAAAGCTTTCCAAAGGAATCATACTTGCTTTCATATATTGTTTTTGTGGGTGCATTTGTAGGATTGGGCACTTTATAAGTGTCTTTTGCTACAATAGCATTAGAAGGTTTTGTAGAAGTGATGGCTGACTTAGAAGGCATAGACTTATAAGTTGCAGTTACATTCTTAGTAGGAGTTGAAGCATTATTAACAGTGCCAAAGCTTGTCTGTCTTTTACTGTCAGTTGTACTATTAACTCTAGTAGTATTAGTAGTAGTAGGACTACTTTTAAAACTACTACTACTACTAGATGATGGTC